>Ga0137415_10001773_pt1 | contig 21452 bp, 18 predicted proteins | sample CZODoug3_1_1_16f_FD_183082 | JGI IMG/M metagenome (GOLD analysis project Ga0137415, IMG submission 183082) | Vadose zone soil fungal communities from Angelo Coast Range Reserve, California, USA - CZODoug3_1_1_16fungal (Hybrid Assembly) | ecosystem: Environmental > Terrestrial > Soil > Vadose...
AGCGGCCGATCGGCTCCTTCATCTTCTCCGGCCCCACCGGCGTCGGCAAGACCGAGCTGGCCCGAGCGCTCGCACGCTTCCTGTTCGCCGATGCGCAAGCGCTGATTCGCGTGGACATGTCGGAGTACATGGAGAAGTTCTCGGTCAGCCGGCTGATCGGCGCGCCGCCGGGATACGTCGGCTACGAGGACTCGGGGACCCTCACCAAAGCGGTGCGGCGCAAGCCGTACTCGGTGGTGCTGCTCGACGAGATCGAGAAGGCGCACCCGGACGTCTTCAACATCCTGCTGCAGGTGCTCGACGAGGGTCACCTGACGGACAACTACGGGCGCGTCATCGACTTCAAGAACACCGTCGTCATCATGACGTCGAACGTCGGGGCCCGCGATATGGTCAAGGGGAAGGCGCTCGGCTTCGCGCAGCCGGACTCGCGGGCCACGTTCGAGAAGCTGGCGGAGAAGGTCAAGGAAGAGATCAACAAGACCTTCAACCCGGAGTTCCTGAACCGGCTCGACGACGTCATCGTGTTCCATCCGCTCAGCCGGGAACATATCACGCTGATCGTGGCGATCCTGTTGCGGGAAGTACAGAAGCGGCTGGGCGAGGAGGAGCTCACGCTCCGGCTGACCGCGGCGGGCACGGATTTCCTCGTCGATCGCGGGTACGATGAGCACTTCGGCGCGCGGCCGCTGAAGCGCGCAATCCAGAAATACGTCGAGGATCCGCTCTCCGAGAAGATCCTGATCGGCGAGTTCGCGCGGGGCGACGAGATCGAGGTCGACGTGGCCCCGGACAAGGAACGGCTGGCGTTCCGCGCGCTCTCCGGCTCGAAGGCGTGATCCGCCGGCTCTCTTTCGTCATTGCTGTGGGTTCGGTCATCCTCGCCCCGTGCGTCGTGCGCGCGCAGGGCGGGGGTGAAGCGTCGGCACCACAGACCGTCGCCCCCGACTCCATTGTGGTATTGGGGCTGCGCCGCGTGGAGCGCCGCCAAGTGTTGGAGCAGAGCGGGCTCGCGCCCGGGCGGACGGTGGGGTATCGCGACATCCAGCGCGCCACCCAAGCACTGTACGCCACCGGTCAGTACGACGACGTACGGATCGAGCAGGCCGAGCAGGGGGGCCGCGAGCTCCTCATCGTGCGCGTGCGGGAGCGCCCCATCCTGATCAAGTGGGCGCTGCGCGGGGTGAGCCGGGTCGGCGAGCACAGCGTGCGGGACAAAGTGCAGCTGCTCGAAGGGCGGCCCATCGATCCCGCCGCCGTGGCCCGCGCCCGCGGGCGCATCGACTCGCTCTACCGCGCCGAAGGGTATTACCTCGCCCACGTGAAGGTCGTCGACGTCTATGAGGCCGACTCCTCGCGAGTGCGGGTGATCTTCGACGTGGACGAGGGCCGACGCGTGGCGATCGCGCAGCTCAAGTTCGACGGCAATACCCACTTCTCCGACGCCGACCTGGTCGGCCAGATGAAGACCGGACCCGAGGGGTTCTGGTGGTTCCGCTCGGGCGACTACGATGACGACAAACTGCGCTCCGACCTGCAGGAGCGGCTGCCCAAGTTTTACGGCGACCAGGGCTACGTGGATTTCCAGGTGCTCGGCGATACGTTGGTGGTGGACGACACCACGGGGAAAGCCACCCTCGTCGTGCGCGTGAGCGAGGGCGATCCCTATCGGGTCGGCACGTTCGAGATCGTGGGCAACCGCCGGTTCTCGACCGAGGACCTGGAGCAGCTGTTCCCCTTCAAGGGGGAAACGCGCACCGGCGTGCTGGGGCTGGGCGGGGTGCGACACGGGCCGGCGTACTTCGACCAGCAGAAATGGGACGACGCCACCCAGCAGATGCGGACGCTGTACTACAACAACGGCTACATCTATATGCAGCCGCGCGCCGACGTGATCCGGCGCACCGGCGCGGACGGCAAGCCGGTCGTGGATCTGCGCTGGGTGATCACCGAGGGCCAGCCCGCCATCGTCAACAAGGTAGAGATCGCCGGCAACGACGTCACGCACGAGCGCGTGATCCGCGAGGCGATCATGCTCCTCCCGGGCGACGTGTTCCGCCAGGACGCCCTGATCCGGTCTTACCAGAACATCTCCAATCTGGGCTTTTTTCAGCAGCCGGTGCCGTTCCCGGACACGCGCCCGGCGAACGACCAGGGAGACGTGGACGTCATCTTCCGCGTCACTGAGAAGCGCACGGGGAACATCAACTTCGGTGCGTCGGTGGGACAGGGCACCGGTCTCGGCGGGTTCCTCGGGCTCGACGAGCCGAACCTGTTCGGGCAGGGGAAGCGCGGCCGGTTTCAGTGGCAGTTCGGCAAGAACATCAACGACTTCGACCTGTCGTACACCGATCCCGCGTTCCGGGACTCGCGTGTGTCGATGACGGTCGGCGTGCACAATACGCGCCTGCGCTACACCATCTCCGACCTGGGCCAGTTGCGCCGCCGCGGGGGCAATCTCCAGTTTGGTTTCCCGTTGTTCAGCGACCGCTATACGCGATTGTTCGTGTCGTACGCGATCGACGACCAGACGTTTACCGGGGCGACCACGGGCCTCGCGTCGCTGAGCTGCAACAGCTGCATTCGCTCGACCATCGGCTTTTCGGTCATGCGCGACACCCGTATCGATCTGCCGTTCCCGACCGCGGGAACCATGCACTCGGTCGGTGTCTCGCAAAGCGGCGGGCCGCTCGGGGGCACGGGAAACTTCCAGCGCGTGGACCTCGAGGGTCGCTGGTACGCGCCACTCTCGAGCGGCGACCGCACCGGTGGCGGTGTCAAGTTCGTCATGGGGCTCTCGACGCGCTCCGGGTTCGTGTTCGGCAACTCGCCCTTCATCGACCAGCTCTTCACGATGGGCGGCACGCAGTACGGCATCCCACTCCGCGGCTACGACGAGTTCTCGATCACGCCACACGGGTTCGACCCGAGCGCCAGCGGCGGGCAGGCGAGCGCCAGCGCGTTCGGTAAGACCTACCTCGCGATGACCGGCGAGGTGGGGGCCCGGCTGTCGCAGATGTTCTACGTGGCGGCGTTCTACGACGCCGGCAACGTGTGGGCGCGCGCCGGGCAGTTCAACCCGACCCGCCTGTTGCGCGGCGCCGGTATCGGCCTCAGCATCATCTCGCCGCTCGGCCCGATCGGCCTCGACTGGGCGTACGGCTTCGACCGCACGGATGTGTTCGGCCGGCCGGCCCCCGGCTGGAAGCTGCACTTCAAGCTCGGCAACTTCTTCTAAGCTCGACCCCGCGCGCGCCGCGGGATCATCGTTACGCAATTACTCTTCGGGAGATGTGTTATGAGGCGAGCAGTGACGGTGTGGGCGTGGGTCGGGTTTCTCGCCGCGGCGGCGCCGGGTGGGGCGCAGGTGCGCCCGTCGCAGCCCTCGCTCAAGATCGGCTTCATCAGCTCGCGACAGATCCTGCAGCAGACACCCGGTTACGCGGCGGCCGAGTCGACCTTCAGCAAGGAGGTCCAGGGCTTCCGTGACGAGGTCCAGAAGCTGCAGCAGCAGCTCGACTCGGCGGTCCGGGTGTTCGACCAGCAGTCGATCGCCCTCTCCCCCGCGGCCAAACAGCAGAAACAAAAGGACCTGCAGCAGCTGCAGCAGAAGTTCGAGCAGCGATCGAACGATCTCCAGAGCCGTGCCCAGCAACGCGAACAGGAGCTGCTGCAGCCGATCCAGGCTCGCGTCAATGCCGTGATTCAGGGACTCCGGGCCGAGGGGAATTACGCGTTGATCTTCGACGCCGACGCTCCCGGCTCGAACATCGTCGCCGCCGATCCCGCCCTCGACATCACCAGCAAGGTGCTCGAGCGGCTGAAGCAGTCCCAGTAGCTCGCGCTCCCGTGAACGCCCGGCTCTCGGCCGCCGAGATCGCAGCGCTCACGCAAGGGCAACTCGTCGGTGCGGCCGATGTGACGGTCACGGGAGTCGCCCCGATCGACCGGGCGGGCCCGGACGACCTGTCGTTTCTTGCCAGCAAGCGCTATCTCCCGTATTTTCAACAGTCTAGGGCCGCGGTCGTGCTCTGCAAGCCGGACCTGGCACAGGAGTCCGCGGGGCCGGCGTGCCGGGTGTTGGTGCGGGATCCCCACGTCGCCCTGCTGGCGGTCATTCCGGTGCTCTATCCGGAGCCGACGTGGACCGCCGGCGTGCACCCCACAGCGGTGATCGGTCGGGGGGTCGTGTGGAACGAGCCGGTGTCGATCGGACCCTACGCCGTGCTGGGGGAGGGGGTGCGGCTCGGAAAGCACGTGCGTGTGGGCGCGGCGTGTGTGTTGGGGGACGGGGTGCAGGTCGGGGACGACGTGCGGTTTCATCCGCAGGTCGTCTGCTACGCCGGCACGATCATCGGCAACCGGGTGATCCTGCACGCCGGCGCCCGACTCGGGGCGGATGGGTTCGGCTACATCCCCGGCCGGGGGGGCGAGCTGCCGCGCAAGGTGCCGCAGATCGGCCGCTGCATCATCGGGGACGATGTGGAAATCGGCGCGAATACCACGATCGACCGGGGCAGCGTCGACGACACCGTCATCGGCGCGGGAACGAAGATCGACAACCTCGTGCAGATCGGGCACAACTGTCGCATCGGGGCGCGCTGCCTGATCGCGGGCCAGGCCGGGATCGCCGGGAGCACGCACGTCGAGGACGACGTCTTTCTGGCCGGCCAAGCGGGCCTCGCCGACCACGTGACGATCGGACGGGGCGCGCGGGTGACGGTGCAGGGAGGCGTGATCGGCGACATCGCCCCCGGCGCGACGGTGTCCGGGTACCCGGCCCGCAGCCACCGCGAGTTCCTGCGCGCCCAGGGGGCGTTGTACCGGCTGGCGCAGATCGTGGATGACCTCGAGGCGCTCGTGCGGCCCAAGGAGGAGCCCCATCAGTAGACGATCCGTGCGGCGGCGGGCGTCGGTGTCGGGGCGGGGACTGCACACAGGCGCCGAGACCGAGGCGTCCTTCCTGCCGGCGCCGCCGGGTCAAGGAATCGTGTTCCGGCGAACCGACTTGAGCGGCACCCCCGTCGTGCCGGCCCGCCTCACCGAAGTCGAGGCGGTGGAGCGCCGCACCGCGATTGGCAAAGGCCGGGCGACGATCCATACCGTGGAACATCTCCTCGCCGCGGTGGCTGCTCACGAAATCGACGATCTAACCGTCGAGCTGACGGGCCCGGAGCCGCCGATCGTCGACGGCAGCGTCCAGCCGTATTTCGAGGCGCTCACGCAGGCCGAACCGGTTGACGTGGACGGGGAGCCGGTGGTGCTCACGGTGCAGGCGCCGTTCACCGTGACCGAGGGGGACTCGAGCTACGTGGTGGCGCCGGCGAAGGAGTTCCGCCTCACGGTGACGATCGAGTGGCCTCACCCCTTGATCGGGCGGCAATCAGGGAGCTACACGGTTACGCCTGAGAGCTTCGCGCGGGAGCTCGCGCCCGCGCGGACGTTCGGCTTCGCGAGCGAGGTCGAGGGGCTCCAGGCGAAGGGCCTCATCAAGGGCGCGTCCACCACGAGCGCGATCGTGCTGGACGATCGTGCGCTCGTGAACGGCGGCAAGCTCCGCTGGCCGGACGAGTTCGTGCGACACAAGGCGGCGGACATCGTCGGCGATCTCGCGCTGACGGGGGCGCGCATCCGCGCCCACATCGTGGCCACGCGGCCGAGCCACGGCGGGAACGTCGCGCTCGCCCGCACGTTGTCCCGGGCCGCCAAGCGTACGGGGGCTCCGACGATGGACATCGGACGCATTATGGACGTGCTGCCGCATCGCTACCCGTTCCTGCTGGTCGATCGGATCATCGAGGTCGAAGGACGGCAGCGGATCGTCGGCATCAAGAACGTGACGATCAACGAGCCGTTCTTCCAGGGTCACTTTCCGGGCCACCCCATCATGCCCGGCGTGCTGATCATCGAAGCGATGGCTCAGGTCGGCGGGATGCTGCTGATGAGCCACTTCGAGGGACAGGACGTCTCGGACAAAGTCGTCTACTTCATGTCGCTCGACAACGTGAAGTTCCGCCGGCCCGTCGTGCCGGGGGACCAGATCCGCTTCGAGCTCGAAATGATCCAGTTCCGAGGCAAGACGTGCAAGATGAAGGGCGTCGGCTATGTGGACGGACAGATCGTGGCGGAGGCGGAGATGATGGCGATGGTGACCGAGAAGTGATCCACCGGACCGCGCTGGTGGATCCCACGGCCCAGCTCGCCCACGACGTGACCGTCGGTCCCTACGCCATCATCGGACCCCACGTGACGCTCGGCGAGCGCTGTCACGTCTCCGCGCACGCCGTCCTGGAGCGCAATGTGCGGCTCGGCTCAGCCGTGAAGGTCGGCTACGGCAGCATCATCGGCAACGATCCTCAGGACTTGAAGTACAAGGGCGAGGAGACCTGGGTCGAGGTCGGCGACGGGACAGTGATCCGCGAGTACTGCACCATCAACCGCGGGACGCCCGCCACGGGCCGCACGGCCGTGGGGCAGCGCTGTTTCCTCATGTCCTACGTGCACATCGCGCACGACTGCGCGGTCGGGAACGACGTGATCATCGCCAACGCCGTCCAGATGGCGGGCCACGTGACGGTCGAGGATCGGGCGATCATCAGCGGGCTCGTGCCGATCCACCAGTTCGTGCGGATCGGCACGTTCGCGTTCGTGGGCGGCGGGTCGCGCGTGAACCAGGACGTGCCGCCCTACACGAAGGCGGTGGGCAATCCCGTGCACCTGTACGGGCTCAACTCGGTGGGGTTGCAGCGCGCGGGCTTCTCGCCCGACGTGAAGCTCGCGCTCAAGCGTGCCTACCGTCTGCTGTTCAATTCCGAGATGACGGTGAGTCAGGGGATCGCCAAGGCGCGGGCGGAGCTGCCGCAGACGCCGGAAGTGGAGAACTTCCTCAAGTTCATCGAAGGCTCGCAGCGGGGGGTCTTGGTGTGAGCCTACGGGTGGGCGTCGTCGGCACCGGGGCGCTCGGCTTCCACCACGCGCGGCTGTTGCGCCCGATGCCGGCCATCGATTTCGTCGGCATCTACGACACGAACCCCGCCCGCGCCGCTGAGGTGGCGCGGCGGCTGGAGACCGTCGACCATCCGTCGCTGGAGGCCCTGCTCGAGCGGGTGGACGCAGTGACCGTGGCGGTCCCGACCCCCGCCCACGCGGCGGTAGGGATGGCGGTGCTGGAGCGCGGCATCGCGCTGCTGATGGAGAAGCCGCTCGCGGATACGGTAGCGGCGGCCGACCAGCTGGTGCGCCGGGCGGGAGACCGGGGCGTCGTGCTGCAGGTAGGGCACGTCGAGCGATTCAATCGCGCGGTGCGCGCCGCCGCCCCCTACCTGGAGGAGCCGCGCTTCCTGCAGATCGACCGCCTCGCGCCGTTCCAGCCGCGCGGGACCGATGTGGCCGTCATCCTCGATCTCATGATCCACGACCTCGATCTGGTGCTCGAACTGGTGCGCTCGGAGGTGGCGGATGTCCGGGCCACCGGCGTGCCGCTCTTGACCGCGCACGTGGATATCGCCAACGCCCGCATCGAGTTCGCCAACGGCGCCATCGCGAACGTGACCGCGAGCCGCGTCTCGCGCGAGCGCATGCGCAAGCTGCGGATCTTCCAGCCCACCGGGTACTGCTCTCTCGATCTCGCGCAAGGGACGGGTGATTTCTTTCGCCTCAAGCCCGGCTGGCAGAATCTCGGTGCCACACGCCTCGAGCAAATCGTCGAGCACGTGCGGCTCGAGGCGCCGGAGGCCGAACCCTTGAAGCTCGAGCTCGAGAGCTTCGTCCGCGCGGTGCGCGGGGAAGAAGACGTGCTCGTGTCGGGCGCGGCCGGCGCGCAGGCGCTGGCGCTCGCCTTCCGCGTCGCCGACGCCGTCCAAGCCTCGCCCCTCGCGACCGCGCGGCCGTGAGCCCCGGGGGGGCGCCGCGCATCTACGTGTCGGCAGGCGAGCCGTCGGGGGACGCGCACGCCGCCGCGGTCGTGACGGCGCTGCGCCGCCGCGTCCCGGGCGCTCGGTTCGAGGCGTTCGGCGGCCCCGCCCTCGAGGCCGCGGGGGCCGCCGTGCTGGACCGCATGGAGCGGATGTCGGTGGTGGGCTTCGTCGAAGCGCTGTGGAAGCTCCCGGCCCATTTCCGGCTGCTGGCCCGCGTGAGCCAGGCGTTCCAGGCCCACCGCTATGACCTCGTCATCCTCGTGGACTACCCCGGCTACCACCTGCGCGCCGCTGCCGCGGCGTGCGCGGCGGGGATCCCGGTGCTCTACTACATCGCGCCGCAAATGTGGGCGTGGGGCGTGGGGCGTGTCCGCAAGCTCACGGCGGTACGGCGTCTGGCCGTGATTCTCCCCTTCGAAGAGCCGTTCTTCCGGGAGCGCGGCGTCCCGGCGACGTTCGTCGGCCACCCCCTGCGAGACCGCCCCGCCGCGCCGTCCCGCGCCGAGGCCCGTCGGGCGCTCGGGCTCGACCCCGCTCGCCCCGTGCTCGGCCTATTTCCCGGAAGCCGGGCGCAGGAAGTCGTCCGGCTGTGGCCCGTCTTCCGGGAGACGGCCGCGGCGATTCTGGCGGAGCACCCCACGACGCAGGTGGTGGTCGCAGGCACGCCACGGGGCCGGTACGACGGGCCGGGCGCCATCCGTATCCACATGGGTGATCCGCTCCCCGTGTTCGCCGCGGCGGACGCCGGCCTCTGCAAGTCGGGCACGACCACGCTCGAAGCCGCGCTCGTCGACCTGCCGATGGTCATCGCGTATCGCTTGAACCCCGTGTCGTTCGCCATTGCCATCCGCTTGCTGCGTGTACCGCACGTCGGATTGGTCAACCTGATCGCCGGGCGCGAAGTGGCTCCCGAGTTCCTGCAGCGGGCGGCGACGCCGGCGGTGCTTGCTGCCGCCGTGCTGCCGCTGCTCGATCGTGAGAGCGGCGCCGCGCGGCGCCAGCGTGAGGGCCTCGCCCTGGTACGCGAGCGGCTGGGCCCTCCCGGTGCCGCCGACCGGGTGGCGGGGCTCGCGGTGGAGCTGCTGGGGTGAAGCTGCGCTGGGCCGAACCCCTGGTCGGGAGACTCGGCGCGGCGCTCCTTGGCCTCCTCGCCGCGACGTGGCGCTACCGCGTGCGCGGGTGGGAGCACGTGGAGGACGCGCGCCGCCGGCAACGGCCGATCGTATACGTGCTGTGGCACAGTCGCATCCTGCCGCTGCTCTATTCCCGTCGCCGGGAGGGCGTGGCGCTGCTCATCAGCCGCCACGCGGACGGCGGCCATCTCGCGCAGCTGTCGGAGCGTTGGGGATACCGCGTCGTCCGAGGGTCGTCACAACGCGGCGGGGAGGTGGGCCTGCTCGGTCTGGTGCGGCACCTGCGCGACAGCGCCGAAGTCGCCCTCACGCCCGACGGGCCGCGCGGGCCCGCCGAGCACGTGAAGCCCGGCGCGCTCGCGGCGGCCCAGCACGCCGCCGCTCTCGTGATCGCGGTGGGCGCGCGAGCATCCTCGGCGTGGTGGATCCGCTCCTGGGATCGCTTCTGTCTCCCCAAGCCGTTCGCAACCATCGAGGTCGTCTACAGTGCACCGTTCACCGTGGCAGCCGGGAAGGATGGATTGCGTCAGGGTATCGCCGACGCGGAACGCGCGCTGGCCGAGGTCACGTACGGAGGGAAGGGGGAAGGGTGAAGGGCGCGCGTCTCCTACACTGGCTGTGGCAGGCCGGCCCCGCGGCGTCGTTGACACGGCTCCCGCTCGTCCCGCTCGCGTTGCTCTACCGCGCGGCGATGCGGCTGCGAGCGGCGGCGTATCGACGTGGGCTGCTGCCTACGCAACGTCTGCCCCTGCCGGCCGTGGCGGTGGGGAATCTCTCGGTGGGTGGTACGGGAAAGACTCCGCTCGCAGCCTGGATCGCGCGTCACTACGCCGGGCGCGGCCGTACGCCCGGCATTCTGTTGCGGGGCTACGGGGCGGACGAGCCGCTGGTGCACCGCCGGCTCGTCCCCGAGGGCGTTGTCGTGGCGGATCGGAACCGGGCTGCCGGTGCGGCGCAGGCCCGCGCGGCGGGCGCGGACGTGCTGGTGCTGGACGACGCGTTCCAACTGCTCGCGGTGGCGCGCGACCTGAACATCGCGGTCGTGAGTGCCGAGAGCGTGGCCGGCTCGCCGTGGCCGCTGCCGGCCGGACCGTGGCGGGAAGGATGGGATGCGCTGGCGCGAGCGGACGTCATCGTGGTGACTCGGAAACACGCGACGGCTGACGCAGCAACGGCGCTGGCGCGCCGGCTGGAAGCGGGGGAAAGGCAGCGGGGGCGTACGCTGCTGGTGTGCGTCGCGCATCTGGCCGTGAGTCAGTTGGAAGGGATGCGATCTGGCGCGCCGGCTGGGTTGCAGGTGCTCGGCGGACGGCGCGTTCTCGCCGCCGCCGGTATCGCCGATCCCGAGAGCTTCGCGGCCCAGCTCCGCGGCCTCGGCGCGATGGTGCAACTCCAAGCGTATCAAGACCATCACGCCTATGGCCGGGCCGACGTCGCGCGCCTCGTGCAGGGCTCCGCCGCGGCGGATTATGTTGTAGTCACCGAGAAAGACGCCGTGAAGCTCCGGGGCCGGTGGCCGGAAGATGCCCCCGAGCCGCTGGTGGCCGGCCTGACCGTACGGTGGGAGCACAATGGCGTGGCGCTCGAGCGTGCGCTCGACGCGGTGCTCGCCTCGGCGGGCCGCCTCTGATCTCGACCGTCACACATGACGCCATGAGCGATCCTGCGATCAAGACCGAGCGACACGGTATCCGGCCGGAGAAGGACACCTTCCTGGCCGAGGAGAACCCGTTCGAAGCCATGATGGAGCGCTTCGACCATGCCGCCCAGCTGCTTAAGCTCGACCCCGGCCTCTACAAGGTGCTGCGCAACCCCGAAAAGCAGATCATCACCTCGGTCCCGATCGTGCGCGACAACGGTGAAGTGGAGGTCTATACCGGCTACCGGGTGCTGTACAACACCTCGCGCGGTCCGGCGAAGGGGGGCATCCGCTTCGACCTGAACGTGACGCTCGAGGAGGTGAAGGCGCTCGCCGCCTGGATGACGTGGAAGTGCGCCCTCGTCAACATCCCGTTCGGCGGGGCCAAGGGGGGCGTGGTGTGCGACCCCGCGACCATGTCCATGACCGAGCTCGAGCGCGTCACGCGGCGCTACACGTCGAGCATCATCGAGACGCTGGGGCCCGATTCGGACGTGCCGGCGCCTGACGTGAACACCAACGAGCGGGTGATGGCGTGGATCATGGACACGTACTCCATGCACAAGCGCCACACCGTGACCGCGGTGGTGACCGGCAAGCCGGTCGAGATGGGCGGATCGCTGGGCCGGCGCGAAGCGACGGGCCGGGGCGTCATGTTCGTGACGCGCGAGGCGCTGGCGCGGCTCGGCATGTCCCTGAAGGGGGCGCGTGTGGCGATCCAGGGGTTCGGGAACGTGGGGTCGGTCAGCGCGGATCTCCTGTCCAAGGAGGGCGCGGTGGTCGTGGCGGTCTCCGACAAGTCGGGTGGGCTGCACCGTCCGCAGGGGCTCGACATCGGCGACGTGTTGCAGTGGGTGCGCGAGCACCGCCAGCTCGCGGGGTACCCACAGGCCGACGCGATTCCCAACGATCAGGTGCTCACGCTGGAGTGCGACGTGGTCGTTCCCGCCGCGACCGAGAACGTCATCACCCGGAAGAACGCTCCCCACATCAAGGCCAAGATCATCTGCGAAGGCGCGAACGGGCCCACGACTGCCGCCGCCGACGAGATCCTCGAGAAAAAGGGGATCTTCGTCATCCCCGATATCCTGGCGAACGCCGGCGGCGTGACCGTCAGCTACTTCGAGTGGGTGCAGGATCGGGGGGGCTACTTCTGGGACGAAGAGACGGTCAATCGCCGGCTGGAGAGCATCATGGTGCGCTCCTTCTCCGAAGTGGTGACCTGGGCGGAGCGCCACAAGGTGAATACGCGGATCGCGTCATACATGATCGCGATCGACCGCGTGGCGGCGATGCACCGGCTGCGTGGGATGTATGCCTGATGCGCTATCACGTCGTCGCGGTCGGCCGCATGCGGGACGCGGCGCTGCGGGCGGTGTGTGACGGATACCTCGAGCGGCTGCGGCGTTACACGAAGGTGGAGGAGCGGGAAGTGAAGGTCGAGGCGCGACTCCTCGAGGCAGTTCCCGAGGGCTCGCGCCTCGTCGCGCTGGCGGAGCAGGGGGACCAGTGGACGTCCGCCCAGCTGGCGGACTGGACGGCGCGCTGGGAGCTGGAGGCACGCGACGTGACCTTCGCCCTGGGCGGCGCCGACGCCCTCCCCGCGCTGGTGCTGCGCGGGGCCGAGCGTCTCTGGAGCTTGTCACGCCTCACGTTTCCACACGAGCTGGCGCGCGTCGTGCTATACGAGCAGCTGTACCGGGCCTACACGATCCGTCGCGGGGAGCCGTATCATCGGGGACCCTGATCTGACGGTGGCCGACCGGGCGGCGCTGCTGCGCCTGGCGCGCGCCACGCTGGTCGCCCATCTCGCGGGTCGGCCGCTGCCGCCTCTCCCCGACGTCCCCGGGGCCGCGCTCACGCGAGGGGCGTTCGTCACCATCACCGAGGCGGGGGGAGCGCTGCGCGGGTGCGTCGGCCACGTCGCGAACCAGCGGCCGCTCGGCGAGGTAGTACGCGAGATGACCGTAGCCGCCGCGCGTGACGACCCGCGCTTCGCTCCGGTTGAGCCAGAGGAGCTGCCGCGTCTCGCCCTCGAGATCTCGGTGTTGACGTCGGTCGAGCCCCTTCCGCTCGCTCCCGTGGATCCCGCCCGCATCGTGATCGGCCGCGATGGTCTGATCGTGCGGCGCGGCCGCCACATCGGGCTGCTGCTGCCGCAGGTGGCGGCCGAGTATCATTGGGGGCCCGAGGCGTTCCTGGGAGCCGCGTGCCGCAAGGCCGGGCTCGCTGCGGACGCGTGGCGGGAATCGGGCACCGAGGTGGTGACGTTCCAAGCGGACGTCTTCGGAGAACCCGGAGAAGGGGGAAGGGGGGAAGGGGAGGCGTGATTCCGCGCATCGTGCCGACGCCCATCGCTCGGCTCGAGCTGCCTACCGAGCCGGCGACGCCGCGGCGCGTCGCGCCGGAGGTCGTGGCGTCCACGCTGCCGGGCCCCGGGCGCGACCGGCTCGCCGGCGGGGCGGTGCTCGCGGTCACGACCGGCCAGCAGCCCGGCCTGTTCACGGGCCCGCTCTACACGATCTACAAGGCGCTATCCGCGATCGCGCTGGCGCGCAGGCTCGAGCGGGAGCGGGGGGGGGGCGTGCCCGTCGTGCCGGTCTTCTGGGTGGCCGGAGACGACCACGACTTCGCCGAAGCCAATCACGCGTCGTTTCTGAACGCCGCCGGGGACCTCGCGCACATCGTCCTGCGCGAACGTCCGGCGGACGCGCCGCTCGCGCCGCTGGCGCGTGAGCGCTGTGGCGACGAAATCCGCGCGGCGCTGGAGCAGCTCAAGGCCGGGACGCCCGATAGCGAGTTCAAGACGGACGTGCTGCGCTGGCTCGAGACGGCGTACCGGCCCGACGCCACACTCGCCGACGCGTGTGCCGAGGCGTTGAACGCGCTGCTCGGACCGCGCGGACTGGCAGTGCTCCGCGCCTACGACCGCGGCGCCAAGCGCGCCGCCGCGCCGTGGGTGCTGCGGGGACTAAACCAGACGTTGGCCGACGGCTACACGCCGGTATTCGTCGAGGCCGCCCAGGGACGGGACCGGCTGGAACCGAACGGCGACGCCTACCGCACGCGGCGCAGTGGGGAGCGGTTCACCCGAGCGGATCTGGAGCAGCTCGCCCGGGAGGCACCGGAGCGACTCTCGCCCAACGTGCTGCTGCGCCCCGTGGTCGAAGCGGCGCTCTTGCCCACCCTCGCCTACGCGGGCGGGCCCGCCGAGCTCAAGTACCTGCCTGATGCGGCGCCGCTGTACGACGCGCTCGGCGTGGCGCCCCAGAAGCCGGTGCCGCGCTGGTCCGGCGTGATCGTGGAGGGTCGCGTGGAGAAGCTGCTGCAACGGCACGGGCTGGGGCTCGACGCGTTGGACGGGAAGCCCGGCGAGCTCGAGGCGCGCCTGGTGCGGGAATCGCTTCCCCCCGAGGCGGCGGAGTCGTTCGGCGCGTTGCGGCAGGAGATCGAAGTACGCTACGCGGGGCTGGCGCGGGTCGTCTCGGCTGTCGATCCCACGCTCGAGCGCACCGTCCAGTCGGCGCGCAACGCCGCATTGGCCGGCACGCAAGAGATCGAAAAGAAGCTGATCGCGAGCCTGAAGCGAGAGAGCGAGACGCTGCTGCGGCAGATCAGCCGCGCCCGGGACGCGGTGTATCCGCGGGGCGAGCCGCAGGAGCGCGTGCTCACGCTCGCGTCGTTCCTCATCCGCTACGGCCCCGGTTTGCTCGATGCGCTCGGCGATGAGGTGGCGCGGTGGGCCGACGCTCCGTAGAATCCTGTCCATGTGGATCGTCATCATCGTGTTGCTCGGTATCGCCTTGATGATTCCCATCACGGCGATCCTGCTCGACTCGCCGCTGGGCCGGTCGATGGCGCGTCGTCTGGAGGGACCGAGTGATGGCGCGCCCGGGAGCGTGCGCGAGCTGGAGCGGCGCGTCGAGGCGCTCGAGACCGATATCGCGGATCTGACCCGGTCGGTGACCGGGATGCGGGAGGAGGTCCAGTTCGTCCAGCGGCTGTTGGAAGACCCCAAGAAGAAGCGCACTTGACGGCGCCGGAGCCGACCGGCGGCGGACGCCAGGCGGCCCACGTGGCCGCCGGCATCATGCTGTCGCGCGTGCTCGGCTATGTGCGTCAGCGCGCGATCGCCTACTACATCGGCAACGGCTGGGCCGCGGACGCCCTGAGCGTCGCGCAGCGGATTCCCAACATCATCCGCAGCCTGCTCGCGGAAGGGACCCTCTCGGCCTCGTTCATTCCGGTCTACGCCGCACTCAACGCTCGGGCGGACAAGGCCGCCGCCCGCGCGCTCGCCGGTGCGATCCTCGGGCTGCTGCTGCTCGCGACTGGTGTGCTCGCCGTCATCGGGATCGCGTTTGCGCCGGCGCTCACCGCCGTGTTCGGTGCGGGCCTGACGGGCGAAGCGCGCGCGCTGGCCGTCAGTCTGATGCGCCTCTTGTTCCCGATGTCCGGGCTCATGGTGGTGTCGGCGTGGTGCCTCGGCATTCTCAACACGCACCGGCGCTTCTTCCTGCCGTATGCGGCGCCGGCGGTATGGAACATCGCCGGGATCGCCGCCCTCGTAGGGGCGGGCACCTGGCTCGTGGCGCCGACGCTCCCGACCACGGTGCTCCTCACCAGGCTCAGCCTGGCCCTGGCGTGGGGCACGGTCGCCGGGAGCGTGCTCCAGGTGGCCATCCAGCTGCCCGCCTGCTGGCGCGTGCTGCACGGGATCCCGGTGCGGTGGAGTTTTACCACCGAAGGCGTGCGCGATGTGCTCGTGGCGTGGCTTCCCGTCGTGCTCGGCGCGGGCGTCGCCCAGATCTCCGGGCTGATCGACACGCTGCTCGGCACGCTCGCGGGGGAGGGCGGCGCCTCGAGCCTGCAGTACGCGCAGCTGCTGCAGGTGCTGCCGATCAGTCTGTTCGGGACGTCGGTGGCCGCGGTGTCGCTGCCCGAACTGTCGCGGGACGCGCAGGGGAGCACCCCCAACGAGCAGTTGCGTGCGCGCATCGCGGTGGGCTTCCGGCGCATCGTGTTTTTCATCCTGCCGTCGTCGCTCGCCTTCGTCGCGTTGGCGCCCGTGATCGTGCGCCCGTTGTTCCAGACGGGCCGGTTCGGCGCCGCGGACACCGATCTCGTGGGCGGTGTGGTCGCGGCGTACGGCGTGGGTCTGCTGGGGCAGGCGTGCGTCAAGCTGTTCCAGTCGGGGTTCTACGCGCTGCGGGACACCAGGACGCCGGTGAAGATCGCCTCCGCGTCGCTCGTTCTGTCGAGCGCGCTCGCCTATCTGCTGATGCGTCGGTTCGGTCCGGCGGGGATCGCGCTCGGCTCCTCCCTGGGCGCGACGGTGAACGTGGTGTTCCACCTGCGCGACCTGGATGCGCGCGTGGGGGCGATCCTGCGCGGCCCCGAATGGCGGGCGTTCGGGGTGAGCTTGCTCGTGAGCGGCGTGGCCGCCGCCGCGGGCCTCGGAGCCGCCCGGATTGCCGCGGGGGCGGGCGGGTTCGCCGTCGCGCTGCTCGCCTTGGTTATCTTTGGTGCAGTGTATTTCGGCGGTACGATCGCCCTGCGTCACCCCGATGCCCGTCGCCTGTGGACGTTCCTGCACTGATCGCTCGACAACTGAAGGCGCTTCCCGACACGCCCGGCGTGTACCTCTGGAAGAACGCGGCGGGCGAGATCGTGTACGTCGGCAAGGCGAAGAGCCTGCGCGCGCGGGTGCCGAGCTACTTCGGACCGGAAGGTGACTCGACGCCGGAGCGGGCGGCGCTGGTGCGTCAAATCGCCGAGCTCGAGACGATCATCGCGCCGACCGAAGCCCAGGCGCTGCTGCTCGAGAACAACCTCATCAAGGAGCACAAGCCGCGGTTCAACATCCGGCTGACCGACGACAAGAGCTACCCGCGCGTGGCGGTGACCATCATGGAGCCGTTCCCCCGGGTGCTGGTGGTGCGGCGCGTGACCATCCCGGGCGCCCGCTACTTCGGGCCGTATACCGACGTGGCCACGCTGCGCCAGACGTTGAAGATCATTCGTCGGATCTTCACGGTGCGATCGTGCCACTGGGACCTGCCCCACGACGCGCCGAACCGGCCGTGCCTGGACTACCACATCGATCGCTGCCGGGCCCCGTGCGTCGGCTACCAGAGCGAAGCGGACTACCGCCGGATGATCGACGACGTCCTGCTGTTTCTCGAGGGTAAGACGGTCGACGTGCGCACGCGGCTGCGCGAGCGCATGCAGGACGCGTCCCAGCGGCTCGACTTCGAGCGCGCGGCCCAGCTGCGCGACGCGCTCAAATGGCTGGATCAGGTGGAGCAGCCGCAGGCGGTGGAGCTGGTGGGCGGCGGCGACGCCGACGCTATCGGGCTGGCGCGCGACGGGGATGACGCGTGCGGCGTGGTGCTGCGCGTGCGGGACGGCCGGTTGATCGCCCGCGACCACCGCTTCCTCGAGAACGTGGAGCACGAGGCCGAAGGAGCGGTGCTGGCGGCGTTCCTCGTGCGCTGCTACCTGCCGCTCGAAGCGCGCGCGCAGCACGCGCTGCTGCCGTTCGCGCCGGACGACCTCGACGCACTGCAACAGGTGGCGCCCGACATCGAGTGGCACGTCCCCCAACGGGGGACCTTCGCCAAGCTCGCCCAGCTCGCCGACCAGAACGCCCGCCATCTGCTCGACAGCCTGAAGATCGAGAGCTTCGACATCGACGAGCGGGCCGCCGATCCCGTGTTCGCACTGGGGCGCGACCTGGGCCTCGCGGCGGTCCCGCGCTCGTTCGTGTGCATCGACATCTCGACCAACCAGGGCCGGGACACCGTCGGATCGCTGGTCTGGTTCGAGGCGGGACGGCCCAAGAAGGCCGAGTACCGTCGGTTCCGCATCCGGGGCGCGCCGCAGGACGACTTCGCCGCGGTGCACGAGGTCGTGACGCGCTACCTGGGGCGCCGGATCAGCGAAGCGAAGGGGCTGCCCGATCTGGTGGTGATCGACGGCGGGAAGGGCCAGCTCGGCGCCGCGGTCGACGCCGCCCGGGCCCTGGGACAGGACAAGCTGCCGATCGTGAGCCTGGCGAAGCAGGAGGAGGAGGTTTTTCTGGCCGGTCGGTCCGATTCGCTGCGCCTCTCCCGGCGCAGCCCATCGCTGAAGCTGCTGCAGCGCGCCCGCGACGAGGCACATCGCTTCGCCGTGAGCTACAGTCGCAAGCGGCGCGCTCAGCGCACGATCACGTCGGCGCTGCTGGCCATCCCGGGCGTAGGCCCGAACCGCCGGCGCGCGCTGCTCGAGCGCTTCGGCTCGCTGGCGGGCGTGAAGACGGCGACGCCGGCGGAGATCGCCGCGCTCCCGGGCTTTTCGACGACGCTCGCCGAGCGGATTCTCGAGCGGTTGCAGGCGCGGCCGTGACACTGTCCTGGTCGCTCGAATGCTCGTCCTGCGGCACGACGCGCAGCGCCGACGGGTTGCCGGGCGTGTGCGACTGCGGCCAGCCCTACCTGGTGCGCTACGCCTGCGCGCCGCCGCCCGCCGCCAAGTCGCTGCTCCCCGAGCGACCCTGGACGATGTGGCGCTACCGGGAGTGGCTGCCGCTCCACGACGGCGAGGCGCCCGTGACGCTGGGCGAGGGCGGAACGCCGCTGCTCGCGGCGGTGCGGGTGGGGGAACGGCACGGCTTCGCGGATCTGTGGGTCAAGGAAGAAGGCGCCAACCCCACGGGCTCCTTCAAGGCGCGGGGGCTGGCGGCGGCGGTGACGCGGGCGACGCGCGCTGGAGCGCGGCGTTTCGTCGTCCCGACCGCCGGCAACGCCGGCGTGGCGCTGGCGGCGTACGCGGCGCGCGCGGGCGTCGCGGCGCGGGTGTATGCGCCCGCGAGCACGCCGCCCACGATCCTCCGCCAGATCCGGAGCTTCGACGCCGAGCTGGTGCTGCTGGACGGGCATATCGGGGACTGCGGCAAGGCCGCGCGCGCGTACGCGCTGGAGAGCGGCGCGGTAGACGTGTCCACCCTGCGCGAGCCGTACCGCATCGAAGGCAAGAAGAGCCTCGCCCTCGAGCTGGCGGAGCAGCTCGGCTGGACCCTGCCACACGCGATCGTGTATCCCACGGGTGGAGGCACCGGGCTGATCGGCATGTGGAAGGGGTTCGACGAGCTGGTGCGGGCGGGTTGGGTCCGCGGGTCGCTCCCGCGAATGTACAGCGTACAGGCCGCGGGCTGCGCGCCGGTCGTGCAGGCGTTCCGCGCGGGCGCCCCGGGCTGCACGCCGTGGCCCGACCCGCAGACGATCGCGTCCGGGCTGCGGGTGCCGAGCCCGTTGGGGGACCGCCTCATGCTCTCGGTGCTGCGGAAGAGCGGGGGCGAGGCACTCGCGGTGACGGACGCGCAGCTCGCCGCCGCGGCCACCGAGCTGCAGACGCTCGAGGGGATCGATGCCTCGCCGGAGGGCGGGGCGACGCTCGCCGGAGTGCTCGAGCTCAAGGCGCGCGGCGCGGTCAAACCGGAGGAGCGCGTGGTGCTCTTCAACACGGGCGCCGGGTGGCTGTACCGCGGCTAGGCCGTTAATATTCCGCCGCCTCGATCGCATGCGCATCGCCATCCTCGACCCGGCCGCCGGCATCTCGGGCGACATGACCCTGGGAGCGCTCCTGTCCGCGGGCGCGCCGGCGGCGTGGCTGGAAGAGCTGCCGCGCCGCCTCGCCCTCACGGGTGTGACGGTCACCGTGCGCGAGGTCAAGCGGTCGGGCGTGGCGTGCACGCAGGTCGAATTCGCAATCCCCGAACAGCCTCACGGCCGGCACGTCGGCGACCTCATCCGGCTGGTCGAGCGCGCGCCCCTATCGGATTGGGTGAAAGAACGGGCCGTGCGCGCGTTTCGACTGATCGGCGAGGCCGAGGGTCGGGTGCACGGGGTCGCGCCGGAGCAGGTGCACCTCCACGAGGTCGGGGCGGTGGACGCCGTGCTCGACATCGTCGGCGGGATCGAGGGCTTCGCCCAGCTCGGCGTCCAAGCGATCTACAATCTGCCCGTGGCGGTGGGGAGCGGGTGGGTCGAGGCGGCGCACGGCAGGCTGCCCGTGCCGGCTCCCGCCACCGCGATTCTGCTCGAGGGGGTGGAGGTCGCGGGTGATCGGGGCCCGGTGGAGGGGGAGGCCACCACGCCGACGGGCGCGGTGCTGGTGCGCGTGCTCTCCTCGGGCGCGCCGCCGGCGCGCTGGCGTCTGGTGCGCAGCGGCTGGGGCGCGGGACAACGGAACCCGCCGCATTACCCCAACGCGTTGCGCGTCCTCGTCGCGGAGCAGGCGACGGAGGCGGGGCGCGTGGTCCTGCTCGCCACGGACGTCGACGACATGAGCCCCGAATACGTGGAGCCGTTGCGGCAGGCGCTGGTGAGCGCCGGCGCGCTCGACGTGCAAACGTGGCCCGTGCAGATGAAGAAGGGCCGCTCGGGCTTTCGGGTGGAGGTGATGGCGCCCGAGGAGCTGGCGGAGGGAGTGACCGCCGCGCTGTTCCGTCACAGCACGACGGCCGGCGTGCGCCGCTGGGTGGCGGAGCGTGCGACCCTGCCGCGCCGCCAGGTGACCGTGCAACTCTCTCCCGAGGTGGCCGTGCGGGTGAAGGTGCTGGAGCAGCCGGACGCCGCGGGGGGGGGCGTCCGGGTCAAACCGGAATACGACGATGTGCTGGCCGCCGCCCGGGCGCTCGGCCGTCCGCCGCTCGAGATCGCGCGCGCCGCCGAGCGGGATGCGGAAGCGCTCGTCGCCAAATCCAAGGAGTGAGCATGACCGGGAAGCCAACCGTGGCCGTCATCGGTGCGTTGCTGGTCGCCGGCGTCGCCACGCCCGCCGCCGCACAGCAGTGGACGGCGGCCAAGTGCGAACTCAGTACCAAGCATTACCTCGTGAACAGCGGGGTCTTGTACCTCCGCAGCGCGACCGAGACCAAGTTCGCGGACAAGCGGGCGAAAGATCTCAAGGATGCGGACAAGGTGCTGCACGAGGCGCTGACCACGGGAGGCCAGGAGAAGAATCCTGCCGCGTGGTATTACCTGGCGCGCTACTACGCCCTGCAAAACGATCTCGCGGGGGCCGACACGGCGTTCGCGCGGGCGCAGGCACTCGCCCCCGGGTGCAAGGAAGACATCAGCACGTGGCGTCGGGTGTTCTGGGTCCCGGTGTTCAACGACGGAGTCAAGGCGTGGCAGGCGGGCAACACCGACTCCGCCATTGCGAGCTTCCGGCGCGCCAACGCGATCTACGGCGGCGAACCCTCGGGTTTTATTTACCTCGGGACGCTGTTCGCCAGCGCGAGTCAGCCCGACTCCTCGGCGAAGTACTTCAAGCTGGCAGTGCCGGCGGCGAGTGATCCGAAGTTCGCCAAGGAGAAGCGCGACGCCATGTTCAACGTGGCGCGGGTGTACCATGCGGCACAGCGTTGGGACGATGCCGTGCCCGGCTACAAGGATTATCTCGCCGCCTACCCCAACGACGTGCAGGCGATGGCCGGGCTGGCGGCGGTGTACTCCCAGCAGGGTAAGCGTGATGAAGCCGGGGCACTCTACAACCAGATCCTCGACCACGCCGATTCGGCGGAGGCCACGGACCTGTTCGCCGCGGCGCAGGCCGTCATCAATGCGATCCCGAACGAGCCGGACACGGTGCCGGTCGGCAGCAAGTGCCGCGGCGACACGCGGGTGAAGAACAAGACTCTGACCCTGCGGCAGATCGCCACGCGCTGCGCCGCCGTGACCGACGACACGATCAAGGCGTTCCGGGCGTCGATCGCCC
>Ga0137415_10001774_pt1 | contig 21450 bp, 21 predicted proteins | sample CZODoug3_1_1_16f_FD_183082 | JGI IMG/M metagenome (GOLD analysis project Ga0137415, IMG submission 183082) | Vadose zone soil fungal communities from Angelo Coast Range Reserve, California, USA - CZODoug3_1_1_16fungal (Hybrid Assembly) | ecosystem: Environmental > Terrestrial > Soil > Vadose...
CTGGTCACCGGCACGACGGCCGGGCGCCACCTGGTCACCTGCAACGGCGTGGCGGTGCCGCTGCGGCCCACCGGCACGCCCGGCGAGTTCGTGGCCGGGGTGCGCTACCGGGCCTGGGCACCGCATTCCGCGCTGCACCCGACGATCGGCGTGCACGCGCCGCTGGTCTTCGACCTGGTCGACCGCTGGAACGGGCGCTCGCTCGGCGGCTGCGCCTACCACGTGTCACACCCCGGCGGCACCAGTTACGAGCGTTTCCCGGTGAACGCCAACGAGGCCGAGGCGCGCCGGGCCAGCCGGTTCCGCGTGGACCGGCACACCGAGGGCCAGGTGGACCTGGCCAGCGCGACGGCGCTGCCGCCGCTGGGTACCGATGAGTACCCTTACACGGTGGACCTGCGACGAGCTCCTGGGGCGGCGAGTACCGGCTGGGTGGGATGACGTGCCCGCTGAGCCGGCGACGGCAACGCCGATCGGGCTGCTCGCCGGTTACCAACCCCTCTCGGCCGTGCACGACGAGATGGTCGACGGCAACGGGCGGCTGCACGAACAGTGGGCGCACGTCGGCCGGGTGCTCGACGGGCTCGGCCGCCACCAGCTGAGCCAGCGCCGCGCCGAGGCGGCCCGGCTGCTCGCCAACGACGGTGTCGATTACCAGCGCGCCGCCGGCGAGCCCGGGACCGGGCGGCGCTGGGAGCTGGATCCGGTCCCGCTGCTGCTCGGCAGCGCGCAGTGGGCCGAGGTCGAGCGCGGTGTGATCCAACGCGCGGAGCTGTTGAACCTCGTACTGGCCGACATCTACGGGCCCCGGCGGCTGCTGAGCGGCGGCCTGCTGCCGCCCGAGCTGGTGTTCGGCCACCCCGGGTTCCTCCGCGAGGCCGACCAGATCCGCATCCCGGGTAGCCAACAGCTGTTCGCCTGCGCGGCCGACCTGGCGCGGGACTCGTCCGGCGCCTGGTGGGTGCTGTCCGACCGCACCCAAACGCCGTCCGGCTTCGGCTATGCGCTGGAGAACCGGCTGGTGGTGTCCCGGGTGTTCCCCAGCATGCACCGCGACGCCCAGGTGCACCGGCTGGCGCCGTTCTTCCGCACCCTGCGCTCGGCGCTACAGGCGGCCGCACCGCCGACCGCCGGCGAGCCACGGATCGTGGTGCTGACCCCCGGTCCGTGGAGCGAGACCGCCTTCGAGCACGCTTTCCTGGCCTCCTACCTCGGCTACGCGCTGGTCGAGGGTGCCGATCTGACGGTGCGCGACGGCCGGGTCTGGCTGCGCTCACTGGGTCAGCTGGAGCAGGTGGACGTGATCCTGCGCCGGGTGGACAGCTCCTACTGCGACCCGCTGGAGCTGCGCTCGGACTCGCTGCTCGGCGTGCCCGGCCTGGTGGAGGCGTGCCGGGTGGGCAGCGTGTCGGTGGTGAACACGCTGGGCAGCGGCGTGCTGGAGAACCCCGGGCTGCTGTCGCTGCTGCCTCGGCTGTGCGAACGCCTGCTCGGCCAGCCGCTGCGGCTGCCGTCGGTGCCGACCTGGTGGTGCGGCGAGCCGGACGGCCGCCGGCAGGTACTGGCGCGGCTGGACCAGCTGCTGGTGAAGTCGATCGGTCGGGAGCCCGGCGCCGAGACGAAGCTGGGCTGGGAGCTCAGCGCCGCCGAGCGTGACGAGCTGCGCCGGCGGATCGAGGCCCGCCCGCACTGCTGGGTCGGCCAGGAACGCCTCGACCTGGCCACCGTGCCCGCCCTGACCGACGCCGGCCTGGCCCCCCGACACGCCGTGACCAGGGCGTTCCTGGTCGCCCGGCACGATTCCTACGTGGCGATGCCGGGCGGACTGGGCAGCGTGGCGACCACCGCCGGCGGTCAGTTCATCGCCAAGCGGGACGCCACGGCGTACAAGGACCTCTGGGTGCTCGCCTCCGAGCCGGAGGATCTCGGCGGCTTCTGGCTGCGCGGTGGGCGGCAGGTCGCCTCGGCGGAGGCGATGTCGTCGCGGGCCGCCGAGAACATGTTCTGGTTGGGCCGCTACGCCGAGCGCGCCGAGACGGTGGGCCGGCTGCTGCGGGTGGTCAGCGATCGGCGCAATGACTTCCCGGACGGGGTCAACCCGGCCGGCACCGCCTGCCTGCGCTCGCTGCTCGGGGCGCTGGCCCAGCTCACCGGCACCCACCCGGGTTTCGCACCGGACGATGCGGACATCAGCGCCGCGCTGCTCGACCTGCTCACCGATTCGTCCCGGACCGGCAGCCTTGCCTTCGCGGTCCGCCGGATGCGCGATGCCGCGTACCCGGTGCGCGACCAGCTCTCCGGGGACACCTGGGTGGTGCTGGGTGCGCTGGAACGCGAGCTGCTCGACCCGGCCGATCCGGCTCGGGGTGCCGCGCTGGCCTCGGGCACCCTGTCCCGGGTGCTGACCAGCCTGCTCGCCCTGAGCGGCCTGGCCGCCGAGAGCATGGTGCACGACCAGGGCTGGCGGTTCATGAACGCTGGGCGGCGGCTGGAACGGGCGCTGCAGATCTGCGCCCTGCTGCGGTCCACCGTCGCGGTGGCACACGACACGGCCACCGACAGCCTGCTGCTGGAGTCGCTGCTCAGCACGGCTGAGTCGATCATCACCTACCGGCGCCGGTACCGGTCGCACGCCCAGCTGTCCACCGTGCTGGACCTGCTGTTGCTCGATCCGGACAACCCCCGATCGGTCGGCCACCAGATAGACCGGCTCAGCGAGGACGTCGCCGCGGTCGCCCGCCGGGACGGCGCCGGCCGGCTGACCGAGCCGGAGCGGCTGGTGCTGGAGATCTCGACCGCGCTGCGGCTCACCGACCTCACCCCGCTGGCCGAGGCCAACCCGGACGGCGGGCGCCCCGGTGTGGCGGCCTTCCTGGACCGGCTGACCGGACTGCTGGAGCGGGCCGGCGACGCGCTGGACGCCGCGCACTTCACCCATCTGCTGCCCCAGCAACCGATGCCCACGCTGGCCGACGCCGGCACCGCGACCCACCTGCGACTGGTGTGACGCCATGGCTTACGAGGTCACCCACCGCACCGAGTACCGCTACCCGTCGACCGTGTCGTCCAGCTTCGGCGAGATCATGATGCTGCCGCGTGAGCTGCCCGGCCAACACTGCGTCCACAGCGCGCTGACCATCGATCCTGCCCCGCACGACCTGCGCGAACGGCTGGACTTCTTCGGCAACCGGACCGCCTACTTCGCCGTGCTCGCACCGCACACCCGGCTGTCGGTGACCGCCACCAGCCTGGTGCGGGTGCACGACCGGCAGGTCCAGCCGTCACTGCCGTCCGAGGCCAGCTGGGAGCAGGCCAGGGTCAGTGCCATCGACAGCGGCGCCTATGCGGACGCCGAGATGCTGGAGGCCAGCCAGTTCGTGCTCGACTCGCCACTGGTGACACTCTCCGAGCAGCTCGCCGAGTACGCGGCGCCGTCGTTCCCGCCCGAGCGGCCGGTGCTGGACGCGGTCGCCGATCTGTCCTCCCGGATCCACGACGACTTCAAGTTCCTGCCCGGGGTGACCGAGGTCAAGACGACGATCGAGGAGGTGTTCGACCGCAAGGCGGGCGTCTGCCAGGACTTCGCGCACGTGGCGATCGGCTGCCTGCGCTCGCTGGGGTTGGCCGCGCGGTACGTGAGCGGCTACCTGGAGACGCGGCCCCCGCCCGGGCGGGCCCGGTTGGCCGGCGCGGACGTGTCGCATGCGTGGGCGTCGGTCTATCTGCCCGGCGCCGGCTGGGCGGACGTCGACCCGACGAACGACCAGCTGGTGAACGATCGCTACGTCACCACCGCGTGGGGCCGCGACTACACCGACGTGCCGCCGCTGAAGGGCGTGATCTTCACCCTGGGCAGCGTCCAGGATCTGCGGGTGAGCGTGGATGTGATCCCGGTGGACGATCCCCCGGACGACCCGACGGCGTAGCTCGGCGGTGCTCAGCGCATGCTGTTCAGGCCGCCGGGTGGGGTGGGTGGCAGCCTCGGCACCGCCGCGCGCACCCGGTCCAGCACCTGCTCGGCCGACCGGTCGGTGCGCGCCAGTAGCCCGGGCAGGTCCACGCCGACCAGCTCGCCGTCGCGCTTCACCACCCGGCCGCCGACCAGCACGGTGCGCACGTCGTGCGGCGTGGTCTGGAACAGCAGCGTGCCGGCGGCGTCCAGGTGCGGGTGCTGCGCGATCGACGGGCCGCCCACCAGCATCAGGTCGGCCCGCTTGCCGGCACGGAGGCTGCCGATCTCCTCGCCGAGGCCGACCGCGTCGGCGGCGTTGACCGTCGACCACTCCAGCGCCTCCAACGCGGTGGTGGTGACCTTCTCCGGGTCGGTGCCGGCCAGGTTGAGGTGCTCGGTGTCGGCCCAGCGGCTGAACCCCAGGCCCATGCGCAACTGGGTCAACAGGTCGCCCGAGTTCAGCGAAATGACGTCGCAGGACAGCGTGGGTTTGACGCCGTGCCGCCGGCACGCGGCGAACACCGGGCGGCCCATCCCCATGTTCAGCTCGGTCTCCACCGAGATGGACACCTTGGCGCCGGCCCGGGCGAGCATTGCCCACTCCGGGTCGGTGAGCGTGTTGCAGTGCACGTGCACCTGGTCGGGGCCGAGCAGCCCGGCGGCGTCCAGCTCGGCGACCCCACTGGGCATCGACCACACGCAGCCGGTGTGCGCGACGACCAGGGCGGAGCGCTCGCGGGCGGCCCCGACCTCGGCCGCGGTGGCCTCGAACGGCACCAGGCCGAGCTCGGTGAGCGCCACGCCGAGGGTGACCAACTCGTCCGCCTGGCTGGCCGAGCCCGAGCGGGACGAGCGGCTGACGCTCGCCGGGAAGTGCGTGTCGGCGACCCGGTGGAAGTGTGCGATGCGCTGACCGTGCTGGGTGAAATGCGCCGGGGCAGCCGGGCTGCTGTCGAAGAACCCGTAGCCGAAGACGGCCCGGATTCCGGCGTCGCGCAACCCAGCGATCGCGGCGTCGGTGTGCTCGGGGGTGTTGTTGCAGTGCGAGAAGTCCAGGATGGTGGTCACCCCGGAGTTGAGTGCCTCGAGCGCGCCGAGCCGGTTGCCCAGGTAGACGTCGTCGGCCCGGTAAGCCGGCGAGATGGAGTACCGGATGCCCCACACGTAGTCGGCCAGGCTCCAGTCCGCGCAGATGGCCCGCATCTGGGTCTGCCACGTGTGCCGGTGGGTGTCGATCAGCCCGGGGGCGACGATGTGCCCGGTCGCGTCGATCACCTCGGCGTCCACGTCGCCAAGGGTCGGCGCGACCCGGGCGATCCGGCCGTCCTCGATCAGCACATCCCCGACGGGCAGCTCGCCCAGCTCGGGGTCCATGGTCAGGACGTGTCCGCCTCGGACGAGCGTGCGGCGCCGTGCCACGTGACCACCTGCTTCGTTGGGGTTGCCCCAGCACACCACCCCACCGGACGGCGGATCACCAGCCGAACCCGTTGCGATCCGAGGTTGACAGCCGCGCCGGCCGTCGTTCAGTGCCGGGCCAGGGCTTGGGCGGCTCGGCGGAACGCGGTGACGGCGGGCCGGTCGTCACCTTCCCGGGTGGCGATGGCGATGTCCCCGGGCGGGGCGTCGATCGGCACGAACCGGACGTCGGGGCGCGGGTAGAAACGCCGGGCGGCGTCCAGGTGCAGGCCGATCCGGCCGGTGGTCGCCACCGCGGCCGGGATGGCCGACGGGTTGCGCACCAGCGGCCCGGTGCGGTCCCTCGTCAGGCCGTACCCGGCCCACGCGGACAACCACGCGGCCGGTCCGGCGACCGGCACCAGCGGGTGGCCGGACAGGTCGCCGGGCTTGAGCCGGTCGGCAGCGGCGAGCGGCGAGCCGGCGGGCACCACCGCGACCGGCGGCATGGAGAGCACCCGGTCGAGGACCAGGCCGTCCACCGGCCCGACGTCCATCACCACGCCGACATCGACCTCGCCGGTACGGACCGCGTCGTACTGGCCGGACAGGTCCAGGTCGCGGTGGCCGATGACCAGGTCGGGCCGCTGGTCGGCGACGTGCCGACGCAGCGGTTCCCACTGCTCCGCGAGGCCGAACCCGAGTACGCCGACGGTCACCTCGGTGGGCGGGCGCCGTCCTGGTTCGCGGCCGCCGAGCTCAGCGAGGCTGTCCAGGTCGGCCAGCACGGACCGGGCGTGGGCGACGAACCGCTGGCCGGCCGGGGTGGCCACGACGCGCCGGCTGGTCCGCGCGAACAGCGGGTAGCCCAGCTCCCGTTCGAGCCGGTGCACCACCTGGCCGAACGGTTGCGCCGCGATGTAGTGCCGGCGGGCGGCCCGCCCGAAGTGCAGCTCCTCGGCGAGCGTGACCACATAGCGCAGTGATCGGACCTCCACGGCCACCTCCGTCCCCCATCATGCAGGGCGACCGAGCCGACCGGGGTGTCCGCCCGGGGTGAGCGCGGCTACGCGATGCCGCTGGACTGGGGTATGGGGACGACCTCGGCCTCCAGCGCAGCCACGAGCTCGTTCGACAGGGTGGCGTGCACCGCGTTGCCCCACCGCGGGGTCCGCAGCGGCTCACCCGGGTACTGGGTCAGGTCTTCGATCAGGCGCTCGGCCTCGACATCCGAGGCCACCTCCAGCACGACGTACTTCACCGGATCCTCCTACCGTGGATCATCAGTGGTGAACTGTATCGATCAGGTTCACATTGTGCCGCATCCCCTCGATGAAGGGTCGGGCGCCGCGCCACACAATTCGGCCACCGGCACTGGAGATATCACACATTGACGCGCGAGGCGGTCCGCTGCGAGCTCCTGCTCGCCCGGCGTGGCTGTTTCGACCACAAATACCGACCGGGGTGTCGCCACCTGGTCAACGTTCTGGGGTCAGAGCCCTGAACGGTGAGCGCTTCTTGCGGTACGCCTGTACTGCTGGGCCGGGTGACCGACGCGCCACCGTGCGTCGAGGAGGGGACCTCATGGGTACCGACACGCATCCGGTCGTCCGGATCACGGCGGCGGGGCGTGCTTTCTTGCTCGAGGGGTGTACCGATTCTGACCTCGGTGAGCGGTGCCCGCGCGCGAACGGCTCTCGCTGGCACGCAATGAGTGACTCGAGGCCGTAGTGGCAGCCCCACGCCGCATATGCCGCGTCCACGCCGCACGGTGTGCACGGTATGCGGCGTGGACGCGAGGTGTGCGGCGTGAGGGGACGGGCGGTCGCCGGGGCCTCGGCCTGCACCGTCCGATCTCGATGGCGATGCCAGGGGTCGGCCACTACCGTCGGTGGTATGGACGAGCGCCGGTTCCGCTGGCACGCGCACGCCCCGGACCGCACCGGCGGCTCGGTGTGACCGCGAACTGGTTGGTCTTCGACTACGGCGGCGTGATCAGCCGGCACACCGAGGCGCTGCCGGAGCTGGCCTTTCGGATGGGCGTCGGGCGCGACGAGTTCGAGCCGGCGTACTGGGCGAAGCGCGACCGCTACGACCGAGGCTGCACAGACCTGGAGTACTGGCGGTCCGTCGGGGCCGAGCTCGGCGTCGAGGTGGATGAGGACACCTCGGCCGCGCTGACCGAGATCGACATCCGTGGCTGGTTGCACACCGACGGGGACACCGTGGAGCTCCTGGCCGAGCTCGCCGGAGCCGGCGCGCGGCTGGCCCTGCTGTCCAACGCACCGAGCTCGTTCGGCCGGGTCGCCGAGCGGCAGCCGTGGACCGGGCATTTCGAGCACCTGGTGTTCTCCGGCGACCTGCGGATCGCCAAGCCCGACGCCCAGATCTGGGCCGCCCTGACCGACACCGTGGGCGTGAGCGCGCCGAACTGTCTGTTCGTCGACGACCGCCAGGTCAACATCGACGGCGCGCTGGAGGCGGGGATGCGCGCCCAGCTGTGGTCGTCGGCCGCCCAGCTGCGGCCCGATCTGCTCAGTTTCGCCACCCGCGGCTAACCGCCACAGTGACTCACGGGGGCTTCCCCGACAACCCGTACGTGCACTGCCGGCCGCACAACATCGTGTGGTAGGAACGGGCCGGCTGTGGACCACACACCGGACGCACGCGCGCGGGAGGACAGTGTCCAGTTCGGACTATCTGGTGGCCGCCAGGCAGATGCAGGCGCTCTCGTTCGCGGTGCACATCCCCCTGGTGTGTTTCGGCATTGCGTTCCCGGCGATCATCCTGTTCGTCGAATGGCTCTGGCTGCGTACCGGCGACGAGCTGTACTGGACCTTGGCTCGGCGGTGGAGCCGGGTGCTGGTCGCGTTGTTCGCCGTCGGGGTGGTCACCGGCACGATCCTCAGCTTCGAGATGGGCTTGCTGTGGCCCGGATTTACCGGGACGTTCGGGTCGGTGTTCGGGCTGGGTTTCGCGATCGAGGGGTTCTCGTTCTTCGCGGAGGCGATCTTCGCCGGTATCTACGTGTACGGCTGGGGCCGGCTCTCGCCGCGCGCGCACTTCGCCGCCGGGATCCCCATGGCGGTGGCCGGATTCACCGGGTCATTGACGGTGATCTCGGTGAACGGGTGGATGAACCATCCCACCGGTTTCACCATGCGCGACGGTCAGGTGGTCGAGGTCAGCCCGGTCGAGGCGCTGTTCGGCAACAGCTACTTCTGGCACGAGTTGCTGCACATGTACCTGGCCGGCTACATGGTCACCGGCTTCCTGCTCGCCGGCGCCTACGCGGTGGGTCGGCTGCGCGGACGGTGGGGCCGCTACGAGCGAACCGCGCTGGCCATCCCGCTGACCATCGCGGCATTGGCCGCGCCGGTGCAGATCCTGGTCGGCGACTGGGCGGCCCGCGCGGTGGCGACCGCTCAGCCGGTCAAGCTGGCCGCGCTGGAAGGTCTGGGCACCACCACGGCGGGCGCACCGGTGCACCTGCTCGGCTGGTACACCCGCGGCGAGGTGCACTACGGCATCGCCATCCCCCGACTGCTCTCCCTGCTGGCATCCCACAACCCGAGCGCGGTCGTCCCCGGCCTGGACTCGGTGCCAGCCGACTCGGTGCCGCCGGTGAACGTGGTGCGGATCGCCTTCCAGCTCATGGTCGGCGCCGGCAGCCTGCTCGCGGCCCTCGGGGTCGTGTTCCTGATCTACCAGGCGCGGCGTCACCGCCTCCCGGAGACGAGGTGGTTCTACCGCGCCCTGGTCGCCGCCGGCCCATTGGCGGTGCTCGCGTTGCTGGCCGGGTGGACCACCACCGAGGTCGGGCGTCAGCCGTGGGTGGTCTACGGCGTGATGCGCACCGCCGAGGCGGTGACCGGGGCCGGCGGGATACCTGTCGGATACGCCGTCCTCGCGCTGGTGTACATCGGGGTGGTGGCCGCGGTGATCTGGATCCTGCGCCGGCTCGCCTCGACGCCACTGGCCCCACTCGACACGCCCCCGGCGCGGACGATGACCGGGCTGCGATGAGCCATGTCCCTCGCTGAGCTCCCGCTGCTGTTCGCCCTGATCGGGCTCGTGCTCTACACGGTGCTCGGCGGGGCCGACTTCGGCGCCGGGTTCTGGCAGCTCACCGCGGGCAGGGGCAGCAACGCCGAGCGGATCCGCGAGTACGCCCACCACGCGATCGGTCCCGTGTGGGAGGCCAACCACGTGTGGCTGATCTTCGTGCTCACCGTGGTGTGGACCGCATACCCGGTCGCGTTCGGCTCGATCGCTTCCACCCTGTCCGCACCGCTGTTCCTGGCCGCGATCGGGATCATCCTGCGCGGCACCGCCTACGCGCTGTATTCCGGTGTGCAGAGCACCCGCGAGGGGCGCCGGATCGACACCGTCTTCGCGCTCTCGTCAATCCTGACGCCCTTTGCCCTGGGCACGATGGTGGGCGGGATCGCCTCCTACCGGGTTCCGGTTGGCAACGCCCAGGGCAACCCCGTGTCGAGTTGGCTGAATCCGACCTCGATCCTGCTGGGCGTCCTCGCGGTCGCGGTGGCGGCGTTCCTGTCCTCGGCCTACCTCTCGGCGGACGCCCATCGGCAAGGCGACGCCGGCCTGGAGCAACAGTTCCGGCGGCGAGCCCTCGGCGCGGGAGTCGTGAGCGGCGCCGTAGCCCTGGCCGGGCTGGCCGTAGTGAGGATCGACTCCCCAACGATCTACCACGGCCTGACCAGCGGCGCCGGGCTCGCCGCGGTGAGCTGCTCCGCGCTGGCCGGGCTGGCGACCCTCGCCCTGGTCTGGTTACACCGCTTCGGCCCCGCCCGCTACACCGCGCCGCTCGCCGTCGCGGCCATCATCGCCGGCTGGGCCCTCGCGCAACGACCGGACTTCCTACCCGGACTCACGATCACCCAGGCCGCCGCGCCCCGGGCCACCCTGATCGCGGTCACCGTTGCCGTGCTGGCCGGAGCGGTGCTTCTCTTCCCCGCCCTTGCGCTGCTGTTCCAACTCCAGCTGCGCGGCCGGTTCGACCCCGGCCCACCCGCCGCACCCGGCGGCCACACCGGACCACCGCCCGACCGTCGCCCCGGCAAGCCCCGGTTGTACGCCATCGCCGCCGGCGGCTGCCTGCTCGCCGGCTTCGGCCTGCTGACGATCGCTGACGCCGGCTGGGCGCACGCCGCTGGAGTCATCTGCCTACTCGCCGCGATCGCCTTCGGCGTCCCCGCCACCGCGCCCACGACCCTCGCCGACACCTGACCCGGCCGTCTGTGCGACCGCGCCGAGTAGCGAGTTGAGGAATCCTCGTGCGGTGTCGTTGTCGCCCTCGATTGTGATCTCCGGGTAGGCGACAGTGGCTTGACCGGCCATGAGGAGATACAGGGTTTCGGCGTCCAGCGTGATCACCGAATCGGGTGTATCAGCGAGGCCGCCGTGCACCGACAACCCGTTCTGATCGGCCCTGAGCTGGAAGAACTCCGCGCCCACCCGAAGCTGGCACACCCGCCCAACGGGCACTGTGGTCGGGCGTGATGAAGCGCTCAGCAACACCCAGGCGGGTCGCGTGACATCGGACTCGGACAGGGGCGGCCCATAGTGCCCACCCCAACCGCGCAACGCGTCGAGAGTCGGGCCAAGCGCCTGCCCGGCCTCGGTGAGCTCATACACCGTGACGGCCGTGGGCGGCGGCAAGGCGCGCTTGGTCAGTACGCCGGCGGCGAGTAGGTCCTTCAGCCGTGCGGCAAGCACGTTGGTGGGAATACCGGGCAGACCGTCCAGGAGGTCCGTGTAGCGGCGGGGGCCCAGCATGAGCTCCCGCGCGATCAGCAGGCTCCACCGTTCGCCGATCACATCGAGCGCCCTCGCCACCGGACAACGCTGCCCATATCTCTTCACTTGACAGATCGTAGCATCAAGTTGTTAATCTAAATGAGTAGCTTGTTTTTTAAAAGTGATCGCGTTTCGGTGCCGTGCCGCGTCGAAGCGGACAGAAGGGTCGTGAACAGATGAGCGGGATCGTCTTGGTGACTGGCGCGGCGGGTGGCAGGCAGGGTTCGACCGGACGACAGGTCGCCGAACTACTGCTCGGCCGGGGTGTTCCGGTGCGCGCGTTCGTGCACAGCGACGACGAGCGAGCTGAGCAACTTCGCGGCGTCGGCGCAGAGGTCGTCACCGGGGATCTGCGTGACATCGCGCAGGTTCTGCCGGCCCTGGAGGGTGTTGACCGGGTCTTCTTCACCTATCCGGTTGCTGATGGCCTGCTCGATGCCGCCGCGGCCGTCGCCGCGGCGGCGAAGACACACGGCGTGCGGCGGGTGGTGGAGGTCTCGCAACTCACGCCTCGGCCGCACTCACACAGCCCCAGGACCCGCCAGCACTGGCTGGCCGAGCAGGTCTTCGACTGGGCAAATGTTGGCGCGGTTCACCTTCGATCCATCGTCTTCTACGAGAATTTCCGGGTACTGGCCACGATCGGACTCGCCACCGGTGAGCTCGCGGTCCCGCTCGGTGACGAGCACAACCTCATGCCGCTTGTCGCGGCCGGAGACGTCGCACGCATCGGAGCAACCCTGCTCGCCGACCCGCTACCACCCTCCGAACAGTTCTACCTACTCGTCGGGGCGGTGCCGACCGTGGCTGAGATCGCGGCGGCCTTCGCCAAGGTCTTGGACAGGCCTATGCCCTATCGCAACATCAGCGAGCAGGAATGGCGCGACAGCGCACTCGCTCGTGGGGTAAATCCGCACGCGGTGGAACACCTCTCCCGACTGTGGCAGGTGTTCCGGGATCCGGAGATCCGGAAGGAGGCACTCTACGAGGTGACAGATTCCGTCGAACGGGTCACCGGATCCGCACCCGAATCACTTGAGGGCTTCCTGCGGGCTAACCGGGACGTGCTACTGAGCGGCGCCCAACGGTGAGGACCTGGTGGTCAGTCGGTGGCTCGCCGCCACCGAAGGAGATGTGCGGGTTGGGGTGACGCGACGGGTCCAGCTCGTGAGGCCGCTCGGGCCGTTTTATTCGGCTTGACCTTCGAGTCGAGTTGAATGTTTAGGTTCGTGTCATGGGCGAGTACCGGATTTCGGAGTTGGTGGCGCGCAGCGGTTTCCCGGCGTCGACGTTGCGGTTCTACGAGCAGGCCGGTTTGTTGCCGGCGGCTCGGACACCGGCGGGGTACCGCAGCTACGGCGACGACGCGCTGGAGCGGTTGCGGTTCATCGCCACCGCGAAGGGCCTCGGGTTGGCGCTGGAGGACATCCGCGAGCTGCTCGGGGTCTGGGAGCACGGTGTGTGCGCGCACGTCCGCACCCAGCTACGCCCACTGGTCGCCAACCGGATCAGCGAAGCCGGGCAGCGGATCGCGGAGCTCTCAGCGTTCGTCGACATGCTGACCCAGGTCCACGACGACCTCGGTGCCCCGGCCCCGGACGGGGCGTGTGGCCCGGGTTGTGGCTGCGTGAGCGCCGAGCCCGCCCAGCCGGTGTCGATCGAACTGGGACCGCGCCCGCCCCAGGCCAGCTCGAAGACCGATCCGGGGCTGAGTGCGCCGGTGGCGCCGGTGGTGATCGCCTGCACGTTGACCGGCGACGAGCAGCGAGTACGCCAGGACGAGTGGGCACACATGCTGACCTCAAGCCTCGAGCTCGAGCACACCCCCGACGGTGTCCGGGCGCGTTTCCCCTTGGACGCCCAGGTGGCTGGCGAGCTGGCGCGGCTGGCCAGCGCCGAGCAGGGGTGCTGCGCGTTCCTGCGGTTCAACCTGTCCTTCACCCCCACCACGCTGGTCATGACGGTCACCGCCCCACCCGAGGCCCAACCCATACTCGCTGACCTGTTCGGAGTTCCCGCATGAGCAACACACCCAGCCCGTCGAAGCCGTTGCTCAAGCTCGCCGCCGGCGGCGCCGCCACGGTCGCGGCCTGCGGGCTGTGCTGCGGGGGACCGGTGCTGGCGGTCCTGGGTGGCATCAGCGTGGCCTCACTCGCCGCCGCGATCGTCATCCCCGCCCTCGCGGTACTCGCGGTGCTCGCGGCCGCCACGGCGTTCTGGCTGTGGCGCCGCCGGCGGGCCACCGGCCACGCGGCCGCACCCACGACCCCGACCGATCTCGGGCTACCGGGCGTCGCATCCTCCACTTCCCCCGGCGGGCTCTCACCGCCCGCCACGCCTGGGCTCAGGCGATGAGCGGACCCACCCGGACCCGGGCGGCGCAGCCTGTCGCGGTCGCCCATAACCCTTCGAAACCGCCGGCCCCGAGCCGGCGTCAGGAGACCCGCATGCCCGCCACCTCGACTACACCCCGGCCCTCAAACCCGGCGGCCCGCCGGCCCCTGCGTGTCATCGCCGCCATCCTTGTGGTGCTGGGTGCGGGCGCGGTCGCCTACACCGCCCTGACACCGACCCCCACCAGCACCGGTACGGCCGCGGCGGCGGCTCCTGTGGCGGCGGGTCCGTCGCTCACCGCCCCGTCGTTTACCGCCACCACGTCCACCGGTGGCCAGGTCATGGTGCCGGGCGGAAAGCCCAGCGCGGTGTTGTTCTTCGCGGCGACGTGCGGGACGTGCGGCCCGGCCGCGCACGCCCTCGCCGTCGCTCAACAAGCCGCCCCGAATGCCGCCAACTACGTCGCGGTGGACATCAACCCCAACGAAACCGCCGAGGACATCGCCGCGTTCCTCACCCGCAACCAAGCGAGCACGCTGGCCTCGACCACTGACGCCAGCGGTGAGTTGACCAGCCGATTCGCAGTGACCCAGCTCAGCTCCGCGGTGTTCCTCGCCCCCGACGGGCACGTCCTGGGCCGCACCGTGGAACCCACCACCGCCCAGATCCAAGCCCAGCTCCGCGCGGCCGGCACCGAGTGAACGGGCTACTCGCGCTTGCCTTCGGGGCCGGGCTGCTCGCCCCGATCAACCCCTGCGGCTTCGGACTGCTGCCAGCCATGCTGACCGCCACCCTCACCCACCCCACCGGTAGCCCGCACGGCACCGTCGGACGCGGCGGGCAGCGTGGCCTTGCCACCCGCCTCGGTGGCGGACTCCGTGCCGGGCTCGCACTCACGCTCGGGTTCACCGCCACGTTCACCCTGATCGGCTTCGGGCTGAGCATCGGGATCCAGTCACTGATCGGCGTGGTGCCCTGGCTCGCCGCCACCCTCGGCGTGGGCTTGATCCTGATCGGGATCGCGTTGCTGACCGGCTGGCACCTGCCGCTGCGCCTGCCGTTCGGACAACCCGACCCCACCCGCGCCGGCGGGACCGGGCGAATCGTCTTGTTCGGCGCCGGCTACGCCGTCGCCTCCGCGTCCTGCACCCTGGCTGTCCTGCTCGCCGTGGTCACCCAGGCCGCCAGCACCACCCTGATCGGAGCGGTCGCGGTGTTCACCGCGTACGCCGCCGGCTCCGCTCTGCTGCTGATCACCCTCGCTCTGCTCACCGCGGTCGCCGGGCACAGCCTCGCCCACACCATGCAACGTCTCGCCCGCTACACCGGCCCTATCGCGGGGGCACTGCTGGCCATCTCCGGGGCGTACTTGCTCTACTACTGGATCCCACAACTGCTGATCGGAACGCATACCACTGGTGACACAGCACTGGCGGCAGTGGCTGGAAGCGTCGCCACAGCCGTCAGCGAACACGAGCCCCTGGTGATCCTCGCCGCCGTGGCGATCGTCGCTCTCGCGGCAATCACCGTGATCCGACACCGCCACCACGCCGAACCCATGTCCACGCAGGGCGCCGCACAGCCAATCCCTCAGCAGGCCGGGCCAGACGATATCCGCACCGCGGGCGTTGAGTAGCTCAGCGCTCACTCACACCCGGTCGACCGGCCCAGCAGTTCGTCGAGCATTGGGATCAACAGATCCGCGCGGTCGCACAGGCTCATGTGGGTGGTCCCGGGCAGCACGGCCAGCCGTGAGTCCGGGATCAGAGTGGCCATCAACGCGGCGTGCTCAACTCGGACGAAGTCGTGATCGCCGATCACCACCAGTGTCCGCGCGGTAATCTGGGCGAGCTCCCCATCGGCCCAACCCGACCAACCTTGGGCGGCGCCGCTGATGCGGGCCATTGCCTCCTCGAAGTGGTCCGGGTCGGGCGCCAACCGCTCGTACTCAGACCGCATCGCGGCGAAGTCGGCTGCTGTTGGCATCCGCGTCGAGCCCGCCTGCAGCGCCGGGTCCCAGATCTCGCGGTGGTAGCCGTCCGGGCGCACATGCGCGGCGGCGGCGATCAGACACCGCACCCGGTCTGGGTGGCGCACCGCCAGCTCCAGCGCCACCAGTCCACCGAGGCTGAACCCGAACACATCGGCGTCGGGCACCCCGAGGTGGTCCAGCAGGGCAAGCACGTCGCAAGCCATGTTCGCCACCGTGATGTCCCGATCGATGTCCGGGGTTCGCCCGTGTGCCTGCAACTCGACAGCCAGCGTGCGGCGTCCGGCCAGCCGCGGGCGCAGCCTGCCGAACGACAGCTCGATGGTGTGTACGCCACCGTGTAGCAGCACCAATGGGCGGCCGTCGCCGCCGCGGTCCTCGTAGTACAGCGGCAGCCCGTTGACCACGACCTGACGCCCACAGGGTGTGTCCATGTCAGTACTGACCCTGCGGACGGCCGGATCTCATCGCGGGTCGCCCCGGACGGCTCACTCGTCCTGCTGCGCGATCAGGACCGTAGCCGATGGGACCCAGCGATGATCGACGAGGGCCGCGCACTGGTGCGCGCCACGCTGCGCCTCGGCCACGCCGTCTCCTACCTGCTCCAGGCGGCCATCAACGCCGTGCACACCGACGCCAACTCGGTCGAGGACACCGACTGGGCCCAGATCGTCGCGCTCTACGACCGGCTCCTGGCCGTCGCACCAACCCCGGTCGTCGCGCTGAACCGGGCCATCGCCGTGGGCGAGGTCGACGGGCCGGCCGCGGCGCTCGCGCTGGTCAATACCCTCGATCTCGCCGGATATCACCCCTTCCACGCGACCCAGGCCGACCTGCTGCGCCGCGTCGGCCGGGTCGACGAGGCCATAGACGCCTACCAGCGAGCGGCGTTGCTGGCCCCGCCCGGAGCCGAGCGCGACTTCCTCACTAGCCAAGCCCGACACCTGTCACGCCCGGACCGTTGATCGCCACGGCCTCCGAGATGCCACCAGCCCAACTTGCCAATCACAAGCTGCACTGCTAACTTGCCAAAGGCAAGTTATGGTTCGGGAGGATGGATGCGTCAACGACGGCGGCGATCGGATTGCCCGATCCATTTCGGCCTGGAGACGTTCGGGGATCCGTGGACTCTTCTCATCTTGCGTGATCTGTTGCTCAAGGATCGATCGACCTACAGCGAGTTCTTGAACGCCGAAGAGCGAATCGCGACGAACGTGCTGGCCGACCGGCTGGTCCGCCTCGAGGAGGACGGCCTGGTGGTCGCCGACCGGGGACCTGGCGGTGTCCGCGCCCACCGATACCGGCCCACCGCCAAGGCCACCGACCTGATCCCCGTCCTGCTGGACATCATCGCCTGGAGCGCGACCTACGACCCCGCGACCGCCGCGGACCGTGATTTCATCGCCCGGCTCGGTTCTGACAGGGCCGGGCTGGAGCGCGAACTACGACAACGGGTCTCGACCGCCGCCCGCCGGTCTGCCCCGAGGTAGACCTGACCTCTGTTCGCATGCCCCGTCGGCCCGACGTCGTGGAGGACCCGATGACCACCCTGACCAACCAGGTCGAGATCGCCGCACCGCGCGACGCCGTGTGGCGCATCTTGACCACTTTGGACGTACTCGACCAGTACGACCCCGGTGTGCGCTCGTCACGGTTGGTCGGGGACCAGCGGACCGGGCTGGGTGCCCAGCGCCGCTGCGACCTGCGGCCGGCCGGGTGGCTCGTCGAGCAGGTCGCAGACTTCCGGCCCGAAGAGGCATTGGCCTTCGAGCTGGTCACCTGCTCGTTCCCGGTGACCCGGCTGCGGCACGACTACGCGCTGACCGTGACCGGCCACCACACCGTCGTCTTGCAGGTGATGACCTACGACCTCAAGTACGGCGTCGTGGGCCGGGCCCTGGACGCGCTGATGCTGCGCCGACAATGGGACTCCGGCATCAAGGCATTCCTGCGGGGCCTGCAACAACGGGTCGAAGCTGACCACATCACTCGCACCCCGGAATGAGTGCATCATGCCGGTTGATCTGGACCTGACCGAGCGGGTGCGCTCCGCGGTCGCCACACAGGCCGCCGCCCACGAGATGCACACCGACGAACGCCGGATGTTCGGCGGCCTGACGTTCATGATCGAAGGCAAGATGGCCTGCGGAGTCGTCAACCACGACATGATGGCCAGGGTCGGGCCGGACCACTACGCCCGAGCGCTCGACCATCCGCACACCCGACCCATGGACTTCACCGGCCAGCCCCTCAAGGGATACGTCTTCATCGACCCCGAAGGATCCGCCACCCCGACCGACGTCGACAAATGGGTCAGCCTCGCGATCGACTGCGTCAAACAACTCACCCGCGCGAGACACACCTGATAGGCCCCGCCCAGTCCACCCTGGCCGCGCTCGCCATCAACGTGATCACCATATGAACTCACCCGAGACCCCCACAACCCAGCACGTCCACAGGCGTTTGCGTTTGCGCCGTAACCCGAGCCTTTGCGCTTCCGCCGCAGCCAGGATGCGGCAAGCTGACGCCCACAGCTCCACCGCACCAACGCCGGATCCGGAGAAGCTCGCACCGTGGGGGCCTGGGGGGCTCGCACCGTAGGGGTAGGGGACCTCGCACCGTGGGGGGTTTGGGTTAGTAACACCACTTCCACAAACCCATCCGCGCCGTCTGCGGTGCGAACCGTGGCAGGCCGGATTGACGAGCTACACCCCTCAACATGGCTGGCCACGATGGCGCTCTGCGACGGCAACGCGCCGATGATCTTGTTAGTGAGTGGCGGCTGAGACGTGCTGAAACACGCCGTGTTCGTGGCTGTACGCAGTGTGTTAGATGGGTCACAATCTTGGGTGTGGTGGGGGTGCTGCGGCGGCGCGGGCTGTGGGTTGTATTGCTGGTGTGTGTGGGGGCGGCCGGGTGGGGGTTGTGGCGCCTGTATGGAGCGCCGAACCGTGCTGACCTGTCTGCTTATTGGCAATTGGTGGCGGCGGTTGCCGCGATGGTGGTCACGGTGGTTGGCCTGGTCAGGGGTTCCCGCGCCGATCAGACGGTGGCGGATGGTGGGTCTGAGCTTGATTGGCTTGCTAATCGGCTCGCGGACACGGTCCGGCGGCAGTGGACCGAGGCTGCGGCCGCCCGTGGCCTGCTGGAACCTGCGCCGATAGCTGTGCGCTGGAGGCCGGCTAACGCTGTGGCCGGCTCGGCGGCTACGGCCACCGCGTCCGGTCGGTTCTCGCCGCTTCCTGGGTTGGGTAAGACCGGGAAGATGCAGTTGCGTGAGGGCGAGGTGGGGGACCTGCACGCCGTGTATGGCGGGTTGGGCTCTGGTCGGCTGGTGATTACGGGTGCCCCGGGGTCGGGCAAGAGCGGCGCAGCTTTGTTGCTGGTACTTGACGCGTTAAAACACCGAAGTGATGTGGCGGCGGTGGACCGTGTCAAGGTGCCGGTGCCGGTGTTGTTCACCCTGAGTAGCTGGAACCCGCGCACTCAGCTGGTGCGTGATTGGGTGGTTTCCCAGCTTCGCCAGACTTATGACGGGCTGTTCACCGGCAGACGCGGCGCTAGGAAAGCCGCACAGCTCATCGACGAGGGCAAGATCATGGTGATTCTTGATGGGCTTGACGAGATCACCGAACAACTGCGTCCCGTTGCGCTGCAAGCTCTGAGTGAGCAGGCGATATTCAGGGTGATCGTGTTGGCGCGCACCGCTGAAATAGCCGGCGCGGCCAAGCAGGAAATCTTGGATGGGGCGACTGCGGTCGAGTTGCAACATGTTGACCCAGCGACAGCCGCGGCCTACCTGAAGCGTTTCCAGGTTGACCCGACCCCGCCTAGGTGGCAGGAGCTAATCGACAGCCTGCGAACGGCTCCGGACAGCCCGCTCGCGCGGGCCTTAAGCAATCCCCTGATCATTACCCTGGTCCGCGACACCTATCGCACCGATGAGAGCATCGAGGGGCTGCTCAATTTCTGCGCCTCCAGCGAACATCCCTCACCTGAGGACATCGAGGACCACCTACTCGACCGGGTCCTGCCCCAGGCGTACAGCACCCGCCCCGGCCAACTCCCACCTCGATACACCGTGCCCACCGCGCACCACACCCTCGCCCTGATCGCGGACCGCATGAACCGCGATAACACCCGCGATCTCGCCTGGTGGCGCATACCGACCTGGACCCACACCCTGCCTCGTGTTCTCACCATCGCGATCGCGATCGGGCTTGTCACCTGGCTCGGTCTCAAGTCGTGGTTGCCGCGGAGCGTTGACACCGCGACGTTCGAGCTTGAAGTCGTGCTGACGGCCGGGATCGGCGGAATGCTCGGGGCTTGGCAGGCCAACAGGAGACCATTAGATACGACCCCTATACGTTGGCGCCTGATACTCAGTAGCCGCATGCTGCTGTTCGTCCTCGCCACTGTGTTCGGTTATATGTTCTCGTTCGGATTCGAAAAAAGCATATCCCACTCCAGGATAGGGCTCTGGTTTCTTTTCGTAATGGTGTTCGGCTTTCCGGTCGTGCTTGCGATCTGGCTGCTGATCGGGCTCGCGATCTGGCTCATCGGCCAGGCCCACGATCGAATGGTCCTCGCACGGTGGCGCTCGATCCACCGCCATCCATTCGTAGTGTTCGTGGCAGGGCTTGGATTCGGAATCGTGATGCCTTTCTGGCTCGGCGCTGTCGGTGGATCCTCTGCGATCATGTACGGGCTTGCGTTTCTAGGTCTACTTGGGCTTGGACTGGGACTCAGGCTCGGGCTGGGATCGTTAGGGCGGGGTGCTGTGACTCCGTTGACCCCTCTCGCCTCCTGGGGCCAGAGTCGTGTCGTGGTGCTCGCTGGCTGGCTCGGCTCAACATCCCTTGTGGGAGGGTTCCTGATCTGGATAGGGATAGCAGGCTGGACGATACTTGGGGTCGAATCCGACAGCTATCCAGGAGTTCCGATCAGCCTCGGGCTTGCGTTCCTATCAGGGCTTATGCTTGGACTAATTTGCCCCGAAACCTGGACCACCTCACTTGCATCCGTCCAACTGGCGATCCGACATACCACCCCTATCCAGCTAATGCGGTTCCTCGACGACGCCCGCGCACGCAACGTCCTGCGCATCGTCGGACCGGTCTATCAGTTCCGCCACGCCCGCCTTCAAGATCGACTTGCCAGAACGGGCAGCACAACGCCAGCAGCAAAAGCACGCAGCAGCTCCCGAGATCAGGCGCCCACCGTCTAGCGACACGCGGGGCGTCTCACCGATTTCTTCGCATGCGAAAAGTAGGCGAAGTTCCCCAGTCGTCGTCCGGCTCGAATGCGGCGTCGATCAGTCGGGCGGCCTCGGCGACCGTGGTTGGGCTCGGGGCCTTGGCTTTGGGACGCTTTGTGACGCGTGCCGGGTTGGAGCTGATCCAGTCCCAGCGGATGGCCGCGCTGAACGTGCCGCTGATGATCGAGTGGATCTGCCGGACTGTCGACGCGGCCATAGGCTTGCACGTATGCGCGATGGATCCAGTCGCAACCCAGTCGTGTTCGTCTTCGGACCTGTGCTTCTCGATGAACGGCTTGCCGCGCAGCCACTCGTCGAGCGCGTGACCGAACTTCACGGAGGTCTCGGGGGAGCGCTGCTTGTCGACCTGTGCACGAACCGGGTCATGGCCTTCTCAGTGCGGCGCCACGCGGCGTGGTCGGTGCCCTTGGCCGTCTCGGCCAGGTAGCGCGGCTTGTTGGTGACCGGGTCGATCCCGGCGTACACCCGATCCAAGCCCAACAGAACCAGGCCGGGTCGAGAGGAGCTCGCACCGTAGGGGGTTTGGGGGGCTCGGCCCCCCAACAAAACGAACGAGACCCCCAGCGAGCGCTCTCCGCGAGCATGAAACCCCAGTCGAGTGGAGCTGAGGGGAATCGAACCCCTGACCTACTCGATGCGAACGAGTCGCGCTACCAACTGCGCCACAGCCCCAGT
>Ga0137415_10001775_pt1 | contig 21444 bp, 21 predicted proteins | sample CZODoug3_1_1_16f_FD_183082 | JGI IMG/M metagenome (GOLD analysis project Ga0137415, IMG submission 183082) | Vadose zone soil fungal communities from Angelo Coast Range Reserve, California, USA - CZODoug3_1_1_16fungal (Hybrid Assembly) | ecosystem: Environmental > Terrestrial > Soil > Vadose...
CTGCTCGACCTCGGGCTGCCGGACCTGGACGGCGTCGAGGTGTGCCGGCAGATGCGCGGCCAGCAGCCGGGCGCGGTGCTGGTCATAGTGACCGCCCGGGATGAGGAGATGGACGTCGTCGTCGGCCTGGAGGCCGGCGCGGATGACTACCTGAGCAAGCCGATCCGCCTCGCCGAGCTGCATGCCCGGATCCGGGCGCACCTGCGCCGGGGCAGCGCCCTGGACGTCGGGTCCGTGACCACGCTGGCGGTTGGCCAGCTGCAGGTCGACACCGCTTCGCGCCGCGTCCACCTCGGCGACCACGAGCTGACGCTGCGGGCCCGCGAGTTCGACCTGCTCGCCAGGCTGGCCGCGCAACCCAGCGTGGCGATCAGCCGGGAGACGTTGATGGCCGAGGTCTGGGACGAGCACTGGTTCGGCTCGACGAAGACGCTGGACGTGCACGTCGCCGCGCTGCGCCGCAAGCTCGCCACCCTTGAGCCGCACGGGCCGGTGCCCAGGATCGTGACGCTGCGGGGCCGAGGGTTCCGCCTCGAGCCGCCCGAGCAGTAGGGCCGGGCTCAGCGCGCGGGCAGGCTCAGCGCAGGGTCACCGCGACGAAGTCCCGCTGGTCGGGGTAGAGGTAGCGGGTCTCCGGGCCGGGCATGGTCGGCAGCAGCGGGTTCGGCACGGGCTCGCCGTCGGCGGCGGGGTGGTAGCTGAGCAGGTCGACCATCCGGGGGTGGATGTCCAGCTCCATGCCTCGGCTCACCCCGGCCATGGTCAGTGCGCGGGCCAGGGCGGTCAGGTTGAGCTGGTTGCCGCCGACGTAGATCAGGTTGCCGGCCGGGTCGGTGCCGATCGCGGAGCGCCAGGTGTACTGCAGCTGGTTGCGCGCGCTGCCCCACCGGCCGCCGGCGTTGCTGCCGAGGCCGGGGTCGGCGACGCCCTTGTCCACGATCAGCGCGAGGTTCTGCCGGACCGCCGCGACCTCGGGGCCGAACCGGGCATCCCGGCCCCACACACCTACCGACATGCGTCCGTCCCGGTCGATGACCAGCGACGCGGCCCCGTCGCGCAGTGGCCGGGCGGTCCGCCCTCCGGCGTAGAACCCGCCCTGCGCGGCCGCCATCTTGAACCCGGAGTTGAACGCTGCCACCAGCCCGGGGCGCAGCTCGGGCGGCACCTGACCGCCCTCGGGCCACGGCTGCCCGTCCGGCTCGCGGGTCCCGGCGATCAGCCGTCCTCGGACCCGCCGCTGGTCGAACCGGGCGACCCCGGCGACCACGTCGGGATGCGCCGGGTCGGGGCGGACGAAGGTGGTGACCATGGCCGCCACCCCGTCGGGCGTCGCCCGCCCGGCGGCCCAGCGGCCCTCCCCGGGTATGGCGGGCACGCCGGCGAGCGTCGGCAAGGGAGCGGGCAGGTCCGCCGGGGCGGGACCGGGAACCGCCGGCAGCGAGGCGGGGTCGGGAGCCGCGGCGGACGGCGCGTGGCGGGTGTACCACCAGTTCTCCAGGGCGTCGACCGCGCCGGAGCCGCCGTTGTCCCGGAGCCACTCGACGCTGCGCACGGACACCGAGGCCTGGCCCGGGTAGAGCAGCGCCCGCAGGTAGGAGACGGCCGGCACGAGCAGCAGCAGCGCCAGGCACGCGGTGAGGACGCGCCGGCGGCCCGACCCGGTGGCGGGGCGCGGCGGCCGGCGCGAGGTTCCGGGGTGGGTGGAGAGCAGCATGCTTCGACGCTAGGAAGCGGCCGGCTGTCTCCCGGACAGCCGAGGGTTAGCGCTCGGCAAACAACGACGGAGCCGGGTCGGCGGCGGTCCGATGCGGCGATAGGAAGGTCACCTACATGTAGGATTGCTACTTATCTGAAGCGTAGCTACGGTTTGCCTAACTTTGGCCAGGGTGGCCTCACCGAGTGGTACTCGGTCGGGAGGGCAGACGGCGATGGGCGCGACACAGACGCTGGTCCTGGGGTTGATCGCGGGGCTGACCATCCTGCTGGGCATGCCGCTGGGGCGGCTGCGCGCCTCGGCGCCGGGCGTGCGGCTGTTCCTCAACGCGTTCGCCATCGGGATCCTCGTGTTCCTGCTCTGGGACGTGCTGGCGCACGCCTGGGAACCGCTCGACGCCGAGCTGGGCGCGCTGCACGACGGGTCCGGCGGGATCGGGCCGGTGCTCGGCGGCGCCGCGCTGTTCCTGGGCGGGCTCGCCGTCGGGCTGCTGAGCCTGGCGGGCTACGAACGCTGGATGGAGCGGCGCCAGCCCTCGGCGGCCCCGCTGTCACCGGGGCCGGGCAGCATGGCGGCCACCGAGCTGGGCCAGCGCGCCCACCCCGGCTGGTCCGCCGCCCGTCGGCTGGCGCTGCTGATCGCGGTGGGCATCGGGTTGCACAACTTCGGCGAAGGCCTGGCGATCGGCGGCAGCGCCGGCCGGGGGGACATCGCGCTCGCCACCCTGCTGGTGATCGGGTTCGCGCTGCACAACGCGACCGAGGGGTTCGGCATCGTGGCACCGATGGCCGCCGACGGGGACCGGCCCGGCTGGGGGCTGCTGCTCGGGCTGGGCCTGATCGGCGGCGGCCCCACCGTGCTGGGCACCGTGCTGGGGCGCCAGTTCACCAGCGACGCGGTGAGCACCGTGTTCCTCACGCTGGCCGCCGGGTCGATCCTGTACGTCGTGATCGCGCTGGTCGGCGTCGCGCTGCGCTCGCCGTCGCGGTCCGGGCTGTACGGGGGCGTGCTGGCCGGCCTGTGCGTCGGGTTCGTCACCGACATGGTGGTGACCGTCGGCGGCGCCTGAGCCTTCGGTCGGCCGGGTCCGGCGGTTTCGAGCGGCGGGGCGGAGCGGCCGGGGCGGAACGGCCGGCGTCCCGTTTGGCACCGTCGATCAGTCCGGGCCGGCCTTGAGGTAGCCGCGGCGCTGCTGTGCCTGGTCGGGCAGCTCCAGCGGGGCCAGGGTGGCGCCGGTGGCCATGGCCAGGATGTGGTCGGCGAGCGCGGGGTTGCGGGCCAGCACGGGGCCGTGCAGGTAGGTGCCGATGATCCGGCCGGTCCACACGCCCTCGGTGCGGCGCAGGGTCCACCGGTCGCCGTTGCCGACTCCGGAGACGACGCGCCCGAGCGGTGCCGCGTCGGGCCCGAGCCGCGTGGCGCCGAGATGGTTCTCGAAGCCGGTCAGCAGGCCGACGCCCGGGATCGTGCAGCGGCTGACCACCTCCCCGGTCGCCCTGCGCCGCCGCGGCCGAGTGGTCACGTCCAGCAGCTCGGCGCCGGGGTGCAGCCGCCCCGCTCGGTCGGTGACCGTGCGGCCGAGGATCTGCAGGCCCGCGCAGACGGCCAGCGTCGTCGCCGACCGCTCCAGTGCCCGACACAGCGCCCGGTGCTCCCGCAGCCAGGTCGCGGCGAACAGCTGGGCGGTGTCCTCGCCGCCGCCGAGCAGGTAGATGTCACACCCGGTGGGTGGCGCGGCGCGCGCATCGCAGGGCACCACCCGCGCCGCGATACCGCGCCACTGCAGCCGCTGGCGCAGCACGACCGCGTTCCCGGTGTCGGAGTAGGTGCCGAGCACGTCGGGCAGCAGCAGCCCGATCGTGATCACCGAGTCGGCCACGCCGGCACCTCGCCCGTCCGCGCGGCGGCGAGGTCGTGCTCGCCAAGCGGGCCCACCAGCAGGCCGCGCTCGGCGCAGTGCTCGAGCAGTCTCGGCAGCGCGCCGAGGGTCGCCCGCCAGGCGTCCGGGGCGGCCTGCCCGCCCGGGCAGTCGTGCAGCAGCACGGTGGCCCCGCCGAACAGGTTGCCGGTGGCGGTGCGGAACACGGACTCGGCCGACGCGTGGCCGGTCCAGTCGCGGCCCCAGTGCGTCCACAGCACTGGGGTGAGGTCGAGCCGCCGGGCCTCCCGCAGTGCGGGGAGCGTGGCCACGCCGTAGGCCGGCCGGTACCAGTGCGGGACCGCGCCGGTCCGATCCGCGATCACCGCGTGCGCCCTGGCCAGCTCCGTGCGGGTGGCCCGGGGACCGCGCCGGGCCAGACACCGGTGGTCCCAACCGTGCACGCCGACCTCGTGACCCGCGTCGGCCAGCTCCCGGCCGAGCGCAGGCCAGCGCGCTACCGACTCGCCGAGCAGGAAGAACGTGGCCCGGACCCGCCATTCCCGGAGCACGGCGAGGAACGCGGGCGTCGAGCGGGGGTCGGGCCCGTCGTCGAACGTGAGTGCCACGTGCCGCCGGTCGCCGAAGCCGGACAGCGCCGGGGCGAGGTGGCGGCGAACCGGGCCGACCGCGGCCACGGCCGGGGCGAGCTGGACCGCCGCGAGGCCCGCGCCCGCCGCGACCAGGCCGGCACCCGTCCTCGCGAGTGCCGATCGCATACCCCTCACGTCGAGGGGAGGGCGAGGGCCGCGATCGCCGCGGCGGGGTCCGGGGCGGCCATCAGCGCGGCGGCGGCGGAGCGCTGCACCTCGGTGAGCTCGTCGGCGAGCGCGGCGTCGAGCTGCCGGTGCAGCTCGACGACGTCCTGGGCGTGCGCCACCAGGCCCGACAGGTCCAGCGCGGCGACGTTGGTCTGGCCGTGGCCGGGAATGCACCGGTAGGTGATCACCGGGACCCCGGCGGCGAGTGCCTCCTGGCAGCTCAGGCCGCCGGCGTTGTGCACGACGACATCCGCCGCGTGCAGCAGCGTCGGCATGTCGGCCACCCAGTGCAGCGGTATGCAGCGACCGTCCCGGGCCAGCCGCCGGTGCAGGCGGGCGTTCTTGCCGCACACGACGACGGGCACCGCCCGGCCGTCGGCGGCCAGCTCGTCGACCGTGCGCTCGACCTTGCCGACCGCCCAGGAGCCGGCCAGCACGAGCGCCAGCTTCCGGTCGGTCGGCAGGCCGAACTGGGCACGGGCCGCCGCGACCTCGTCGGGCGAGCGCGCCGGCCGGAAACCGGGTGCGATGGCGGGAGCGGTGACGAGCACCCCGGTGGCGCCGAGCGCGTCGGCCTGGTCGGCGGTGACCTTGTGCATGGCCAGGTGTGCGTCGACGCCGGTGCTGACCCACAGCGAGTGCACCGACATGTCGCACAGGAAGGTGGCCACCGGGGTCGCTAGTTGTCCGCGTCGGCGCAGCTGTCCGAGCACCTGGCTGGCCAGCGGGTAGGTGGACACCACCGCGCGACAGTCCGGGCCGAGGGCGGCCACCATCCGGGGGCGGGCCAGGTTCGCCAGCCGGCCGACGGCGGCGGACAGGCTCCGGTGCCGGTCCAACATGGTGTACAGCAGCTCCCAAGAGCTGGGCGCGACCGCCAGCTCGAGCGCGTACGCCCGGCGCAGCGCGGCGCCGAGGACGCCCGGCAGCAGGTCGAGGAAGTCCACCAGCTCGATCTGGAACCCGCGCTCGCGCAGCCGCCGGGCGAGCTCGGTCGCCACTCCGTCGTGCCCCGCGCCGACGCTGGCGGAGATGATCACGATTCGATTCCGCGCGTGCCGATACCCGACTATGACTTCCCCCAAGAACGAGTCCGCTCAGTAAATAGGACGGCTACACTAGTACTTCCAACTTTTATTGGTTGGACTGTCGACGACCGAGCGGCCGAGGGCATCCCGGTCAGCCCGCGCCCCGGTGTTCCACGGCCAACCGCTTGCGCACCGGCGCACTGGTCAGCAGCGGTCGCACCGGGCCCGCCTCCAGCGCCGTGACCAGCTTGGTCAGTACGCCGGAGGCCACTTGGAAGCCGGCCAGGGCGACCGAGGCGCCGAGCAGCAGCCCGGCCAGCACGTCCTGCGGGAAGTGTGCGCCGACATAGACTCTGGCAACCGCCATCAGCACCGCGGCCAGCGCGGACCCGGCCCCGAGTCGGCGACTGACCAGGAACAGCCCGGCGGTCACCGAGCCGGCCATGACGGCGTGGTCGCTGGGGAACGACGGGTCCGCGCTGTGCTGGGCCAACAGCAGAATGTGCGGGTAGAGCGTGTCGGGGCGGGGTTCACCGACCAGCGCGGCGACCGGCTGGTTGATCCCCAGGGCCAGCAGCATGCCGGCCGGTGCCCACAGCGCGGCGGCCATCGCCGGCACACTGGCGCGCCGCCGCGCCAGCCACCAGCCGCCGAGCAGCAGCGCGGCGAAGAGCACCACGCCGTAACTGGCGTAGGCCAGCACCACGGGGTGCAGCCACCCCGTGGCGCGGGCCAGTTCGTTGATCGTCAGGAACAGCGCGGTATCGGGGTTCATGGGTCTCAGCCGAGCGCGGCGAGCAGCGCGGTGAGCGCGGCCTTCTCGTCGGCCGGTTTCGGGCTAGTCGCGCGGAGGTCGCGCAGCACCGTGTCGATCTTGCCGTCGATCGCGGTCCAGGCCGCCTTGTCCTTCGGCTTCAGCCGAGCCTCGGCGTTGTCCCACTCGGTTTCGAGGTCATCGACGCGGTTCGTGGCGCCGGACTGGTCACCGGCGGTCAGCAGCCCCAGGGTGTCCTGGGTGATCGTCCGGAACGTTGAGAGGTCCCCGAGCGGCGACGGTGCCGCCGCCAGTGCCGCGCCGGGGGCCGTCGGGGCCGCCCGGTCCCCGCCCGGCATCGACGCCACGGCGGCGGCCGGTTCCGGGGTGTTCGCCTGCAGCGCGGACTTGCGCACCGAGTACCCGGCCCCGGCGGCGACCAGCACGAGCGCCAGGACGGCGACGGTCTGCCACAGGCCGCCGCGTTCGCTGGCGACGGCCGCGTCGAGCACGGGGTCGTCCGCCTCGGCCGAGATGACGTCGGCCTTGCTGATCGAGAGGTAGCTGACGATGCCGAGAATGCCGACCACGAAGATCAGGCTCGTGACCGTCGCACCCAGCCCCAGCCCGCCCTGCTTGGTCGACTGCGACAGGTAGTCGCCGATCGAGGCGCCGAGGGGACGGGTCAGGATGTAGATGAACCAGAAGGCCAGCACCGAGTTGAGCCCGAACCGCCAGCCGAGCGCGGCCAGCGCGATCAGGGCGGCGACGATGGCCCCGGTGACCAGGTAGCCGAGCCCGAGCACCTCGGCCATCAGGTCGCCGGTCGCCGTGCCGAGTGCGAACGTGAACAGGATCGCGAGCCAGTAGAACGCCTCGCGCCGCCTGGTCACGATGGAGTGGATGGACAGCGTCCGCTCGCTGCGGTACCAGACCAGGAAGGTGACCGCGAGCAGGCCACCGAAGATCAGCGTGCTTGCCTCGAGCGGCAAGCCGATGCTGTCGGTGAGGTTGTCGGTCACCAGGGTGCCGAAGACGCTCACCAGCGCGACCGCCAGCCAGTACCGGCTCGGCACGTACCGGTCGGCGCGGAACTGGAAGATCATCACGACGACCAACAGCACGCCGGTGACGATCGAGGTACCGGTCAGGCCGAAGTTCAGGTTGACGTTGAGGAAGTCGGCGGCCGACTCACCGACGGTCGTGCACAGCACCTTGACGATCCAGAAGTACAGGGTGACCTCTGGGACCTTGTTCAGGAGCTGGCGGCTCGGGGCGACGGCGTGATGGGAAGAAGGCATCGAGCTCTCTCTGCTTCGGTGGCCGCGGCGGCGGGGTCGGGTGGTCGGGGGCCCACCCGTGGCGATGGCCGATGCGGACATGGCGGGCCCGACCGAACGCACCCGCGACCGCCGGAGCACCGTTGCGCCGACCGGCTCGCGGAAGGAGAAGGGGAGCCGGGCCATGACATTTCGGACGCTATGGGAGCACGGGTTAGCTACTGGCCCGGCGCAGGTAAGCGGACGGCAAACTCCGTCACCGAATGGGTCGCACCGGGTGATCATCAGGGCGTGAGGGTGGTTTTTTCACGCCGAAAACGCCCTGAGGTCCTGATGATCACCCGCGGACCTGATTTCCGATATTCGTGCGGCTGGCAGTGGCCGCGGCCGGGTTAGCGCCTGGCCGTCCTACTTCTTCGCGGTATCCGCGGCGCCACTCGGGCTGACCGCGTACCAGAGGCCGCCGTATTCGTTGCTGCCTTGTCCCTCGATGCTGCCGGCGGCCTTCTTGTCGTCGCTGTAGTAGTAGAGCGGGTGGGCGTTGTAGGTCAGCTGGGTCGTGCCGTCGGCACGGGTGGTCGTGGCGAGCATCGTTGCTGAGGCGCCCGGCCCGGCGGTCGGCGCTGCGCCGCTGGTGGTGTAGGGCAGCCAGTCCCCGGCGCAGGTGCCTGTGCAGTTGCTGTGGTTGGGGGTGTCCTTTTTGAAGAGGTAGAGCGTCGCGCCCTGGCCGTCGGTGAGGATCGTGCCGAGCTTCCCGGCGGACGCGGCGGCCACCGCGGGGGCGGACCCGGTGGCCGCGGCTGGGGGCGAGGCCGCGGCTGTCGGTGCGGCCGCGGGTGTCGGTGGGGTGGGGGGTGGGCTGCTCGAGCTGTTCGCGCCACAGGCCGAGGCGAGAGCGCCGAGGGTGAGCAGGGAGGCGGTGAGCAGAATTGTCTTCATACGCTGAGCACGCTCGTTTACGCGGCTTAGTTCAGATTGAGTCGCAACTGTGACCCGCGGTCAGAGATTGTCACGACCGCGTGCGGCGCGCCGGAACCGCCGCACCATCCCCGAGCGGCGATTCCGGCTGCCGACCGGTCGCTCAGCTGCGCTCCCCGCAGCGTGAGCAACCGCATGTCGACACTGCCCGTGCCCCGAGCGCCCCGCACGGCTCGATCTTGTGAAGGGCACGAGACCATGTCCGCGACCTACCCAGTGCGACCATCCTGGCTGTGTCGACTGCCGTTCTAACGACGGCGATATAGCACCGGATGTTCCTCCGAACGGGTCTGCGGGGGAGATCCCGCGATCTCACGCGCCACTTTCTTGATCCTCGGTGGGCTGTGCGGCCAGGTACTCGGAGATCTTGGCGGCCCCGTCCTTGGCCAGCCAGGTGTCGAAGTCCAACAATCCCGGATGCAGAGCGCGCACCGCCGGGATGTCAGCCTGGTAGCCACGTTCGTTGAGCCATTCGTTCGCGATCGCGGCGGCCGGACTCAGCCCACGCAGAACCTCGAGGGGCAGCTGAAGGTAGGGCACCGGCCGCAGGATCGTCGCGGGAAGCCGGAGTGATCGGACGTGTTGTTCGATGGCCCACTTGCTGTCGAGATTCGCCGGCCGCAGCCGCGTCGGCCGGTCGGCGCCACTAATCGAGGTGAACAGGAAATGACCCACCCCCGCTCGGCTCGCGGCGTCGGCGACGTTCTTGCCCCATCGCACCTCATCCTCGGCGGAGAAGTCCGCCGCCGTTCCCGGGGAACCCACGGTCGGCTGCACGCTGAACACACCGTGGACCCCGCTCATCGCGGCAATCAGTGAGTCCACATCGTCCATGTCGCCCCACACCGGGTGAGCCCCCGAATCGGCCAGGCGCCGCGATACGGCGCTGGAGGTATCCCGGGTCAACGCGTGCACCGTCCACCCCTCGGCCAGCAGGTGCGAGGTCGCCGTGCCCCCTTGTTGTCCGGTGGCACCCACCACCAGAACGATCTTCTCCGACATCCATGCCTCCCGCTGTACCGGTCATTCCAGAAGTGGGGTGGCCAACCACTTAGGCTGAAGTAGCATATGGAGGAGACTCGGTGCCTCGCTGATCATGGGTGCCCACGCGGCCGAGCTGGGTAGCTCCTGCCACCACATGATCAGCACCGCTGGCCAGCGACTACTGGTCCGCGCTGCGCGGGAGCATGCGGTGCGACCCGATCTCGCCGTTGACGATCTGCTCCGGCTGGTGAACGCCATCTCGCTGGCAACCGAACAGGAAGCCAACAGGGCCGATCATGCGGACAGGTTGCTGGCAATCGTCGTCAACGGACTGCGGCACCCCGAATAAGTAGTCACGCGCCGGAGAACGGCAGTTCTCTCAGTCCCATCACAGCAACCGCGCCGCGGGCCACGGTTGGCGGTGCCCGGGCGTCGTGCGGATATTCAGTCTTGAACTATCTGTAAGGCGCACTCCCGGAGGCACCCGTGATCGTCGACTGCGCGCACTACCGTGACGGGCAACGCTCGCACGAGGCCGCAATGCCCGTGGAGGAGGCCGCCGGCTGCTGCGCGGAGGATGGGTTCGTGTGGCTCGGGCTGTTCGAACCCAGCCCCGAGGAACTGGAACGGGTGCAGAGCGCCTTCGGGCTCCACGAGTTGGCGGTCGAGGACGCCCAGACGTTTCATCTGCGGCCGAAGATCGAGCGGTACGACGGCGGGTTCGAGCTCGCCATCCTGCGCACCGCCCGCTACGACGACGAGCGCGAAGAGATCGATACCGGCGAGATCAGCATCTTTCTCGGCAAGAACTTCGTGATCACCGTCCGCAAGGGGGTCGCCAGCGAGCTCCACGGTGCCCGCGCCCGCCTCGAAGAGCACCCCGAGCTGTTGCGGGTCGGCAGCGCCTCGGTCATGTGGGCGATCTTGGACCAGATGGTCGACTGCTACGCGCCAGTGGTGGCCGAGCTCGATCGCGACATCGAACAGATCGAAGGCACCGTGTTCTCCGGAACAGTTGCCCCCACCGAACGCATCTACTTCCTGCGACGCGAAGTCACCGACTTCTACCGCGCCGTGCACCCACTCCTGGCCGTGCTCGCCAGTCAGACCCAGCCCAACAAGTGGCCCGCCGAGCTGTTGCCCTACTTCCGTGACGTCTATGACCATCTCGTCCTGGTCAGCGAGGAGGTCGCGGCCCAACGAGACGTGCTGGGCACCATCCTCGAGGCGAACATCGCGGTCATTTCCGTCGAGCAGAACAAGATCACCCTCCGGCAGAGCGCCACGATGGAGCAACTCACGATCTTCGCCAGCATCTTCCTGCCGCTGTCGTTCGTGGTCGGCTTCTTCGGCCAGAACTTCGACTGGCTGGTCACGCACATCCAGAGCTTCACCGCATTTGCCATCCTCGGCATCGGCGGCTTGGCACTGCCCTGTCTCCTGCTGTTCCTGTGGTTCCGGCGGCGCGCGAACCTACCGCCTCAATAGGACTGAGGCAGCCAGGGGGCGCGGTCTGGCCGTGAGCATGCCCGACCGTACTCAACCTCGGCCTCGCGGTCGTGCCGCCGCCAGGCGGCAGTGAGCTGAGCTACCGCCGCTTGCCATATACCCCCGCAGGGTGTACCAAAATACCTATGGGGGGTAGTCATCTCGAGCCGAGGCGGTCGAGCTGTCCACCGGTGGCGTCCAGGTCACCAGTGACGCGCCGATCGTGGTCTCGCGCATCCGCGCCGCCGTCGCCCAAGCCGGCTACCAGCTCGCCGAATGACGCTCGCTGCCTCTCCGGCCGGGCCACCAGGATGACCATGCACCTCGGATTCAAGGTCAAGTCCACGACCGTGATCGCCGCCGTGCTGGTCGCGCTGAGCGCCGCCGGCGGCTGCTCGACCTCAACCCCGCACCCACCGACTTCACCGTCTCCCGCGCCCTCCGCCGCCCCGAACGACGGAATGAACGGCATGGCAGGCATGCCGATGGCCTCCGGCAACGGGCTTGCCGACACCGTCAACGGCTACACCCTGACCCTGCGCACACCCCCGGGAACCAATGCCCCGGCCTCCGCGACGTTCACCATCACCCACGGCGGCCAAACGGTCACGGCGTTCGATCCCGAGCAGACCAAGCTCATGCACGTCTACCTCATCCGAGCAGACCTGGCCGGGTTCCAACACGTGCACCCGAATATGAGTCCCGACGGAACGTGGTCGGCGCCCACCACAGCGGTGGGCCCCGGCATTTACCGCATCTACGTGCAGTTCCTGCCGCATTCCGACGCCGCCGGCGGGGCGCTGACCCTGTCGGTCTCCGTGACGGTGTCCGGGCCACCCGCGACCGTGCTGTCGCCGCTACCCCCGGCCAGCCCCAGCACCGCCGTCGACGGCTACACCGTCGCGCTGGACGGCGTCCCCGCCGCCGGCCGCGAGGCACCGTTGAGGATCACCATCACCAAAAATGGGCGGCCCGTCACCGACCTGCAGCCCTACCTCGACACCTACGCCCACGTCACCGCGATCCGCGAAGGAGACCTCGCGTTCGCTCACCTACATCCCGAAGGCACCGCCTCCGGTGATCACGGCGGACCCACCCTGACCGTGCACGCTCAGCTACCCGAGCCGGGCAACTACCGAATGTTCATCCAATTCCAGACCGACGCCTCCCTGCACACCGCCGCCCTCACCGTGCCCACCCGATAGAGACCGAGATTGCCATTAGTCGCGAATATCGGGTAGTCGGTAGCGGGCCATCATGCAGTCGTCCTCGTGGTCGAGGATGTGGCAATGCCAGACGTATCCTTGCAACTCCATCTCGTGGGCTGAGCGGAACTTGGCGTCCGGGTCAAAGCCGAGCTCGTCGGCGGTGGGGAAGCGCACCAGGATCCGGGTGACCATGTTTTCCGGGCACGCGACGGTGTCCTTGGGGCCCGACTCCCATGGATGCGGAGCCTGCGGTGGGCCGGTGAGGAACTTGTCGGGGGACGGGGTCCACGCGGTGCCCATCGTCGGGCGAGGGTTGGCGGCCAGATAGCCGACCACGTCGAAGGCTTGGCGGTTGACCAGGCGCATGTTGACCAGGTGCAGATGGACCGGGTGGATCTCCATGGTCGAGTTGACGATTTCCCACAGTTCCGTGGTGCCCTGCCTCGGCATCGCGATCGGGTCGTCCGAATAGCAGAGGTTGTTCAGCGACATACCGGTCGGTGGCCATCGGTTGAGCTTGAGGTCCTGGGTGAGCGTCACGACCCGCGTGCGGGCGGGTGTGGCCAGTACTGGCAGCACCTGGGGTTGCCCTGCGCTACCGCGGAGGCACTCGGGAGGTCTCGTCGCGTGAGCATGGGCGCCCGTGCCGATGAACCGTACGACGTCGCGGAGCACCTGGGCACCGGTGGCCAACGTGATCAACGTGGCCTCCTCCTGATCGTTGGTCAGGTCGACGTGGTCGCCTCGGCGCAGGCCGGAGAAGTCGACGATGAGGTCGGTGCGCTCACCGGAGGTCACGCGGACCGAGGTGGTCAGCGCCGGTTCGTCGAGCAGCCCACCATCGTTCCCGATCACCCAGAATGGCATGCGGTTGCTGAAGAACAGGTTGTAGCCGCGGAAGTTCGACGCGTTGAGCACCCGGAACCGGTAGAGGCCGCTGGCGACGTGGTAGTAGGGGGACACTGTTCCGTTGACGGTGAGGCGGTCACCGATCTGCCCGCCGTCCCAGTGACCTTGGGGGATCGTGGTGAGGGTGCGGTAGTTCAGCGACCCGTCGTCGTGGAATCGGCGGTCGGCGAGGATCAGTGGAATCTCGAACTCACCACTCGGCAGGTTCCAGGCATTCGCCGCGTCCCCGGTGTCGAACTGGTCGCGCAGCAGATACATCCCGGCGAGGCCGGCATAGACGTTCAGCCGGGTGACCCCCATGCCATGGTCGTGGTACCAGAGGTTTGCCGCCTGTTGTCGGTTCTCATGCTGATACGTCTTTGACGTCCCGGGGAGGAAAACGTCCTCGGGATGCCCATCCATGTCTGGCGGTGTCACCGCCCCGTGCAGATGCACCGATACCGGAGGCCTGACGCGGGTGTCTTCCGAGGCACCTTCCAAGGTTGGATCGACGTCCGCCGCGAAGAGGTGCCGGCCGAGCGTGTTGTGGAAGGTCAGCTGTGACGCTTCACCAGAGTGCGCCTCGATCGTGGGTCCAAAATACTCCGTGCCGCCGTATGACCACGTCGCAGCTGGGTTGAGGGCGCGGTGAAAGCGGTGGCTCGACGGGCCTATCACCATCGTGTGGGCACCGCGAACCACCGGCGGCACCGTCAACTCGTCCACGTAGCTCGTCAGCTCGGGGGAGGGAAAGGTACGTGGGTCGCCCAGCAGCGCGGCACGCGCCCGGCCTGTGGTGGGCGATGTGAACGCAGTGACAGCGGCCAACGAACCGAGGCCGCTAGTCAGCAACGTGCGCCGCGATATGTCGCGTGACACGATAAAATGGTCCTTAATCAGTTGAGTGCGTGTCCCAAGAGGGCTTCGGAGGCTGACAGGAAGCGATCGATGTAGGCTTTGTCGAGGCCCTGAGTCGGCAGGACCGGTTGGGCTTTGTGGCCGAACATGAGTCCAGTCTTACCTTCGAGCTCCGAGGCGAAAAGAAGTGGAACCATCCGCTTTGCGTAGGTCTCCGGAGATTGCATAAACAAGCCGACGGCGGCCTCGACCAGTTTGTGAGTGATGCTGCCGTCGCCCAACATATTGCTTCGGATGCCGGTTTTGATGAGGTAGGGTCCCAGGCCGAAGAATGCCGGGCCCGGGAATCTGTCCTTCGCGCCGAGCACGAGAATCTCATTGCCGGCGATAGTGTTGGCGTGCGCCGTCATGGCTTTGTAGTTCTTCTCGGAATTGAGGTCGTCAGGGTCTCCGATCGTGCCAACGCCGGGGGACCCCATGACGAAGACGCGCGGCCGGGGTGCGCCGGCTTGACGTGCTGATCCGAGTCTGGGGCTGAGACCCTGAAGCACCGCGAGACGGCTCAGGTAGCTGATCGCCACGTCCCGCTCGACGTGTTCGTGCGTCTCCTCCCGCGTCTTGGCTGCGATGATTCCCGTGGTGAAGAGCGCGATGTCGAAGGATTCCGCGGGGAGTTCGCGGCCCACGCGGGCAGCCTCGCTCATTGATGACAGGTCGGCTGGCATGAACGTCAGCCGGTCGGCCGGGGCGTCGCGAAACGTTCGCCCGACGACGGTGACATCCGCACCTCGCGCCAAGGCTTGCTGGGCGATGGCTCGTCCGAGGCCATTGGTCCCGCCGATGACGGCCAACTTCTTCGATGAGAGGTCGAGTTGCTCGACCGCGATCGGCCGCATGGGCATACTCATATCCGGAACTGCCTTCATTCTAATCTTCTGCTTCCGGGGAGAGTCGAATGGAGCAGCGTTCCTCGATGCGTTCATAGGTGCTTCCTTTCTTGTGAGCCGGCCTGTGTTGGTGATGAGCGGTGTGTCATTTGACGAGTGAGCCGGCGTCGACGGGGAGAGTGACGCCGGTGATGTAGCGGGCCTCGTCGGAGGCGAGGAACAGCACGGCGTTGGAGATGTCCACCGATTCCATCCAGGGGATGGGAAGCGCACTCAGTGACTGGAATGCCGGGGCGGCCTGCGCACGGGTGATCTCGCCCTGCTGGTCGGGCAGGAACAGGTGGTACAGCGCCTGGTTGTGGATCATGACGGTGTCGACCGAGCCTGGGTGCACCGTGTTGACCCGGACCAGGTCGGGCGCCAGCTCGTTGGCCAGCGTCCGCATCAGCCCAACCAGACCGTGCTTGGCCGCCACGTAGTGCGCGAGGTTCGAGGTTCCCTTGAGGCCGGCGCCGGAGCTGGTGATGATGATCGAGCCGCCACCGGTCGCGCGCAGGTGGGGGATGGCCGCCTTGGCCGTGTGCCATACGCCGGTCAGGTTGACGTCGATCACGTCCCGCCAGGCCTGCTCGGTCAGTTCCTCGGCCGCGCCGAAGCTGACGATGCCGGCATTGGCGGCCACGATGTCGAGCCGGCCGAGTTGGGCGACCCCGTCGTCGAGCGTCGCCTTCAGCGTGTCGTAGTCGCGGACGTCGGCCTGGCTGGCGACGATGCGGCGGTCGAGGGCTTCGACCTCCTTGACGGTCTCGGCCAGATCATCCGGTGTGGCCATCGGGAAGGGGACCGTGTCGATCTGCGCCGCGATGTCGACGGCGATGATGTCGGCGCCCTCCTCGGCCAGCCTGATGGCGTGGCTGCGGCCCTGACCCCGGGCGGCCCCGGTGACGAAGGCAACCTTTCCCTCCAGACGAGCCATAACGTTCGTTCCCTTCGTTGTTGCGAGGTGAGCCGAGGCCGGCGGCCCAGGCGGGCGGGGCTGCTACTGCGCGGCGAGGGCGCGGCCGGTGTGGCGGGCGGCGTCCAGCGCGTCGGTGTGCAGCTGGGCGGCCAGGTCCCGGAGGCCTTCCATGCCGGGGGTGGCGGCCGCGACGGTGAGTTCGCGCTCGATGACGGTGAGCTCGGCCTGCCACATGTCGGTGAGGACACGCCTGAGGTACGGGGTGGAGTGGTCCCAGCCCTCGCGGGGGGTGTCAGGGCCGTAACCGCCGCCGCGCACGGTGACCAGCACGGTGGGCTTGTCTTTCAGGATCGGCAGCAGGCCCACTCCGGCGACGACCAGATCGGCCCACGCCTTGAAGTGCTGGGAGACGCCGTAGTTGTACAGCGGCACGGCCAGCAGCACGGCGTCGGCGGCGGCCAGCTCCGAGGCGAGGATGGCGGCGAGGGCGAGGGCGTCGCGCTGGGCGGGGGTGCGGTCGGGGTCGGGGATGAACCCGCCGGTGGTCGCGAGCGCCCAGGCATCGGCCGGGAGAGGGTCGGTACCCAGGTGGCGGCGTACGACCGGCTCGCCCGGGTGAGCGGCGGTCCATTCGGATTCCACGACGTCAGCGATCTCGGCGCTGGCCGACGTGCCGGGAAGGATGCTCGTGTCCAGCCGGAACAGGCTCATCGGTAACTCCTCAGCTCACCGGGACCTTCGCCCCGGTGTTGGGTCTGTGTCGGCAACAAAACGGACTTTACCCCGTTTCGTCTTCCGGATGTAGCGTGACCCCTGTGGATCGACCCGTGCTGCCGGTGGGAGCGCCCCGCGCCGAGCGCGCGGATGCAGCGCGCAACCGCCTGTTGCTGCTGGCCACGGCCCGGGAGATGCTCGCTGAGCACGGCGTGGAGAAAGTGACGATGGACGCCCTGGCCGAACGCGCGGGCCTGGGCAAGGGCACGGTGTTCCGCCGGTTCGGCAGCCGGGCGGGCATCTTCCACGCCCTGCTCGACGACGACGAGCGCGCCTTTCAGGAGCAGGTACTGTCCGGGCCGCCGCCGCTCGGTCCGGGAGCGGGGCCGGTGCAACGCCTGATCGCCTACGGCCGGGCCCGGACCGGTTTCATGCTCGGGCACTACGACATCGCCCGCGCCGCCCTGGACGGTACTCAGCCGATACCGGCCGGGGAGGGGACCATCTCCCGGTTCCACATCCGCACGCTGCTCGGGCAGGCCAACCTCGGCGCCGCCGATCTCGACATGCTGGCGGTCCAGCTCACTGCCGCCCTCGAAGGGCCCTTCCTGCTTTACCTGTCGGCATCGGGACCGACCGACGCGGCCCGGCACATCGACCGGGTGGCGCAGAGCTGGCAAGACCTCGTGGAGCGAATCTGCCGGACCTGATCAACGAGTCTGGGTTCGGACTTCGACTACCCGACCAGTGGCCGGTACGGCACTGCGCTCGTCCCCGCGCCGCTCGTGCTCAGTCAGGAGCGGCGCGGGCCGCGCGGGGACCTGGGTCCAATGAGGTGGGGGTCAGGCGGTCAGTTGCGGGTAGAGGTTGGTGATGTCGCCGGACAGGGCGGCCTTGGTCTGCCGGGAGGTCTCGTCGGCGAGCACCTCGAACGTGCCGGTCTCGATCCCGTCCAGCGCCGCCTTGGCGATGTCGGCCGGGTGCTCCTTGGGTGAGGTCACCGCGGCGGTCATGTCGGTGTCGACGTAGCCCATGTGCAGCCCGGTGACGCCGATGCCGCGGTCGAGCAGTTCCAGCCGGATCGCGTTGGTCTGCAGCCAGAACGCGGCCTTGGTGGCGGCGTAAGCACCGTGCCAGGCGACCCAGGAGAGCGCCGAGTGCGCGTTCAGGATGTGGCCGCCGCCGTTGCGCTCGATGATCGGGACGAAGGCCCGTGTGAGGTTGAGCGGGCCGAAGAAGTTGATCTCGAAGACGCTCCGGATGTCTTTCATCGGGGCGTCCAGGTAGGTGTCCGGGGAGCTGCTGCCGGCGTTGTTGATCAGCACCGTCACGTCGGGCGCGGCAGCGGCGAGCGCGTCGATCGAGGCCTGGTCGGTGACCTCGAGCGGCAGGGTCACGACCCGGTCGTCGGTGCTCGGCCTCGGGTCGCGGGCGGTCGCGTAGACCTTCCGGACGCCCCGGGTGAGTAGGTCGTCGACGATCGCCTTGCCGATGCCGCGGTTGCCGCCGGTGACGAGAACGACGGCGCCTTCGAGTGTGGTCATCTGCTGAGCTCCAAGGGTGGTGGAAACCGATTTGTTTCCTCACCGTAAACCGATCTGTTTCCATCTGCAAGCCGAGCCGGTACTCTCGATGACGTGACGACGACCCAGGCGACACCTCGCGAGCGGCTGCTGGACGCGGCGGGCGAGCTGTTCCACCGCGACGGTGTGAACGTCGGTGTGGACGCGCTGTGCAAGGCGGCCGGGGTCTCGAAGAAGTCCATGTATCAGCTGTTCCGGTCCAAGGACGTGCTGATCGCCGAGAGCCTGGCCAACCAGGGCCCTCGGTACCAGCGAGCGCTCGAGCCGGGTCCGGAGGACGGGGGCACGCCGCGGCAGCGGATCCTGGCGGTGTTCGAGCGGCAGGATCGGCTGCTGGCCGGTGACGACTTTCTCGGCTGTCCGTTCGTCAGCACCGCGATCGAGCTGAAGAACCCCGAGCACCCCGGCAGTGTGGTCGCGCGGCGGTTCAAGCAGCGGCTGACGGACTTCTTCGAGGTCGAACTGGACGCCGCCGGAGTGGATGACCCGGAGTACCTGGCGGTCCAGTTGACGATGGTGTTCGACGGTGCGAGCGCCCGGGCCGTGGTACGGGCTCAGGTGCTCGCGGGTGTCGGCGTGGCCATGGCGGCGTCGTTGCTCGATGCCGCCGGTGTGCAGGCCGAGGATCTAGCCGGGCAGGCCGGGTAAGTTCGGAACGGGTCGCAAGGTGCGGTTGCGGCCGTTCAGGCGAACCTGGGGAACAGCTTGAGCGCGTTGTCCCGCTCGACCGCTCGCAGTTCCTGTGCGGTGAAGCCGTCGAAACTGGTGAGGTTGTCGATGTTGCGGATGACCGTGGGTTCCGGGGCCGCTGGCCAGTCGGTTCCGAACAGGATGTGATCCGGGGTGGTGACCTCGAGGGTGGGCAGCAGCGAGTTGCGGCTGCCGGCCAGCGCGGTTTCGTAGTACAGCCCGCGCAGTACCTGTGCGACGTGGGACGGGTCGATGTCGGCGTCGTCCGGGCCGCGTCCCATGACGGTGTGTTCGCCGATTCGCCAGCCCAGGGTGGGCAGTGCGCCTCCGCAGTGGGCCAGGATCAGCCGTAGTCCCGGATGGCGCTGGAAGACGCCGGTGTACAGCGCATTGGTGATGTTGCGCGCGGTGTCGAAGGGGAACTCCACGATCGAGCTCGGGCGCCCGAAGCCCAGGACGTCGATGTAGGGGCAGTCGGTCGGGTGCACGAAGACCGGTACCTGCCGGCGGGCCAGTTCGGCCAGCACCGGTTCCAGGGCGGGATCGCCGAAGTAGCGTCCCGCCATGTTGGAGGTCAGCACCACGCCGTCGAGCCGGAGTTCGTCCAGTGCGTGGGTGAGTTCGGCCAGTGCCTGGTCGGGGCCGTCCGAGGGTAGGGTTGCGAACGCTCCGAAACGGTCCGGGTGCTTCTCGATCAGCTCCGCGCTTCCGTCGTTGATCATCCGGGCGATGCGGGTGCCGAACTCCGGGTCGTCGGGTGTCCCCGCGAACGCCATGGGCATCGACACGATCTGCGCGGCGATGTCGCGGCGGTCCATGTAGGCCAACGCGGCCTCCGGCGTCCACTGCACCGAGATCTTGTAGCCGCCTCGCGGCCGGAAACCTTGGGGCGCGATGGCGGCCATCGCTCGCTCCGGCATGGCGTGGGTGTGGACGTCGATGCGTTGACCAGGCACGAGCGTGCTCCTCTGTTCGGTATCGGGCGGGGTCGGTTGGCTGCTGGTGGGGGAGAAACCGCATCACTTCCGGTCGCGGCGAGGGCCCGCCGCGAACCGGACCGGCAGGTACTCCACCCCGTGGTGATGACCCCCACAGCAGGAGTCATCTCGCTCCGGTAACGCTCGATTGATCTACGGTCTCTTGGACCGTAGTTTAGCGGCATGCTGGGTCGCAAGGTCTGCCAGTGGGCCGGCCTCCCGTAACATGCCGGCGTGAGCACGGAGACGAACAAGGTCCTGGACCGGGCTTTGGCCGTGCTGCGCCAGTTCGCCCTGCGTCCGAACGGATATACGGTGCCGGAGCTCACCGCTGAGCTGGGTATGTCGAAGACGACGACAAGGCGCTTTCTGCAAACGCTCGCGGGGCAGGGTTTTCTCGACTACGACCCGGATCGGCAACGCTACACATTGGGAATGTTGATACTGGGCCTTTCGACCGGGCTCTCCCAGCAGAACACCCTGGCCGTTGCCGCCCAGCCCATGCTCGAGGCGCTTCAACGGGAGTCAACGGAGACGGCGTCGCTCTGGATCCGAGTCCGGCTCGAAGCCATCTGCCTGAGCAGCGTGGAAAGCGACCGTTTCATCCGCGCGGTGAGCCCGATCGGTCGGTCGGTACCGCTGCATGCGGGTTGTCACGCCAAAGCGCTACTCGCCGGCCTCGACGACCCCGAGTTGGACGACTACTTCAAGGTTGCCGAGCTGGCACAGCTGACCAGCTACACGATCACCAGCCCTGTCGATCTCAAGAAGCAGGTCGCCCAGATACGCACCGACGGCTACGCCGAGAGCCGAGGCGAGGTCAACGCCGACGGGGTCGGCGTCGCCGCGCCCATCACGAACCCCGCTGGGCGGGTCGTGGCGTCCCTCAGCGTCACCGCCCCCGGGCACCGGGTCGACCAGGACCGGCTCCGATCGTTCGTCCCGATGGTCCGCGAGGCAGCCGCCGAAGCCGGCCGGCGGGTGTTTGGGTCCGCCCCGAACAACGCATAGAGCGCAACCCCTGAGCATCTGAAGTCAGGCCACCGCTGGACCGGTCCGGCGTACGCCGGCGATCCTTGCCAACCCGGTAGTGTCAAACTATGGTCTATTAGTCCGTACTTTGAACCTCCAGTCGAACGGGGCCAGCCTGCCCGCTCACGATCGACACACCGTTTCGCACGCGCCCAGGCCAGGGACTGCTCATGAGCGCTTCTTCAGATACCCAACTGCCCCGGACCACGGTCAGTCGAATCGTTGTTGCCTCGTTCATCGGGTCGACCGTCGAGTGGTTCGACTTCTTCGCCTACGCCGTCGCGTCGGCCCTCGTCCATCCCGTGGCATCGGCGTCGATTTCAGCGTCGAGTCCACCGGTATCGCCGACGTGATGGCCGACGCGGTGGCCGTCATGGCACCGCTCGGCGCGGCGGCGATCCTGGGTGTCGCACCGCCGGGCACCGAGCTGTGTGTCAACGCGTTCGCCCTGCTCGAAGGCCGAACCGTGACCGGTTCCATCGTCGGCCACCAGGCGCCGGCCGTGCTCATCCCGCGCATCCTGGATCTCAACCGCCAGGGCCGCTTTCCGGTCGAGCTCATGGTGCGCACCTATCCCTTGGGCGACATCAACACCGCCGTCGAGGACGTGCGCTCGGGTGCCGCCGTCAAGGCGGTACTGATCCACGGTTCACCCTGAAAGGAACTCAGATGGCGGGGATACGTCTGTCGGAAGTCGTGCTGCGGACCACCGACTATGAACAGCTCTGCGATTTCTACTCGCTG
>Ga0137415_10001776_pt1 | contig 21439 bp, 20 predicted proteins | sample CZODoug3_1_1_16f_FD_183082 | JGI IMG/M metagenome (GOLD analysis project Ga0137415, IMG submission 183082) | Vadose zone soil fungal communities from Angelo Coast Range Reserve, California, USA - CZODoug3_1_1_16fungal (Hybrid Assembly) | ecosystem: Environmental > Terrestrial > Soil > Vadose...
CTTTCGTCGTGCTCCGCACTCCGGTCGCGCCCACCGAGCTGATGGAGTGGGTGGCCGGCCGCGTGGCGCCGCACAAGAAGATTCGCCGGATGGCCGTCGTCGACGCGATCCCAAAATCAGCATCGGGCAAGATCCTGCGCCGCGTGCTGGTCGAGCAGGAGCGCGCGAGACCCGTATGAATGGGGGGCCCCGATATGCCCCCCCAACCCCCCAACGTTCGGAGCGCCTCGGCGAAGCCTTGGCGCTCCTCTATTTCGCTACGCCGGGCCGACGAACCCGATGTACGCGCCGCACGCCTGCTCGGGGCCCACGAGCATCGCCTGCTCGCCGGTGTTGCGAATGCCGCGCGCGGGTGGCGGCACGCCGTGGTCGGCCATCCACGTGGCGGCGGCCTCCATGCTCGTGGTCCGATGCAGCGCCTGGAAGGGGCCGGGGCCGCGACGGGCCAGCGCCTGGGCGGCCGGCCCCGGCTCCATCGGCTGCGCCACGGTCAGGCCGGTCGGTCCGAGATCGAACACGGCCATGTCGGCCTTGATGACAGCGCCGCGCTGGGTCTTCGGCACGGGCATGCCGAGCACACGTGCGTAAGTTTGCGTGACAGCGGCCAAATCGGGCACCGTGATGTAGACGCGATCCAGCCGCAGCACGCCGTTCGGATGATCGCCGGCCCGCGCCACCTGCCGCCGCCGCTCGGCGAGCGGGGTCAGGTGCTCGACGAAAAAGACCGGCAACGGGTTACGCGGGCCCAGGCTCGCGGTCTTCCAGCCAAGCTCCTGGCCGCTCGGGGTACGCCGGGCGCCCTCGGCGGGTTCGCTCACGTCGACACCGCGCCCTTGCATCGCGGCCACGTCGGCCGCGAGATCGTCGCTCTGCACGGCCACGTAGCGGAAGCCGCCGCCCCGGGCGAGGAACTCGGCAAGCCGTGCCTCGGGGCTCCCGGGGGCGACGGCATCGCGATCGCGCAGGCTCAGGAGCTCGAGATAGTCCTCCTGGTGAAAGGCGATAGCGTTGTGGGTCGCCCGGCCGGTATGGGCGCCGCCCGGATAGATGTTGAATCCAATGCGCGTGTAGGCGTCGATGCCTCGCGCGAGGTCCGGGACGCAGATCATCACATGGTCGACGGGTGTCAGCACCTTGGCTCCTCCGAGCCGCGTATGCTACACCCCCTCAACCCCTTCCCCGCAGATCAGTGGTTTTCCTGCAGCGACTCGCGGCTTCTCCCGATAGTGACGTCCGACGAGACCGCCTAGCGTGGTCCTAGGAGGATGACGATGACGACGTGGATCGGGATTGCGCTTTCGGTAGCCTGGCTGCTCGTGGCCGAGGCCGCGATGGCCTCGCCCCCTGTTGGACCGCGTGACGCCGTCGAAGCGGCAGTCGCGCGCTTCATGAACATCGTACAAAACGGCCGATCCGACGGCGCGATCGTCGGCGAACGGTCGGAGCAGATTCGTCGGATCGTTCGGGAGATGTTCGATTTCGATGAGATTTCCCGCCGAGCGCTCTCGCGGCACTGGCAGGCACTTCCGCGCGAGGAGCAGGCGGAGTTCGTGACGCTCTTCCGGGACATTCTGGAGCGAGCCTACCTGGCGCAAGTCGAGGCCGCCGGTGGCGAAAAGATCTCATTCCTCGGCGAGTCGTTCGAGAACGGCTCCGCGACCGTGCGCTCGAAGGTGGTCACCCGGCATGGCTCGGAGATCCCGCTCGACTACCGCCTGCATGTGCGCGACGGAAGCTGGCGCATCTACGACGTGGCGATCCAGGGGGTCAGCTTCATCTCGAGCTATCGCACGCAGTTCGACCGCGTGATCCGCGCGGAGTCCTACAACTCGCTGCGCGAGCGGCTGCAGAAGAAGGCGACGGAGACCGCGGCGCAGCGCTGATCGGAGGACGCGCGCGGCGATCACCCGCCGCGGTGTATGCTACCCCCGCGTCGCCGATAGGCGACGACGGAGGGATAGCATGACGGACCAGGTCGTCCTCGTCGAGAAGAGCGAGGGGGTGGCGATCGTCACATTGAATCGCCCCGAGCAGCTCAACGCGATGAACGCGCAGCTCAGCACCGAGCTGCGGGAGGCGGTCGCGCGGATGAGTGCCGATGACGAGGTTGGCTGCATCGTGATCACCGGCGTCGGGAAACGCGCCTTCTCCGCCGGCGGCGACATCCACGAGCAGCGCGAGGACGACCGCCGGTACAGTCAGGCCGAGCTCGACGCCCGCAACGCGGTTCGCGCCCGCGGGAGCTATGCGATCGGCGCGTGCCCCAAGCCCACCATCGGGATGATGAACGGCCTCGCGTACGGCGGCGCCGCGGTGCTGGCGTCGTCGCTGGACATGCGGGTCGGCTGCGAGCACGCGAGCTTTCGCTTCCTGGCCGCCGCCTACGGCCGGATCAACAGCACCTGGACCCTGCCCAACCAGGTCGGCTGGCCGGTCGCGAAAGAGCTTCTGTTCTCGGCCCGGATCGTCGAGGCGCCGGAGGCCCACCGGATCGGGCTCCTCAACCACCTCGTCCCGTGCGCGGAGCTCCGCGACAAGACGATGTGGCTGGCGACGATGATCGCGAAGAACAAGCGCGAGGCGGTGATGGGCGTGAAGGCGCTCCTGCTCCGCGACCTGGGATGCGACCTCGAGGAGCAGTGGGCGAACGAGCGCGACTACACGACGAACGTGGTCCGGGGCGCCAAGGCCGAGGCGGCTTTTCCCGAGTTCATCGCCCGCCACGGGCGGCCGATCGAGAGCCCGTAGGGGACGCTACTTCGTCGCGTCCTTGACCTTCTTCGCCGCCTCGTCGAGCTTGTCGCCGACCTTTTCTCCGGCCTTCTGGATCTCCTTGCCGACGCCTTCCACCGCCTTGTCGACCTTCTCGCCGGCCTTCTGCGCCGCGCCCTTCTGCTCGCAGCCGACGAGCAGAGTGAGGCCGAGCCCCAGGGCCAGGACGGCGCACCGCAGTCCGATGTCTCGCATCGATATCTCTCCTACTTCTTGAGATTCGCGACCGCCTTGTCGTAGGCCTGCTGCAGATCCTTGTAGGCGTCGGCGAAGCCCTGCTTCGTGGCGTCCCAGGATTGCGCGGTGGCGCGGCCGAGATCGTTGAGCTTCTTGGACGCCTCCGCCCGCTTGCTCTTGAGCTCCTTGAGCTCGCGCTGCGCGTCGGCCTTGACGGCGGCCGTGTCTTTCGACACCTGCGTCTCCAGCTGCTTGATCTTGACGTCGAGATCGCTCACGAGCTTCTTTCCGTAGGCCACGGCCTCGTTCTTCTTGTCCACCGAGTAGCTCTTGATCTTGTCCGTCGTGTCGCCGGACGTCTGCGTCGACGTCTGCCCGACGGCCGGCGCCGCCGAGGCCAGGATCGCGCACAGTCCGACGGCGAGGATCTCCAGATAGACTCGTCGACTCATCGAAAGTCCTCCTCTCACATCGCCTCCAGCTGAGTACGGCACCACACGATGTCGCTCTCGCGCGCCGGGGCCACCGTGATCCCCACCACCTCGCCGGCCGTCGGCCCCTCGCCCGCCACCGTCGTGCGATGCATGATCCGACGGTAGCGGCTCTCGTTCCAGGGGCGGCCGCGATGCAGCACGCAGCGGTTGTCCCACATCACCAGATCGCCCGGCCGCCAGCGATGCGTGTAGACCATCGCCGGCGCGGTCGCTCGGCCGAGCAGCTCACGGATGAGCGCGCGCGCCTGGTCGGTCGGCATGCCCAGGATCTCGCACGCGTGGGAAGCCACGAAGAACGCCTTCCGGCGGTTCGCGGGATTGGCGCGAACCAGCGCCTGCGGAACCGGCGGCACCTGGGCGGCATCCTCGGGCGCCAGGAGCCCCTCGCCAACCAGGCCACGCGAGTACTCGAAGCTGTGAACGGCCATCTTGCCCTCGAGCAGGTGCTTGGTGGCCTCGGGCAGACGCTCGTACGCGACGCGCATGCTCGCGAATTCGGTCTCACCGCCCTCCGGAGGCACCTCGCGCCCGGAGAGGAGCGACGCAAGCGCCGGCACGCGCTTGAACGAGCTGTCCGTATGCCACATCTGATTGCCCGCGTTGAAGAGATTGCGCCGGTCGCCGCGCGGGATCAGGCGGTCCTCGGCGTCGACGTTCGCGAGATTGGAGATCTCCGGGCGGTATCGCGCATGCGAAACCACCGTGCGGATCGTCGTCTCGAGCGGTCCGAAGCGGCGGCTGAAGGCGATTTGCGCCTCGTCGTCGAGGGTCTGCCCGCGGAAGAGCAGCACCGAATGCTCCTCGAAGGCCTCGACGATGCGCTGGAAGACGTCGGCGACGACGTGTCTCACGTCGACGCCGACGATCTCGACGCCCAGCAGCGGATGAAGAGCTCTCGTCTCGAGCGCCATCACTTCTTGAGCTTGAGATCCTCGTACGGCGCCGAGTACGGGTGCAGCGCGATGAGCCCGAGCCCCGCCTCTTCGACGCGGGGACCGACGCCGTTCAGGAAGCCCAGCTCCCAGAGTGGTGCGGCCATGACTCGCTCATGGGCCAGGCGCTGGATCTGGTGCAACAGGGCCTCGCGACGCTTGGGGTCGAGCTCGCGGACCTGCTGAGCGAAGAGATCGTCCATGTCCGGATACCCGCCGAAGGAATAGAGGCCGTCCCTGAGCAAGTAGTTCTGAACACGGGTGGCGGCGTTGCCCTGCCCGCCCGCGCCCGAGTACATGATCGAGGTGATCTTCTTGTCCTTCCAGTTGCCGAGGAACGCCGCCCGCTCCATCGGCCTGAGCTTCGTGCGGATACCCACAGCGCCGAGATAGTTGCCGATCGCTTCCGCGACGCTCCCGTACGAATTGTCGGCCGCGTACTCGGCGTCGAACCCGTTCGGATAGCCGGCCTCGGCCAGGAGCTTCCTGGCCCGCGCGGGATCGTACGGATACGCCGGGATCGCCAGCGCGTACTCGTAGGCCGACGGGATGATGCTCCCGGTGGGGCGCGAGAAGCCGAGGGTCTCGGCCTGGTTGATCCCGTCCTTGTCGAAGGCGAGCGCGGCCGCGAGGCGCACGCGCTTGTCGTGCCAGGGCGATTTCGGATCCCACTGCGGCGCACCGAAGTTGAGCCACTGGGTCGCGTTGCCGACCAGGCCGACGAGCTTGAGGCCCGGCGTCTTCTTCACCTCTTCACCGAGCGGACCGCGCAGCGAATACGCGATGTCGACTTCGCCCCGCTTGAGCATCGCCAGGCGCGTCAGGTCCTCGGTCACGGTTTTCCAGACCAGTCGCTTGACCGCCGGGATCTTGCGCCAGTAGCGATCGTGCGCGTCCAGCACCAGCTCGATTCCGGGGTTGAACGACGTGAGCTTGTACGGGCCGGCTCCGACTGGAGCCTTCTTGAAGCCCTCGTCGCCGACCTTCTCGACGTACTTCTTGGGAACGATCCACCCCGCGCCGCTGGCCGGCGAGCCGTAGAACGTCATGAAGTCCGGCCACGGCTCCTTCAGACGAAAGCGCACACGGTACGGGTCGACCACCTCGACGGCCGCGACTTTCTCCTTCAACAGACTGGCGGCCGCGCCCTTGTACCGCTCGAACGAGAACTTCACATCGTCGGCGGTCAGCGCGTCGCCGTTGTGGAACAGGACGCCCTTGCGCACGACGAACTCGTAGACCAAGCCGTCCTTCGACGTCGTCCAGGATTCGGCGAGCGAGGGGGCAAACGGTTTACCGGGCATCGGCTTCACCATCGCGTCGTGCACGGCGGTGAGCACCATCATCACCGAGATGATTCCGGTGTGCTCCGCCGGATCGAACCAGATCGGTGCGAGAGAGATGTGGACCGCCCACGTCATCTGCCCTGCCGGTGCATCGGAGCGCGATTGCGCCTGGACTGGCGCGGACACGTAGAAAGCGAGCACCGCGACGAGCAGCATCACGGCCACGATTGGGAGTGGACGCCGAGCGTTCATGGCTGTCTCTCTCCGCGCTGAGCAGGAAGTCGCTTCGGGTGCCGCAAGCTTACCACGCGCGCCGGGCGCTCTAGACCGGCAACCGGAACATCTCGTCGACCTCGATCTGGTAGCCGTCGGCCAGACTGTTCGTCTCGTTGGCCATCCCGACGACGGCCATCAACTCGCCCAGCATCGCGTCGGTCATGCCGCGGCCGCGGGCCGACGCCGTGTGCGAGGCGATGCAGTAGTTGCAGCCGTTGGTCGCGCTCACCGCGAGATAGATCATCTCCTTGGTGAGCTGGTCGAGCGCGCCCGGCGCCATCACTGACTTGAGCGTGTCCCACGTGCGCCGGAGCGTGGGCGGATGGCTTGCCAGCGCCTTCCAGAAGTTATTGACGCGATCGACCTTCCGCGTGGCCATGATGTCGTCGTAGACCACGCGAACTTCGGCGCTTGCCTCTGCGTACTCGATTAGTTTTACCGTCGCCATGACGCCTCCTGTTCGCGTGCACGGTACCATCGCCGGCTCCGCTGCAGTGCTGAAGGTCGGTACGGACTCTCCCCGTCCGGTTTCTGGGGCTTCACCCGATGGCTCATCACTGACCGTTCGGCGATTGTGTGAATCAGCAGAGCGTGGGCGGCCCTGCCGATCCCAGAAGGAGATAGTCATGGGATTCCTGGTCGTCGTCGCGACGCTACTGTTCATCGCCGTGGGCTCGAGTCCGGGGCTCGCCCAGACCGGAACGTGGACCAGCCACGGGCCCGAGGGCGGCAGCATCTGGGCTCTCGCGGTCGATCCCCGCTCGTCGAGCACCGTCTATGCGGGAACCCTCGGTGCCGGGGTATTCAAGAGCACCGAAGCGGGCGACAGCTGGAACGGCGTCGGCCCGGCCAACGTACATGTCGTCGCGATGGCGATCGATGCCCTCTCTGCCCTTGGTCGGCGCGAACATCCCGACAGGCATGGTGGCCATGAGGATGACGCACCGCCCCGCGGAGTCTCGAAGCACTGGCCCAAGCTCGTCCACAACGGCCGTGGCGCTGCAGCCATCATCTACGCGGGAACGCTCGGATCGGGCGTCCTCAAGAGCACGGACGGGGGCGACAGCTGGCAAGCCAGCAACTCCGGCCTGACCAACGCGAATGTCCGCGCCGTGGCGATCGACCCGTCGACCCCGACCGTCCTGTACGCCGGGAGCAGCGTCGGTGTCTTCAAGAGCGTCGACGCGGGAGCCAGCTGGAGAAGCGCTGGCCTCGGCGGCGCTGAGATCCGAGCCCTGGTGATCGATCCCGAAGTCCCGCTCACGGTCTACGCGGGAACGGACTCCGGCGTGTTCAAGAGCATCAACGCCGGCGCCACCTGGACGTCCAGCAATACCGGCGTGAACAGGGGAGACATCCGAGCCCTGGCGATCGACCCCCAGACACCGAGCACGCTGTACGCGGGCGTGGGCGGCGGCCTTTCGGGCGGACCGGGCGCAGTCTTCAAGACCATGACCGGCGGTGAGAGCTGGAGCAACACCGGCCTCGCGGCCCCCGAAGTTCGAGCGCTGGCCATAGATCCCGAGACACAGGGCACCGTCTACGTCGGGTCGCTCAGTAGCAACGTGTTCAAGACCGCCGACGGGGGCGCGACCTGGAGTGCCCTCAACACGGGTTTGACCAACGCCGCGGTCCTCGCCCTGAGCATCAGCCCCGACCGCCCGAGCATCGTCTATGCAGGAACCAACGACGGCGTGGTCAAGAGCGTCGACGGCGGCGCCAGCTGGAACGTCATGAACACACGCCTCACGAACACGTTCGTCTTCGCCCTGACGCTCGACCGCGCGACGCCGACCACGCTCTACGCTGGGATGGACCAGCCCGAGATCTTCAAGACGACGGACGCGGGAGACAGCTGGGCCCTCACGAACAGCGGCCTGCCGTCGTTCTTCAGCGTCCTGGCTCTGGCGATCGACGCCGTGACGCCGGCCACCGTCTACGCCGGATTGTTCGGTGGCGGCGTGTTCAGGAGCACGGACGGGGGCGAGAGCTGGAGCGCCGCCAACGCTGGCCTGACGGATCCGGGAATCAAGGCGCTCGCGACCGATCCCGTCACACCGGCCATCGTCTACGCAGGGACGACCGGAGGTGTCTTCAAGAGCGTGAACGGGGGCGCCAGCTGGAGCAATGCGGGTCTGGTCACCGACGTGAACGGCTTTGCGATCGACCCGATCACCCCGACGACGCTCTACGTGGCGACGCGCCTCGCGGGCGTCTTCAAGAGCTTCGACGCAGGCGCGAACTGGTTCTCGTTCAACACCGGCCTGACGAGCTTCTCGGCGCAGGCGCTGGCGATCGATCCAGTCACCTCCGCCACAGTCTATGTGGGGATGCAGACTGCCGGCGTGTTCAAGAGCACCGACGGCGGAGCCCACTGGAGCGCCGCCAACACCGGCCTGACGAACACGTCGATCCAGGCGCTGGCGGTCGACCCTTCGAACCCTGCGACGGTCTATGCGGGGACGGCGGCCGGCGGCGTCTTCAAGAGCGTGGACGCCGGCGGCAGCTGGAGCGCCATCAATTCGGGCCTGACGAATACCGGGATCCGGGCTCTGGTGGTCGACCCCGCGGCGCCGAGCACCATCTATGTCGCGACATTCGGTGGGGGAGTGTTCGTCCTGCGTCAGTAGCGCGTTCGATTTGACACGATAACGCCCGCGCCTTAATTTACCCCACGACGCGTCCGCGCCGGCGAAGGCGCGCCCGTGACGACTGCAGAGCGACTCGAGAGATTGAGGAGACTTCGATGAAAGTCAAAGCGGCGAACGGCTTCGCGCGCGCGCTCAAGGCCGAGGGTATTCCGTGGGTGAGCTGCTACCCCACCAACCACGTCAACAACGCCCTCGGCGAAGAGGGCGTGCCGATCTTGATGATGGGCGAGGAGCGATTCGCGGTGGCGGTCGCCGACGCGTACTCGCGCGTCACGTGCGGCAAGCAGATCGGCGTATGCACCATCATGGCCAATCTGAACGCCGCCGGGATCCAGATGGCCTACGGCGCGATCGGCCAGGCGTGGGAGGACTCGTCGCCGATCCTGGTCATCACGGAAGGTGTGGGCCAGGGCGCCGCGCGCCATACCCACTTCGACATGGCCGAGGCGCTCAAGTCGGTCACCAAGTGGGTAGGCAAGGTCGACCGCGCCGAGCTCATCCCGGACTATGTACGCCGGGCGTTCACGCATCTCCGCTCGGGCCGGCCGGGACCGGTGCTCCTCATCATCCCGCGCGACCTCGGCGAGTACGATGCCGACGAGCACCCTTACTCGTCGGTGAAGGGCTGGAAGTCGGGCCCGGATCCCGACGACGTGAAGTCCGCCGTGAAGGCGCTGCTCGCCGCGAAGGATCCCCTCCTCTACGTCGGCGAGGGCGTCTACTACGCCGATGCCACGAGCGAGCTGCTGAAGTTCGCCGAGCTCGCCCACATCCCGGTGCTGACGACGCTCAAGGGCAAGGGCACCTTCCCCGAGAATCATCCGCTCTCGGTGGGTGTCCGCGGCTCGCTGGCCGATCACTTCCTGAACAAGTGCGACCTGCTCTTCTCGATCGGCTCGAGTCTCTTCCCAAACCGGTTCAGCCACGCCGTGCCCAACCCGGACAAGAAGACGATCATCCAGTGCACGGTCGACATTCTCGACATCAACCGTAGCTACGAGACTCGTCACGCGGTCGTGGGCGACGCGAAGCTCACCTTGCAGGCGCTCATCGCCGAGCTGTCGGCGCGCGGTCCGAAGAAGAACCCCGAGCTCGTCGCGGAAATCCGCAAGGGCAAGGAAGCGTTCCTCGCGAAGTTCCGGCCGTGGATGGAGTCGAACGAGACGCCGATCAATCCCTACCGCGTGCTCGGCGATCTCATGAAGGTGCTCGACCCCAAGAGCTCGTTCGTCACCGCGGATTCGGGCAACACGCGCGACCAGACCAGTACCGTGTACGAGGCGCAGATCCCGCGCGGCCATCTGGGCTGGGGCAACGTGTCGACGCTCGGCTTCAGCCTGGCCGGCGCGGTCGGTGCCAAGCTCGCGTTTCCCGACCGGCAGTGCGTCCTCGTCACCGGCGACGCGGGCGTCTGCTACATGATGGGCAACTTCGAGGCGGTGGCGCGCTACAAGATCGGCATCACGGCGCTTCACATCAACAACGGCGGCTACTCGGGCTACGGGCCGGGCTTCTGGGGCGGCGGCCACGATCCGTACACCTGGAAGGTTTCCGACCACGCCTCGGCATGCATGGCGAACATGGCGAAGTCGGTCGGCTTCTACGGCGAGGACGTGACGACGCCGTCCGAGGTGCTGCCGGCGCTCAAGCGCGCGCTGGACGAGAACGCCAAGGGCCGCCCGGCGTTCCTGGAGTTCATCTGCTCGCACCATCCGGTCCACGGCGGCTGGGTCCGGCCCGGCGCGGGTGGCGCCCACTAGGAGCCCGGGACGGCCGACAAGCGCGACAGCGCATTCGTGGGTGCCGTCCGCCCGCCGCGCGCGAGTGATCCCGAAGCTCGATCAGACGCTGAGCGGCGACAGCCGTCGCGCCGCCATGTAACCGCGCCCGATCATCACGAGCGCGAAGGCGTGGAAGCCCACGCCGACCCAGTCCTGGATCAGCACGAAGAGGGCGCCGTCGAGAGCAAAGAGCGTCATACCCAGGACAAACGCCCAACCGTGTCCCAGGACCGCACGCTGCCCGATGACAGCGAAGACGACGATCACGGCCACGCCGACCAGACCGGCTTTCGTTCCGGCGCTCCCCGACTTCGCCATCTCGTGGACGAACTGCGTCACGCCCAGCCCGAGGATGAAGCGCCACTCTTGCCCGGCGAAGGCGAGGGCGGCGTTGATCAACGAGAGAGCCGCGATCCAGTAGAACCACTGGCCGCCGTTTCGGCGCCGACGTTCCCGCGTCTTGCGCTCCTCGCCCGTCGGCCCGGCCTGAAGAGGCTCGCGTGGCGCCACGACCGGTCTCGCGAACGTCGACGAAGCCCTCGGCTGAGGGGGACGACTGAAGGGACTTGAGCCAGTGTGCCGTCGGTTGGCCTCGATTTCCATATGCCCTCCCTGTCACCGGCGATGTCAGTTTGGACGCATCGACCCTTCTCAGGGCTCGACTTGGCGACCGGAGAATCAATGGGGGCAAGGCGCGTGCCACCGGTGTCGATGGCACGGGCTTCCGTAGAGAGGTTCCGGGAATTGGGCCGGCCGCGCTCCGGGCGCCCGGCCGGCCCTGGAAGGCGCTACTTCTTTCGCGGGTCGTCGGCCGGATTGACGAACGTGATGTCGGTCGGCCCGACGCCGTGCACCTGGACCAACGTCTCCTGACCGCCGGCCCACGCGAAGTGCCGATGCGTCGGCGGGATCGAGACGAAGCCGCCGACCGGCAATTCCTTGCCGGAGCCCTGATCGAACTTCTCGCCCATGCCGATGAAGAACACGCCCGAGAGCACGGTCACGTTCTCGCTGGCCTTGTGAAAGTGCGGCGCGACCTTGTAGTTGGCCGGGAACTTCACGCGATAGACGAAGAGGCCTTCCTTGCTCGGATCGCCCTGCACGACTGCGAGCTTGGCCCCCGGGAAGGTCGGCGGGTCGACCCATTTCAGGGCGTCGGACGTCACGATCAGATGCTGCTGCCCTTGCTGCGCGGGGGCTGAGGTTACGCCGACGAGAAGCGCGATCAGCACGGTCAGAAGAATGCGCATGGTCAAAATCCTCCAGGATTTGGTGGGTGTCCAACGAAACTGATGCGGGCACACTAAGGCCCGGCGATGAGTCGCGTCAAGCGAGGACGCCGGTGATCGACGCCGTCGTATTCGACCTGGACGGCACGCTCTGGGATACGAGCGCGAGCTGCGCCGTGGGCTGGAACCGCGTGCTCGACCAACACCGAATCGCCTTCAGGCCCGTCACCGAGCACGACGTCCGGGGCGTGACCGGCAAGCCGCACGAGCAGTGCATCCGCGAGGTGTTCGCCGGCCTGCCCGAGGCGCACATTCTCACGCTCATTGCCGCCACCGCGCAGGAAGACAACCGGGCCGTCGCCGAGCTCGGCGGGGCGATGTTCCAGGACGTCGAAACCGGCTTGCGACAACTCAGCGCCCGTTATCCGCTCTTCATCGTCAGCAACTGCCAGAGCGGTTACATCGAGGTGTTCTTCCAGGTGTCGCGGCTCGGCGGTTGCTTTCGAGATTTCGAGTGCTGGGGAAACACCGGTCTGTCCAAGACGCAGAACCTCCGTGCGCTGATCGATCGCAACCGGCTTCGACATCCCGTTTTCGTCGGCGACACACCCGGCGATCAGGCGGCCGCTCGCGAGTGCGGCGTCCCCTTCCTGCACGCCGGCTACGGCTTCGGCGAATGCCCCGACGCCGACTACCGGTTTCCCTCCTTCTCCGCCCTCGCCGCGTGGCTCCTGACCCGAACCCCGAGCCCGACTTGACGCGAGCGAGTCAATCTCGTATACCGGCCAGACGACCCGCGACAACGGAGGGACGGCACATGGCGATGTACTGGAAGGAGATCACGGTCAACTGGGGCGAGTCGGACCCCTTCGGGCTCGTGTATTACCCGCGGATCGTCGCCTGGTTCAACGACACCGAGCACGAGCTGTTCCGCGTGATCGGCTTTCCGATCGAGCAGATGATCAAGAACGACCGCACGACGTTCGTGATGGGCGAGATCCACTTCCGGTTCATCGGACCGGCAGCCTACGGTGACCGGATCGTGAACACGATCACCCTGGCCGAGGTCGGCGCCCGCACTCTTCACTGGAACTGCAAGGCCAAGAACGCCGTCACCGGCGCCCCCGTCAGCGAGGGTAAGGCGACGCGCGTCTACGCGCGCATCAACGAAGACGGCTCACTGAGCTCGGCGCCGATCCCGGTCGAGATGCTGACAGCGCTCAAAGATCTGGGAAGCCTGACCCATCTGAAGACGAACAGCGGCGCGACGAAGCTCGGCGCTGAGCGCTGATTCGGCCGCGTCGGGGACATTCGCCCTGTCCGGGCATCTCGCCCGACGCCGGCCGAGCCGTAGTGCTTCGTAAATCGGGGTAATCGTTGCGGGGCTCCGTGGCAGGATCCTTGCGAGCGCGACCGGGCGTGGTCCTCTGGCAACAAACGCTCGAGCTTGCAAGGAGGCATTCATGAAGAGAGCCGTCACCCTGTCAGCCGTCACCCTCGTGACCGCGCTATGGGCGGGTGGAGCGCTCGCCCACGATGAGGGAGGTGCCCTCGGCCAGGTCCGATTCCCCACCTCATGCACCGCGCCGGCGCAACCCGTCTTCGAGCGCGGCGTGGCCCTGCTCCACTCGTTCTGGTACGAGGAGGCGCTGAAGACCTTCACCGGCGTCACCACGACCGACCCCGGTTGCGCCATGGGCTACTGGGGCATCGCGATGAGTGTGTACTATCCGCTCTGGCAGCCACCGAGCGAGGCGATGCTGACCAGGGGTCGCGCCGCGCTGGACAAGGCCGCCACGCTCACCGCCACGCCGCGCGAGAAGGACTACGTGGCCGCGCTCGCCACGTTCTATCGCGACACCGACAAGCTCGATCACCGGACGCGGGCCGTCGCGTACGAGAAGGCGATGGAGCAGCTCGCCGCGCGCTACCCGGAAGACCGTGAGGCTTCGGTGTTCTACGCGCTGGCGCTGGACGCGACCGCGCCGCCGACCGACAAGAGCTACGCGAATCAGCTGAAGGCGGCGGTGATCCTCGAGAAGGTCTTCGCCGAGCAGCCGAATCATCCGGGCGTCGCGCACTACATCATCCACAGCTACGACGTCGCGCCGCTCGCGACTCGCTCGCTCACGGCGGCGCGCAGCTACTCGAAGATCGCGCCCGCGGTGCCGCATGCCCTTCACATGCCCTCACACATCTTCACGCGGCTCGGCCTCTGGCAGGAGTCGATCGACTCCAACTTGGCCTCCGCCGACGCCGGTAAGGCGTACGTGGCCAAGCAGGGCGGGAGTCATGCCTGGGACCAGACGCTCCACGCGCAGGACTATCTCGCGTACGGCTACCTGCAGGGCGGGCGCGACGTCGCGGCCCGGCGCGTCGTCGAAGAGGTCGGCGAGTATCGCAAGGCTGAGCCCGAGAGCCTGGCCGCGGCCTACGCGCTCGTGGCGGTCCCGGCGCGCTACGCGCTCGAGCGGCGGAGCTGGACCGAGGCCGCCGCGCTGACGATGCCCGCCGTGACGTTTCCGTGGGCGCGCTATCCCTGGGCCGAGGCGATCGTCGTGTACACGCATGCGCTGGGCGCCGCGCGAACCGGCAACGTGGCGGCGGCGGAGAAGGACGTCGAACGGCTGGCGGCGCTGCGCGACGCGCTGACGCAAGCCAAGAACACGTACTGGGCCGACCAGGTCGAGGTACAGCGTCGCGCGGCGTCGGGCTTCGTCGCGCGCGCCAAGGGCAACCCCAACGAGGCGCTCACGCTCTTGCGCTCGGCCGCGGAGCTGGAGGGCTCGATGGACAAGCACCCCGTGACTCCGGCAGCGGTCGTGCCGGCGCGGGAACTGCTGGGCGATCTCTTGCTCGATCTCAACCGGCCCGCCGACGCGCTCAAGGAGTACGAGGCGACCCTGGTGGCGGAGCCCAACCGCTTTCGCAGCCTGTACGGGGCGGCGCGGGCGGCCGAACGCGCCGGCGACGCCGTGCGGGCGCGGACGAACTACGCGACCCTCATGAGCCTGTGCGGCAACGCGGACACGGAGCGTTCCGAATTGCGTGAGGCGAAGGCCTTCCTGGCGAAGTAGTGGATGTCCCGGTGGTGGGGCACGAGGCCCCACCGCCGGCGCTTCGGTCTAGCGAGCCGGCTTCACCGTCTCGAAGAGCGCCTTGTACTGTCCATACCCGGCTTCCTCCAGCTTCGACACGGGGATGAATCGCAGCGACGCGGAGTTGATGCAGTAACGGAGGCCGGTCGGCCCGGGGCCGTCCGGGAACAGGTGCCCGAGGTGCGAGTCGGCGCTCGCGGAGCGCACCTCGACCCGGCGCATCCCGTGCGAATCGTCGGCATGCTCGCTCACGTTGGTCTTCTCGAGCGGACGTGTGAAGCTCGGCCAGCCCGTCCCGGAGTCGAACTTGTCGGTCGACGCGAACAGGGGCTCGCCCGACACGACGTCGACGTAGATCCCCGGCTCGTGATGGTTCCAGAACTCGTTGCGGAATGGCGGCTCGGTCGCGCTGCACTGCGTGACTTCGTACTGGGCGGGCGTCAGCTTCGCCTTCACGTCCGAGTCGCTCGGCTTCTGGTAGGTCATGGCCTCTCTCCTGTTCGATATATTAGAGCACGCCCGTGAGGGCTTGCGTCTCAGCCCTTCACGTAGGCGAGCTTCTCGGCCACCTTGCCGCCGCGCACACGCAGGACGTCCACGCCGCGCACGTGGCCGCCGGCATTGTCCCAGTGAAACACCCAACGTACGAGGGCGCGGTCCCCGGTGGCGAAGATCTCCTCGGTCTCGAACCGCGCGCCTGGAGTCGATTCGAAGAAGTGCTTCCAGAACGCTCGCACCGCGGCGGCGCCCACGAATCGCTCACCGTCGGGCGGCGGCTGGGTGTTCTCGAAGACGCAGTCCGCCGTCATGAGCGCCATCACGCCGTCCACGTCGTGGCGGTTGAACGCGTCGTTGAAGCGGTGGATGGCGTCGAGCGTGGCCTTCGTCACGGCATCGGGCATGCTGGTCCTCCCCGAGAGCGATTCTGCCAGATCGACGCCCGATCGCGCCCTGAGATACCATCGCCGCTCGATGGCCCCTGTCCCGACCCTGGCCCCGAAGGATGCCTCGCCGATCACGGCCGCGCTCAACCGCGCGGTGCTGGCGGCGCTGCCGTTCGCCGACACCAGGGACTTCGACGACGCCCGGCGCGGCTTCGTCGCGACGTTGCCCGAGGTCGAGATCAAGAACGACCAGGGGCGCGTCGTATGGTCGCTGCGCGACTACGGCTTTCTCGCGGACGAGCAGGCTCCGCCCACGGTCAATCCGAGCCTCTGGCGCCTGGCTCGGCTCAACCTGATCCACGGCCTCTTTCAGGTCACGGACCGGATCCATCAGATCCGCGGCTTCGACATCTCGAACATGACCGTGATCGAGGGCGATCGCGGCCTCATCGTCATCGACCCGCTGGTCTCGACCGAGGTCGCCCGCGCGGCCCTCGAGCTCTACATGCAGCACCGCGGGCGACGGCCGGTGTCGGCGGTGATCTATTCGCACAGCCACACCGACCACTACGGCGGTGTGCGCGGGGTCGTCGACGAGCGAGACGTGCGTGTCGGCAAGGTCGAGGTGTGGGCGCCCGACCGCTTCATGGAGGAAGTCGTCTCCGAGGCGGTGCTGGCCGGCACGGCGATGGTCCGGCGCGCTCAGTTCCAGTTCGGCGCCACCTTGCCACGGGGACCGCGCGCCCAGGTCGACGCGGGTCTCGGCAAGGGCCTCTCGCGCGGCACCGTGACACTCATCCCTCCGACCCGCATCATCAAGGAAGCCGTCGAGACTCACCGGATCGACGGCGTCGAGATCGTCTTCCAGCTCACTCCGGAGACGGAGGCGCCGGCCGAGATGCACATGTTCTACCCCGCATTGCGGGCGCTGAACCTGGCCGAGAACGCCACCCACAATCTGCACAACATCTATCCGATTCGCGGTGCGCAGGCGCGTGACGCCAACGCCTGGGCGAAATATCTGAACGAGGCCCGAGACCGCTTCGGCCGCGAGGCCGATGTGGCCTTCGCTCAGCATCACTGGCCAGTGTGGGACAACGCGCGTGTGCTGGATTTCCCCGGCAAGCAGCGCGACCTCTACAAGTACCTGCACGATCAGACCGTGCGCCTGATGAACCACGGCTACAAGGCGGTCGAGATCGCCGAGCGCCTCACCCTGCCGAGAAGTCTTGCCTCCACGTGGCACGTCCGCGGCTACTACGGAACCTTGAGCCACAACGCGAAGTCAGTCTATCAGCGCTACATCGGCTGGTACGACGCGAACCCTGCCAACCTCAACCCGCTCCCGCCGGTCGAGCGCGGGCGAAAGTACGTCGACTACATGGGCGGCGCCGACGCCGTCATCCGGCGCGCGCGCGAAGATTTCGCCAGGGGCGAGTACCGCTTCGTCGCGGAGGCCCTGAGCCACGTCGTCTTCGCCGATCCGGCGAACGCCGAGGCCCGACAGGTCGGCGCCGACGCGCTCGAGCAGCTCGGCTACGCGGCCGAGTCGGCGAGCTGGCGTAACGCCTACGTCCTGGGCGCGCTCGAGCTACGACAGGGTGTGCCCGCCACGGTCGCGCGCGCCCCCGTGAGCCCCGACATCGTGCGGGCGATGAGCCTCGACCTTTTCTTCGACTACCTCGGCGTGCGGCTCAACGGCGAGAAGGCGGAGGGCCGGCGCATCGCCATCAACTGGGTGTTCCCAGATCTGGACCGGCGCTACGTGATGAATCTCGAGAACTGCGCGCTGACCTGTCTGGCCGATCGACGGAGCGACGCCCCGGACGCGACCGTGACGCTCGAGCGGGTGGCGTTGAACCGGCTGGTCCTGCGCGAGGTCGCGTTCACCGACGCGGTCGCGCAAGGTCTCGCGCACATCGACGGCGACGCCGCCAAGGTCGCCGACCTCTTCGCGCTGCTCGACGACTTCAGCCTGATGTTCGAGGTGGTGGAGCCGAAGCGGGAACCGCGCGCCGCTCCAGCACCGCCTGCGTCATGACGATCCGCCGCTCCTCGCGGTTCTGCTGGCCGGCCCGCACGATCGCGTCGAGCGCCTCGCCCATGATGATGCGCTGAACGCTGTGGGCGGGGATCGCGGTGGCGCTGCCCGGGCCCACGACCTCGGCGGTGACGTCCTCCCAGGCGCGCACCCGGAATCCCGCGGCCTCGATCACCGCGCGCATCGCGTCCGGCGCACGCAGAAAGCTCGCGCTCGCCTCCCGCGCCCACATCACCGGGAATACGATCGGCTGGACCGGGCCGGCCATCGGCTCCTGGAGGACCAGCCGCCCGCCCGGGCGGAGCACGCGCGCGAAGCCGGCGTAGAGCCGCTCCTTGTCGGCGATGTTCATCCCGCTGTTCTGCGTCCACAGGACGTCGAATGGCTCGCCGTCGACGTCGAGCGCCAGGGCGTCTCCCACACGGTGGGTGACGCGATCGGCGAGCCCGAGACGTGCCGTGAGGGCGGCACCGGTACGGACATACGATTCGGTGAGATCGATCACGGTGACGCGGCATCCGAACTGGCCGGCCAGAGTGCGCGCCGGTCCGCCCAGCCCGCCGCCCACGTCGAGCACGCGCGTGTCGGGCTTGAGGCCGGCCAGACGCGCCAGTCGTTCGGTCGCGCCCTTACCGCCTCCGTGAAACTGGTCGGCCGGCGCCAGGTCGTCGATCGTCAGCGCGTCGACATTCTTGCCGGAGGCGGCGAGCGCGTCGAGAATCTTGCGCTCCAGGCCGTCGCGTCCCCAGTAGGCGTTCGTCGCGTGCGCGTTGCTGCCGCTCATGGCCTGGAACCCGGTCGCTATCGGAGCGAGGGCTCGCCGGCGAACGCGGGCCGGACCTCCTCGGCGAAGCGGCGCAACGTCTCGAACCCGCCCGTGCTGTTGAGCAGCACGTACTCCGCCCCGACGTCGCGCAGCCGCTGGAGCTTCGCGGCGACCTCGTCCGGCGTACCGTAGAGCGCGCCGGCCTCGGCGGCCTCGAGCGTGTGCGCGTAGGTCATGATCGTCGAGTTGTTCTGCCCGTCCGGCCGTTGCGCGAGATTGTGGACGCGCTCGCGCGCGGCCATGCGCGTCTCGAGCGCCTTCTGCCGCTCGGCGGCCGTCGTCGCGACGTTGACGGATCGCGTGACCGCGACGGTCATCGGGTCGAAGCGCCGACCGAGTGCTTCGACCTCGGCCTTGTAGAGCGCGATCCGCTCGCCGATCTGCTCGATCGACGCGAACTGATCGAGAAGAAGGTTGTACCCGAGCTTGGCGACTTTCTTGATCGACTGCGGGCGGCCGGCGCCCATCCACAAGGGCGGATGGGGCTTCTGGGACGTCGGCGGCTCGACGACGACGTTGTCGAACTGCCAGTACTTGCCCCGGTGAGACCACGGGCGGTCCGAAGTCCACGCCTTGAGCATCACCTGGAGGCACTCGTCGAACCGCTCGTCGGCCTCTTCCATCGGAATGCAGAATCCGGCGAACTCGTTGTGGCGATATCCCTGACCGATGCCGAAGTCGATCCGGCCGCCGGAGAGAAGATCCATCGTCGCGACCTGCTCGGCCAGCAGCACGGGGTTGTGCCAGGGCAGCGTGATCACCGCGGTGCCGAGCCGCAAGGTCTTCGTGCGCGCGCCCACCCACGTCAGCAAGTTCAGGGTCGCGGAGATCTGGCCGAAGCCGGTGAAGTGATGCTCGACCACGAACGAGCTGACGTAGCCGAGCGCCTCGGCCCGCACGTTGTTCTCGACGAACTCCCGGAATCCGGCGCCGCTGTCGACGTCGGGACCGCCTCGCTTCGCCTGCGCGCTTCCGAAGAGCCCGAATCGCATCAGGCGGCTCCGTTCTGCTGGAACCAGGCGCGCAGCCGCTGCCAGCCGTCCTTCGCCGGCGTCTCCCGATAGCTCGGGCGATAGTCGGCGTGGAACCCGTGGGGCGCGCCGTCGTAGAGTACGACCTCCGACGGCTTCTTCGCGGCCTTCAGCGCCGCCTGCATCTTCTCGACGTCGGCGTTGGGGATGCCCTGATCCGCGCCGCCGTAGAGGCCGAGCACCGGCGCCCTCAGGCTGTCGATGAGGTCGATCGGGTTCTTCGGCTGGTTCTCGTTGGTCGCCCCGGTCAGACGGCCGTACCAGGCGACGCCCGCCTTGAGCGCGGGGCTGTGCGCCGAATAGAGCCAGACGACCCGGCCGCCGTAGCAGAAGCCCGTGATCCCGAGCCGGTTCACGTCGCCCTTCTCGGTCTTCGCGAACGCGGTCGTCGCGTCGAGGTCGCTCATCACCTGCTTGTCCGACACCTTCGCGGCGGCCGCACGGCCATCGTCGAGCGTCGTCAGCTTGGAGACGTCGGTCGCCCGCGCGAAGAGCTCCGGCGCCACCGCGTAGTAGCCCATCTTCGCGAAGCGGCGGCACACGTCCTTGATGTGCTCGTGCACGCCGAAGATCTCCTGGACGACCAGCACGGTCGGGAACGTCCCGCCGGTGGCCGGCATCGCCCGGTACGCGGGAATCTGGCCGTCAGGAGCCGGGACTTTCACCTCGCCGGCCGTGAGCCCGCCGGTGTCGGTGGTGATCACGCTCTGGGCGTTCACCGGCCCGGTCGCGAGCGTGAAGCCCGCGATCAGGCTCGTCGTCAAAAATCCCCGACGCGACAACTCGGTCGGGGGCATCAGGCTCTTCGCTTCGAAGTCGAGCTCGGTCGTCGTCATTGTTCCCCCCTGAGAAACGCTGTCCCGACTCCTGAGACTAGCCGAATCACGCCGTTCCCGCCAGTCGCGAGCTCGGGTTGCGCGTGGCGCGGGGAGGCCCTAGGCTGCGTGATCATGAAGATCACGAGCGTTCAGGCGACGTGGGTCCACGTGCCGATTCCGTACGAGCGACAGCACGTCAGCGACTTCGGTCGCGTCGCGTCCTTCGACTCCGTCATCGTGAAGGTGGCGACGGACCGCGGGCTCGTCGGCTGGGGCGAAGCGAAGGCCGGCGTCGGCAGTGCGTCGTCGGCGCACGGTCTCGCCGCGATCATCAACCGCGACTACGCGCCGCTGCTGGTCGGGCAGGATCCGCGCGACGTGAGTCGGCTCTGGGACGTGATGTACAACACGCCGCGCGAGGGCTACGCGCTCGACCGCGGCCACGTCCTGCCTCAGCTCGGGCGGCGGGGCCTGTCGATCTCGGCCATCGCCGGCGTCGATCTGGCGCTCTGGGATCTCCTGGGCAAGTCGCTCGGCGCGCCCGTCTGGCGCCTGCTGGGCGGACGCCGCGCCGAGCACATGCCGGCATACGCCTCGGGCGGCTGGGCCGACGAGGCCCACATCGGCGAGCAGCTCCGCGGCTACGTGGACAAGGGCGGGTTCCGCGCCGTCAAGATGCGGGTCGGCGTGATGGACGGGGAGCCGCGCGCGTCGGCCGCGCGAGTGCGTGCCGCCCGTCGGGCGCTCGGGCCCGACGTGAAGCTGATGGCCGATGCACACGGCACATGGACCGTCGCCGAGGCCAAGGCGTTCTGCCGGATGGTGGAAGACTGTGATCTGTACTGGCTCGAGGAGCCGGTGACCGCCGACGACAAGACCGGCCTGGCCGAGGTGCGGCGCGCGTCGTCGATCCCGATCTCGACGGGCGAGAGCGAGTTCACCCGCCACGACTTCCGCGAGATCGCCGAGCTCCGCGGGGCCGACGTGCTCCAGCCCGATCTAGCGATCGCCGGCGGCATCAGCGAGGGCGTGCGCATCGGCGCGATCGCGTCGGCGTTCAATCTGCGATTGGCGCCGCATCTCTGGTCGGGCGCGCCGGCCTTCGCGGCCGGGATGGCCCTGGCGGCCAGCCAGAGCGCCGGG
>Ga0137415_10001777_pt1 | contig 21438 bp, 24 predicted proteins | sample CZODoug3_1_1_16f_FD_183082 | JGI IMG/M metagenome (GOLD analysis project Ga0137415, IMG submission 183082) | Vadose zone soil fungal communities from Angelo Coast Range Reserve, California, USA - CZODoug3_1_1_16fungal (Hybrid Assembly) | ecosystem: Environmental > Terrestrial > Soil > Vadose...
GAGAGCGCCTACAGGTTCCAGAAATCGGTTGACGAAGGCCAAACGATTATTGTTGGAGTCAACAAGTTTACGGAGGGGAGTAGCGGACCAAAAATCCAGCGCATCGACCCCGAGCTTGAGAGAGTTCAGATAAGACAGCTGAAGAAGATGAAAGCATCGAGAAATACAGCGGAGGTCAAAAATGCTCTTGGACGTCTCTCTAGATCTGTGAAGCATCAACACAATCTAGTTGGTGACATCTTGAGCGCTGTCAGATCGGGCTGTACCGTGGGCGAGATCAGCGGTGTTCTAAGGGAATCCTTTGGGGAATACCGGGTAAGAATCGACGTGTGATAGGGACCTGGCGGGAATTCTGGGTCTGAATCGCCGAGAATGAGCCCTGATCTCGGATCTGAGACCGGGGGTCCAGACTTGCCATGGAATCTTTCAGGAACCGGCCTAGATTTCCCGTTATTTTCCCTTTTCATCCAAGCCCGGATCGTGCCCTGAATCGCAAGACTCGCCCGTTATCATTGCCAGACAGCAAATTTTCTCTAGAAAAGAGGAGGGGGGTATAGCAGAGCATCTCGTGACGCAAGAGTGGTTGAGGGAACAGTTCATTTCGCAAAATCACCCATTATCAGCCCTGATCCCTGATCTGGGACCACGCCCCTATCTCCCCCCGTGAATCGTTCGGAGATCGCCCTAGATTTCCCATCTTTTTCCCCTGCCGACAAAGCCTGGACTGCGCCCTGAATCGCCTGTCTCACCCATTATCACTGCCTGACAGGAAATGGTTCTAGAAAATAGGGGGTCTTAGCGACCGACCCTCGCGTCGCAGGAGTGAGAGAAACGGAGTCGGCCGAATGTATTTCCGGATCTGATGGGCTGTTCGGTCAGTCTTGGTTGGCTTCTATTCTGAGCTGGTGAAGTTCGCCGTCCGTCTTCATTACAGTAATGACGACGAGTTTCCGTTCGATATCGACCTTGAGAATTCGACCACAGCGCAAGATGTGCCTTGCTTCTCTCGGGATGCCAGAGCCTGGCTTAGTCTTTGCCTTCGGCTGTTTCTCTAGTATCTTCTTGATGCCGTCGTAGAGGCTGATCACAGCCTCGTTGTCGGTGTCCAGTTCTCTCGGTTCTTCCCAGGTCGCCAAGTCTTGCATTCCCTACCTTAGTGTTCCATACAAGACCGACAGGGTTAGCCAATTTGCAGGTCGTTACCAGAGCCTCAGCCTCGAAGTGACTTATTTCCCCGAAATACCCGTATCTGCTCTCGACAAGCTACTAGAGAGAGGGAGACGATGAGAAACCTGGGACCTGCCATATCAGGCGAGGTCTTTTTCCAAGGTAATCCAGCCAACTTCTCGCTTGAACCCCAGCTTCGTGTTGACCGCTAACATCGGAGCATTATTGGACGCGTTCCATGTCTTCATCTTCTCATACCCGTTCCGCCTTGCGAAATCGATGACCTTCAGCTTCAACGCAACCGCTATTCCCCTGCCACGATACTCTCTTCTAACACCCGTATTTCCCTGAACAAGGCCTCTAGGCTCCCGATCGATCCGCCAGACAGTGCTCAAGCCAATATGCTTGGAGCCGTCCTTTGCAATCATATACCCCTCAGGAAGAAGACTCGGGTTCTTGAGCTCAAACGCCTCCCACTGCTCATAAGAGACCGGTGTAAAAGGCGAAGGACTAGGCATGTCCGCGGAGATCAGCTGGACAAGTTCGTGAAGCTTCCTAAGCGAGCCCTGATCTTTCTCGCGCTCTGCAGCTAGGTTCGTAATTGTGATTCCCTGCCTCAACACCTTCTCAGAATAGTCCCGGAATCTCGACGGATCCATTGTTCGCAGGTCGAGTCGTGACTCCCAAGCTTTCAGCTTCTCCGCAAAACCCCGCTTCTGATAGAACTCCGTGAGTCCGGGCAGGTCTTCTTTGCTTCCAGCCCAGGCTACGACAGCGTTCAGTTTCCCAAGCTCTCCGCTCAATCTGTCATATATTGAGCTACCAATTCCTCTTCCCTGTGACGAGGGATCGACGAAGATGTTAATCCAGAACTTATGCGGATGGAACATGTCAGTGACATGAGACACATCACCAAATCCGACAATCGCCTTTCTCTCCAAGAAGGAGTATCTTTGCCAATAGTACTTTGACCTGTCCACGGTTTCATCTCTAGAACGCCATTCAACAATGCTGCGAGCGTAATCCGGATAGTTCGCGTTGTAGATTTCCAATAGCCTCGGATAGTCGGTGGGATCGAACTCTCTCATTTCAAGGGAGAGAGTCCTCTGGTCGGACATGGCGTTCTAAAACTGGCAGGCGTTATGTTAATGTTCCTTGTTCTCTAAACCTGTTTGGCTCGCGGGTTGACGGTTGGCCTCCTCACTCGACGATTCTTTTCAAAGTGAGATTCGAAGACCGTCGTATGCGAAACGCAGATGGTATCGTTCGTACTTCTTCTCAAGTTCAAGATAGTCAGCATAGGACCGACCGTTCAACTCTTCAATATGGGTTGCAATGGCCAACCGTGGATTGATCTTCCTAACAAGCTCGAGGGTTTCTTCGAAGGAGGCTTCGGATTGCCGAATCCAGTGTCCGGTTGGTATAATCTGCTCACCTTGCTTGTCATGCTCGAACCAGCCTGTTTCAAGGACCAGCACGTCCGGCTCCATGAGTTCTCTTCCCGGATTCCAATCCTTGATCTCATCAAGGGCAAGTACGACTCGCTTCCCATCCTGTTGAACAAGGTACGACGCGAGACCTGGCTGAGTCATACTGAAAGCCTTCACGGTTGCGTTGCCGAGCTCGATCGCTTCGCCCTCTGCGAACTCGTGAATCCTCGCAATTCCCATTTTTTCAAAAAACTGGAAATGATCCTCCAGACCCAGCATTTTTCGGAAGTCCTCGCGGACCCAAGAGGGTAGCCAAATGTCGGTGATCGTTTTCGTTCTTTTTCGAAGATTCAGATTGAGCTGTTCCAGAACGCGGCGACCCATCGTGTGATCAGGGTGCCAGTGACTGTAGAGTAGATGGGACACGTGATGAATGTCCTCCCTCTCTAGACTGTGAGCGATGTCTTCCGGAGTGTCAAATAGCACATTGACACCCGTAAAGAAAACGCTAGGCCCGTTACGGGAATATCTTCCCTTTTCTTGACGAGCTTCTGTGCATAAGTCGCACAAACATCCAACGCGGGGAGTGCAATCCGCGCCGCCCGTACCTAAGAAAACCAAGTCCTGGGCGTCGGGACGTTTCGCTGACAGAAGACTAGCACCGATTCAATGATACCAGGTAATTCCCCAATTAGAACATACCTTGACCCGACGACAGTGTGCCTTGCAGGTTTGGACCAGAGCTTAGTTCGTGGCCGCGGAAGCTTGGGCCCTCTCGCGTGTTGGAGTTGTCTTGTGGAAGATTCGATGAAAGCCCAGTCCGACCAGCGTTAGAGATCCAGCGAAAAGGTAGAGATAGAAGCCTATCTGGAAGCCCCAGTTCAGAGTAATTCCGAAAATGGTTTCTGTGCCGAATGGTCCGTTCAGGCAGTTCGACTGGCCATTGCAGGAGTTCGTGACAGCATAGCTGACGACTCCCAGGTATGCGATAGACGTCAGAAAGCCAAGGATGAAGCTGCCAATCAGAGGCCGAATATTCCAAGTGAAACTTCCAGCTAGAGCCAGAAGAGCGGAGATTACTACTAGGGCCCCAATTATTGGGCTTGCTGAGGTCAACGTCGGATATGGCTGCGTTGAACCTCTAAAGATACTGTCCGTTGAGGGCCCGTTCCAGAGGGTCCAGCGGGGAGAGACAGAGGAACCAAAGCCGGATGCGTCCATACCCCACCAGGGGAGAAAGACGCTGGCAAGTGCGAGAGCTCCAGCTAGAAGCGAGATCATGTTGATCTTGGGAAAGTTAGCCGCTCCTGGTTTGGACATTGCTGGAACCCGACTGCACCGGACATGGATTTAACGGGTTTCGTGTTCTTCACTATTGAACAGAACGTGAAGGACGCTGAACCGTCGATTTCTCGGGACTTGGAGTCCGACTCGGATTGCTTGAGCGTGGCATGCAACCTCGGATTCTGTCCGAAGCCAGAGACTCGACAGTACGTCTACGCCCAAATCGAACCGAAGCCTAGAGAATAATGGGGACAGGTACATTTGGGGTCGGATTCGAAGAAACCCCCGAGGCCACGGCACCTATTCAGTTTTTCCGGCCAGAACAAACAACCTGAAACATCCTCTAAGCCTCGTGCGCCCGGCGTTACAAGGGATGAGATTCTGAACAGCCTGACAAAACATGCACATCCTGAACAAGGACCCGTGGAAGAGGAATCTGAGATAGAGGAGTCGGCTCAGTTCCAGGAGTCTAACCAGACTACTGTTCCGGTTAGAACCCGAAACAGAGGCTCCGCTCGCGGCGCACTTGTGGTCTTTCTGGGGGGATTTCTCGCGGTGTGGCTATACGGATATGTTACTGGAGCCTACGAAATACCGTACTTGAGAGGGGTTACGGAGAGCCCCGAAGTTCAGGTAGGCGTTCAGCTGGTATCTTCCAACCCAGTTCTGTTCGGCGCCGTTTCAGCATCCGTTCTACTAGGAGCCCTCTATCTCCACCATAGGAAGAAGAACTAGGGTCTGCCCTCTCTACGAGCAACTAGACCGAATCCTTGATGATAGTCGGTCCTTACTCGTTCAGAAAGGCCTCATGTTCGCCTAGGACCTTTAGGAGACGAGCCTCTCTAGGAGGAATCCTCCGCGCATTTCTATGCTTAGAACAAGGGCAGTAGTCCGAAACGAGGCTGGGTCGTTCTGTAAGGTCGTTCTTCGACTCCCCGAACTCCACTTCGTAGATGCGAACCTTGCAACCGCAGCTGTATACTTCTATTTCCACCAGATCACCTTGTTTCCAATCTATCCTTTTCGTTAGATCTTCACGTAGTGGGCGACAAGGCCGATTAGGCCCCCGATGAAGACCAGTATGCCGCCGAGGCTTCCTACGAATAAGCCGAGTATTAGGAGGATTAGGCTCCATGCAGGATTGGCAACTTCTCTTGATCCAACTAGTGCCAGGATTCCCACGAGAATTCCCACGACGATGCCCGTGAGACCTCCCAATCGGGCCAAGTTGGTGCTGAAATCCGTCAGGCCTCCAACGTCAATAGCCTGCAATATTCCCCCGATCAAGAGGACGACTCCGCCGATCAAGACCAAGAGGCGCGCTAGCGTAAGCAACGGTACTTGCGATGCCATTTTTCCAACTGTTGAAACAATGGAGATCGGGATATTTAGTTCAAGAGTTTGAACAGGAGAGCGCCATCCACTCGACTCTCCACATCGAAGTATCAGGAGGGTCTTGCTTTGAAGTCGATACTTGTGATCAGGTCACATTTCCTAGCATCAGGTAATCTTCCAAATTACATCACTGTTATTTTTCTAGAGCCGAAGTAGAGGTAGGCAGATCCTACCGCTACGAAGGCGTAGATGAAGACCCATACGCCTGTTACTAGGGCACTGGGGCTTTGACTTGATATAACGTCCCAGTGGATCCCCACAGCCAGCAGTGCAAGGCTTGGAAAGATCACGTCTAGCGGCAGCAGAACTCTGATTCTACCAATATCCGTCTGCAAGGAGGCCCAACCGGTCGCGAGACACGTGGCCAAGAAGAGACCCGCGAACATTTGCAGGGTCGGAGTCAGGACCGACCAAGGCCAGAATTGGTGCTGGGCGACATCCGGCAACAAGAGCATCATGATGCCAAATATTCCAACAACAACGGTTTGGATCCGGAAGAACCAACGAGCAGTCCTCCAAGGCTCACCTCCGCCCAATCTATCCTGAGGCTTCCGAGGCCAACCATATCGGTTCAACAGGTAGAGATTCCCCAGACTTGCAACCAGGAAATATCCGGTCCATGCAGAGATGACGTATCCGCCACCCTGCGACGCCGAAAGGATGATCGAGACGATCGACGTAATTCCGAAGAATGTTCCCCCGACTAGCACGAGAATCTTCGCCCTTTGCCAGATCTTTGCTCTGAGAGCTGACCAGCAGCCAAAGGCTATTGCGAGGAATATTGCGCCTATGAATCGTATTGCCAACGCCTTCACAGGCCAAGGCCACAGGCTGATCACTAAGCTCGGATAGACAAAGAACAGCGCTCCCATTACTAGGTTGATTTCGGAGAGGAAGAGAAGGAAGAGTCTCGCCTCTCTGCCGAGTTCAACGGGGCGTTTAGATGACATGACAAGCCAAGCTACGCGGACATGATGAGCCATGTCCCACTGCATTTCGCTATTATTTCCTGTTTCACGTTTGTCAGGACTGCTTCGGTGAATGCGATGCGTCGGCCTCTCTTTGCAATAGTTCCTTCCGCAACTAGTCGTCCTTTGATGTGAGGGCGCATGAAGCTCATCTTCAACTCGATTGTGGTCATGTCCTCGTCCGGCTTCAGCGTCGAAGCCACTGCGATCCCCATTGCCGCATCAGCAATATCCACCATTACTCCTCCATGCATCGTTCCAGACAAGTTGTGCAGGTGTTCGTCAACGTCCATTTCTAGAACCGCTCGGCTCTCCTCTATGCTCCGAACTCTGATCCCCAGCGTCCCGATGGCCGAGCTAGGAGGCTTGCCCGCTTTCCACGCTGAGTAGACCTTGTCCCGGACCCCTTTCATGAGCTTCGCCAGTCCAGTCACGAGTCTAATATGAATTCAGATGAAACCGTTCAAATTCGAAGCTTTATCTTCAGATGACTCATCTCAGAGGTTAGAGATGTCAGAAAAGAAGAACATGCGAGATGAAGTGCGTCGCGAGGCCAAGGAAGCCCTCGAGGCGATGCGAAAAGATCTCCACCAATTGAGCAAGGACCTAGTTGTTGCAAGCAAGACACTGAAAACTTCAACTGAAAAGTTTGTGCTAGACACGGGTCCAAAGGTGTCAGCTGGACTAGAGGAGACTGTGGAGACCTTCCGTCGGACCATGACCACGATCGACAAGCAGACGAAGCCTCAGCAGGCGAAGCTTCTCAGAACATACAAGAAATTCCTTACAAAACAGGTAGACTTCATAGAGAGAAGGCTCAAGCAGACGGAATAGACTCTTTTCCCTTCTCAGGGCTTGATGTTTCCCGAGGCTCGGGAGGCGCACGTCCACGGAGGGGCAAGTGATGCTTCCGTCTGAAGTAAATGTACATTCCCATTCCCGTTACGACCCAAACAATGCCTAGTTCTCTACCAAGCTCATGTGTTACGATCACGGCCACCCATATCGCGCTGGTTGCGAGTAATCCTAGGAGGGGCAAGAGAGGAAGTTCCAGCGTTCCCGATTTCCTCTTGAAACGAAGCGTTAACGGTACTCGGAACGGTCTGAACCTCGGCTTGTCCGTGTTGCGAGTGACAATAAGACTCGCGTGCGCGGAAACATATGCAACAAGGGCTCCTACGTTGTAGAGGCTTCCCAGCAGGACTAGAGGGTCCTCGCCACCAGTTAGATAGACGAAGGTACTGAATACGACTAAAAGCATGCTTCCAATGCCGAATGTCATCACGGCGATGTGAGGGGTTCTGAACTTGGGATGAATCTGACCGAATCGTCTCGGAAGCAGCCTGTAACGGGAGAGCGCGAAGAGAGTTCTCGAAGACCCGATGATCCCAGCGTTCGCCCCGATAATGCTGATGGCACTTCCCAATAACGCGATCCACCCTGTGATGAGTACACCCGTTCCAGGAAGATTACTGGCAACCCCTGAGAGGGGATCATTCTTCCACGTACTTGACAGAATTGTTGGCGGAACCACGTTGACCGCAACTAAGGAAATTGCTAGATAGAGTGCGATTACAATTACGAGAGTCAACATCGTTGCCCGAGGAATAGTCTTTCCCGCAATCTTCGTTTCCTCGGCTGCCTGGGCCAACGCTTCTATTCCAAGATAGGACACCATGGCCAGGGTTATTCCCTGAATCAGCTGTGACCATGTGGGCATAGTGCCGAGGTTGAATCTCTGAGGCCAGTGGAAGAGGGCACCATTAGGGATCACAAGTGCGAGTCCGAGAATGATGAGGGCGATCTCGCTGAGCAGGCTGAGAATACTAAGTCCAAAGGTGAAATTCGCGGATTCCTTGATTCCAATCACGTTTAGGAGAAGTAGACTGACCAGAAGGATGATCGCTCCAGTACCTAACCAGATTGGCTCTTTCAGAAGGGGAGTGAAATAGGATAGGTAGCCAATAGCCGGTATGGAGAAGATTGCGGCGGTAACGACGTAGTCTAGGCAGAGCATCCACCCTGCGAGAAAGCTTACGGTGTCTCCGAAAGCTGCTCGTCCGAAGGCTGCGGACCCTCCGGCAGTCGGGTAGGTTGAGGACAGCTCCGCGTATGTTAGGCCCGTAAGAAAATAGGCAATAGCTGCTATGCCAATGGCTATCGGAGTGGCGTAGCCCGCATGTAAGGCAACCAGGCTCAGCGCGAGATAGATCCCTGCTCCAACGTCAGCATACCCAATGGAGAACAATCCGCCGATTCCAATAGTTCTCTTCAGTCCCCTTCGTCGGGCGGGTTTCTCGGGGGGCTGGGTCAACGAAGAGTTTCCTCTACGATTTCGTGAGTTGTAGAAACGGGTTCCCGAATCCCCGCGCTAATATGGCTTGACGTTCCAGGGCTACTTTCGAGCGTCGAGTTCAGGGAGCAGTTCGTAGAATTTCTCTTGAACATCTGAGATGAGCTGGTCGCGCTTGGCAGGGTTGGTTATCCGGAGCAAGAGGACGAGGTGGGCTTGCTGGGAGGTTACTTGCGTGACCCTTACTTGGGGAGGAGCGTCGGGCACAAGGTCGGTCTTCATCTCCTCGCCAATTTCCAGCAGGTTTTTCTCTACGTTTTTCAGGTCAAACTTACTGTCGACCGTCACGGGAATCTGGACCCGCAAGCCGCCGGACCGGCTCCTGTTTACAACCGACCTTTTCAACAAAGTGGAATTCGGGACAATAACGATCTCATTGTCTGAAGTAAGAATCTTCGTCTGTATCAGGTTTCTCTCAATGACTCTTCCATAGTAGTCCTGAACCGCTATCCACTCTCCAACTTTGAAGGATTGGTAGGTAGAGATGAACTGGGACGCGGCCATGTCAGTGAGAATATTCCTGTACGCGACGATTATCGCCACACCTCCAAGGAACAGTATGAGGAGGAGCACGTTGATCGCTACAGCGAGCTGGCTGAGGACGATGATTATTCCCAGGATCCAGATTGCCCAAGACCCGATCTGTTGAAGGCTGGCTACTAGCCCGGAAGGAACGGATCCCGCGGCTCTCTGTATGATAATCCGGTAAAAACGGACGACCAGGAAGGTGATGAGAAGGGTCACGACCACTTGGAGGAGGCTGAGGGCGAAGCTGCTCGTCAAAAGGTCGTAGATTGTTGGAATAGCCATAGTAGCCCGGCAAGACCTTCGTTATGAACGAGCTAAGCTGATTCACTCGATCTTAAGAGCTCCACGGTTCGTGCCACCGATGGCGCGTCCCCTAGGAGCAAGACCTTGTCGCCGGATTTCAACTCAAGCTCTGCTTCGGGGAAGACGAAACCGTTGTCCCGGCAGACGAGACCAACCCTGCATTTCTCGGGCAACTGTATCTCGTGAATTTTCTTGCCTATGAGCGACGCATTCAAAGGGATAACAGCTTCTGCCACTCGCAAGTTCTCGGCAGACCGATACATGAGCGTAATAGAATGGTCTTTCGAGAGGACGTTCTCAAAGTCGCGAAGCGCTAGGTCTACAGGGCAGATTACGACATCGGCCCCTGCTTGCATAAGCCGTGTCTTGTTCTTGGGGCTGTTCGCAACGGCAATAACCCTGGGAATGCCGAACTCCTTCTTTGCAGCTCTCGTCGTGACGAGGTTTACCCGGTCGTCGTCGGTGGCGGCGAGCAACAGGTCGGCCTGAGACGCATCAGCTTTCTTCAGAATATCTAGCTTGGACCCGTCTTCGTTTAGTATGATAGCGTCGTACTTGTCGGAAACATCCTTGCATCGTTCTCCCTTCTTCTCGATAACCGTAAGCTGGTTCTCATCGCTCGAGGATAGGTATCCGATGAGGTGCATTCCGATTCGTCCCGCTCCAACGATAAGTGTTCTCATCGGCTGGTTTCCAACTCTTGCTCATGAAATGTAGGTAATGGTTGAAGGCCGGTTGGTCGCACGGAGTAATAAGCTTCCGTTCCCAAAAAGGCGTCGAAAACAATCCGCACGCTCAAGGCTCACCCAATATTCGGCTGAAACAAACCCTCTTTGCTAATCGAAGCTCTATTCCGCCTATATCGGAAGGACGCGGCAAACAAACTGGAAAACAGGGTTGTTCAAGCGATTCTAGCCCTAATAAAGGAGACTCGGGGAGAATCCACGCTTTATTTCCCTGATTTAGCTTGAAACATGAAGGTGCAAGTTAAGGTCGCGAAAAAAGGAGAAGGTGGGACGAGGTGTCCCACGAGTCGTCTACATTTGAACTGGGCTCGGCCCGGAATCGTGGCGAATGGGATTGTCATGGTCTTTGTGAAGTAGGTCGAAATGAGTATTGCATAGGTTCTTGGCGCAACTGGTGCAGAATTGTGTTGCACGTTGGGTGCAACGGGTCTCCCGTTCCATTCGTTCCTCGCTAGTGATTCCGAAGCCGCCGATATCTCCCACTTCGATCTCTTCACAGGTTTTGAAATCGGGGCTCAGGTTTGGCGTTGTAATCGAGGTCGGTGTCGTGGCCGCGCTTGTCCGAGTTGTTCGGCTCGTCTTGGGTTTGGCTCTTGTCTTAGGTTTCGATTTTGTCTTCGCCTTGGCTTTGTGCTTGGCTTTCATGGTTGGGTCGCTAGGGCCGTTGGCTGGGCTGATGATAGCCACTGTCTAACCCTGGCGATGGAAATCCGGTAACACAAGTCCAGTCTCTCTAAGCACGGCTCCCAGGAAGATGCTTCTTGAGCGAGGCGAAGTGCTGGTAATGTCCAAATCTTACGAAGACAAGAGTTGGAGCCGAGGCCAACTGTTTGGTCAACCTCGGGTCCGACCTCAGGATAATCCGAGCGCAACAAGGCGATCTTCATAGTGTTCTGGAAATTCTGGAGGAAGCCTCTCGATGGTTATCCTCGAAGGGGCTTGAGACTCAGTGGCGGCCGAGCCCTACTTTCCGACAGACCATCAAGAACAATATTGAGCGTGGCCATGTCTACGTTGTGAAGGACGTAGAAGGGACGGTCGGGACAATTACTCTTCTGTGGAGCGATAAGAAGTTCTGGGGCGATCTCCCACCAAACAGTGGGTATGTCCACAAGCTCGCCATTAAGCGCTCCTACGGCGGGAAACGTCTCGGACTTCGAATGCTACAATGGGCTGAGGCCAAGGCCAGAGCGGAAGGCAAGAGATACTTGCGCCTCGACTGCCTCGCCAGCAACAAGACGATCCGCGACTACTACGAGAAAGCCGGATTCGTCCACGTTAGAGACACTCTGGCGCCCGGTTGGAAGGCTAGCCTCTATGAGAAGAACCTCTAATCCTACGAAGGATGAAGGATGTTCTTCGAGATGATTAGCCTCATGATCTCCGAGGTCCCCTCGCCCACAGTCATCAGTCTCGCGTCTCGCCAGTGGCGGTGAACATCAAATTCGTCCGCGTACCCGTAACCTCCGAAGATCTGAATTGCCTCATCGCACACCTTGAGCGCACTCTCCGTTGCCAGTAGCTTGCCTTGCGCGGCTTCTGACTCGAACGGCTTTCCCTGACTCTTCAAATGTGCTGCACGGTAAACCATCATTCGCGACGCGTTAATCATCGTCAACATATCAGCGAGCTTCGCCTGGGTCATCTCGAACTCGGATAATGTCTTTCCAAACGCAGTCCTCTCCTTGCTGTACTTCACTGCTTTATCGAATGCCGCTTGGGCGATACCGGTTGTCAAGGCTCCGATCGTCACTCTTCCGCCCCAGAGCATTCTCTTAGCATAATCGAATCCCTCTCCCTCTGTTCCCACAAGGTTCTCCTTCGGAACCTTTGCGTTTTCGAATACCACCTCGGAGGTCACTGATCCTCTTACGCCGAGCTTCTCGATGTCCTTGCTCGACTTTGCCTTCTTCGAGTCCACCAAAAATGCCGAAGGCCCCTTAGCGGTCTTGGCGAAGAGAAAATACAAGTCGCAATAGCCGCCGTTTGTAGTGAACATCTTCGTCCCGTTAACTATCCATTCGCTGCCCTCCAATCGGGCCTGCGTTTGCATGTTTCGAGCGTCCGATCCTGCACCGGGCTCGGTCAGAGAAAATGCGGCAAAGGATTTTCCGCTGATCATAGTGGGAAGGAACTGCTTCTTCTGCTCTGGATTACTGAACTGACGTACTCCTTCGCAGCAGGTTCCATGAATCGCGAGTGAGAGGGCAGTGCTAGCACACGCCTTGCCGACCATCTCCATCGCCGCAACATAGATTGGCCAGGGAAGCTCAAGTCCTCCGTACTCTTTGGGAAAGCCGATGCTTGTGAAGCCTTGCTCGAACATCTTGGTAATGTTCTCGCGTGGAAACTGAGCATTCACGTCGATCTCTCGGGCGGTGGGCGCGATCTCATTCTCGATGAAATCTCCGAGGGAGTCTAGAAGGAGAAGATAGTCCTCGGAGCTGGACCCATAGATCATCTGGATGAGCTCTTTCTGCTCGTTCCCGAAGAAACCCACGCGACTAACCTCTAGGAAATTCCTTTTTTGGAGGCTTCGGTTTATACCTTAGCCAACGATCAAATCTTGATTGAGAGGAACAGAGGAGAGTTCCATACTCCTAAAATCGGAACGCCTCTAACTCTGCAAGTGAAGGCGCATCCCTGACGAGGACAAGGACCTTTAGGATTGCCCTGGTTATCCTCACCCTCATATTGGGCCTTCAGTCATTCATCGTTCTCGGCCCTAACTCATTGACAGTTACTTCCAACTCGGGCCTCATCCCCCAGCCGATTAGACAAGGACCACTCCAAACTACCTATGCTCTTGGAGGTTACTACTGGTTCCAGATCGGAGCCATAGGTGACAGCAGTAGTTACAATGTTGACGGTGCCAACATTACAATTAGAACCGTCTATGACCAGGTTCGGAACGACGCCCACTCTTACTGGGTAGGCACTCTACTTTCCACCGGAGGATTCGTCCAAGTAGGATATCTCAATGGACTGAGCACCACTGGCCAAACCTACTGTTGCGCCTGGTTCTTCGAAACCTTCTACACCCCAAACTGCGACTGTCCACCGGTAATTGGCCTTGAAGGGTCAGCCGGCCCCATCGGATCATGGCACACGTACTCAATGGTCCATACAGGAAACGGCGTCTGGTCTTTCTACATGGACGGCAATCTACTCGGAACATCACCTCCGCCCTCGGCCAAGAACTATCTTGGAGCCGGAGCAACTAGTTCAGGCAACCAAGCTCCAGCCGGAATCGCAGAAGTAGCCCAAGCCACGGACAACAAAGACATAATCGGCCCTGCCGAATTCAAATATCTGGAAATACGCCAGGCAGGCCCCTGGCATCAAATGACTACGGGGGTAAGCCATTGCTGTTATGGTTACAGCAGTCAGACAGGGCTGCCTAACCCGTACGGCGTTTGGGAGGTTGAAGGCCACGATAGCGATTTCCTCGCAGGGAGCAACATTCGCCAACCGGCCTCTTCCACAACCCTTTGGCCGACTTCCGTTCTGAACCCCACTCAGCTTACTTTCAACTTCATCGACCATAGTGGAAATCCTTTCACACCTGATTGGATCTCGCTACAGGACCAAAGCAACGGCAACGTACTATACTATACCAGTTACCAGTCCCAGAACATCACCCGATCCAACACCTACAAAATCAACTATGCGTACTGGCACGGCGTCAACGTCGTGAATGGTTCTCTCGTCTCTAGCTCGGCATCAAGCCAGACAATCCAGGGAAATGTCTTCTCGATTCCCGTCCGTGTAGTCGGTCGATTCTACTCTCTTCCGGTCACGGGGGCCACCGTTCTCACCTTCCTCCCCGACTCGACCAATGAAACTCTAAAGACAGATTCGGAAGGAAATGCAACTCTCGCACAACTACCGCCCGGCAACTACAGCCTTCGCGTCACGGTACCTTATGGGGTGCAGTCTGTTTTCAAGACGAGCGTGGTAGGACCTGTAAACCTCTCGATCCCTGTTTTCAGCATCGCAGAACTTCTCACAGTAATCATGCCACCAATCGCAGTCGCCATCGCAGTCGTAGTCATGGCTTTGAGGAGAGAACAAGCTCGCCGGGCAGCCCTACCAATTACTCCACCGTTTCCCGTTACCATCCCCGCAGCCTACTGTGGAGCGTGTGGAAAGCCTCTTGGTCCGGCAGAATTCTTCTGCACCACGTGTGGAACACCTAGATCCAGGTCTCCACAACCTCCGCTCCCATCGCAATTGCCTGTTTCATCATCGATCCCGCCTCCACCTCCGCAGTGATCATTCGTTTTCGCGGAAGTCTTATAGTAAACGCGCTAACGCCGTCGCTTCCGATAGCTTCTTGCCTCTACGAATCGCGATAGTGGGCGTCGGATATTCAGGCTTCGACTCGATGACCCCCGGTCTCTCAACCCGGGAATTAATGTTTGAAGCTGCGAGTCGTGCCTACGAAGACGCCGGGGTAGACCCTCGAAAAGACGTTCAGAGCTTTGTCTGTTGCACCGAGGATTTCTGGGAGGGAATTAGCATAACGGACGAGTACATGCCCGACCAGCTGGGGGCTGTCCTCAGGCCATTGTGCACCATATCGTCCGACGGGGTTGTGGGATTGGCAACAGCTTGTATGCACATCATGTCCGGAATAGCAGACGTTGCGGTTGTAGAGTCTCACAGCAAGATCTCAGATGTTCTAAACCCTGACGAGATCTCAAGCTTCGCCCTCGACCCGATCTATGATCACCATGTTAACGCAGACCCGAGATTTGTGGCTGGACTAGAAATGGCCCGTTACCTGAAAGAGACTGCGACAAAGAGAGATTACTGCGCCCAGGTTGCCGTTAAGAACAAGAAAAACGCGCTCCTAAACCCTCGCGGAGTCCACGGAGCAAACTTGGACAAGGACGCGGTGCTCAACTCGAAAGTTGCATCTTCACCACTCACCGAATTGGAATCGAGCAAGACTATCGACGGAAGCATCGTCTTCGTGCTAGGCTCGGCCCAGACGGCCAAGAAACTCGGCAACAATACTGTCTGGATAAACGGTATCGGTTGGAGTTCTGATACACCATGGATAGAGGATCGAGATATGGCGAAGGCCACGTACGCGGAACAGTCAGCAGCTCGCGCGTACAAGATGGCAGGCGTACGGAACCCTGCGACCTATTTTGACCTCGCTGAGGTGGATGATACTTATTCCTACAAGGAGCTTCAGAGCCTCGAAGCCCTCAAACTAGCCGCAAAAGGCAAAGCGGGCAAAATGGTCGAGTCAGGCACTTTTGATAGAGACGGGCGATTGCCTGTAAACGCGTCGGGCGGATGCCTTGGAGTTGGGCACATGTTAGAGGCGACGGGTCTTCACAAAATGCTCGAAGCAGTTCTACAACTCCGAGGGCAAGCGGGACGCCTACAGATTCCGAGAGCAAAGAGAGCTGTTGTCCAGAGCTGGAGAGGAATACCAACTGCGACTGGAGCTGTGGCGGTACTGGGAAACTAGGAGGAATCTGCAAAGTGAAAAATCGAGTAGCAATCGTTGGAGCGGGCATGACATTATTCCGACGCCGGATGCTAGAAAGCCCGAAAGAGCTGTCCTTCGAAGCGACGAGAATGGCCCTCGATTCTGCAGGGCTTGAGCTGAAAGACATCCAGTCGGTGGTATCTGGCTCAGCACCTGACGCATTTGATGGCATGCACATGAAAGGAGAGTACCTTCTGGACGGGATGGGTGGGATAGGCAAGCCCAACCAGCGAGTCTACGTAGGAGGCGGAACTGGCGTCTTCACGCCTATCGGCGGATGGTGGAACGTTGCCTCGGGAATGTACGATACTTGTCTCTGCGTTGCCGAAGAGAAAATGTCGCCTTTGCATCCTCATCCTCAGTATGCGTTCTGGAGCATATTCGATCAGATCTTAGAGAGGCCTCTCGGCACAACGTTGTTGTGGATTTTCTCGCTGGAGATGAGACGATACATGCACAAGTACGGAATCACGGAGGAGGAGATTGCAAGCGTGGCGGTGAAGAATAAGGGAAACGCTGTCGATCATCCTTGCGCACAACTAGGCGCTAAGATAACTGTCGACGACGTCATGAACTCCGAGCCCATCTGCTGGCCCGTCAAACGATTAGACGTAAGTCCTCCTAGCGACGGTGCTGCAGCGGTGGTGCTTGCTTCCGAGAAGGTTGCGAAGAAGCTAACAGACCAGCCTGTTTGGCTTGACGGCGTGGGCTGGACCCTTGATACGACGCATTGGACGAACCGGGATTTGGCCTATCCTGAGTACGTTGAGAAGGCTGCCTGGATGGCCTACAAGATGGCCGGGATCAAGAAGCCGAAGAAAGAGATCGATATCGCAGAAGTCTACGACCCATTCGACTACAAAGAACTTCATCACATGGAAGGGCTGCAGCTAGCCGGCAAGGGAGAAGCTCCCAAGATGGCAGTTGACGGCGTAACCCAGCGAGATGGTGATCTGCCAGTCTGCCCCTCAGGCGGACTGTTAGGAGTTGGGAATCCTATCGCGGCTGCGGGTATGATGAAGATCTGCGAAGTCTTCTGGCAGCTTCGGGGAGAAGCGGGCAAGAGACAGGTGAAGAAGGATGCTCGAACAGGCCTCGCTCAAGCTTGGGGTGACTTGATGCAGGTTGGAACGGTTGCGGTAATGAGATCCTAAAGGAGAGCGAGACGTTGTCCCAGAAGATTACAAGCTATCCGGGCCACGAAATTAGCCCGGAGGACGTTAAGGGGGGAAAATATCTTGATGTCGTCTACAAGTTTGAGCCCAAGTACAGCTGGGCTGCGGGGGTCGCGATAAGCCGCTTTTTGGCCGAGCTGAAAGAGGGAAGGATCATTGCGAGGAAGTGCATGAATTGCGAACGGATTCTTGTCCCGCCGAGAATGTATTGCGAGCAATGCTTCCGGCCCACCGACGAATGGGTCTACATAAAAGACACGGGGGCTGTCAACACTTACTCGATATCGCACGTGGGCACAGACGCCCGACGACTGAAAACACCAATACTCGTTGCAGTTGTCGATCTTGATGGCGCGACTCCGGGAATGGGAATCCTCCACAACCTAGGAGAAGTTGAGCCTTCAAAGATCAAAGTAGGCATGAAAGTCAAGGCAGTATGGAAATCATCGAGCGAGCGGCAAGGCGCCATCACAGACATCCGCTACTTCAAGCCGATCGGAGAGGAGTAGGATATGCCGATCTTAGAGAAACTCGCTCAACCGGGTCAAGCTCGCCACTGGACGGACAGCATACCTCTGGAATTCCACTACACTGCGGGAGTTGCCGGGGAGGAGTTTCGACGTGAGCTCCGGGACAACGGTCGTTTCCTGGTCTCGAAATGTTCCAAGTGTAAGAGCACGTACATTCCCGCTAGAATGTACTGTCCCAGTTGCTTCATTGAAATGAAGGACCAGTTCCCAATCGACAAGCCCGGATATGTCTACAGTTTTACCTCGGTCCACCGGGACAGATCTGGTGCCGACACGGAATTACCAATTACTGTTGGACTTGTGAAATTTGAAGGCGTCAAGGGAGGAATAGTCCACCTGCTGGATGTGGACGATTCTGATCGGGTATCGTTCGGGATGAAGGTAATGCCCTCTCTCAAGAACTCATCAGAACGTACAGGCGCTATCACCGACATTCTCGCCTTCAAGCCGGTCTCAAGCGGGCCAAGCAAAGTGACGGTTGATACAGGAACAGCGGAGAGACAGGCTGCAGGAACAAGGGATGACCAAGCTAGGTCGCTTCTCCATTCTATCGAAGAGTCAGGATATCCGATAGAAGAGGACGAGATGACAATATCTGCGCTGAGGAATAAGATAGGCAAGGGCGAACTTCTCACACGCGAAGAGGACAGGTTGCTCCACAGACTTGGAGACAAGGCGAAAGAATGGCGGAAAGCGGTCAAGAGCTCGTCTGAAACCGAACCCACAGACACCCTGTCAGGCTAGCGAAGATCGCCTTCCGGCAAATATCCGGGCAGACTTCAGGGTCGATGGCAAGTCGTGAACATAACCGTTCTAACCAATACATTCGGTGTTCTACGTCTCTCCAACTTGTGCGGCGCGAGATGTGGTCGCTAAGACCTCCTATTTTCTAGAACACTAGCCGTCTGGCACTCATAATGGGCGAGACAGGCGATTCAGGGCGTAATCCAGGCTTAGCTGGCTCGGCGAAAAACGCGATTAGCCCAGTGAATCATTGGGGCACGTTAAACTGACCTCCCAGATTGCAAATTAGGGCTGATTCTGGGCGATTTTTTTCCCAGTGGTCCTGGCTTTTCAGAATCGATGGGTCATCCAGTATTCCTCTATCTTCGTCTTCTCCAGCTGCCATTTTCGACGGGGCGGGTGAAACTCCAGCCTCGGAGGGTTCGATAGAAACTCGCCTCGTAGCATAGCGCTTTCTCCCTTGTTCACTTCGAGAAAACAAGATCCAGTTCCGTCCCATATTTTACGTTCCCCTTTCCCAGTGATTGACATTGCAATATTGTTCGCGACAACATCTGCATGGCCGAGCGCGAACGATCCTGACTTCGGCAGAAACGGAACATGTGCATGAGGCGTCTCGATGGCCGTTACATCTCCGATAGCATAGACCTTTTCAAATCTGGTGGCCAAGGTTTGGGGGCTCACAGGGACCCAGCCGGACGAATCAGTTAATCCAGCCTTAACAACAGCGCTTGGACACTTGTGAGGCGGAACAACGACAAGCAGATCGTACGGAAGCTCTGTCCTTCCCTCAAACACCACCTTTTCCTTCTCCACCTTGGAAAGCTTGACCTTCGGGTGAAACGGTATTCCCTTGGCTGCTAGAAGCCTCTCCACCTGCTTGCCTATTACAGGACCAGCAGCTGGAGCCGGATGAGGCTCCGGAGTGAAGAACTCCACCGCGACTTTCTTCTTCGCCCTTGCAAAGTGATCCTGCAAGAGCAATGCCAAACCATACGGCGCGACAGGACACTTGATGGGCAATCGCGATATTCCAATTAGCAGCTTTCCATTTTCAAGATTTTCTAGGGCATCGCGCAATTTCATTGCCGATTCGAAATCATAAAATTGGTGAGCGTACTTCTCCAGACCCGGGACATCGCCAGGCGAGTAGTCGACGCCCATCGAAATGACCAGGTAATCATAATGCAACTGTTCTGATTCCGTTCTAACCGTCTTCGAAGAAGTCTGAATCGAATTGACCCGATCGTTGACGAGCCGGACTTTCCGTTTCTTCGGGATCGAGAGAGCACGCCGGACTTTTCCGGGTTCGCGGCGACCCATCGCGAGCAATGGGAAGGAAGGCGGGAATTCGAAGATTTTCTTTTGTTCCACGATCGTAATCGACGCTGAGGGTGCCCGCTCGGCCAGGAGGCTTGATACTGCGAGACCCCCCAATCCACAACCGAGGACTACGACCCTATCGTTGGATGACAACTTTAGCCATTAGAGATTGGGAGTCAGAATGGCAATAACCCTTTGTCGAAGATTAGTTGACTTCGATAGTGGGCTATGCTGCCCGAACGTCTGTTTATGTTTTCGTGTAGGTTGTTCTTTCGCTACGATGCTGCTTCTATGGGATAGTCTCCGCGGTTTCGGACTATCCGGAGGAGGCGGAGCTGTTTCCTTGCTTCCTCGTAGCAGAAGTCGCACAACCGTACTGATTTCTCCCCTGGTTCAGCCATGAACCAGGTCGTCTCCGAAGCCGGTTTGGAGTCCTTGCAGTATGCACACTCGACCTGTTCCCTCTCCAAGAGACTGGTAGCGCTCATGTCGTGCTGGAATTAGGGTCCTACCAGAAGATAAGCCTAGCTGAATTCCAAAATACTCGTCCTTCTCAAGACGACATTATGCTCTAAAGTCAGATCATAAAGTCTAGCCCATCCAGAAGGGTAAGAAATCGGCTCCTAGAACTGGAATCTTGGCAACTGTTCTTTCCGGGATACTATTTGGTACAAGCGTGCCTCTGATCAAGCTCGGACTTAGTCTCCTTCCTGCAGACCTGTTTGTCGCTCTTCGATTTTCAATGGCCTCTGTTCTGGTTCTATTGTTTCTTCGTCGAAAGGGATGGGTTGACTGGACCCTTCTCCGGACAAGACCCATCTGGGTTGTCGGATTCATTAACGCTTTTGGATATGTGTTGCAGTTCCAAGGACAGAATCTCACAACTTCCTCAGATGCCGCACTGATCATAGGCACGGCGGCTCTGATGATTCCAGTCATATCGTGGATCCGTGGAAGCGAAAAGATACCCGCGAAGAAGGGTCTCGGAGTATTGTCAGGATTCTTTGGAGCAAGCTTGGTAGTGACCCGGGGTCAAGCTGTGAGCTTGGGGCGGGCCGAGTTCCAAGGCGACGTGCTGATACTCGCGACGGCAGTTACGATAGCGTTGGTTTTCATCTATTCCAAAGATCTCGTTGTCCAGAAGGGAGGGCGAGCTGTCACGGGAGGCATGATTCTCGTGACAAGTCTTCTTCTTGTGTTCGCCATTCCCTTGGACCAAGGTGCTTCCGTCAACCTCGGTTGGGAAGCGGTCTTCTACGTTGTATTCCTAGCGGTGGTTGCGACGCTCGGAGCCTACTATTTTCTCATGAAAGGACTCGAAACAGTGTCTCCGACGGTATCCTCGATAATTCTTCCGATAGAAGTGATTGTTGCCGTCGTACTATCAGTGATAATATTCAATGACCCATTCAACATCTACTCAGGAACGGGTGCTGTATTGATAGCCGTTGGTGTCCTACTGGTATCGTCCTCGTCCTAGAACGGAGACCGGACTACTGGTGGGCGCCGCAAGTAGGACAATTTGTCGCATTCGCGTCCATCAGTCCAGTGCAGTACTTGCAGCGGACCTTCACGGATGGCGCTTGCTGTTGTGGCGGTGGAACACCGTATCCTTGCTGACCATAGGGTTGGTAGCCTGGGTTCATAGGCGGCATTCCATAGCCAGGATTTGGCTGATAGCCGGGGTTCGGTCCGTAGCCTGCGGGCATTGGTCCCGGCCCATATCCCACATTCATCGGCGACCCGTAGGCACCCGCTGGGACAAATGCGATCTGGGTCTCGTTAGTTAGGTCAGGTCTGCCGTGGGTCTCTAGGACTGCTTTCAATAAGTTCTGGACAGAGGACCCGCCCCGTGTCGCTCTGCAAGGAGGGATACCGACGCTGAACGGGAATGTCTGTGCTGGTCCCTTTCCAAAGTCGGTAGGCCCAACAATTTCAACATCGCGCTGATAGAGATTACTCGTTCGACGCTGGTTCTCTTGG
>Ga0137415_10001778_pt1 | contig 21437 bp, 18 predicted proteins | sample CZODoug3_1_1_16f_FD_183082 | JGI IMG/M metagenome (GOLD analysis project Ga0137415, IMG submission 183082) | Vadose zone soil fungal communities from Angelo Coast Range Reserve, California, USA - CZODoug3_1_1_16fungal (Hybrid Assembly) | ecosystem: Environmental > Terrestrial > Soil > Vadose...
AACCGCGAGCCAGGAGACGAGAGGGTCGGTGGCGTCGATTCCCGCCAAGGTATCGCGCTGGCGAAAGAATGCCTTAGGCGCCGGGTTTGGATTCGGTCCGATCCCGTAGAAAGCCATGCTTGGCAAATCTCTGGTGCGCGCAAAAAAATGCATATTGAACTTATCTTCGGCGGAGTGCCATGGGCTAAAAGCGTCGTGAGCAAGGCGCACTTGCACTTCAGCCATCCAGAAAGAGCGGATGGTGGCGACCCCGGTCGCGCGGAATTGGCGTTCCCAAGGATCTCGATTGAAATCCTTGATGTATTGCCCTCCGCCACCCGTGCCACCGCCCGGCACGATGCTCTGGACCAGAAGGCTTTCCGGTTTATGGGTGAATAACTTCTCGATCTTGCCTAGAACTGCTTTGGCGCCGGATGACTGCTGCTGGGCCCCGCCTGGGGCCGCCGGCCCCTGCGGAGCTCCGGGCGGTTGTGGCGCTTGGGGCTGTGGCGTGGCATAAGTCGGCCCTGAGGAGGCTACCGTGATGAGGAGGCAAATCCTCAAACCCACGGCGCCGCAAATCCTGAGAAATTGGGACGTCATAAACATGTTGAGAGATACTCCTTCTCGGTGACTCATGGCTTGTCCGGTGCTGGCGGGGCCGCCGCGTGGAGGCGGGCCATCACGTCGGCATGGTATTGCGCCGCAGCCCCTTCCGTCCGGATGGTGTTCGGATCGATGACTGATCGTTGGCCCAGAGGCAACTGAGAATTCAGGTTCGAAGCCGTGTCCACCAGGCCCTGCTGGTGTTCGGTGAGTCGTTTGAGGACAAGCTGCTGCGGAGCCACAGCAGAGGCTGCCGCTGGGGCTCCAACAGCAAATTTGATATTGTCGGTTCGCGGAACATCCAAGTTGAAGTTGCCCTCGAGCGTGTTGGCATTTTTGTCGCGCTGGGTTAGGAAAGTGGCCTGCCAATTGTTCAGGAAGACTTTGCGCGCGGTGGCAATGAAGGACGTGTGGTCGTAGAGGGTGCTGTCGACGGTACCAGCTTGGATGTAAGGCGAGACGAGAATTCCGGGAACGCGCACACCCAGCCACGTAAAGTCAAAAGGTGGGTCAGGATTGCCCGCCTCGCCTTTCCAATTCTTTCCGTCGGGATTTGGCACCCTTTGCGGCGGGGGGAGATGATCAAACAGGCCACCGTGCTCGTCGTAGGTGATAACAAGCAGAGTGGAGGCTCGCACTGCTGGCTTATTCCAGATGGCCTGGAAGACCTGCTGGATCAACTTTTCGCCTTCGTGCACGTCGTGATCAGGGTGCTGGTCGCTGGCCGAATAGAACAGGTCCCCGGCCTCGAGAGTGTTGTAGCGTGGCTCGATAAAACTGTAGGCCGGGAGCGAATTGTTTCCGCAGGCGTTAAAAAAAGACTGCAAAGTGCCAAAGTATTGGTTCATCTGAGCCATGAGGTTCGGAAATGTCGCAGCCAGGGTCGTGTCGTTGTAATAGATGCGAGCGCTGATTCCATTTTCATTGAGCAGTTCGTAGATGGTCTTTGAAATCCCCACATAACCGAGGGGCGACATATCCACGCGGCCGATCGAAGTGGCGGCATGAGCAAAGGCACGATTCGGAAACGTGGGACCAGGAACGGAGGAGAACCAGTTGGTGCAGAGGCAAAACTGCTGAGCGAGTGTGGAAAGAACGGGGAGTTTCGGTTTCGAAAAGCATTTCATGATGTTGCGGGACTTTCCCACATCGTTGGTATGGAGGCGATAATTCTTGATGAATCCGGTCATAGGTGGAACGGGGGTAGCGGCAGGGTCGGCGCCATCAAACATCTGCTGCATTACGTCGAAATGGGAATGGCCAGGATCAGGTGTCAGGTCACCGAAGTAAATCGCATCGTTCGTGACCTGTACGGGTTCGTTGCTATCATCTAAGTTCGACTCATTCCCCGCCAAGCCGTTGATTTGATAGCCCGAACTCTGCAGGAATCCCAAGGTGTGATCCAAGGAGCGGTTTTCCATCATGAGGACGACGATGTGCTTCAGGTTATCGAGTCCGGCCGGCGGCATATACACCCCCAACGTTGTGGCGGAAACGGGTTAGTACTGTAGGAGTAGTGGGCAGGGAGGGCAAATCGTATCACTCTGTTTGGTGCCGTGTCCACGAAAGGAGGAGCAGCCGGCATTTTACGAGAAAGATGCGGGAATGCGACAAGGGCGCTCGAACTCGGACGGTTCGACGCGCACGTGCAAGTCGTCGACTACGAGCCGGCGTAGAGCTGGAAGGGGGCCCAGTAAAAGGGCTTGCGATAGTTGCCGCTGGAATGCACGAGCATCAGTTTGGCGGCGCGCAAGGCGGTCGCGGGATCTTTACCGGCATTCAGACCCTTGTAAAGCTCATCCATGAGCTGCGGCGTGGAGGCGTTGCTGACCTCCCATAGGCCCGCGATCACGTTGTGCGCGCCGGCACGAAGAAAAGCCCACGCCAGCCCGACGAGGCCTTCCCCCGCGTACGTGCGCATGCCCGCGCCGTTGCAAGCCGAAATAGTGACGAGATAGGCGTGCAGCGGATGCTGGACGATGTCGCGAGCATAGAGTTTGTAGGAATCGCCTTCGGGCGAAAGAATCACCGCGGATTCCAGCGGGCGGGCCGTGCTTGCAGTGCCATGGGTAGCGAAGTGCAAGTAGGAGAATTCTTCCGGTTTGCCGGACAGAAAGTGAGACGCTGTGGCTTGGGCGCCCGTAAGCACGAAGCGCCGCCCTTTAGGGAAATAGGTTTCGACGAGCCCAACTTCTTTGCCCGCCTGCGGGAGGGGTGGAAAGTCAGGACTAGCGGACACTGCATCGCCCATTAGCAGGAGGTTCGTGTTTTTGGGCGGAGTGGACACCGAAGCCTTAGAGAGTAGCGACAGCGAGCCAGCGGTGAGCAGCATGGCGTCTTCGATCCAATAGTGAGGCTTCGGACCGGGCACGATCAACGTTTCTAAGTTTAGCGAATTGAGATTGCCGTCTGGAAGAACGATGACGCGTGAATTCTTACGAATGAGTTTTTCCGCGGGCTGGATCAGCATCGTGTAGAGTTTCTTGCCGTCTACGTTTCCGGCTTCCAGGGGATCGCGCGGATCCGTGAAAGACGCAAGATAGGATTTCACGCCCGTGTCGATTTCCGACTTCGGGGGCAAAGAGAACAGCGAAACTTTTGCCGGAGTGATGGCCCAGAGAAACGAGCGGTGTTCGCCAAGCCAGTAGAACAACAGCGTGGCGTTCAACCGCTGCGCGATCTCTTGAGGACGAGAAGCTGTTGATTGTGCGCTCTTTCCATTCGCAGCGGAAGACAGACCGTGCTCCAGCGTCTGCGCCCGGCTGCGGTCCGCAATCTTCAGAGCGTCCAGCGGCCGCTTCTGCGCAATCAAAAAATTGACATAAGCATCGTAAGATTCTATAGCGCTGGAAAGAAAGGAGAGGCGAAATTCGTCACGCTGAACGGACCCGCTAGCACCCTGAAACGTGCCGATGGCGACATCGAATTCGCGCTCGGCCTTTGCAGCCTGATGCTCCGCAGCGTAGACCTCCGCCAAGCGGGCGTGTGCCTCCCATTTCAGACGCGTTTCCACCTTGGGGTCGGCTATTACCTGTTGGAATAGGGCGTGGGAAGCCTGGTAACGCCGCCTGCCCGCCTCGATACGACCAGCGATGAGCTTGGAATAATTGACGCCGAATTGGTCGAGGCCAGCGTTTTCGATGTCCATGGCTTGGCGGTTGAACTTCTCCGCATCGTCCAGGTGACTCATCACCAGCGCGATTTGGGACAACGTGTTGAGGCAAGTAGTGAGTGTATATTTGTCCTCGTGATACTCCGCAAGCTTGAGCGCCTGCCGCGCAATTGGCTCAGCCTTCGAGTAGCGAAGCTGATGAGAATAAACGTCTGCAAGCCAAGTCAGCCAGTAGATTTGGTTGTCCACAAGACCAGCCTGCCCTGCTTTTGCCTGCGCCTCGATGAGCGAGGCCTCAGAATTATCGAAGTCGCCGACAACGGAATAATTCCAACCCATGTTGCCAAGGGCTCTCGACTCGGAAGACAACGATCCGAGGGTCCGTGCCTTACCTAAAGCAGCCTTAAACCAGTCGATCGCCTCATCGTAATGTTCCTGCCACATAGCGACGTTCCCGAGGCTACCGAGAGCAAGAATTTCCAAAAAGGGCTGGTTTTGGCGGCGCGCGAATGCGAGCACACTGCGGAATGTAGTTGCGGCTTCTAGATATTTCTTTTGGTCGAGCTCCAGGGTACCCCGCGCCTGAGCGACATCGCCAAGCAACGAGGACTGAATGGTGGCGGCGAGCGTTTCCGCATCGGAGACGCTATGATCCGCGGCTTCGAATTGCTGCAAAAAGTCGTGCGCGAGCCCTTGCACCATTTTTCTCTGCACTTCCGTGTCGGTGCGCACGAGAGAAACGGGTAAAGGCTCATTCAAGAGCTGCAGTGATTCGGAATAGGAGCCGCGCAGCATGAAGATGTGTGCCTTCTGAACACGGAAGCGCGCGGCCCATTCCGGATTGGTTCGGTATTTTCCGCTGGCGGTTTCCACGTCCCGCAAGGCGGGATCCAACTGCCCACGGCGCATTTCATCACGAATCTGTTGAAAGATGGCATCAGGAGAGCTGGCGCGCCGGCAACCGAGGATCGCAAGGGCGATTCCCAAAGCCAGGAGCAGTCCAGGAGCGAGGTGCCGATTGACGGTCAGGAGTGGAGCAGCTTTCGCAATTTCGCTCGGAGAACTCAACTAGTAGGAGGCCAGGGTTTGCCGTTGCTGGTGGCCTGCACGACGGTGCCGTTGCCGCTGACGGCCGATCCGATTTCGAAGCGTACCATTGTCAACGTCCGCTGCCCGTGCTGCACGACAACTTCGCCCAGAAAGATCTTGCCAAAGCCTTCCACACTGAAGCCATGGTGCCCGACGCGCGTGACGCCAGGGCAAGTCGTCGTTTCTATCTCTTTCACACAGGAACAAAGAAACGCTCCGTTCGCGTCCGGTTTCTTGAGGGGCTCCTTCTCCTTGAAAGGATTACTCGCTATTTTGTAGAAATCGCCGTCCTTGTCAAATTCCTCCAAAGCTGATTTGTAGGTCGGGATCGTGCCAAACAGTTTTATGTCCAGCTTAACGTTCACGTCGCAATCGGCGATCCGAAGCCCCTCGAATCGGCTGCCCACCATGTTGAACGATCCTTCCGGGCCTTCACGGTGTTTCGAGTAGAGTCGCGCCACAATGCGATCCGCCGTCACCACGTCCAGCAGGTTCAACCCCTCGATCGTCGATGTTACCAGGGTGTTGTGGCTCAGCGTGCCGTCATCCTCTTTTTGCTCCGCGCCCGAGACATGCGTGTAGCCCCTGCGAAACGACAGAAACTCGCGGAACTGAAAGTTTTCGACGCGTGCCTGGCCATGGCCGCCGATGATGGGCAGCACGGAGCCCGCTTGGACATCGATTTGATGCTCGAAGGGCCGAGTGAAGTGCCCGCTGAAGGCATGCGCATTCGCGTGATAGTGAAATGTACGGTAGGGGTTCGCGGACATGGGCTGATCCTCACATCAAGTAGATAAAGGTGGCGCCAATAGTGCTGAATTTATTTGCTGAATTCAACACTAAATTTCATCGTGGCAAGAATGGCCGCCTTGCCAGGATCGCTATCCTTGTTGCTCAGCCCCAACACTCCGATCTGGTAAGCGCCGGGACTCCGGTCTGGGTTGACTTCCACGACTTGGGTTTTCTGCGCTTCCTCATAGGACAGCGCGCGCAAAATCCTGGTCTGACCTTTTGGGTCTACCAGCCGCAAAAGATACGCCTGATAGGCAGCGTCCGTAGGGACATCGATATACAGCCCAAACGGCTCATATTGCGGCACGCGGAAAGCCAGTGAGTCTGAACTCCGCGTATTCGCTGTGATCAGCGAGAACATCGGCAGAACCCGGGGCGCCGCAGACTGCGTTGCCAGAGTTTTCCAGTGCGGCACGCTCACAAAACTCTCATATCCCAGCATTAGCAACAATACCGCCATCGCTGGAATGGCGACGACGGGCTGGAGCCAACGCAACCAGCCTCCGCGTGCGGGAACGAGGTCTTTGGCGAGCTGGCTGGCCTTCTCTTGCCGGAGAACTTCACGGGTGGTGTCGGCAAAAGTGGCGAGCGCTTTGATGTCGATCGCGCATTCGGCACAATCGAAATAATGCTCTTCGTAATCATCCCGCTGGACCGGGGAGAGTTCACCCAGCACATACTTTACTGCCGCTTGCAGCTGTATTGCTTCGCTATGGTCCATTTGTGCCATCCGAAAGGTAGTGCGGGAGAGCGCTAAATCGTTTCACTGGGTTGCCGAGCCAGTCGCCCGACGGGCCATGCCGATCTGGCCTTTCTCATAGAGGGCCTTGAACTTATCCTTAGCGCGGTAGACCAGCACCCTCAGGTATTCGCGGTCGACCCCGAATTCCCGGCAGACGGTATCTTTCTCCTTATCCTCCAAGAAGATAGCGCGAAGAAGGTCGCGGTCCCGTTTTGGCATGGCGTCCAGAATGCGGCGCACTTGTTCGGCGGACTGCTTGGTGACCAGCATGCCCTCCAGATCCAATGCTTTGTCCGGGATGTCCATGTGCACCTCCTCCATCGGCTGGTCCTTGGCGGCGGATCGGTAATACTCCAGTAAAACGTTCTTACATATAGAGTTAACGAAGGCTCCAAAGCGCTCCGGCTGGCGTACGCCGCCATCCTTACGCACGGCGGCAATAACCCGAATAAAGGTTTCCTGTCGCAGGTCTTCTACCTTGTCGGAAGCCAGCATCCGCGAGCGGAGCTTAATGCGCAGAAGTTGCTCAAAATAAGCGACAAAATGCTGCTCGGTCACAGGGTCCCCCTGCCGGAGCAGCTCTACGTATTCTTTGCTAAAAGTGAAAAACTCCACGCAAGCCTCGGAATCTTGGCGAAGGAGTATAGCGTCCCACTTCCCGGGGAGCAAACGAGACTTATGTTTCATTTGGCGCAGGGTTGAAACGGAACGCAGGACAGTTGCACTACTCGTCTGTAGGAACGCCCGTATGATCGGGAGTCCTTATCCGTGGGGAACCCTCCCCGGTCCCCATGTGCCCCAGTGGGCGCATTCTAGCCCGCCCTGAACGGGCAAGGATGCGCCTCCCCTCTACCAAGGGTGGGCCAGTTCAAATGGAGGAATAGTGGCGAGTCCGGTTCCATACTCAAATGTTAAACAAGATGCCGCTTATCCATTCTCGCAAAGCGCCGCGTCGAAACCGCACGCGCTTGCGGGCGCCGCATCGGGAAGTCCTCCCATCACTGCTCTTAGCATCGAATTTGTGGCCAAGCCTCAGGAAGCGCACCGCGTGCAAGCGGCCATCCCCGCGGCCATTGCCGGTGCGTTGAAGGATGTAACCGGATTCGGCGGATGCCTGGTGATGATTTCGGATCAGGAAGCGCGACTGGTTACTGTTGTCACGCTCTGGACCGGAAATGAGCGCGTGAAATGCTGCAGAGAGAACGTCCGTTGGGTGAACGCGCTGCTGGCGCCCTATCTCGACCGCCGCATACGAGTGCAAACCATGGTCGCGCATTTGCCGGTGATTCGTCTGGAAACTAACGACGCCAGCGAGTGTTTTGCGATGCGAAACCTTCCATCGGAAGATGAAACCGCGTGCGTCGCATGACGCATCTTAATATATGGAAAGAACTGAAGAAGAATGAGACCAGTTGCAGAGTTAAATCAATGGGCCTGGGTCGGATGGATACGATGGTTGGGAAGCGAAACTGCAGGATGGGTTCTTGTGGCAGCGCCGCGATTACAACACTGGATCGCCAGGCTCTCTGCCTGAACCATTTTCTGCTGCGCTGTTATGAAAAGCTTGAGAGCCTTGATCCGCGGGGGCGCAAGTTCAGCGCTGAACCTATCGATCTGGCCTCCATGCGAGCCTTCATCGAAGAATGTTCGCGAAAGGCGCTGGACGTCAGCCTGCAGTCTAAGAATCTGAGCAATCTTCAGCGCGGACGCTTGCTGGATATTTTGCTTTGGGCTGGCGAACTGTTTCTCTTGTTGCGAGCGCCGCGGGTCTCGCTCGCGGAGTCGATAGCTTCCTCTGATGATCAGGTGGCCTCCCGCGCGGCGTCTCCGAATTTCTGAATCTCTCCATTCGCGTAGTCGATTCCCATCCCTGACGGATCGCGCCGGCCCGGATAAAGCGTACGTTTAAAGTGATCACATTAGAATTGTGTTATAATTTGATTGACAGCCGCTTTCTCCTGATATAGCTGGGACAGCCGTGATTTACCTGCTGGGCAGTAACAAAGCCGTCATTATGCTTCGCGGCCAATCGGATAGTGCGCTTATTAACCTCGAGCAGTAGAGGTGCACTTCGGCATCGAGGTCCAGCGGTCAGGACATGCGGGACTAGCTTTTGAATTGCAGGCTTCGTCCCGCAATCGTTCAATATCCCGCGCGTGCATTTCCGCGGGCCGATGCGTTGCATCCAAAACTTTGCTCGAAGTATGGAAGGTTTCCACAGGCGCCACTCTTGTGCTTTTGCACCTTCTCGGCATAGACTCTGTCGCAGCAATTTGCTTTTGCGAGCCGCCTCAACCTCTTGAGGAATTCCATGGCTCGTGCGAATAGGGGTTGTGATGTCTGGGGGAGAGAAAATGAGAAAATTGTTGTGTGCTTCTTTCGTGTTGACGCTCGCGTTGTGCTTCGCCTCTTCCGGATGGGGCCAGTCGCAAATTAGCGCGGGAACCGTCCAGGGAGATGTCGTGGATGAGAAGGGCGGAAGCGTCGCGGGCGCGACCGTCGAAGCAAAGAATCTAGCGACCAATTTCGTACAGACAGATACCACCAACACCGACGGCCATTTTGCCTTCCTGAGCCTTGCGCCAGGGCGCTATACCCTCACCATCAGCAAAGCCGGGTTCGCGACGGTCTTGCAACAAAATGTGGACTTGACTGTGGGGCAGACGCTCACGATTCCAGTCACGCTTAAAGTTTCTTCGGTTGCGCAGCAGATTATCGTTACCGATGTGCCGGTTGTGGAAGTCACGAAGACGGAATCGTCTACGACGCTGAATGAACTTACGGTGAGCTCCACGCCCGTACTCGGCCGCAAGTTTGAAGACCTGCTTACTCTGACGCCCGGCGTCTCAATTACCCAAGGTCCCGACGGCGACGAGATCACCTTCAATGGCCAGCGTGGAATCTTTAATAACGTGAGCCTGGACGGTGGCGACTACAACAACGGATTCTTCGGAGAGCAAGAGGGCGGGCAGCGCGCGGCGATCGACATTACGCTGGATGCAGTGAAGGAGTTTCAGGTAGTAGCCAGCGGCGCCAACGCGGAATTCGGACGCACCGCCGGAGGAGTAATCAACGTCATCACCAAGTCTGGAACGAACGACTTCCACGGCAGCGCTTTTGAGTATTTCCGCACGGAATCTTTATCCGCCAACACCTCAGATGGGAAACCGCTCCAGGGTTTTCGCCGCAACCAGTTTGGCGGAAGCTTCGGCGGGCCCATTTACAAGGACAAGCTCTTTTTCTTCGGTGCAGCGGAGGGCATTCGCGAGAATCTCACCCGCCAGAATCTCAGCGCGGCCATCGGCACTCCATGCGGGTCAAATATCGCGTTCGACGGCACCCTCGCCACCGACACGCGGATTCTAGCTAACCCCGACTGTCAGCGAGTAGCGCTTGTGAACTTCATGCAAAGCACTTTCAATGAGAAGGATGGCGCAGCGATAAATCATGCGATACGCAACGGTGCGGCGTTTGGCAGGATCGACTACAACCTGAATGCGAAGAACCAAATCTTTGGTTCGTACAACTACGATTATTCAAAGAACTCAAATCAGACGTTTGACGTCCCTGCTTATGGAACGTCGGCGAACGGAATCGAAGGCCCTTCAAAAATTCAGGCGGTTAATACAAACTGGTTTAGCACTATTTCGAGCAGCAAACTCAACGAGGCACATTTTACCTACGCGCGCGAAAAACGGCCGCGCAACGCTGTCAATCCCACCGCAGTGCCAGACACAAATATCGGCTCTGCGAACAGCCCAACGGGATTTGCTTTCCGGTTCGGCCAGCCTTTCTTCCTTGAGCCTACGATTGACGAACTCTTTTGGCGTACCGACGTACGAGACAACTTTACAGTCATTCACGGCAAGCACACGATCAAGGCCGGAGGGGAATGGATTCACAGCAATAACACCCAGATTTTCCGGGGCTTCTTCAAAGGCCTCTACTTTTTTGATAACGCCGTTGGCTTCATGCACTACGTGACCGATGGGCCCGCCGTGCACGGGTGCTCGGACGGAACATTTAGTGTGGCCGCTTGCCCAGGAACGGCGACATCTACGGGTACTCCGCTCTTCCTATTTCTGCAGCACGGACCTGCAACCCAAGGAGAGAGTTTTGACCAGTCTGGGGCCTCGTCCATCAATAACGAGGATTTCGCGCTGTTTGCTCAAGACACCTGGAAAGTTACGCGCAACCTAACCGTAAATCTGGGTCTGCGTTGGGAAGCACAGCACTTTCCTGACCCAGTTATTCCTCCTTCCCAGACGGCCTATGGCTCGAACTTGAGCGACCCGAAGTTTCCTTCCGATGGGACGTTGCACAACCAGAACAAGATGTTTCAGCCGCGAGTCGGCTTCGCTTGGGACGTCCGTGGGAATGGCAAGTCCGCATTGCGAGGGAGCTGGGGGATCTACAACGCCAGGCAGAATATGCTGACCCAGGTTGGATCCATCACGACGAATGGAGCGCAACAGCAATCGTACGCGGCGGGCTTGTTTGTCGGGCCGTGCTGCCCGGAACCGGTATTCGGTCAAAACGCGGGTTCTATCAATAATCCTCCACCGAAAGGATCGCCGTTCCCGCCGTTTATTTCGGTGCAAGTATTTGACAAAGCTTATGCCAACCCCCGAATTTACACGGCAAACGTTGGTTACGAGCAGCAGATCGCGTCCGGATGGGCCGGCTACGTTGATCTAACAGTCTCCAAGGGAGTTCATCTGACCCGATTTCTTAATCCGAACGTGTGTTGCTCGACAGCGGATTTGAATGTAACCGCCGATGTGAATCTCGGCAGCGGGCCGTCCTACAAAAAAGCAGGCCCATTCGCAAATTTGGCGACGGTTACCGACACGGCTAGTTCCGCAAAGTCACTTTATAGAGGTGCAACGATTGGGGTGCGCAAGCGCTTCAGCCATCGATTCCAATTGGATGCAAATTACGTCTGGTCGGAAGATCTGGACGACGATTCCAACGAAAGAGATCCTTTCAGCTTCCACTACAATGACTTCTACAATCTCGCGAAGGAATATTCGTTTTCCGACCGAGACGAGAAGCATAAATTCAACCTCGTCACGCACGCCGAGTTGCCTTGGAAGGTGGACCTTGACGTTCGAATGCAGGCGCACACGGCCCAACCCTATAGCGCCAATCCCAATGCCACCGGCACCGGGCCTCTCTGCAGCAATACACAAGCTGCGCATCGCGTGCAAATTGGCCTTGGCCCAGGCGGAACGAACGTCGACTGCGGAAGGAACTTCCTGCGCAAGGACAATGGCTACTTTGCGTTTAACTTCGGGGCGTCAAGACCATTTCACCTTGGAGAGCGGTTCCAGGTCATCCCCAAGGTGGAGGTCTTCAACTTGTTCAACAACAAAAACAACATAAACACCATCAGCGGCAGCGGCACGCCATTGTTTGATTTCGACGGATTCATCCGACAAGGCGTGGGCGATCCGAGAGAAGCACAACTGTCCATACGCCTCCAGTTCTGACGAGGTGGCTGTAAGTCACGAATACAATTCGGGCAAAGAGGGGCGCTTTCGGCGCCCCTCTTGTTTTTCAGAGTGAGGCTCGAATGCCGGAACGGAATTTACGGACACATTCGTATGCTGACCTACAGCGGCGGGTTGCGTGTGGAGGCCAAGATTGACACCCGTGCACGAGGCCAGTAACATTCCTCCCACTTCGAGCTGGTGATTTGTCTCCCTGGGAATGACGTTCCAAGTGAGGTCCATCATGAAAAGGCTTATGTGGTGCGCCCTGGTTCTGGCGCTTTGCTTTGCACTGGGAGAACCGGCGTCGAAAGCACAGGCCAAGCCTGGGGCGCCGACTCCTGCTCCTGCTGCGCAGCCTGCCCCCGCTGCTGCCCCCGCGCAAGCGAGCGCTCCGGCTACGCCCCAGGGGCGCAAAAAGCGGATCGCGATCTTCGATTTCGACTACGCCACCGTTCAGACGGCCTCCGCAGCGGTCTTTGGTACCAACGTGGACGTCGGCAAGGGCATCTCTGACTTGCTGGTGAACAACCTCGTTAAGGACGGCACGTATTCCGTCATCGAGCGCAAAGCACTCGACAAGATTCTCACCGAGCAGAATTTCTCGAACAGCGATCGCGCGAATCCGAATTCCGCTGCCAAGATCGGGAAACTCTTAGGAGTTGACGCCATTGTCGTGGGCAGCGTCACGCAGTTCGGCAATGAGACCAAGAACACCAATGTCGGAGGCGCCGGCTCAGGTCTCGGCGGACTTGGCCTCGGCGGATTCGGGCACAAGAAGAGCAAAGCCATCGTCGCCGTGAACGCCCGGATGGTGGACATTGACACCGCGGAAATCCTTGGAGTGGCCGAAGGTAAAGGAGAATCTTCGCGGGAGAGCACTTCGCTGGTAGGCGGTGGCGGCAACTGGAAAGGCTTCGGCGCCGGTGGCGCCAACTTTGGCAGCAGCGACTTCCAGCAAACGATCATTGGTGAGGCGGTGAAGAACGCCGTGGACCAAATGGGCACCGGGATCATCGCGAACAACGCCAAGCTACAAACCCGCACTATCAAGGTTGCTGGCTTGGTTGCTGCCGTCGATGGCGGGCAAATCATTCTGAACGTCGGCGGCAAGGCCGGACTGAAGGTCGGTGACCAGCTCAATGTGGAGCGCGTCACGCGCGAGATCAAGGATCCAGCCACTGGCCAGGTCATCCGCCGCCTGGCCTCGACGGTCGGCGTGGTTAAGATCACTGATGTCGATGACATTTCCGCTGTCGCAGTGGCAGTTTCCGGCTCGGGTTTCAAAGTCGGCGACGCCGTAAAGGCAATCACGCAATAACGGCGTCCCGCATCCATCAACTTGCTGCTGAGCGAAGAGTCCGCGTGAATGGACACACGCCCCGTTCGCGGCGCTTGCTTGCGCTTTGCGAATCCCTGACAATCTAAGGTTTAAAGATTGCGTGTTTTTCCGTATGGTTGCGGATGTCGCGCTAAATGAAAAGCGAGTGAAATGGCAAGTCAAGTGAATTCCGTAAAGCGACTAGTCGCTTACTTTTCGATGGAGATTGCGCTGGAGAACGCCATGCCCACTTACAGCGGCGGGCTGGGCGTTCTTGCCGGCGACACGATTCGCGCGGCCGCGGACCTGCGCCTGCCCATGGTGGCCGTCTCCCTGCTTTACCGCAAAGGGTACTTCACCCAGCGTCTCGGCGAAGACGGCTCGCAGACCGAAGAGCCGGTCGAGTGGCGCGTCGAAGGCTTCTTGACAGAGGAGTCCGCCCGAGCCAGCGTCTCGATTGAAAATCGCCGCGTTGAGCTCCGTTGCTGGCGGTATTCCGCAAAGGGAGTGCACGGTTTTGAAGTGCCCATCTATTTTCTCGACGCCGACCTCCCTTCAAACACTGACGCCGACCGGAATCTTACGGGCGCGCTGTACGGCGGCGATTCGTACTACCGCTTGTGCCAGGAAGTCGTTTTGGGAATCGGAGGCGTGCGTATGCTCCGCGCGCTCGGTTATAACGACCTCACCCGGTACCACATGAACGAAGGCCACGCAGCGCTCCTGGCGTTGCAATTGTTGGACGACGAAGCGAACAAGGCGGGGCGCAAATCCATCCGCAGCGAGGACATCGAAAAGGTCCGCGGCAAATGCGTATTCACCACTCATACTCCGGTGCCTGCCGGACATGACCGCTTCCCGATGGAATATCTCACCCGGGTGTTTCCCGGCCAGACCGGATTTCTCGATCTGAAAGACGCTTCTTCCGCGGATTTGATGAAGCGCGTTTTGCAGGCGGAACAGAATTTCCTGGACTTGCAGGAAGCGGCGCGCCGCGGGGCGTCCCTCAACATGACGCAGCTGGCGTTGAGCCTGAGCACCTACGTCAACGGTGTCGCCAAGCAACACGGCGAAACTTCGCGCCAGATGTTTCCGGGAGCAGCGATCGAGGCCATCACGAACGGCGTTCACGCCGGCACGTGGACTTCACCTCCGTTTCAACAACTCTTTGACCGTTACATTCCATCTTGGCGCGAGGACAACTACAGTTTGCGGAGCGCGCTGGGCTTGCCGCCGGAGGAAGTCTGGGCGGCTCATCTGATCGCCAAGCACGATTTGCTCGAAACGGTGCGCGAAAAGACCGGCCTCAAGTTTGATCCCGAGGTTTTCACCATCGGCTTTGCGCGCCGCGCGACGGGATACAAGCGCGCCGACCTGATCCTGTCCGATCTCGATCGTCTCCGGCAGATTGCCAAGGACGCCGGCCACTTCCAGATCATCTATGCGGGCAAAGCTCACCCCAACGATGGAGGTGGAAAGGACATTATTCGGCGCATTTTTCACGCGAAAAAAGCACTGCGGAAAGCAGTGCCCGTGGTTTTCCTCGACGACTACAACATGGACCTTGGCGGGAAAATTACTTCCGGTGTCGACTTGTGGCTCAACACGCCGCAATTTCCTCTCGAAGCTTCTGGAACCAGCGGGATGAAGGCTGCGCTGAATGGCGTGCCCAGCCTCAGCATTCTCGACGGTTGGTGGGTAGAAGGTCACATTGAAGGTGTCACCGGCTGGTGCATCGGCGAGTCACGGCGCACAGCCGCCGGCAACGCTCCGGCCGACAACACGGCGGAGGCCGAGTCGCTTTATAACAAGCTCGAAAATGTGATTCTCCCAATGTACTACAACGATCGGGGAAAATTCCTCGAAGTCATGCAGCATGCCATCGCCATCAACGGATCGTTTTTCAATACGCAGCGCATGGTGCAGCAGTACATCACCGACGCATATCTGCGGTGAAGGCGTCAGCGCAGCTTGTTCTTGTACATGGCCATGCCGACTGCGGCATCCATCCCTAATTTCTCCAGTGCGGCGATTTCGCGTCGCGTTTTGATGCCGCCGGCGGCGATGATGGGAAGGGAAGTAGCGTCGCGCAGCGTTCTAAACCAGTCGAGGTTCGCGCCGGTCATTGTACCTTCACGGTCCACGTCGGTGCAGAGGAATCCGGCGCAGAAAGGTTCTAGCTGCATCATCGCCTTTTCGGCCTGAAGCGCGATACGCTTTCTCCAGCCGTGAATGGTGATTTTCCCCCGCGCTGTGTCGAGTGCGATGATGATTCTCTCGCAGGAGACGTTTTTCGCGAGTTGGCTCAAGAAGCGCGTGTTCACTTTTCCGCCCTGGAAGGCCGCACTTCCGACAATAATCTGGTTCGCGCCCCAGCCGGCAACTTCTTGAGCGCGGGAGACGGTTCGAATGCCGCCGCCGACGCGAACCTTCATCGCAAAATCCTCCCGGGCTTTCGCGCAAAGGCTTCGGACGAGATCATCATTCACGCCTTTTCCCATGGCGGCATCCAGGTCAATCACGTGCAGCCAGGGATACTTCTTGAATTTCTTGAGCAAGCCGAAGACGTCGGCGACGGCAAGCTCGCGCCTCCGCCCGTGCACCAATTGAACTGCCTGGCCGCCTTGCAAATCGATGCACGGAATCAGCACGGCAAGCGAACCTCGACACTGCTTGCGGCAAGAAATTCCTTCAGCTTTCGAATGGACTGCAGCCCGTCGTGAAAGATCGAAGCCGCCAAGGCCGCGTCCGCCGCGCCGTCGCGGAAGATTTCGGCAAAGTGTCCCGGCGATTTGGCGCCGCCGGACGCGATCACCGGGACGGTTACGGATTTTGAGATTGCCGCGGTGAGCGCCACGTCGAAGCCGCTCTGCGTGCCATCTCGATCCACGGAAGTGAGCAGAATTTCACCGGCGCCTGCCGCGACTCCCATGCGTGCCCACTCGATGGCATCGCGCGATGCGGATTCGCGTCCGCCGCGAACCATCACGTCCCAATGGTCGCCAGCGCGCTTTGCGTCGATTGCCAGTACAACGGCTTGCGCGCCAAATTCCCGCGACAATTCGGAAATGAGCTCGAGCCGTTCGACCGCGGCCGTGTTCACGGTGACTTTATCCGCGCCGGCACGCACCACGGCGCGACCGTCTTCGAGCGTTCGAATGCCGCCGCCGGCGGTGAGAGGAATCGCCAACTCCGCCGCGACTCGGCGTATTGTTTCGAGAAAAGTAGGGCGGCGATCGCGGGAAGCAGCGATGTCGAGCACAACCAGTTCGTCGGCGCCTTCGGCGTTGTAGCGCGCCGCAAGCGCAACCGGATCGCCGGCATCGCGCAGACCTACAAAGTTCACGCCTTTCACAACGCGCTCGCCATCGGTATCAAGGCACGGGATGATGCGGCGCGCAAGGCTCATGCCGCGAGCCTCAGGAAATTCTGCAGAATGCGAGCTCCGGAGTCGCCGCTCTTTTCGGGATGAAATTGTACGGCAAAGATATTTTGCTGCTCGATGACGGCGGTGAATTCCGCACCGTGAGAGCAGGTGGCGGCTGCTAGGGCATTCGAATCGAGCGCGGCGAAAGAGTGCGCAAAATAAAAATATGCTCCAGCGTCAACGCCTGTGAGCAGGGAAGACTCGCGCTTCTTTTCAAGCTGGTTCCAACCCATGTGCGGGAGTTTCACGTTTGACGGCAGCGCGGAGACGATTCCGGGCAAGAGATCAAGCCCCTGGAGTCGCGATGCCTCTTCGCTCGATTTGAACAATACTTGCAAACCCAGACAGATCCCAAGAAAAGGCACGCCGCTGCGGATGGCGTCGACCAGAGGCGCACGAAGCTTTTTCTCATCGAGAGCACGGACCAGAGCCGCGTAATGCCCGACGCCAGGCAGGAGCAGGGCTTCCGCCTTTGCAATGCATTCCGCCGAAGCCGTTCGCTGCGATTCTGCTCCGAGCCGCTGGAGGGCGCGCTCGACGGAGGGCACATTGCCGGCGCCGTAATCGAGGATGGTTATTTTCATAGCAGCCCTTTGGTGCTGGGCAGGACCTTGCGGAGGCGCTTGTCGCGGGACACGGCGAAACGCAACGCGCGCGCAAACGCCTTGAAGATCGCTTCGACTTGATGATGAGAGGAGCGGCCATAGAGAGCGCGCAAATGCACATTCGCTTTTGCCGATTGCGCGAAGCCCTGAAAAAAATCCTCCATCAGCTCGACCTGGAAATCGCCCACGCGATTTGCTGAGATCTTTGCCTTCACCACGCAATAAGGCCGGCCGCCCAGATCAACGGCAGCGGCGGCAAGCGTTTCGTCCATGGGCATCAGAAAATATCCCGCGCGCAAAATTCCGCGTTTCGTGCCGAGAGCTTTCTGAACAGCTTCTCCGAGCGTGATGCCGACATCTTCGACCGTGTGATGCTGGTCCACATCGAGATCGCCGCGGGCGGCCACGGCTAGATCAAACGCGCCGTGCCTCGTAACGAGCTCCAGCATGTGGTCGAAGAATCGAATTCCCGTGGCGATACGGGCGTTTCCGCGGCCATCCAGATTCAACTTCACGCGAATGTCCGTTTCGTTTGTCTTGCGATGAATATTTGCGATTCGTGACATTTCTATTTTTGGCGCCAAAAGTCAGGCTGGCGCTCTCCATTCCTTTCGAATGGCCTTTAGTAACTTTTTCATTTCTTCTGATGTTCCGATACTGATGCGAACGAATCCCGGGCCCATATCCCTGGTGCGCTCGCGCAGGAGAATCCCTTGCTTCTCGAGCTTTCGAAAGAGCGTCGGTCCGCTCGGCCCGAAGTTGGCCAGCAGAAAATTTCCGGCACTCGGGTATGTTTTCACGGCGAGTCCCTGCAACTCCGCAGCGAGCCAGGCGCGCATGCGCTTCACTTCGCTGACATACGCTCGCATCGTTGCGCGGTCCTTCACAGCGGCTTCAGCGGCAACGAGCGCCGCAAGGTTCACCGGAAAGGGCGGCATGGCGCGCCGCACCAGGGCGAGAGACTCTTTGCAGGCGATGACCGCGCCGAGCCGCAGGGAGGCAAGCCCGGCGACTTTTGAAAACGTTCTAGCGACAAACAGGTGGGGAAACTTGCGAATCCAGGGCACTGCGGTGAACGCGGAAAACTCGGCATAGGCTTCGTCCATCACGACGGCGGTGTGCGTGGCGGCGCGCAGGATTCTCTCCAGTTCCTTGAAACCAAAAAGAGTTCCGGTTGGATTGTTGGGATTGGCGATAAAGAGGACGCGCGGTTTCTTGCGCAGTTGTGCGACGACGCTTTGCAGCGGGAATTCCATTTCTCTGCCGTAGCGAAGGACGGAAATCCGAGCACCGTAAATTTCCGCGTAGTAGCGGTACATGGGAAACGTCGGTTCGCAAATCAGGACAGAGGTTCTGGCCTCGACGAATGTGTCGAAGAAGACCCGCAGTGCGTCGTCTCCACCGTTGGTGAGCAGAAGTTCTTCCGGGCGAACGCCGAAGTAGCGAGCCAGGCGCGCCGTGGGCGCCTGATACTCGGGGTACATCGCCAGTTGTTTGCTTGTGACCTTCGCCAGCGCGCGCCGTACCGCCGGAGAGCAGCCCGTCGTATTCTCATTGAAGTCCAATCGCAGCTTATCCGAGCGGCCTTCCGCAGGCGCTTCATAAGTACGGCGATTCAGAATCGCCTTTCGCACTGGCAAGTGAACCTTCATCGGCGAACCCTCACGGCGTTGCGATGTGCCATCAAGCCCTCGGATTCTGCCAGAGTTTCCACCGTACCGGCGAGGCGAAGGAATCCGTTGCGGCTTATGGTTTGCACGCTGATGCATTTCACGAAGTCCACCGCCGAAAGGCCGCCACGCTTGCGCGCCCAGCCCCCAGTTGGGAGGACGTGATTGCTGCCGGTCGCGTAGTCGCCAAGCGGTTGCGCGCCCCAGGGCCCGAGAAAGACGGTGCCGGCCGAATGGATCCCTTTCAGGAGGCTCCCGACATTTTCCGGAAGGCTGAGGTGTTCCGGCGCGAAGCGATTGACGAATTCGCAAGCCTGCTCGAGAGAGTCCGCGAGGAGAATGGCGCCGGTAAACTTAGTGGAGAAGTTTGCCATGCCGAAAGGGAGTTCGCCGAGTTGCCATTTGATTTCGCGTTGCACCTCTTGAGCGAGAGAGCGTGAAGTGGTGACGAGGAAACTTGCGGCGTCTTTTGCGTGTTCGGCTTGAGCGAGTAGATCGGCAGCAATCCAGCGCGCGTTGCCTTCCGCCGCCAGGACGATCGCCTCGGTAGGGCCGGCCGGCAGGTCGATCGCACAATCGGTGACCAGTTGTTTGGCGGCAGTAACGAACTTGTTGCCGGGGCCAAAAATTTTCTCCACGCGCGGAATCGACTCTGTGCCATAAGCGAGAGCGGCAATCGCTTGCGCTCCGCCAACGCGGGCGATTTTTTCGACGCCCAGGAGGTTCGCGGTTGCCAGAAGCTCAGGATTCGGCCTGGGGCAGACGGCGATGATGCGAGAAACGCCAGCAACTATCGCGGGGACGGCAGTCATGACCATCGTCGAGACGAGCGAGAAGCGGCCGCCGGGAATGTAGCAGCCGATGGATTCGATCGGAGAAACGCGCTGGCTGATTTTGACGCCAAGTTCGGTTTCGATGGTCCAGGGGCGGGGAAGCTGCTTTTCGGCGACGCGGCGGACATTTTTGGTAGCTCTTTGGATGGCTTTCAGAAATTCAGAACTCACCTGCGCTTTGGCGGCGCGGATTTCTTTCTCTGAAATCCAGACACCAGTGCGCGCGAGATCCAGCTCATCCAATTTCTTGGTCCAGGCAAACAGAGCGGAATCGCCGCGCTTGCGTACATCGGCGACAATTGTAGCGGCCACAGAGTGGGCTTCGTCATCGCGCTGGGCCCGGCACGCAAGCAGCCACTTTTCGGTTCGCGCGGTGAGCTTGACGATGCGCATCAGAGCACGATTTTATTCAACGGATACTCCACAATCCCCTGCGCCTTGGCAGCTTTGAGTTTCGGAAGAATCTGCCGAACCACAGCTTCTTCGACAATGGTGTTAATGGCCACCCAATCGGGGTCACTCAAAGTGGAAATCGTCGGCTTCTTGAGCGCCGGCAAGACCCCAAGAACGGCCGGCAGATCATCACGATGGACGTTGAGCAACAATCCTACTTTGCTCGCCGCAGCAATCGCTCCCTGCAGCATCAGAGTCAGGTTTTCTGCTTTTTCACGCTTCCAGGAATCGGCGGCCGCCCCCCGGTTCATGATGAACACCGTCGCGGACTCCAGCACAGTATCAACGATGCGCAAGCGATTCGCGCGAAGCGATGAGCCTGTCTCCGTCACTTCCACAATCGCGTCCGCAAGCTGCGGCACTTTGACTTCCGTGGCGCCCCAGGAAAACTCTACGCGGGCCTTTATGCCATGCTTGGCAAGATAGCTTTCCGTGATATGCACGACCTCTGTCGCGATGACTTTTCCTTCCAGGTGGCGCGCTTCCCGGATCGCCGAGTCTTCCGGCACAGCCAGGACCCAGCGCACACGCGCGAGACGCTGCTTGGCGTAAACCAACTCCGACAATTCGTCGACTTTCGCGCCGGTCTCCACCACCCAGTCGTGACCGGTGATCCCTGCATCCAGGGCGCCGGATTCGACGTAACGCGCCATCTCCTGCGCGCGCACCAGCAAGCACTCGATTTCGGCGTCGTCAATCGTCGGAACATAACTTCGCGCGCCCAGCGTGATCTTCCATCCGGCACGCGAAAAGAGGTCGAGCGTAGCGTCCTGCAGGCTCCCTTTGGGGATTCCCAGTTTCAGCCGGCTCATCGCGACTTCTCCTTCCCGTACACCTTTTCCGGTGCGAAAGTGCGCGCAGCGATTATTTTTGCGTTTCCATTTGGTTCGATCGAGCGGAAGAAGCAGCTTCGATAGCCCTCGTGGCAAACGCCAGGCCCCAGGGCTTCCACGCGCACAAGCAGCGCATCCGCGTCGCAATCCACACGCATCTCGCGAACGCGTAAGACATGCCCGCTGGATTCGCCTTTTTTCCATAACTTGTTCCGCGAACGGCTGAAAAACACGACTTCGCCCGTGCGGCGCGTTTCTGCAAGTGATTCCGAATTCATGAAGCCGAGCATCAACACGTCGCCGCTGCGCTCGTCCTGGATGATGGCCGGCACCAGCCCGCCGCTTTTGTGAAAGTCGATTTCCACTGTGTGATCTCCTGAATACAACCAGCCCGAAAATAAAAAACCCGCTGGGCTTATTGCGCCAGCGGGCCGAAGAGTGCTTTGTTTAGCGAATCGCTATGCACACCTCAGCCGGCGCGGC
>Ga0137415_10001780_pt1 | contig 21428 bp, 27 predicted proteins | sample CZODoug3_1_1_16f_FD_183082 | JGI IMG/M metagenome (GOLD analysis project Ga0137415, IMG submission 183082) | Vadose zone soil fungal communities from Angelo Coast Range Reserve, California, USA - CZODoug3_1_1_16fungal (Hybrid Assembly) | ecosystem: Environmental > Terrestrial > Soil > Vadose...
CCCACCGTCAACATCGAGTTCAAACCGGTTTTGGGCCTTGTTGTCGCGGACGGCAGCCATGGGCGCATGTTCCAAATGATTTAACCGCATTCACTTAAGCGCGTGAACCCGCCGATGCAAACCGGCGACCAAGCAGGAAGCCGCGCCATCGGACGTGGATCTCCGATCAGCAAAATCATGGCAGCAGGGCCTTGCAAGCGGTCGGGACTAGCCTACGTCTTACACAAGACATACGCCCCCCGATGCGGCCGGATGGTCGTTCTGGATCGGAGTGTGGTGATCGCCGGCCGCTGACGTATGCCTCTTTACCAAGGGAGGTTTACCATGTCGGACTTTCGTTTCTTCAGGACGCATCGACCGTGGGAAGACTGGTTCGGCATGCTGCTCGGCGTGCTGATCATGGTCTCGCCATGGTTTCCCATGTCGGCGAACCATGAGGTCGTCGATACCGGCCGCAGCTACTTGATCCTCAATACCTTTGTGGTCGGCATGCTGGTACTTGGCCTGGCCCAGCTCGAATATGTCGCGCTGCAACGCTGGGAGGAGGCGGCGGCCGTCGTGCTCGGCCTCTGGTTGATCGCCTCGCCCTTCATGTTCGGCTATTCCGCCGACCATATCCTCACCGTCTGGCATGCCATTCTCGGTGGGCTCACGGTTCTCCTCGGCGCGTTGCAGCTTTGGCAGGACTGGAAGCTGAGCGATCAAGAGCTCGCCAAGCATTCGCAATAATTCCTGGTGCGGCCGGGCCTGCCGGTGGGTACCCACGGGTCCGGCAGGTGAGCAGCACACCAGGGCCTGATCGGTTCTGATCGAATCAGAATCGCGCTCTGTTTTTTTGTTGCGACGCGTTTTCTTCACGTGAACGGATTCCCACTTCGCTCGAAAACGCTCTAGCTCTTCAGGAGTCCGCGAGCATGTCGCGGATCAACCACGGCTCGCCGTCGCTTGCGCGCTTGATGTCGTCGATCTTCCAATCCGTTCCGTCGCGCGGCTGTCGACGGGTAACCGTGGCGGCTCTCAAATCAGATGCAGGTGGTTATAGACGAGAACGCGTGGCTGCCTCATGGTGATCAGTGGAAAATTCGCCGGGAGGCTATCATGACCAATGAAAAAGGCCCCAACATCAAGAAAAAGCAGCAATGCAAGAATTGCGAGGGCAAGGGCCTGCTGAAGAAGGGCGACAAGGTGGTGAAATGCCAGCGCTGCAAAGGGACGGGGGTGCGCTAGCGGACCACCGTCGTGCTGGCGCGTGTCGAACTTTCTTGCTCATGACGCCGACCACAACCGTGCCGTTCGCCTTCAAAATGCCGAGCCAAGGCAGGCTCCCGCGGCCCTTGTTCAGCCTTGCCGAACCCGGCGCGATGACGATAAACCAGCAGCGATCAACGTCGCGGGCGCGACCAAAAACCCTATTGCATCTGAGGAAGCATCGATGAAGCTCGTCCTGACCTTGCTTGGCGTCCTCCTGCTTGTGGTGGCTGCTGTGTACTTCCTGGTTCCGGCCGACCAATTGCCGAGCTTTTTCCCCGGCCATGAGGCCGGGGTCGCGCGCGTGCACGCCAAGCACGGCATCGTCTCGGGCGTGGCGGGCCTCGTGCTGCTCGCGGCCGGCGTCTGGATCGGCCGGCGATGAGCGGGGTGACTGCGACCACCGCGGCGGTGCCGCGCGGCGGGCTGGCGCGGATGTCGCGCCGGGTGATGAATCTGGCGCATCTCGTGACGCAAAATGCCCGCCGGCATGGCGATCGCATCGGCTTCGTTTGGGGCGACCGATCCTGGAGCTGGCGCGAGATCGATGGCCTGGTTTCGCAGCTTGCGGCGGCCCTTGCCGCGCGCGGCATCGGGAAGGGCGACCGCATCCTGGTCCATTCCAAGAATTGCGACGAGATGTTCTGGTCGATGTTCGCAGCGTTTCGGCTCGGCGCGGTCTGGGTGCCGACCAATTTCCGCCTGATGCCGGATGAGGTGGCCTATCTCGCCACCGCTTCCGGGGCAAAGGCGTTTCTGTGCCACGGCGACTTTCCCGATCATGCCGCAGCGGTCACCAATCCCGCGCTCGAATTCATCTGGCGGATCGGCGAGGGCAGCTTCGGCGAGCAATCCGTCAGCGCAGCGATCGCGGCCCATGCGGGCGCTAGCGTCGAGAACACCGCGGTCGATTACGACGATCCCTGCTGGTTCTTCTTCACTTCTGGCACCACCGGCCGCTCCAAGGCGGCGGTGCTGACCCATGGCCAGATGGCGTTTGTGGTGACGAATCATCTCGCCGACCTGACGCCCGGCGTCACCGAGCGGGATGCCTCGCTGGTGGTCGCGCCGCTGTCGCATGGCGCCGGCGTGCATCAGCTGATGCAGACCGCGCGCGGCGTGCCGACCATTTTGTTGCCGTCGGAAAAGTTCGATATCGCCGAGGCGTTCCGGCTGATCGAGCGGCACCGCGTCAGCAACATGTTCACGGTGCCGACCATTTTGAAGATGATGGTCGAGCATCCAGCAGTCGATCAATACGATCATTCCTCGTTGCGCCACGTCATCTATGCCGGCGCGCCGATGTACCGTGAGGACCAGAAGGCGGCGCTGAACAAGCTCGGCGCGGTGCTGGTGCAATATTTCGGCCTCGGCGAAGTCACCGGCAACATCACCGTGCTGCCTCCCGGCTTGCACGATCCCGAGGATGGCCCGCATGCGCGGATCGGCACCTGCGGCTTCGAGCGCACCGGGATGCAGGTCTCGATCCAGGGCGATGACGGACACGAATTGAAGCCGTTCCAGACCGGCGAGATCTGCGTGATCGGCCCCGGCGTGTTCGCGGGCTATTACGACAACCCCGAGGCCAACGCCAAGGCGTTCCGCGACGGCTGGTTTCGCACCGGCGATCTCGGCCACATGGACGAAGAGGGATTTGTCTACATCACCGGCCGCGCCTCCGACATGTACATCTCCGGCGGCTCCAACATCTATCCGCGCGAGGTCGAGGAGAAGATTTTGACCCATCCCGCGGTCGGCGAGGTCGCCGTGCTCGGGGTGCCCGACCCGTTCTGGGGCGAGGTCGGTGTTGCCGTCTGCGTCGCGCGCGAGGGTGCGAGCCCCGTGAGCGAAGCGGAGCTGGCCGCGTACCTCGCGCCAAAAGTGCCGCGCTACAAAATGCCAAAGCGGTTCTTCTTCTGGGAGGCGCTGCCGAAGTCGGGCTACGGCAAGGTGCCGAAGCGGTTGATCCGCGACGAGCTGGAAGCGCGCGGGCTGTTGGATGTGGCCAAAGCGTTTTCGAGCGAAGCGGGTGCCGGTTCGCGTGAAGAAAACGCGGCAAAAAATGTCAAGTCGACGGGCACGTGAGCGATGCGGAGCATTGCCCAGCCGGGGCCGCCGGCGACAGAGCGCATTCAATGGGTGGAAGCGCGCGGCCGCGCTTTCTCCTTCACGCTGGAAACCGGCGTGCCGTTGCTGGAAGCCGTACGCCGTGGCTTTGCGGCGGAAGGATTTGCCGGCGGGGTTTTGCGTGCGACAAGCGGGGCGCTTGGCCCGTTTGCCTATGTGATGCCGGCGCTGTCCAGGGACGGTGCCAACGCGGCATTCTATAGCGACACCCTGCGGCCCGACGGCGTGACGCGGCTGAATTTCGCGGCGATGACGCTTGGGCAACGCGACGGCGCGCCGTTCTTTCATTGCCACGGCCTGTGGACGGAGGCCGACGGTCGCGTCAATGGCGGTCACATGCTGCCGGAGGAGACCGATGTCGCCGGGCCGTTCGAAGTGAATGCCTTCGGTATCGACGGCGCTGTCTTTGTGGCTGAGCGCGACCCTGAGACGAATTTCAAGCTGTTCGGGCCGGTGCCCGGCGCGGTCAGCGGTGCGGCAACCACCAGCCGCGCCTTTGCGCTGCGGCTGCGGCCGAACCGGGATTTTGCGGCCAGCCTGCAAGCGTTTTGCCGCCAGCACGGCATCATCCGCGCCCGGCTGCACGGCGGCGTCGGCTCGACCATCGGCGCGCGCTTCACCGACGGTCGCACCGTGGTGCCGTTCGCGACCGAGCTTGCGGTCCGATCCGGCAACATCGCCCCCGGCGCGAACGGGACGCTGGAGGCCGATCTCGATATCGCGCTGGTCGATTACCTCGGCGGCATCGCCGAGGGCAGGCTGATGCGCGGCGACAATCCGGTGCTGATGACGATGGAGCTGGTGCTGGAGGTGCTGGGCGAGGAGGGGGCGTCGTAGTGAGGCCGTCATTGCGAGCGGAGCGAAGCAATCCATTTCACCGCTTGCGGAGGAATGGATTGCTTCGTCGCTGACGCTCCTCGCAATGACGGCAAAATACACCTTTGCATTCCCGCGGCGCGATGCGCCCGAGGTTTTGCAAATCTTTTGTCCCTCCGAAAACAGAGGGCGCAGGGAAGACCGGGTGCACGCTGCACCCGCGGTCTCGTGTGCAAGTTGCACAGGAAATGCGCACACGAGCATACAGGTTCAGCGGAGGCATCCCGGCCTTCCCTGCGCAATGGTTTTACGGTTTCCTTCGTGCTCTCCCTGGCGACCGGCTTTCTTGCCACCATCATCCGCGGGATAACTCCCGCGAACTTGACGCCAGCACCGGGGCGTCAGGACCACACGACTTCGCCGTCCGCGACAGCCTGCGTTCGTCGTTCGCAAAGCCACGCGTCCACCGCATCCCACCGCACGTTCGTGACGTTGCGCAACGCCCCTCTTGTCGGGTGAGACGGGCGAATTGGTAGCGCTGATTTGCCCGACGCGTTAAGCGAAATATTTTTCCGCGAGGGGCTGGACAGGATTTAGTGATTTGCCCGTCGCGTTGTTTTGTCGCACGCGACGATGCAACTTTGTCATTGCCAGCGAAGCGAAGCAATCCATAGCGCCGCTTGCCGGGGCGCGCATTGTCGCTCCTCACATGACGGCAGCATCGTCACCTGCGCGCCGCGCACGCCGCAGATGCGTGCGTCACGCCGGTACTGGCTCGTGCCGGGCTTTCGCGGAAAACGGCCTGAAGGTCATTGCGATCACGAAGGCGCCGAGGCCAAACGCCCAGGAACCGATGTAGAGCCAAGCGTAGCTCGCAAAGGTGTCGTAGATCAGACCTCCGGCCAGCGGCCCGGTTGCCATGCCGAGGCTGCCGGCCATGGCCGTGCCGCCGATCACCGTGCCCATCATCCGCAGCGGAAAATTTTCGCGCGCCAGCACGGCATAGAGCGGCATGGTGCCGGCGTAGATGAAGCCGAACAGCGCGGCAACCGTGTAGAAAGCGGCCAACTCGCGCACGAAGACGTAGGCGAGCGCGCCGAACGCCTGGGCGAACAGTCCAAGGACCAGCACGCGCTTGGCGCCAAAGCGGTCGCCGAGCAGACCGAACGCGATCCGGCCGCCCATCCCTGCCAAACCCTCCACGCTGTAGATCGTAACGGCCGCGATCAACGGGATGCCGCAGCTGACCGCATAGCTCACGGTGTGGATGATCGGGCCCGAATGCGTGGCGCAACAGAAGAAGTTCGTCAGCAGCAGAACGATGAACTGCGGCGAGCGCAACGCTTGCGCAAGCGACATCTCGGATGGCGACACGCTGTCGCCGGCCGGAGCGGAAGGCCCGGTTTCAAGCGCCGGCGCGCGGCGGACCAGCAGCGAGACCGGGATCATGATGCAGGCAACGACGACCGCCACGATCTGCATCGAGGTCCGCCAGTCATGGTTCGAGACCAGCCACGCGGCGAGCGGCGACATGGTCATGGGCGCCATGCCCATGCCCGCCGAAACCAGCGAGACCGCAAGGCTGCGATGGGTGTCGAACCAGCCGGTGACGGTCGCCATCATCGGCGCGAAGATCGCGGCGGTGGCGGCGCCGACCATCAGTCCGAAGACGAACTGAAACGCGACCAGCGAGGTCGCCCGGCTGGCCAGCGCCAGGCTTGCCGCCAGCACGATCGACCCGGTCAGCACCACCGGCAGCGGGCCGACCCGGTCGGACAAGGTGCCCCAGGCCATGCTGGTGCAGGCCATCGCGAGGAAGCCGATCGTCATGGCGCTGGACACCCCGGTGACCGACCAGCCGGTATCCCGAGCGATCGGCTGCAAAAACACCGGCAGCGAAAACATGCCGCCGATCGCGACACAACCGAGCAAGCCCCCGGCCGCGACAATCACCCAGCGATAGCGAGAATTGGTCATTCCTGATCTCCAATGCAGCTCTTTCCGGGTAGAAGACGAACGGGAGGAGCCGGAACCGACAGGTTGATGGGCATGCCCCATTATTTTTTCGCGGCGCGCGGTCCGCTGCGAACCGGTTAGGCCCTGCCCCATCGGCGGAATACGCTACGCTATTCTGCCCTAGGACTGCGATCACCGGCAACGGCCCGGAACATTCACCAATATTTGACTGAGATCATGACCATCCGTCCGATCATCAGATATCCCGATCCTCGGCTTACGCTCCCGGCGCAGCCCGTGACCGTGTTCGACGACGCGTTGCGCAATCTTGCGAGAGATCTGCTGGAAACCATGCACGCCGCGCCGGGGATCGGGATCACAGCGCTGCACATCGGTGTCACCCTGTGGGTGGTGGTGCTCGACCTCGACGCCAACGGTGGGGCGTGGACCTATGTCAATCCCGAGATCATCTGGGCCTCACCCGAGACGATCCTGCATCAGGAAGGCAGCGTCTCGATGCCCGGGGTCAATGACGACATCAGGCGTCATGCGCGCGTCCTGACTTGTTCCCAAGACCCGTAGCGCTCGGCGATTGTCTCGCCGACACCCCGCGTGGGACTTGTGATTTGGGCGAACTTGCCCTTGAAATTGATCATGGGTCGATCCTTTGAAGCCGCGTCTCGCGAACGAAGGTGTAACGGAGCCGCACCAGGGCAAGGCCAGCCAACGCCAACAAACCGCCCGCGATGGGTACCGCCTCGTAACCGAGATCAAGGCTAATCACGCCGCCGCCGACAGCCACGCCAATTGCATTGCCAAGGTTGAACGCGCTGGCATTGATCGACGAGGCGAGCCCTGGCGCTTCGGATGCCGCTTGCATCACCCTCGTTTGCATCGGCGGCACGATAGCGAAACTCGCCGCGTGCGACGTGAACTGTGCTCCTGTGCACTTGCGCAGCACCAAAGTGATGTACGGGACAACTCACCTTACAGATCTGAACGATCGGTCGTAGCGCGCAATAACGAAGCGTGTTGCGCCGACCAACCTGGATAGGGCGGAATACGCTTTGCTATTCCGCCCCACGGCCCTTTAATTTTCGGTACTTTTCTTTCGTGCCACAATGCGCCTGATCAACTTGCCTGATGACACGCTGCCAACTTGCTCGTCCAACAATACCTGGGCTGCTTTCAGGGCACCTAGCACCCGTTGCGGATCGAAAGCAGCATAGAGCCGCCCGTGCTCGTCGCGCCTGTCAGCGCCTTCAGTCACCCGCCAGCTCAAATACAGAATGCCGCCGGGTACAAGGATGGCCAGAAGCTTCTCAACCGCCGGCGTGACCGCTTCGGGATCGAGATGCATAATGACGGTCTCGCAGAGGACGTTGGCAAAGCTTTCTTCTGGAATGCCATCAAGGTCCGGAAGCACGGCCGTAGCAAAATCGATCCGAGGGTGCCGCCTTCGCGCTTCAGCCAAAAGCCCTTCTGATGCATCAAAGCCTTTTGTCGGATAGCCGCTCGCGTTGAGCCAAGCGGCGTCACGACCGCTGCCGCATCCGATATCGGCCGTCGGACCGGGGATAAAGAACTTGGTAACGACGGCGTGCAGGTCGGATGGCGGCGGCTGGGATTCCCAATCAGTGGCAAAAGCTTTCGCGTCACGATCATACGCGCTTAGCGTTGCGTCATCCATTTGGCCATTTCCTTCCTTGCCGGACTGTTACTCATCACGTTGAATCGACCCGATGGGTGACTAGACATCGGCGTTTGCGGGCACGTCGAGCAGCCTTTGCAGCAGATCCGTACACAACAACAGATCTTCCTCGCTCCAGGATGCGACCCGTTGCCGGAATGTGGCGCCCTTGGCCTGCATCGCGGTCTCCAACCGCCGGCGGCCGTCGACGGTCAGCGACAGGACGATACCTCGCCGATCCGAGGGATCGGTTGACGTCGCGGTTAGCCCCAAGCGCACAAGCTCGCGGATGAGGCGGCTTGCCGCGCTGCGATCCATGCCAACGGCTTGGGCCACAACGCTCGGTTTGGCCGGGCCGAAGGCGTTGAGCCAGAGCGCGATATGGAAAGCGGCCGGTTGCAGTTCGGTGTGGAATGTGGCCGCTGCCTGCGCCGTCAAAGCACGGGACTGGCTCACTAGTGCGTTCAGCACGGCGCCGAGCGCGCGGATGCGCTGTTCCTGCCGTCCATCATTCCGCGAGGTTTTGCCGGTGCGCGAAATCATAATCCCGTGGTCTGGCGTTTTGGCTGCCGAACTCAATGCCATATTAGTTGACAAAAATCCATCACCCATATAGTGGATATTTATCCATCATTTGAGAGAACATCCATGCCGCCACCCGTTCCAACTATCGTGCTGACCGGAGCAACCAGCGGCATCGGTCGATGCGCGGCGATTGCGCTAGCCCGGCAGGGAGCCAATCTCGTACTCACCGCGCGCAGCCAAGTCAGGGCCGATGCAACGGTAGCGATGATCGAAGCTGCCGCGCCGGGCACGCGAGTCGACGTGCACTATGGTGATTTCGCCAATCTGGCCTCGGTCGCCGCGCTGGGGCGCGAGATCGTCGCGCGCCATACCCGGATCGATGCGCTGATCAACAATGCCGGACTTCATGCCTTCAAACCACGCGTCACTGCGGACGGCTATTCCGAGATGGTCGCGGTCAACTATCTGGCACCGTGGCTTTTGACGAACATTCTGCGGGAGACCGTGGTCAGGTCGGCGCCGTCGCGCATTGTTACGGTCGCATCGGAAGCCTCGCGGCAAGGTGCCGGATTTGATCCCCTCGCCGCGCTCATCGACAAACACCCGTTCTCTGCGCGAGGCTCCTCGGCGATCTACGGCCGAACCAAATTGATGAATATCATGTTCTCTATGGAACTGGCGCGCGCGCTGACGGGGACCGGAGTGGCGGTCAACTGCCTATGCCCCGGCTTCAACGTGACCGGACTAGGGCGCGAACTTTGGTTCGCAGCGCCGCTCGAGCGGCTGCTGACCTGGTTGAAGATCGGCAATCCAGAGCGCGGGGCAGGCATCATCGTCCGCCTGACCAGCGATCCCGCCTTCGCCGAAGTTACGGGTGGTTACTTCGCCGTCAAGAACACGCGACCGCTCGTCCCGGTCGCGCCGGGCGACGACCGGCAAGCGCAGCAAGCGCTGTGGCAAGCGACTGCGGAACGAGTTGCAGCATTCACTCGCGACGAGGTCGTCGAGAGACGCTCTGGCGAATGAAGCGCGTAGGCGGGTGAGCGAAAGCGTAACCCGCCATCACGAGCACCACGCGGTGAGATGCTGTGAAGGCAGCGTCTCGATGCCCGGGGTCAATGACGACATCAGGCGTCATGCGCGCGTCCGGATCAGCTATCACGACGTCGACGGCAACGCGCAGACCGAAGAATCCGAGGGTCTGCGCGCGGTATGCCACCAGCATGAGATCGATCAGCTGAACGGCCTGTTCTGGATTCAGCGGCTGTCCCGCCTGAAACGCGAGCGGCCGATCAAGCGCTTCGAGAAGGTCTCGCGGGGCTGAGATAGATTGGCGGAATACGCTCCGCTATTCCGCCCTACGGGCTGGCGCTAATCCCACCAAAAGAACCACCAGTCGTGCGCCATCAATTCGGCAGCCAGCGCTCGAAAAGAGCCTACGCCCTGATCGATGATGTCGTTGCAGTACACATGTTGCACGCGTGCAAGCTCGAGAGCCTCTTCGCGGGTAGCAGGCTTGCGCGAGACCTGCAAATTAAGGGTGTCGCCATCGATTCCAATCAATTCAGCACCATAGCGGTCACGCCATGTGCGCAATGCGGCAACGTGGTAGGCCGCAGGAGGACAGGCATTCCAATGGCCCCAATGCAGATGGGCCGGAATGGTGGTTGGATCGTCTGTCGGGATCAGTGCTATTTGCACATTTGATCGAACCTTTCTGGTCGCGAAATCGTTGACGACTGACAAACCTGGCGAATAGGAAGGTTCGGCGGGCCACTCACCCAAAGGCGGCTCGTATTCCTCGGGCTCGGCGCTGATCGACGGATTCATCTTGCTGAGGACCGCCATGACCCTCGCGAACTCTTCGCGGCGAAACCTCAAGAGATCTTCGGGAAAGTTGATCGAGGCGGCCTCGGCGAGAATGTCGTGGACTGGCGGAAGCCGCGCAGCTTGCCCTGGGTTGAGGGCAGGAAGGTAATCCTCGATCTTGCTGCCGAGCACGACGGGCGCTCCACGGCCAGCTTTCTTCAACTCCTCCCATTTGGCCAGGACATCCTCACCGCTGATCTCCACCACTTCAAACGGGAAATTTGCCATAGCCATCATGCGCCGCCCCTCCTCTTCGAGAGCAAGCAGCCTACCACGCAACTAGCCCTCACTCCCACGCGATCGTTCTGATCGAATGTAACAAATTGATTTATTTGCACAAAATTTTATTTGTCCTAAAAACTTCCGCCGGACCGTCAGATCCGCATGGCTTTTGATTTTAAAGAGAAATTTGACCGCTCTGGAGTTTCCTCGCTTTCAGCGACTATCGAGATCGACCGGTCAATCTTCCTCGAATCCGCTATCAGTACCGCACCATCGACGTGGCCGAAAACTACCGTCAGCATTTCTCCTTAATCGAAAAAAGACCCCATGGGGCCGTTCACCGACGGTCTGCATTCAGGTGCGAAGTATGAGGCATCTGCCGTTTGTGGGCACAAGGCGTACATGACTGCTCGCGACCCAAGCGGACCTGACGCGTCGGCGCAGTCTGTCGGGCGAGTTGGGTGATTAAGCAGGAACGTACGTCAACCTGATCACGTCCTCGCCAATCAGATCGCTGGCCACAAGGCGGAGCGGCGGCCGGGGGCCGGCGAAGAATGGCTTGCCACGACCAAGCACGACGGGGTGGATGTAGAGCCGATACTCATCAACAAGACCAAGGTCGGTCAGGCTTCGCGCCAGGTCTGGCCCGGCGACCTCAATCTCTCCGACGAGTTGAGCCTTCAGCCCGCGTATCACCGCCTCGAGGTTATCCCCGACAAGAGTAGCGTTGGGGCCGACCGACTTCAACGAGCGCGACACGACCCACTTCGGTTGGCTCCGCCACGCCGCTGCGAATTCGAGTTCCTCTGCGCTCCACTGAGGAAGGTCTTCGTCCCAATAACGCATGACCTCGTACATGTGGCGGCCGAACACACTGCCGGTCAGGTCGCGCACTTGCTCTATGAAGTGACGAAAGAGCGCGGGGCCAGGCGCAAATGCCAGGTGGTCGACATAGCCGTCCAGGGACTGGTTCATTCCGAAGACGAGCTTCGCCATGCTGCAAAATCTCCACCCCAGGTTTTTCAGTATAGCTTGAGCCGCCGTGACGCGGAAGCGAGGTTGGGCGCAAACCGCGCGCCGCTATGTCGGTGTGACGAAATAACCAGAGGTCCGCTAACCGCCCTGAGCGGACAGCCCTCTCTTAGATCACCTAATTGGCGCCGCGGTGCTGCCAAAAGAACCACCGTCACACCCAGCAATTCAAACTGACGGTGGTTTTCTTGGTAGTTCTTATCGATTCAAAAACTACCGTCAGAAACACCGTCTAAAAATTCTACTGACCTAGCTGGCTGCCAGCGATTCGGAAACCGCACCATGGCAGCGCTGACCTCCGGCCCACGTTGTTGCTCGATCGGCAAAGGGAGCCAGCAGCTCCCAGCTGCGATCGACGTTGCGGTACCAGCCGAGGCGACCGCGGAACCCGCTCCGCAGAAGCCACTCTCTCACCTCGTCGACGCGGAGACGTCCGATGCAGGCGATCGCATAGTCCGGAGCCGGGCCGCAATGGCACGGATGGCGAGCACGTGAAGCGTGACAGCAAGAGGGGCTAAGAAGCCTGGAACGAAAGTGTAGGGGAATAACCCCATTGCCACGTTCGGCACCTCGGTGCTGATCAGTTTCAGGGGACCTGTGAGCACGGAGCTTGCCGCGACCGCCGCAACCGCTTGCAAACAACCCGCTCCTCGACTATGTATATCCCAATTGGATATACCGCGAGGTGACGCCATGACCAGTTCCACCGTCTTTACCAGCAATCGCAGCCAGGCAGTCCGGCTGCCCAAGGCGGTCGCCTTTCCGGAAGACGTGCATCAGGTCGATATTTTGAAGATCGGCCGCAGCCGCGTGATCGTGCCGCAAGGCAAGCGGTGGGACGATTTGTTTCAGAACGGTCCGCGCGCAAGTGCGGATTTCATGGTCGAACGTGAGCAGCCGCGGGCCGAGGAGCGTCAGCCGCTCTGATGCTCACCTACATGCTCGACACCAATATCTGCATCTACGTCATGAAGAACTATCCGCAGGCCTTGCGCGAGAAGTTCAACGCGCTGGCCGAACAACTCTGCATTTCCTGTATCACGCTCGGCGAGTTGCACTATGGCGCGGAGAAGTCGGCGCGCCGGGCCGACAACCTGACGGCGATCGAAAATTTCGTAGCGCGTCTCGACGTGCTGCCGTTCGGGCCCAAAGCGGCGGCGCATTACGGTCAGGTCCGCTCCGAGCTGGAGCAGGCCGGAACGCCCTGCGGTCCGCATGACATGCAGATCGGCGGTCATGCCCGCAGCGAAGGGTTGATCATCGTCACCAACAACATGCGCGAGTTCAGCCGCATGCAGGGAATCAGGGTCGAGAATTGGATTTAGACAAGTGGCGGCAATCACCATGCGGCTAACGCCGCTTCACCTCATTGGTCTTGCGCTTCGCCGTCGCGGCACTGGGCGCAGTGTGACTTTCTTCAACTGTGGGAAGATCAAGCGCTGAACGCAACCTTCCGACGCCCCGTACGTACAACATCGCGTATGGTGCCGGCTCCAACAGATCGGCCCGCGGCCTGAATTCGGCAATCACTTTGTTGAAAGGGATCGCGCCGCAGCCCGGCACAAGACATTCTTGCTTGTCCTTTGGACAAGCGTTGAACGAACAAAGCCGGCCAAGATAGCGATCGCTGCCCGGCTCGATCATAAAGACGTCGAGTTGTTGACTGACCACGCTGGTCCCGGCCCCACGTTCGAAGGCCGCGCGCAACGCCTGTGCGGCAGCGCGACGAAGCGAACCAAGCCGCTCCTGCGAATCGATCCAAAGCGCGAGGTCTAGGTCGCCGCATTCGTGCCAGACCTCGATTCCGGCGCGGCGGAAATCCGAGAACCGCGGTATCTCCTTCCATAGCGCCTTGGCAACCGAACCAATCACGGCCACAGACTGCACTTCAGGGAACGCCGTCCACGCATCGGCCACGACATCAGCGGCCAGCCTGAACTCTCGCTGCCGGCGCAACATCAATTGGTTCTGTTGCTCGATCGCGGCGCGCCTCACGGCTTCACCTCATTCGTTCAACCGCTGAGCCCATCACGCGATCCTGCCCCGCAAGCCGTCCGCGAGCACCGAGAGCGCATTGGCCAGCTGTCTCGCGGTTTCGGGTGCAGGCAACGGCATTTTGAGGTTCTGCGCGCCCGTAGTTGGATCGCGCTCAATCCATGGATGCGCCACGGCATTGGGATCGTTGGCAGCGGCCAGCGCGGCGACAAACTGCGCGCCAATCTGCGCCAAGGCTTGCCACGGGTCGGAGCCTGTGTCACGCGACGGTGCTTTGGGCCCGCCCGCCCGAGCGGTCGCCGTCTCTTCAGCGCTGCTTTTTTCATCCGCGCCACCACCTTCCACCGACGCCGCACCGTCAGTGGTGACGATGTTGCTCACTTCCTCGGCAGGCGTCACGGCCTCGCCCTCACCGATATTTCCGGTGACGCTTTCTACGTCCTTCATGAAGCGGTTCAAACGCGAACCGCCGAGTGAAATTTCGCCGCTGCCGCCATCGAGGATCCCCGCCGACAAGGAGCGTTTAAACGCCAGCGTCGAGAGCATCCCCTCCTCGATGGTGCCCTTTGCCACGAAATTGATGACCTGCACCGGCCGCGTCTGGCCCATGCGATGGATGCGCGCGATACGCTGTTCGAGGATCGCCGGGTTCCACGGCAAGTCCATGTTCACCACGGTCGAAGCATGCTGCAGATTAAGGCCCGTGCTGCCGGCATCGGTCGAAAGGAACACGCGGCAGGCGGGGTTGTCGCGAAACCGCTCGACCAGCGCCGGGCGTTTGTCAGAGGGCACGCCACCGTGGAAGGAGACGTAGCCGATCCCGCGCGCTTCGAGACGGCGGATGACGATGTCATGGGTCCGCGTCCACTGCGAAAACACCACCGCCTTGGCGTCGGGCTCGGCCAACAATTCGTCGAACAGCGCCGCCAATTCGTCCGCCTTGACGCCGTGGTCGGTTTCCTGGTCCAGCAGATAGGTGCTGTTGCACGACATCCGCATGTTCTGCAGGGCGATCATTAGCCCGCGTTGATCCCTGTCCGACAGAAACCGGGTCTTGCGCCAGCGCCGGACGATTTTCGCCACCTCATCGGCGTTTTCCTGGTGATAGACCATTTGCGGCTCGGTCATCGGCACCAGCAGGTTCTGGTCGGTCCGGCTCGGCAGTTGCTGCAGCACCTCGGACTTGCGCCGGCGGATCATGACCGGCGCCAGCGTCTGGCCGATCTTCTCCAGCTTGGTATAGCCGGTGACTCGCCCGGCTTCGTCCTTGACCTGATGCTCGTGCAGCAGTTTCCAGGTTGGCCCCAGCCGGTGCTGATCGACGAACTGAACGATGGAAATCAGCTCCTCCAGCTTGTTCTCCAGCGGCGTGCCGGTCAACACGATCGCATAGGAGCTATCGATGCGCTTCAAGGCGCGCGCCGCTATCGTGTTCCAGTTCTTCACCCGTTGGGCTTCATCGACGATCACAAGTTCGGGCACCCAGGGGCAGCTCGCCCTTCCAGCTGCGCCAGCTGCCCCCGACGCGCCGCCCAAGCTGTTCGCCATGGGGCTCCTGACCAACCTCCTGAACCCCAAGATCGCGGCCCTCTATTTGTCGCTGCTGCCGCAATTCGTCGACCGGCAGGCGGGCGACGTGCTCGGCCAGACGCTGGTCCTCGGTTCCCTGCAGCTCGCCGCCAGCGTCGCCGTCAACGCCGCCTTCGTGGTGACGGCCGGCAGCCTCGCCGCCTTCATGGCGCGCCGTCCCTTCTGGGCCAGGCTGCAGCGCTGGCTCATGGGCACGGTGCTGGCCGGCCTCGCGCTGCGCATGGCCCTCGACAGCGGCCGGCGCTGAGGGCGCCGGCGCCACCATCCCGGGAGAGCTCGACGCCAATGCGTCGGCTCACGGCGCTGCGCCGCCGGCATCCGAGCCGCCCCTTATCCGCAGGGGATGAGATGGATGCTGGCGACGGGCAGCGCGGCGAAGATGCTGCCGCAGCGTCCGCTGCCTTGCGGCGACGCCAGTCAGCTTCCCTGTGAGCGGTAGACCGCGGTTACAGGAGCGAATAGCCCCGTTTGGGTCAGCTCATCCACGTTCAAGGTGTTGCCATCGCAATTGACTTCCCAGTGAGTGAAGTCTTTGGCGGTGTAGCGGATGGTGCAGATGATCGAGTTCGTATGCGAAAATACGCCATACGAACCCTCGGATGTACCTTCCATCCATACCTTGTCGGCGTATTGAAAGAAGCAAGACGCCAACAAGCGGTCCGGATGCGCCTTGTTGTAGACCTGCACTCCCTGCAATTGGTCATGAACGGTCTTCTGGTAGTTCGCCTGGGTCCGATCCAGGCCGATCTCGGTGAACAGGATCGGCGTGGCATAGGCCTGCCAGGCCTGATCGACCCAGCCCACGCCCGAATTTTCGGCATTCTGAAACAGGTAGGCCGCGTCATTGTAAGTCTGCGGCGCAAGAAACAAGCGCGGCGCAATCGCCGGGTCGGCTTTCAGGGGCGGCAGGAGCTGGTCCCAGAAACCGAAGCACGGGAAGCGCGCACCGAACTTGGCGAACTGCACCGGATGGCCCAGGCGCACGCGGCGAGGCTTCGGGAACACGCTGGTCTCGAGGCGCACCCAATCTTGGGTGAAGGTCACGCATTGTTCGGCGCCGTAGCCAGCCAGCTCGTTGCCGAATACCACGCCGGCGATGATGGGGTGATAGTCGGTACCGGCGTGATTGGCGAAAGACCGCAACAAGGCGGGAATCTTGGTGGCGCGATCGGGGTAGCCAGCATCTGCCTGGAGGAAGTAATTCGAGACCGACACCAGCACGCCCATATTGAGCTCGTTGCACTCGTTCAGGAAGTCGTGGTGCGGATTGCGCGGATCCCAGTCGTATAGCCGGATCAGCTGCACGCCCAGATCCGCCATCGCCTTCAGATCGTGGCGGCATTTCGCGCCGCCGGTTCCGCAAGAGGAGCCGCTGGAAGACGTGTAGCTCGCGCCCCAGAGCGGCTTCATCGCGTCATAGGCCGCATCGCTGCCGAAGAAGATGCATGTCTGGTTGGCCGTCGACGGGTCATAGGGCGCAGGAAAGCCGTCGTAGCAGATGCCGTTCACGATTCTGCCGAGTGCCATGAGATCTCCCGAATGTCCAAGCAGGCGACCAGCACGTTTCGAGCTGCCGGCTGCACAACCAAGATTGCATGCCGAAGATTGCAAATTCAAGTCAGCGGACACGCAAAAACGTTCCGATCCGATTTCGCGGCTCGTCGACCATCGCCGACCCATGATCAGGATCCCTGCCACCTCGCGAGCTTCGCCTGCCGCCAGGCGCGGTTATTCAGGATCGACGCATATGAGATGACGGATCCGTGTCGCGCTCGAGCCCTCGCGTGCCACGGCGCGGGAGATCCCTGGATCCTGCGAGGCTTGGCGGCGAGGAGACGGGACGCCGGACGCTAATTCGTCAGCAGCACCGAATTGACGGCCGCCTGGAACATCGCCTGCATGGCCTCCGAGATGCCCTTGGTCGGCGTGATCTCGAAGTAGAATCCCTGCGAGGCGCAACTCTGCAGCTTCGTCGGGATCGAGCTCGAGAGCGGGGCGACCCACTGGTTGTAGAAGGCGTTGTTGGTGACCGGGTAATAGGGCGTGTTGAGCACGGCGATCGTGATGCCGCGACTCTTGATCGTCTGGCACAGCGCCGGGTTCAGCGTGTTGATCAGGCGGTTGGAATTCACATTCCCCGAGGGCTTCGGCGAGGGCAGGTTGCTCACCGGCTCGTCCTGGACGCCATCGGTGACGACGAACAGGAATTTCGCCGCGGTCGCGGCGCTCGTTCCGTCTCCGGGATCGGTCATGATGGCGTTGATGCCGGGCAGGGCAACGTCATAGGAGGTCTGGCTGTCGCGCTGGTCCTGGTAGGAATAGGCGAGGTCGATGGCGTTCGCCGCCGTCCCGACGGCGGCGAGGTCGGCGTTGGGAGCGGCGATGGTCGCGAGCGTGTCCGAGAATTCATAGACGCCCATGCGGAACTGGCTGGCGATGATCGCCGCGTTCGTCGCGGTCTGGGTGAGCGCCTGCGTGGCGGTGCGCAGCACGTCGATGCGCAAGGTGACGTTGTTGTTCCTGGCGACATGATAATAGTCGCTCGTGTCGTCGCCGGTTATCTTGTTCTTCTTGTCGTAGGTGTGCTGATGGCAGGCGAAGGCGCAGTTGTCGGGCGTCTTCGCCTGCAGGGCCGAGATGTCGGCTGGCGTCGCGGCGAGCCCCATCGAGGGGGAATTGTCGAGGAGCAGGTAGAAATCCACATAGGGCGTCTTGGCCTTCGAGGTCGCGGTCCCGGCAATGGCGACGCTGGTTACCCCGATCATGCCGGCGACGGCGGTGCGAACCGTCGCGGCATAGCTCGCCGTGACGGTCATCGTGGCGACGCCCGAGACGATGCTCGCGTGGAAATCCGTGATGGTGACGCCCTGGATGCTCGACGAGAAGGCATCGAACAATTGGCGCACGCTAGCCTCCGTCGGCATGCTCGCGGCGACGAAGGGCTTGGCATTCAAGGACACGGCTGCGAGCACGGCCGAATCGGCGGCGCTGTCGAGCTTGGAGCGGATGGCGGAGACGCGCGAATAGTCGACCACGATGCCGGTCGTCGCCAGGAGCGGCACCAGCGCGAAGGCGAACATCTGGGCGATATTGCCGGCGCGGTCACGCGCAAAGCTGCGCCAACGCGCTCTCAGCGAAAGGCGGCCGCGACGCATGGGTTGATGTCTCCGAACGCCGGGTTGACGGCCACGCAGCCATCTCGCGGCCCCAGGCCCTAATGAAGGGTCATCCGGTTCGTTAGAATTGCAGCCAACGGCCCGCGAAGGGCCTGAAGCGGCGTCGGAAATTGCGATTTGGTTAACGCGCGGGCCCGACGCCCTGCCGCAACGGGCGAGCCGCCACTGCCGCTTCGCGCCGGTCGGCGCCCCGCGCCGCCGGCGTGCCGCCGGGGTCGACGGCGCCAACGATGAGATGGTATTTGGCGCTGGTCAACATCAGGTTCTGGAACCAGGTCACGAGATCCCCCCAGGGATCGTGGATGGTCGAGAGGCCCGACACGAAGGCGACCACCGTGCCGACCTCCATCTGGCCGTCGATCACGTACCAGCCGCCGAGCCCGAGCACTGTGGCGGTGCCGAGATGGTGCGTCAGGTTCATCAGGAAGTTCAGCGAGAACTTCAGCTTGTAGACGCCCATGTTGAAGGTGAAGACCTTCTCGAAGCGGGATTCCTGCCGCAGCTGCGTCTTCTCTTCGTCCTCCTCGCCACCCACCACCTCTGCGCTGGCGCCACGCAAGGTCGTGATGCGCGCCTGCACCCGGCGGTTGATGGCGAGCTGGATGAGCGGGACGAAGACGAGCTGCGGCGAGAAGACGAGGAGCGAGATGAGCGCCATCCAGGGGTGGAGATAGGTGAGATAGCCGATCACGCTCACGAGGATGCCGATGCGCTGCACCGGCTCGGAGACGCTGTCGCCGATGAAGGACCCGACCGGATCGCTCTCCGCGACGATCATCGAGATCTCGATGCCCTTGTGCTCGGAACCGCTGTCGGCCGCCTTGGGGCTCGGCCCGCTCCCGGTGATGAATGAGCGCAGCGCCCGTACCGAATTCTCGGAGATCCAGCTGCGATAGATGTTGAGCAGCAATTTGAGCGACCCCTGCGCCAGCACCACGCCCCCATAGATGAAGGCGAGCGTCAGGATGGGCCCGAACTCATGCCCCTCGGTGATGGCGTTCACGACCCGGCGCTGCAGCTCGATCGGCACCGTGTCGAAGAACACCACGGCGAGCGACAGGAGAACGATCCACAGCTGGTCGGCAGCGCTCAGCTGCAGCACCAGGCGGAAGAGGCCTGCCGGCAGCGGCCCTCCCGCCAGGACGGGGCGAAACCGCGGGGCCCGCAAGGGTGAGGGCCAAGCGATCGCCGAGCGGGAAACCCGCCCGCGCGCGCCGGCCATGTCGCCCCGCCTGCCCATCAGGCTTCCCAACCCTCCTGCGCCCTCGCCTCCTGAGTCAAATCGGGCGCGGCCCGATTTGCGAGCACCTGGCGAATCCAGCGGACCAGCTCGTCCGGCAGCAAGTGGCCTTGCACATCGCGCCTGCCGTCGAGCGGGGGATCGAACAGGAGCTCGCCGGCCCGCAAGGCGACCCTGCCCGTCACCTCGGCCGTCGGGCCGCATTGGAGCTCGAGACCGGAAGCCGTCAGGGAGAGCGAGAGGAACGGATCCGCCGCTTCGTCGCGCAACGAGCTGAGCTGCCCGGTCTCGAACGTCGAGACGAGAGCTTGCAGGTCGTCAAGTCCGAACCAGGGCAAGGACGGCAAGTCTCTCGGCCTCATGGGGCGTCGCTGCTGCATCGAAGCGACGCGGAGTACGCCTGCCTCCCTCGCTCGCCATCACCCGTCTAACGTTCCAGCAGGGCAAACCGTTTCATTTCGCCGGATCGCTTCAGGTGATCGGCAGGCCGAGCTCGCTGAGGCCAGCCCCTACCGCGAGCTCGGCCGCGCCGGCGGCGACCTCCGTCCGCAGGTCGCGTCCCAGCACGAAATCGGCGAGATCCTGGTTGAGCCGCTCCCTGTCCGTATGGATGAGGCCGTGCGCCGCGCCCGGATAGACGAGGAAGCGCGAATTCGGCACGAGCCGGCTCGCGGCGTCCCCGGCCGCCGCCATCGGCACGGTCTTGTCGGCATCGCCATGGATGATGAGCGTCGGCACGTTGATCGTGCCCATCTCGCCGCGGAAGTCGGTCTCCGAGAAGGCGCGCACGCAATCGAGCGTCGCCTTGGGCGAAGCCGCCAGCGCCAGGTCGCGCACCCAGTCGAGATAGGCGCTGGAGACCGAGGGCGTCAGCAGGCCGGTGCCGAAGAACTGCTTGCCGAAGCTCGTCAGGAAGGCCGGGCGGTCGGCCTTGAGCTTCGCCAGCATGTCGTCGAACACGCTCCTGTCCGTGCCCGAGGGGTTATCGCCGGTCTTCAGCATGAAGGGCGTAACGGAGGAGATCAGCACGGCCTTCGAGACGCGCTTGCCCTTGTGGCGGCTGAAATAGCGCACCACCTCGCCGCCGCCCATCGAGAAGCCCGCGAGCGTGACGTCGCGCAGGTCGAGCTTCTCGAGGAACGAGGCGAGATCGTCGGCCAGCGTGTCGTAGTCGTAACCCGACCAGGGCTTCGTCGATTTCCCGAAGCCGCGCCGGTCATAGGCGATGCAGCGTATGCCCTGCAGGGGCAGCTCGGTCATCTGATGCTCGAAGGATTGCAGGTCGAGCGGCCAGCCATGGATGAGGACGAGGGGCTTGCCCGCGCCCCAATCCTCGTAATTCAGTTGGATTCCCGGTGATGTTTCGATGAAGCTCATGGCGTTGTCCTTCCGAGATCATCGTCGCGTCGGCAGGAACAACGCCCGAGCGCCCCGGAGGTTCGAGGCGGGAGAACGCGAGGCAGAGGCGCCTCAGCGCCTTGCGAGACCTTTGCAAAATGCTCCGCGCGGTCATCCCGGATGCGATGCAGCATGAAATGGTGCATCGCCGATCCGGGACCCATCTCGTTGCCACGATGGGTCCCGGGCCTGCACCGCATCACTGCGTGCTACGGTGCGCCCGGGATGACTCCAGTTCTGCAACGACCCCGCAAAAGGGATCAGGTGCGTCAGGCCTTGCCGGTGCGCGGCACCAGCCAGGCCAGCACGCGTTGCGAAGGATCGCCGCTGCACAAAAGCTCCTGCGTCTCGGCCTTCTTGGCGGCGAATTCCGCCGCCTGCTCGGCGGTCTTGCGCTTGTCCCGCGGCAGCGACATCCATTCACGGATGATCGCCCGGCGCTGGTCATGCTCTGGTTTCATGTCTCGATCCTTCCGGATGTCTCTGGCGCGACGGCTCATCGCGGCAAGGCGCGTCTCTACAGGGTTTCGTCCGAAAGATCATG
>Ga0137415_10001783_pt1 | contig 21412 bp, 15 predicted proteins | sample CZODoug3_1_1_16f_FD_183082 | JGI IMG/M metagenome (GOLD analysis project Ga0137415, IMG submission 183082) | Vadose zone soil fungal communities from Angelo Coast Range Reserve, California, USA - CZODoug3_1_1_16fungal (Hybrid Assembly) | ecosystem: Environmental > Terrestrial > Soil > Vadose...
TCCTTTGAAATTTGCATGATGCTGGATCTCGCCTATATCGAAAAATGGAGCTTTTTTCTCGATTGCAGGATTTTGTTGAAGACCATCCCTGCGGTCTTGGTGGGAGAAGGACAGTAGTGCTGGTTCACGAGGTGTGCTTTGGCATTTTGGCCCGGACTGCGGAAACGGAAGACTCTTGCGCTTCGTATTGCGCCGAATCTGTTGAGCGGAAACGAAGCGCTCGCTTTAGAACCTGGCTCTACTGATCATAATTATGCTCACACCTGGAGCGGCCCAGTTGTCTTGATTCGCGACGAGCGAGTTCAGGGACAAATCATCAATGGCTGGCTGGTTCTCATTGTGGTCCTGGGAGCCGTAATTGCCGTCGCGGACGGTCTAACACGCGCTCCCAATCCAGAGTTGGAACTATCTCCCCCTCAACCCTTGGCATACGAACCATACCGTGCGGCTTTTCTGCTTGCGGGCCTGACCCTTCCACTTATGTTTGCCTACGCCAAAAGGGCATGCGCTTCGCTGACCGAGGGGTTATTCCTTTGGTTTGTATTTTGCACCACTGCATACATGAAGGATTTTTCCTACCTTCGCTGGCCTGGCGTTCCCCTCTTCGTCACCGATATTGTCCTGACAGTTTTGCTCGTTTCGATCTATATTGTGCCGCGCCGGCGCGCCACTCCCTACCCCCCCTTGTTGAATATCTTCCTTGCTCTTTTCATTGCGGCTGGCGCGCTGGCAGCCGCACGGGGTTTCTTGGGACATCGCGACACTATCTTGGTGCTTCGTGATTCCGCGTTGGTCGGTTACTCGCTTTTTTTGCTGGTTGGGTATCATCTGCTCAGGAGTTGGCTTGCGGTTCGGAGGGTAGCAGTGTGGTTCCTGTTGGGCGCGGTGCTCAGCGTTCTGAATGGATTGGGTTGGTTGGTTGTCGCTCCCGAACAAAGACGCTTCGTCGCGCCTGGAATTTATGTTTTGGTCTCGCTCGTTGCCGTTCTTGTAATGATGGCGAACCGCTTCATCAAGCCCCGCGTCGGTTGGATTTTCGCCGGGATCTTCTCTCTTGGCTTTTTGCTCGCTAATGCGCGAAGCCTTTTCATAGCTCTTGCCGTCGTGTTTCTGGTAGTGCTGTTTGTTCCAGGGATGCAACAGAAGAAGCTTCGTTCCATGCGCCTGGTCACAGCGCTTGTTGCTGCCGCCGTTCTGGTGTGCACTTTTGCGTTTCTATTCCTTCATCTGCAGGTCGGCCGAGACTTTACGACGCGTGTCGCTGACAATTTTGCTTCGGGGATTCTCCACACGAGTGACGACCCCTTCTGGAAATTCCGGGTCATGGCCTGGAAAGAGGCCCAGAGGCGCTTTGAGCAGTACCCTCCAGCTGGGGAAGGGTTTGGAATTCCTTTTAACTTTGACATCTGGGACAACGATCCCCGCCCCCACAATACGTTCCTGACCGTACTCTACAAGATGGGCCTGCTGGGTTTTCTTCCTTTGTTGGCTCTTCTTGTTTATTTCTTCTGGCTTTGTGTGCGAGCGGTTCATTGCAATTCGGAGAACCGTCGTGTTTCCTTCCTGCAAACACTGATCTTGGCGCAAGTCTCTTTCTGCGTGTGGGGCGGGGCTGATTCCGTGCTTGAGAGTCCTTTCTTGGCCTCACTCTTTTGGGTGGGGATGGGTCTCGGCTTGGGCATGATTCAGAAACTCAATTTTGAACGGTCGTTGCTGGATCTTTCATATTTTCCTCGTGCAAACGATGAAATATTTAAAAGCGATCAGCCCGTCGGAATAGGCAGTGACGCGGTGCTTCCGCTGTAATTTCGCGAACCACCATTGTTTATATGTGCGCTCGAGCGCACCGGAGGACATCTAGTGAAGCACAGCTTAAGGCCAGCTGAAGAGAAGCGGAGCCTAAAGTCCACGTCAGCATGGCGGGATGTTCGCGGCACAAACCGCCCGAGCTTGAGGGATCCTTCGGCACGGGCGAGATTATTACCCATGACGCCAGGTAAATGGCGGCTCGTCCGTATCTTCGAATCCGTAGCGCGATTCCTAAAGCTCCTGATGCCCCCTCTACCGCCTCTAAAAAATCCTGCCGAACCTCCTTCGAGCATCCTCGTTGTCGAGTACTGGAATTTGGGCGATCTCGCGATCCTTGTCCCCTTTCTCAGGAATCTCCGACGAAGCTTCCCTTCGGCGCGAATTTCCCTCCTCGTCAACTCAGACCTCGCTTCCTTCCTAGGGGGGCAGGGACTTGTGGATGAATTTATTCCCGTGCGCGTGCCTTGGGCGAGGCATTTCAATCGCTTGAAGAAATACAACCCCTTCTCCCTTGACTGGATTTCACTGGCACGCACGTTGCTCGCGCTACGCAACCGCCGATTCGACTGGGCTTTTTCCGGCCGGATGGATGTGCGCGACAACCTTATGCTCTGGCTGAGTGGCGCGCATCGGCGCATCGGGTATGGAATCGGCGGTGGCGGTTCTTTTTTGACCGACGAGATTACGCCGGACCTGTCCCGCCCGCACCGCGCCGAAGTGTGGCTGCGCTTGCTGGAGGCACGGGGAGAGCCTTCGGACCCGAAGCTTAGTGGCTTCCATCTAACGCATGCTGAACTGGCCTCAGCTCGGTCTTACCTCGCTGGGCTTGGAATTCCCTCTAATGTGCCTCTCATCGGTGTCCACCCCGGTGCCCGGATCGCGGCGCGACGATGGGGCGACGAACGCTTTGCTGAAATTGCTCGCCGCGTGTTGGAGGAAACCGACGCGCACGTTCTGTGGTTCTCGGAGCCGGGGACATCGTCCCAAGCGCCTCGGTTGAAGCGCTGTCATGCAGTTAGCCTCAGCTTCCGATCTTTTTTAGCCGTCCTTTCTAACTGCCGTCTTCTTGTGTGCAATGACAGCGGTCCAATGCATCTTGCGAACCTTCTGGAGATTCCAGTTGTTGCCGTCTTCGGTCCGCAACGGCCGGAGTGGTTCGGTCCGCGCGGACCGCATGACCGTGTCGTGATTCGTCCGGAATTCTCATGCCGCCCATGCTCTGATTACTGCATTTTTGACCAGCCCCACTGTCTGCGGGCGATTTCAACGGATGAAGTGTACAGCGCCGTTGAGAATGTATTTCAGCAGTTGAGTCACGTCCCGGATGGGCGAGGAGAACTACCATATGAAAGCTATATCTGGACCAGCGTTGGGCCGGCCCTTCGTTCCACAGACTTCTTGCGGAACCACTCAGGGCCCCAGCGCGGCTGAAACCAGGGTCATCGAGGCCAATGTAGCCTTCTATCTCCAGATTGCAGAGAAGTACGACAGCTACGAAACATATATTTTCGACCCCCATCTACAGCAAAGTCTCGAGGATGACCTCGACATCATTGGTTCCTATTTTTCCTCGCTGGGGCGGACGCCCTCTTGTCTCGAATGCGGCGGCGGCACTGGGAACCTGACTTTGAAGATGTGTGCTCGGGGCTGGGCCTTTACCGTCGTGGACGTTTCCGAAAAAATGTTGGGTTTGCTACAAGAAAAAGCGCGCGCTCAGGGTCATTCTCCCAACCTCGTTCAGGGCCCCATCGAGCGATTCCTCGAGAAGGCCAGTGAGCCTTACGACCTGGTCGCATTCAGTTCGGTTCTTCACCACATATACTCCTATCTATCCATCGTGGAGCGCGCATCTAAGCAATTGAGCCGTGGCGGCATCTTCTATTCGAACTATGACCCTCTCGCCCCGAAGAGCCCCTTTTGGGCTCGCGCTTTCGAGTCGTTGGATACCACGATTGCCAAGGTCTTATTTGATCCAGCGGACGTTCTACCGGGCACCCTAAGGCGCTTACGAAAACTCTTCTCACGGAGCGATCCCGAGTTCGGCCGCGCCGTGGCCGGCGCCGGTGACGTGGCGGAATTTCACGCCAGAACGGGCGTGGACGACCTCCAAATCCTGCGGGCCCTGCAAGGGAATGGCTTCTCTATCGTCAAGCACCAAAGATTTGCGACCGGAAGAACTGCAGTTGCTCGACTCTTGAATGATCGCCTTAGACTTTTGGAAAGCTTCAAGATTATTGCGCGCCGTAATTCTGAAGCGTTTTAAGACACAAGGTTTCGGGTCGACCGGCGGCCAGCGCACCGGCCGCTTCAGCACTCAGCCCTCATATTCCACGGAATTTCGAACTCACACGCAATACAATGCCGTGCAATTCTCAATCGTCATTTTTCAGATATACCGCCCGAGTCGCTGGCCGTAGCGAGCTTTCGTCGCTTTGATCGAAGTGTCACGGGCCAGTGCGTCTCGGATCCAGACGGGAACCACTCTTTAAGACGCAGGATTGGTTCTTCAAAGAAGTGCCACGAAATTGAAGCAGCTATGGCGGCCAAAGGAATCTGCCCGGCAAACGCTGCCAAATTTCCAGCCACTGGGTGGGCCTGGTAGAAGCCCAGAGAGCCGATGAAACGGGACCACAAAATGAAGAGTGGATAGTGCAACAAATATATTCCGTAGCTGATCTTTCCTATATAGCGCAACCAGGCAGCCGAGAGGCTTCTTCCAAGCAAAGAGGATCGCGGGTCAGAGGTTAGTGATATACCTAACAGGCCGACAAATGCGATGGCCAGAAATGTATAGCTTACGATGGAGCTATTCCTGTGCATCAAGATTCGCGCCAGTAGCACGCCCGCTGCACCGAGTCCTAAGAATTGATAAGCGCGAGTGCGCCAGCGGACCAATGTGCAGCTCGGAGAGCGTAACCAAAGCGCCGCCAGAGATCCAAATGCGATCGCGTCCAAGCGAGAAAGCGTAAAGAAGTGAATAAAGCCGGACGGCGCGCCATAAAAACGGGCGGCGAGCCTCAGGGACAAAGATACAACGACAAGCGAGGCACAAATTATGGCGAGGGTGCGTTTTTTGAATAAAAATACCAGCAGGGGCCAAGTCAGATAAAACTGCTCCTCAACGGCCAGGGACCAGGTTGCACCCAGACCAAACGGATACGTCTCGCGATTGACGAAGACGATGTTTTGCACGTAGAAGACAAAAGCAGGCCAAATGCCGGCGGCGGTCGATCGCATGGAAGGCGCAAATAGCGGCACTATTACAAACGCCACAAAAAGCACCGCGTAGTACAGCGGCCAGATGCGGAGCACCCTTCGCGCGTAGAAATTTCGAAAAAAATGCGGAGACCCCTTTGAATCTGTGAGTATCCCGGTGATAAGAAACCCTGACAAGACAAAGAATAAGTCCACACCAAACCGCGCATATTCCAGCATCCCCGCATGGGGCAAGGCTTCGAGAAAACCGGAGTGGCCAATGAGAACCAGAAGAATCGCAATGCCCCGGAGGCCGTCAAATTGGGGGATATATCCCGGGACAAAGAATGATGTCGAGATAGGTGTCTTTTCCATATTCCGAGAACCGGTTCACCTCCCGAAAAGGATATTCTCCGCGATTCCACCCGGCATCAATAGAGGAAACACCTGCCAGCGCCTTCTCAAAACCTGGGATTAAATATGATCTTTTCGTCTTCGGCGGTTAGCCATGGCCGCAGGTCACCAGTCTTTTCAACACAACAAAAGAATTTATTGCCTTGCCGTCGCAGGACGGGAATGGCATTCAAGGCAATTTGCAAGGCTCTCAAAAAAACAAGGAAGTTTTTTGCCCCCATGATCGATGTAATCGCGTGTATCTTGGTTTCTTTTCTCATGGAGAGCTCTTCCTCATCCACATTGAAGTCCCAGTAAGGGTACGCATGCACCGCACACACTTGTTCTGCCAGGTAGGAAGAAACTGTCTTGCGCACCTCGTTCGCGTTCCACCGATAGATGAAGTTTGGTATGCACGAATCTCTAACCCCGCCAGCTTCATGTCCGTGATAAACAACCGAGAATAGCTCATACGGAAACGAGACGCCGGCCCAGGTCAGTGCGCGCATAGAGAGAGAATCATTCGGTTCCAGCAGGACGACGTGCTTGCTGGCCACGCGGAGCATCTCACATAGGGCCCTGTGCGGGGACCGGCAATGGTGCAAGACTTCGTGCGCGAAGGCGCAATCAAATGAACCATCCGGCAAATCGATGTGTTCAGCGTCGAGCGCTAATAGATTCACTTTGGCGCTCAAATTCGAACATGCATCTTCTTTTAGATGTGACTGGAAATTCGACAGAGTTATGTCTTTGAATCCTGCGCGCACCAGAAGATCAACATCCTGCCAGGTACCGCCGATTACAAGCAGCTTTTCATTGGGATCAATATTGCAAGCTTTAATATGGCCAAGAAAGACTGCTAGGAATTGATCTCTCCTCTTTTTGGAGTCCCCCGCGTCTACCTGTTGCTTCGTAACCGAAGCTGGGCTCATAACATTCGCTATCACGGCTCATCTGCTCATTGCATTTTACATGCAACGCTCGGCATTTCTACTCCTGATTAGCAGCTAAACGTTCAGGCCCTGGCCAGACATATGAGTTGATTCGCGACCGCAACCGTTGCGATACGATCTCACCGACGAGCATGCACGGAATTGTCGAGGCTCAACATGATCCCTCATTCAAGGAAATCCGAAACTCGAACGACGCGCTCGTACCCGACGGAATGCCCCTGATTTGGCTGGGGCGGGCCAAAACGCTTCATTTGTCGCGGCGAGTCTACAGCCCTGACCTCCTGTTTGTATTGATGCTAAATAAACCTAAAACTGTTTGTTTTCATGCATTTTGCAAGGCTTTCTTCTAGAGGACGATTTTGTGCACGGTACTCCCATAGAGGCTTTACCCGCATTCCAATTCAGGGGTGCACCTTATGGACACAGGACCCCGTTGCCACTAGGCTCAAATCACCCAGTCAGCTTGAACCCCCAGCTCGCGTGCAAGCTGAAGAGAGCGTCAGTGCGCTCGTGCACTGGCCCACATGGTGTGCCGGTGAACATGCAATTCGCCACCAATCTTTTGATGGAGATGGCAGGCGCCGCCTGCACAATTTTCAGGCACTCCCGCCGGCTTCGACTTTTCCCCTACGCGTACGCTTGCACCTTTCTGATTCTCTTCGGAGCAACGCAGCCAGCAACTGCGGCGAATCAGCAAGAAACCACCCAGGAAACCGACAAGTCCCGGCAATCACCGGAACGCCCAGTGGCGCAGCCAACTCTCGAATCGACGGAAGATTGGAACCGCCGCATCCGCGAACTAATGGCTTCAGCCGATTCAACGGGCAAGATGAGTCCGCGTGAATACACGATCGGCCCGGATGACGTGTTGGACATCAACGTGTTCGAAGCCCAGGAGCTGAATCGCCAAGTACGCGTTTCCGCAAACGGCGAGATCTCTTTGCCATTGCTCGGCGCCGTTCCTGCAGCCGGCCTGACTCCCCGGGAACTGGAAAAGAGCCTCGAAGAGCTGCTTCGTCAAAAGTACATGAAAGATCCTCACATTGGCGTGTTTGTCCGAGAGATGCAGAGCCACGCGGTTTCGGTGGTGGGCGCGGTCCGCAAGCCGGGCACTTTCCAGATCAGCAGCGGCAAAACGTTGCTGGAGATTCTTTCGCTTGCGGAAGGGTTGGCCGAGGATGCCGGGGAAGAGGTCACAATTTTGCGTGGTGCAGCTTTGAACAATCCACCCGTGCCTCTTTCCGAAAAAGCGAACGACGTGCCAGCCTCTCCGCCGGCGACGCGGTCACAACTGCCCGAGACGCCGCAGGCAGCGGACGCAGGCACGGACAAAATCAGCGTAGTTTCTCAGAACGTGGTCCAGGTAAATTTGAAGGACCTCCTCGATTCCACCGATCCCACCCACAACCCCCTGGTATATCCGGGAGACATCGTCAAAGTTTCTCGGGCAGGAATCGTCTATGTGATGGGAGCGGTGCAAAGGCCGGGCGGTTTCGCAATGAAAATGAACGAGAGGATCTCCGTCCTGCAAGCACTCGCCTTAAGCGAGGGCCTGACGAAAACCGCGGCCAAAAGCAACGCACGCATCATCCGCACGAATGAGCGGAGCGGAAAGCGCACCGAGACGCCCATAGACCTGGGCAAGATCCTGTCCGGGAAATCCCCGGATCCCATGCTGGGACCCAGAGACATCGTCTTCGTTCCGGACAGCGCGGCAAAAACTGTGCTTACACGCGGTACAGAAGTCGCTGCCCAAACACTCGCAGGAATCTTGATCTTTCACTGGTAGCATGAAGGAACACGACAAACTCGAGATGAATGAGCGGTCCCGGTCCAACGGAAACGCCGGGGAAAGCCGAATCGTCAAATTTGCCGATTCTTACGAGATTCTGGAACCCCAGGAAGCCCCGGATTTCCGCGGTTACGCGCGCATCCTTCGAAAGCGTTTCCCGACCGTCCTCATTGTCTTTTCTATTTTGTTCAGCATAGCCCTCATCGCCACGCTCAAACAGAAACCCGTGTACCGCGCCCAGGTGTTGCTGGAGATTCAAAAAGAAAATCCAGACATTCCCACCATTCAGGAACTCTACGAACTGGACAGCGTCTCCGACGCTTATTTGCGATCGCAGTACACCATCCTGGCCAGCGAAAGCTTGGCGCGCAGTGTGATTGACCAACTCCGCTTGGATACCATAGGGGAGTTCAATGCTCCCGAGTGGTGGTCATGGCGCTGGCACAAAAAAAAGAATACCGGCGGGTCGCAAGTGTTTGCCGCGGGTCCGGCTCGCGCGGATCGAGAAGTCTATCAGCGAGTGCTGGAGCGTTTTGAAGGCCGGCTGCAAATTGATCCCATCAACCGGAGCCGGCTGGTGAACATTCAGTTCGATTCCCACGATCCCGCGCTGGCCGCGCGCGTCGCTAATAGCCTGGCGGAGAACTACATAGAGCAAAACCTGCAAGCCCGCTGGACGGCCACGCAAAAGGCTGCGGACTGGCTTTCGCAGCAACTGTCGGGCGTCAAAGCCAGATTGGAGAAATCGGAAGAGCACCTTCAGGATTATGCGCGGCGCAACGATTTGGTCTTTCTCGAATCGGACAAGGAACCAAGCCGCAACGTCGAGAACGAGCAGGTCCAGCAACTGCAGGAAGAGTTGACCAAAGCAGAGGCCCAGCGCTACGAGAAAGAAGCGCTCTACCGAGTGGTGGAGTCCGGTGACTACGAGCACTTGCCCGGAGAGTTTGAAAGCAAGGTGATTCAGGATTTAACCGAGCGTCTCGCGGAACTAAAGCGCGAACATGCCAAGTTATCCACAACCTTTAATGCGGACTATCCCCGCGTAAAAGAGATCCAAAGCCAGATCGACGAAATCGCCGCGGCGATCCAGGAGCAGCGCAAGGATGCCGCGAGCCAGATCAACAGCGACTATTTCGCCGCCGTTGGTAGAGAGAATTTGGTCCGGGACGCGCTCCACCAGGAACAAAAACAGTTGAACCAGGTGGCCGCGCGCGCCGTGCAGTACAACATCCTCAAACGCGAAGTAGACACGAATAAACAATTGTACGAAGGGCTCTTACAGCGATTGAAAGAAGCAAGTGTTTCCGCCAGCCTCAAGGCTAGCAACATCCGCATTGTGGACGCCGCTGAACCTCCAACGAATCCAGTGACACCGAAAATCCCGCTGAATCTGGGAGTGGCTGCAATCTTCGGCTTAGGGCTCGGCTTCTGTGCCGCGTTCCTGCAGGAGCGGCTGGACGATACCCTGAAGGGCACCGAGGACGTGGAACGCTTGTTTGGCCTGTCGGCTGTGGGGCTAATCCCCGCGGTACCCCAGCTCAACGGCAATCACCACAGCGTGTCCAAGTTGCTGGAACACGCCAAGGTTCTCAGCCGCAAAGAAAATGGCAACGGCCGCAAGCCGGCTTTGGCATGGCATCGCATTGATGAGGAGGCGAAACAAAACCCGGCGTTGGCAGAAGCGTTTCGCAGTCTTCGCACATCCATCTTGCTTTCCACCGCCGATCATCCACCCAGTTCTTTGCTGGTCACCAGCACGCAACCCGGAGAGGGCAAGACCACCATCGCCACCAACCTGTCCATTGCTCTCGCACAACTCGGCCAGCGAGTCTTGCTCGTGGATGCCGATTTGCGCTCACCTTCGCTGCACCGGCTCTTCGGTGTGCGGGAAAACCTTGGCTTGGTCAACTACCTCACCGGTCATCAGGATTGGCATACCGTCGTGCGTCCCTCGGGATGCCATGGCCTCGATCTCCTGTTCTGCGGGCCCATACCTCCCAATCCATCGGAACTTCTCTCGTCCCGAAGCATGGGCGAATTAATTCGTTCCGCGCGGGAACAATACCAGTTTGTCATTCTCGATTCCGCGCCCATGCTGGCCCTCGCGGACAGCCGCATTCTCGCCACGCTTGTAAGCGGCGTCCTCTTGGTGGTGAAGAACGCGATGATTCCTCGCGAACAGGTAAAGCAGGCGCTATTTGGCATTCACAGCGTGGGTGCAAACGTGATCGGCGTGGCGTTGAACAGAGTGGATCTGCACACCAATGGCTATTTCGACTACCATTCGGATTACCTTCCTGACGGCAAGGGATCGCCCAAAAGTTTACTGGAGGTGGATTCTCAGGTTACTCTACAAAAGCAGAGGTGAGCGGTGAGTCCACCGTGAGGAGCCTGGTGCTTCGCATTGCCGAAGCGGGTCTCATCATCGCGATATGGATCGCGGTGTTGGCGTTTGGCGGAACTTCACCTCCCTTTTTTCTTGTAACCCAAGTAATCATTCTCGGGCTTGGCGCCTTTCTCCTTTCCATCAGCTTGCGCGCGCCTCTTGCCGCCAGCGCTCTTCCCGTCGCAGTTCCTGCGGTCCTGCTTGCCTGGGTACTGCTCCAAATCCTCCCCTTGCCTGCTTTTCTTGCCCCGTCGTCCGCGTCACCGTACATCGCTCCCGCAGGCGCCACTCGCTATACAATCAGCCTCGCCCCGTATCAGACGGTTTCCCATCTCATTCTCCTGGTCACCTATTTGACTGCCTTCTATCTGGTCCTGTTGGTGAGTGCGGATCGAAACGCAAAAAAGCGCCTCGTTTACGCCCTCATTGCTTTGGGAGCCTTCGAAGCTTTCTACGGTTTGGTGCAGTATCTGACCGGATGGCAGCAGATTTTTGCTTATGTGAAGAAGTATTACTTGGAAGACGCCACCGGCACCTACATCAACCGCAATCATTTTGCGGGCTTCTTGGAAATGACGCTCCCATTTACAGTTGCTCTTGCCTTGCGCCAGGCTGGCAAACTGCGCAGTGCGGTTGAGCGCGGTGAAGAGAACGCGCGCCGGCTCTTATCCGCAGGGGAACTGCCTCCTCTTGTTTTCTTGCTCTTCCTGGCCGTCTCCATGTTCACCGCGCTCGTCTGCTCGCACTCGCGCATGGGAATTATCTCCTCTCTCTCTTCGCTCATGGCTATGTTTGCTCTGGCCGGAAGTTCTTCCATTTCCAAGCGCACTCGCACGGCAGTCGCGGTGCTGTTTTTCCTCGGCGTTGCCGGAATGCTTTTTTGGGTGGGAAGCGACCCCGCCGTCCAGCGTTTTGAGACCCTTGGACACGAATACGGTGGCACCAGCCAGAATCGGATATCCATCTGGCGCGACACCCTTGCCCTGGTTCGCCAGCATCCTTTGTTTGGTACGGGCCTCGGTACTTTTTCCGTGGCCTTCACTTCCGTGCAAACCGCTTTTCTCACCCTTCTGGTGGACCACGCCCACTGCGACTATCTGGAAGTGCTCAGCGAGCTCGGATTGCCAGGAGGCATCTTGGTGTTTGCCCCCATTTTCTGGATTCTCGCGCGATCCGTCCGCCGCTACCGGAAGACCGAAGATCGCTTGGAAGCCGCGGTTTGTCTGGGCTGCATAGGCAGTATCTCCGCCCTCCTGGTACATGGTCTGGCAGATTTTAATCTGTATATCCCCGCGAATGCGCTGGTCTTCACGGTCGCGCTGGCTCTAGCTTCGAAAGGAAGGGAGCTCTCAACTCACAACACATGACGCTGCGGCGTCCGCAAGCAACCGTTCACCTGTGTGGCATCTTCCTTCATGCTTCTCACACTCGGATTTATTCCGCTGATTGAATTGCCGCCGGCTGAAGTTGGGGTCATCGGTGATGTTTGGATCGGTTGATGGGTTGACCAAGATAATAAACGATGCTGTTGACGACGCGTACGTCGTATTGCCCGCGTACAGCGCCTGACGAGTCGAAGAAATTGGTGTGCAGACAATCGACGGTGAGGCGAAACCCGAACGCAGGTGAAAGGGTGTACTCAACGTTGCCGCCAAATTCCCAGGCCGGATAGTGAACGTGGCCTGTACCCAATCCGCCACTCGCGGTTGGAAAGGGTCCGGCAATCCTTGCCCCGCCGGCCATTACTTGAGCATACGTGCTCAACGAGTTGTCTTTCCAAAGAGAAATCGTAGGACCAACCAAATAGCTGAACATATCCGCGCGATGCCCGCTGTTGGAGACGTTCGAAGCAAGCGTGTAACTAAGATCCAGTTTAGCTCCAATCCGCTTGCCGTCATCGGTGGCAACGCTAACGTCCACTCCGCCCAAAGCAACACGGCCTGTCGTTGGTATCGAGAGATTGGTAACGGAGTACCCGGCGCTGAGGTTGAACATCGTAAAGTATCCAGGTGCGATCGGTGGCTGATTTATTGGACGAAAGGCAGGAGCAGCGGGAGTCGGCCCCGGCAGTATGGCTGACGGTGCAGGCATTGGAGCCGTCGGCGGAGGCACAGGACTTGCCCCCGTCGTTGTGTCTGGAACCGGCGCGGAATTGTTTTCGCTTGGGGGACTTTGCACAGATGGATCAGGTTGGTCGGGCGGACGAGGGTCTTGTGCCATGACCAGGATGGGCCAGATAAGAAAAGAGAAAGCTATTTTTCGCACTCTTCGCATGAGAAGACGTAGGGTGGGCTAGGGTGCGAAACTCCGGGTTCAGCCGGCGCAATAACGCACTCACCGTGACGTATTATGACCAGCTGTCGTGGCTGAACAAGCAGGTAAAAACCCTGCTTCGCACTCAGGGAAATTACGGATGCGATGTAGTCGTATCCCCACGAAAGAAGTTCAATTGTCGCCAAACGGTGTATTGTTGCCAAATGGCAAAATAGACTGAGTGGAATAGAAGATTGGTAGGGGCGGTGCGGATCGAAATCGGCGTTTCCAGCATTCTCAGGGACTTACGGAGCACTGCGGGGAACGAAAAGAAACGTAACACGCGTACCTCCAACCCACGCGATCTTCGGCTTCTTCGTCGCGCACCTCTTACTCATGGGTCTGGAAACCCTTCGCCGCCTTTGTGTTGCCCTGCTCGAACTCGGTACGGAGTTTGCGTGCGCTGTTCCGGGAGCAAAGCTGGTCTTAGCCATGGGACACACGGCTTGTGGCGCGATAAAGGGACCACCCTGTCTCAGCAGTTAATCGCGCCCAAAATGCGATTAAGGGCTAGTGACGCATGTCCAAGGCTAGATTCACAGCATGAACTGTAACCGCAACGATGATGCCCGACATCATTAGTCCCAAGAAAGCAATCAGAACGGCAACAATTTTCGAGGCGTTTTTGACCGGCCGGAGATCGCCGTAACCGACTGTGGTTGCGGTGACAAACGACCAATAAAAGGTGTCCATGTGCGACCAGCCCTCCTTCCTTCCCACGCCATACCCTAACAGAGTTATTCCCGAAGCAAGGCTCAGTAACAGAGGAAGGGTCAGCCAAAGGCCAAAGCAGAGCTGCTTAAGAAATATAATCGTAATGCCTGTAAAAATCATTGCGATTGCCTCCACGAGCATCGGTGATTCAGCAAGGGACCGCGCTGTATATCAAGTTTCCCCGAGGACGGCGGGAGTTCGAGCTAGCCAAGCAATGAACAACTTGTAGCCCACCGACAGAACGATCGCGCCAACGAACAAGCCGATAAGGCCCATCGCCACGAATCCTCCAATCGCACCGAGAAATACGACCGCGATGGGAACTGCGACGCCTCGCCCTAACAGAAGTGGCTTTAGGGCGTTGTCTACCAGGGCGACGATGAGGCACCAACCCATAAAAATCACGGCTTTCGTGACGCTCGAGGTCGCGAACACGTAAATCACGGCGGGAATAAGGACTAGTGTTCCCACCTGTAGCAGTGCGGCAACCAGAAACACGACGGCCCACAAGCCAGCACCAGGCAATCCTGCTGCAAGAAAACCAAGAGCCGCGAGAACCGATTGGATCAGAGCCACGCCAAGGATTCCTATCGTGACGCTGCGGATGGTGGAGCCGACGAGTTGCTCAAACTCCAGCCCTTTGTCGCCAAATATACGGTTGGCTAAGGAGTGCGCAGCACCGGCAGCACCCCGTGAGTTAGCGAGAAGGGCTCCCGCAACTATGATGGAGAGAGCGAATTGCAGAACGGTGAGGCCTATTCCCGCAGAAGCCGAAAGCAGGCCAGGGACGATTGCCTTGATTTGGGGAGCTAAACTCCTTAGCGCGGTGGTAATGTTCGTTGAAGCCAGGCTCCATGCAGTCTTTAAGGGAACGCCAACGACAGGCCAGGTTTCGACGCCAGCGGGGGGCGGTTGGATAATTGGGGTTCCGTCTTTGAGGTGTGCCGCGAGGGTCTGGATACCCCCAATCAGTGTTCCTGCGAGCAAGACCACAGGAACATTCAACAAAGCTAGTAGTAGAAGTGTGATAAGGACAGCAGCGAGCACGCCACGGCCGCCGAGTACGAGCTGTAACTGTCGGTAGCGCGGGTAAACGGCGATCGCGACGATGATGCCCCACACAATCAAGGGAAGGAAGGGGCGCAAGATAAGGAAACAAGCGGCGGCCAGGAGAATGACGAGCCCGATTTGGATGGATGCTTCAACGGCGCGATTCACATAGTCTTTGTCGTTCACGGTTTTTCCCGTCGCCAGGCGGATGTGTTCTTCAGGTCCCTATAAGAGAATTTCTGATTACTCTGCACTTCAAATCACGGCCAGCGGCCCGTCGGGCTACGAAAGGGACTGGCGAAAACTCAATGTCTGGAGATAAACAAAAGCAGCCCCTATCCCAATCAACACTTGCCACCAATGCTGGTATCCCGTGCCGATGCATGCCCCAGCGATGGTGAGCAACGCCGCGAAACCTCGCGCGACGTAGCGATGTTTTGTGAATCCTATTGCCTCAAAGATGGCAGCCAACAGCCAGAAAAAAACCGAACCGAGTATCACAAAAAGAATGGCATGGAGCATGGTTTGGTACCTTTCGGAAGTTGCTGCTGTAGAAGAGCCTCCAGGGCGTGGGATCACAGGTTTCGTAGGAATTACAGCGCGGATTGAAATTGGTGGAACCTGCTAATAGTGACAGCGTAGAGCTTCTTGCATTTATCAGCTCCCGGTAAGTTTGAATACAAATCCTCTTGGTCGTGCTGATCTTCTCAGGCAGGACCTCGATCCTTCCTGGCACACCATCAGCGAATGGGCGATCTGGCCCAACCGCTGTTCAGAGAAACTCTCTCCCAGACCTCATGAATGACAGGATTTATCAGCGCTAGATCCAAAGAAGCAGCTAGAACGCAAACTTCAACGCCAGTTGCCCAACGCGCGCATTTACAGCCGTGCTACTGATGACGCCGAACGTAGGTGATGTGAAATTGGTGTCGGGGTTCGCAAACTGGGGATGGTTCAGCGCGTTATAAAACTCGGCACGAAATTGAATACTGCTCCTCTCCACTGGCCACTGCAACGCGACGGTTTTTGAAAAAGCGAGATCCAGGTTTGCTTGTCCGGGACCAGTTACGATCCCCGTCGCGCTGTTCCCAAATGCGGTTCCGATGCCATCAGCTCCAATGGTTGGCGGGGTCGTAAAACAAGATGCGTTGAAATAACCATTGAGTTTCGACTCAACCGCTCCGCTTCTCACCAACTGGTTTTTCGAGCAAGTGCCGCTTAGTTGGGCTCGATCTTCGCTGATGCCAAACACATTTGTGGAGTTTGTTTCGGCGATGGTGAGGGCGCTACCGGACTGAATGATCACAATCGCAGCCATGGACCAGCCACCCAGGACAGTTCGCGGCACGCTGCCTGGCGGGCTTGGAATCGACCAGGTGCTGCTGAAAACGAATCGATGAGTGCGGTCGAAGCTGGCCCGTCCCCACCGCTGCCTGGGAGAGTTTTGGTCGCCGAGCGTCAGTGCATTTCCCGACGAAGTCGAATTAATGTCGGAGCCATCCGTGTCCAGGGTCTTGGAGAAAGTGTACGAAGCGAGGAATTGGATGCCGTGGCTTAGCCGCTTCGTCAAGCTGACCTCAAGCCCGTTGTACCAGGAGTCGCCGGCAGATTCCATTTCCAAAAGCGAGTCTGGCGGTACCCCGAGAATGGGGGCTCTCAACGGAATATTTGCGAACGTATTTGTGGATACTCCCCGGATTGGATCGTTCATGGACGCCGGTAAGGCCTGATTCAGAGAACGTTGGCGCAGCAGGTGCGTGCCGCGAGTGCCCACGTACCCAATTTCCAGGAGCCAACCCTCGCGTAGCTCATCCTGAACATTCAACGAATATTGTTGAATCAAGGCGGGGCGAAAGTCGGGCGCGACTGAATAAATAGTCGTGCTGGAGGTGGGCGAGTACGCGGGGAACATGGGAAAGGACTCCGGCGTGGGAAACGGCTGCGGGAACGGAGCTTGAAATGTCGCGGAAGCGTTTGCCCTCCCGGCATTTATCCGGAACTCAGAAAACGGAGCGCCGAATACATTCTGATAAAAAGCTTGGCCAGTGGGTCGGGAATAATACGAGCCGTACCCCCCTCTGAGCACTAACCGGCTTGTGCCGGGCCAGAGCTGCCAAGCAAACCCAAGTCGCGGAGCAATCGTGTCTTGCCCATCGCCATCATTTCCGAAAGTGTTCGTTGCCCGCAAAACACCTGTGGGAAGTTCACCTGGAAAGTTGGAAGCAACTATGTAACCTGCCGTGCTCCCACCGAGCGGAGGGTTCGGATCGGCGTTGAGGATGTCGAAGCTTGCGTTTCTACCCTGCCTGTCTCCAAATTGGCCGAGGCGCTCGTAGCGCAAGCCAATATTTAATGTGAATGACTTACGAATTCTGAAGTCGTCCTGCGCAAAACCTGTGCCTTCCCAAACTCTGTATTCACGATCTGTAAGGCCGAAGTCATCCAATGAGGCAAAGACGTTGCTGAAACCGGTACCGTTGCCGGCTGCGCTTAGGCCAAGCAGAAAGTCCGGCCAGCTCAGAAACTGTGTGAGTGACCCGAGACCCACGAGATTGACATTGTCTTGCAACCGGGTAAGGGATCCGCCCAATCGGACAGTGTGAGCCCCATGAACGAAGCTCAGGTCATCACTGAACACAACGCTGTTTTGGGTGATAGTGCGCGGAAACCCGGAGGCAACGCTTGTCGAACCCTGAATACTCAGGCTCGGGAGATCGTTATTATGGCTCATTTCTCCTTCAGCAACCCCGATGTCCGACCATCTGAAGGGAGTCATGGCCTCCGTGCGGGTTCTGGTTCGGACATACCCAATCCGTGCATCGTTAAGCCACGAGTTGCGGAAACTGTAAGTATGAGAGAGCGAAAAAACTCTGAAGCTGGAATCGCTGGGACTCGGAAAACCAGGAATGTTGCCCGCTGGATTAAGGCCATTGCCGGGAAATGTGACGATCTCACCGTCATCTGCGGCGAAAAAGCGGGCCGCGATTTTATTGTTCGGCCGAGCGATGTAATCAACATTGGTTGAAAATTGATCCTCGCTGAAATGGCAAGGATCCGTGAAGACCGAAAAACCTTGCTGGGCAAATGGCTTTTGGGGGTCAATAGTTTGTGGCGTTGGGATCAGAAAAGCTCCGTCTGGAAGCTTGAAATTTAACAAGTTCAGAGCCACGGGATTGATGTTGGAGCCATCGAGTTTGATTGCCGTGCCTCCCTGCTGGCCAGTCATGCCGGCAAATAATTTCCCGAGTTCAGCCGGTGTGCGATCGTTCGTTAGCGGCGGTTCGCTTAGGCTGGCCGTGCATGCAGTCCTCGACTGACCGGCAGCAATGCCGTTCACCTGACGCGTCCCTTGATAGGAACCGAAGAAAAGCAGTTTGTCCCGCTTGATCGGTCCTCCCAACGCGAACCCAAATTGGTTCTGCTTGAGGACAGACCGCCGCTGGCCTGTTCGGTTCAGAAAGAAATCATTAGCGTTGAGGATCTCATTGCGAAGGAACTCGAAAATCGTCCCATGGAAATCATTGCCGCCTGTCCTTGTAATCAAACTGACATTGGCACCTCCATAGCGCCCATAAGCCGCATCATAGAGTGCCGTTTGGACCTTAAACTCCTGTATGGTATCCGGATTGGGAATCGGAATTCCGCCACTGCCAGCCGCACTGCCTTGCACGTCGCTCACGCTAATTCCGTCTAACTGGAAGTCATTGTCATAGGAGCGCGCCCCGTGTGTGTAAATCCCATCATTGGATTTGGCGATCTGCGACAGCGCGGTCCCGCCAAGCCCAAGCTCTCCCGCGTTGTTCACTCCCGTTGAAATCCCAGGTGAAAGGCTTGCGATTTGGGCAAAATTCCGCGTAACCAGCGGCAAGCCACTGACTGCGTTTTCGTTCACCACTCGGCCTAATGCCGAGGAGTCCAGTTGGACCATCAAGGGGTCTGAGGACACTTGTGCGCTCTCGATGCGCGCCGCGAGCCGAAGATGCAGATCGAGCCGGACTGTCTCTGTAACTTGGACGTTTATTTCCGTGAGGTTCAGCGGCTCGAAATTCGCTGCGCCCGCTTGGAGCTCATACTTGCCGGGAGGCAACAAAAGAAAACCGAATCTTCCGTTCTCGTCCGACGTGACCGACTTCTTCTCACCGCCACCTGGTTTGGAGAGGTGAACAACCACACCTGGAAGAATGGCCCCGGAGGGATCCAGCGTGACGCCAATCACAGCGCCTGTTGAGGCCGTCTGGCTATAGGTCCGAGCTGCCAGCCCTAAGCCAATGGCAAACAATGCGAGCCGAACCCAGCTGGCGAGAGGTCGCACGGGTAACCACGAGTTCGAGTCAACTGACATTGGTAACCTAGCTCTGGCAGGAAGGCGGTGCTTCTGTCCAAGCTTCTGGCGCGAAACTTGTCCTGCAAGGTAGACAGCGCGCTGGAGACCCGGGGATGGTAGCCCCGAGTTACCACGATGGCAAGTGGAACCGAACTGTAAGTTCTGACAGGTAGTATCGGCCGAATTGGTGTGGGAAACTCACACGGTGTGTCTACCCACAGGTGATTTAAGCAGCCGGACTTACCGGCACCAACCAGGTCGATTCGGCCGGCTCATTGTGTCTTTCATTCGTTGGCTGGCTGGACCACTAGCACTAAGGAATTCGAGGGCTAGCCGGAACACGGCGGAACCCCCTGCCCGAGATAGTTCTAAACTTTCGGGAACATGGAAGTTTCTGCTTTTTCTGCCAGGAGCTTTCTTGCTCTTCCAATGTCCCGCTCCAGCTCAAGTTAAAGAAGTCCGACGGGTTCTCATTTTCAATGAGCTGGGCTTTTGGTCGCCCGGCGTTGCCGCCATAAACAAGGAGATATTTGCGGTCCTGGAGAAATCGCCCTACCAGATCGAGTTCTATAGTGAAGACCTGGACACGAGCCTTTTTCCGGATGAAGCTTCCCAAAGCGAGATTCGTAATTGGTACTTTTATAAGTATCGAGATCGCAAGCCAGATTTGATCATTGCGGTTGGACCATCCCCGATCAAGTTCATGTCCGACTCACACGAGATGTTTTCCCCGAATACACCGATTGTATTCTGGGGGAGTACAGAGGAGTTCGCCGATCCTCCGAGGCTCGATTCTGACTTTACTGGGGTTTGGGGAGTAGCGCGGCCAGAGAAGACCTTGGATGCGGCGCTTCACTTGCAACCCGGGACTAAACATGTGGTCGTAGTAGGCGGTGTGGCACCGTACGATCGCCACCTTGAAGGGCTTGTGAAGCAAAGGTTCGACCAGTACGAATCGAGGCTCGACTTCACCTATCTCACCGACCTGGCGATGCCCGACCTCCTTGAGCGATTGAGGCACCTGCCGAGCCATACGATCGTCTATCACACTTCAATCATGTTGGACGCTGCGGGAAAGCACTTTATCGACGCAACTCAATCGGCCCCGATGGTTGCCAGCGCCGCGAACGCGCCCGTTTTTGCTGTAGACGATGTGGATGTTGGTCAGGGGACGGTAGGCGGTAACGTTTTCAGCTTCGACCTTGCAGGCCAAGTGATAGGAGGGATGGCTGTCAGGATTCTCAACGGGGAGAAGCCGCAAAATATTCCGATTGTTCGAGGCGCAAACATCTACATGTTCGATTGGCGAGCCCTGCAGCGCTGGAACCTCAAGGAGAGCGAACTTCCCCCGGGGAGCATCGTGCTCAACCGGCAGCTAACGAACTGGGAGTCCTACAAGTTGTTCATCATTGGCAGCATTTCCCTAATCCTGGTGGAGACGTTGCTGGTTTTTGGGCTGTTACGGCAGAGGTCCAGACGAACAGCAGCCGAAATCAAGCTGGTGAAGTCTTTGGAAGCCATCCACGAGAGCGAGCAGCGCTTCCGCCTGGTCGCAAACACTGCCCCCGTAATGATCTGGATGTCCGGTCCCGACAAGCTTTGCAACTACTTCAATCAGCCCTGGCTCGAGTTTACGGGTGGCCCACTTGAAGCCCAACTTGGCCACGGCTGGTTGGCGGGGGTGCATCCAGATGACCTGGATCATTGCTCGAACACCTACACAAGAGCCTTTGATCTTCGCAAATCATTCAAAATGGAGTACCGGCTGCGTCGGCATGACGGAGAATTTCGCTGGTTGCTTGATATTGGCGTGCCAAGACAAAATTCGGCCGGGTCTTTTGCAGGCTACATCGGATCTTGCCTGGACGTTACGGATCGCAAGCTCGCGGAGGCAGCCCTGGCCAAAATGGGGGGCAGGTTAATCGAGGCCCACGAAGAAGAGCGCACCTGGATCGCTAGAGAGCTTCACGACGACATCAATCAGCGAATAGCCTTCTTGGCGGTCCAGTTGGGAGATTGGGCCCGACATCTGCCTAGTCCCGGAAATGAAATTAACGAATTCATTCGTCAAGTGCGTGAGGACCTGGCGAATTTGGGCAACGATATTCAAGCCTTATCGCATCGTTTGCACTCCTCAAAACTTGAATACTTGGGGATTGCGGCGGCAGCAAAGGGCTTCTGCAGAGAGTTCTCAGAGCAACAGAATGTGGAGATTGAATACAACCATGCAGGGATCCCTCGCAGCCTGCCCAAAGAAATCTCCCTTTGTTTGTTCCGGATTTTACAGGAAGCGCTGCAAAATGCAGTTAAGCACAGCGGTGAGCGGCAGTTCAGGGTGGAGCTGCATGGAACGTCGGGAAACATAGAACTGACCGTGAATGACCTGGGAGTTGGCTTTGACCAGGAAGAAGTCCTCGAACGTTGCGGCCTGGGGCTGATCAGCATGCGTGAAAGAATGCAATTGGTGGGGGGCCAGTTTT
>Ga0137415_10001784_pt1 | contig 21404 bp, 22 predicted proteins | sample CZODoug3_1_1_16f_FD_183082 | JGI IMG/M metagenome (GOLD analysis project Ga0137415, IMG submission 183082) | Vadose zone soil fungal communities from Angelo Coast Range Reserve, California, USA - CZODoug3_1_1_16fungal (Hybrid Assembly) | ecosystem: Environmental > Terrestrial > Soil > Vadose...
ATTTTGATTTTGTTTTCCTGAAGCGCCTGCAGCAAACAGGCACTGCCAATTCCTTTCGTTGCCGACCACGCCAGAACGATGGTGTCCTCGGTCCAGACTTGTTCCCGCCTGGTATCGCGAAAGCCACCGTGCAGATCGAGGAGCGGCTCACCGTTTTGCCAGATCGACAGCGCCGCGCCCAGTTCACCAAAGCGTTGGAAGTTCTCCTGGAACAGGGGCGCGATCCGCTCCTGTAATTCCTCGACCTTGAATCGCATCGCGCAAATCTGGAGGGACGAGCTCCGTCTCGTCCAACTCTTTTCCTGAAGGGCGCGATCGTTGGTCGCGCCTCCGGCGTTAACGACGGCGTCTACAAGGTGGCGTGAAGCGGTCTAAGATCGGGATCCCGCTTCGCAAGATCGCGAAACGATGAATCCATTTTGAAGCTAGTCTGCAAGTGCACTCTAGCGTCTTTCAAGTTGCCGAGCAGAACTTCGTAACAACCCATGTTGTAATAATAAATTGGTTCCTTCAGCAATGCGGTCGGGCCACGAAGCAACAACTCCTTGGCCTCACGGGTCCGGCCGATCTGATGCAAGCAAAAACCGGCGTGCAAAAACCCCGCGCTAGCTTCGGGCGCAGCACGGCAAAGGCGGCGGCTAACGCTCAGGGCGCGAGACCAATGCTTCTTACGCATCAGGTGATGCAAACGCAATTGCAAGACTTCCGGGCGATGCTGGAATTCATCGTCGATCGCATTCAACTCCGCAGTGGACTCAGCCGTCATGCCGAGTTCGGCATAGCCACAGGCCGCGCGAAACTGTCGTTTGAAGTCCACGCTATTGGGAATAAGCAATCCGCTTGCCAAAAAATCTGTAACTGTCGTAACGGTGTCCGCTGTACCACGCTGCCACTCGGCGATCGGCAGGTGGATGACGCGGCACTTCGCGCGGTACCTATATTAGTACGTTGCAATCGAGGGGGGCGCAGACGGGTCGTCTGCCAGGATGTTTGGCGTGGCGAGCGACTCTGGGGAGCACACGCGCCCTCGCGTGTCCATTGCGGCGCCTCGCCGCAATGTTCTGCAGAGGAAAAGTTCGCGATGGCGAGGGCGCCATCGCCAGCACGCGAGGCGCGTGCGCTCCCCAGAAAGAGGCCACTGTCCCTAGTCGTTTCAACTGCGGCGCGTGCTATTTAGCACTACTAACGCTCACTAGACATCTTCTCAGAGGGAACCAACTAAAGAACGGCCTCGAGTTCGCTAAGTCGCTTCTCAAATAGGGCGATCGTGCGATTGATTGGCTCAGCCGTCCCCATATCGACTCCCGCGTCGCGCAATGTTTCGAGCGGGAATTTCGATCCGCCTGATTTGAGAAAGCCAAGATATTTTTCAACCGCGCCGGCTTCGCCGCTAAGAACGCGCTGGGAAAGAGTCACCGCAGCGGACAGTCCTGTAGCGTATTTGTAGACATAAAAGGCATGGTAAAAATGCGGAATCCGCAGGCATTCGAGATCGAGTGAAGGATCGATGGCCATGGCATCCCCGAAGTAAGCCTCAAGCAATTTGCGATATTCGCCTTTAAACACCTCGAGCGTGAGTGCGCCCCCGGCTTCCTCGATGGCATGAATCACTTTCTCGAACTCTGCGAACATCGTCTGCCGGTAAAGCGTGCCGCGAATGTCGTCGATTTGCCGGTTGATAATGTAAGCGCGCATTTTCGGGTCGCTGGTTTCTTCTAACAGAAAATGGGTGAGCAGTTCCTCGTTAAAGGTGCTGGCAACTTCAGCCAGGAAAATTGGGTAATCGTAGTTTTGAAAGAGCTGCGATTTAGCTGAAAACCAGGTATGCATGGAATGCCCCGCCTCGTGGGCCAGGGTATAAACATCCGCAAACACATCCTCCTTGTAGTTCATCAAGATGTAAGGGGGAGCTTGGTAGCTGCTGGAGGAAAATGCGCCACTGCGTTTTCCCTTCGTTTCGTAACGATCGCACCAGCGACCGCGCAAACCATCGGCGAGCGTGCGGGTGTATTCCTGGCCGAGAGGAGCCAGGGAAGTTATGACTTTATTGATCGCATCATCGAAACTGATATGCGTTTCAATTTCGGGAACTAACGGGACGTAAGTATCGTAAGCGCGAAGTTGATCGAGATCGAGGACGCGCCGTCTCAGCTCGTAGTAACGGAGCAGCGGCGGAATCCCTTCTCGCACTGCATTAATTAATCCGTCATAGACCGCAATCGGCACGTCATCTTTAAACAACGATGCTTCCAGAGCGCTCGGAAAGTTTCTTGCGCGCGCGCGAAACACGTCCGCTTTCACCGAATAGCCGAGAGAGGCTGCGAGCGTGAACTGATGATCCTTAAACTCCTCGTAGAATTGGTTGAAGGCGCGTTCTCTCAGATCGCGGTCACGTTTCAACAAGAACGAACTGTAGGTGCTTTGGGTGAGCGGTTTCTCGCGGCCATCGCCGTCGATGAGAACGCCGAATTTCATGTCCACATTGGTTAGCTGGGAAAAGGCGTCGTCATAACCATCGAGGGCGGCGGCGCCCAGCGCGAGCAGACGCTCCTCGCGTTCGCTCAAAACATGCGGACGCATCCGGCGGATCTTGTGGAGCGGTATTTTCCAATCTTTTAGGATCGGATCAGCAATGAATTTCTCCCAGCGTCCGTCGTCGATCGCCTGAATTTCGGGCACAACAAACGCGGAAGCTTCCGCGAGCTTTGTCATCAAGTTCTGCAACTGTCCGATGCGCGACAGGTAATCGTTCTTCGCGCTATCCTCCGCCAGTTGCAGCGAAGCGAAGTGATAAACGCGCTCGATCTTCAGATCGAGTTGCTTCTCAAACTCGAGGACCTTCGCCAGCGTTTGCGGCGATTCGGCGACGCGACCCTTCCATTCCGTGATTCGCGGATAAGTCCGCGTAATCCACTCTACGTCCTCATTCCACTTGCCTACATCCGAGAACAAATGCGTCAGATCCCACTTGTCGGAATCCGGAATATCGGCGCGGGTTGGTATTTTTTCTTCTTCCATAAGATATGCGGCGCGAATTAGCGGAAGCCTGCCTCGTCTTCTTTGTGAATTTTGGGGCCTTTAATCTCAAGCGGTTCGGGCGCGTTTTTGGCGGAGATTTGCGGGCAACTGTCGATCCATTTTGTGCCATCGCTTGCGGCCCAGCGAACGGCATTGCGCAAAACCAGCCGGACGTCCTTATTATAATAGATCGGATAGGCTTCGTGGCCGGGACGGAAGTAAAAGATTTTGCCGTTGCCGCGTTTCCAGGTGCAACCAGAACGGAAAACCTCGCCGCCCTCAAACCAAGAGATGAAAACAATCTCGTCGGGCGTCGGCACGGCGAACGGCTCGCCATACATTTCGACGTTCTCGATTTCGAAATAGCGATCGATCCCGCGCGCGATTGGATGCGCCGGGTTGCAAACCCAGAGTCGTTCCTTTTCGCCGGCCTCGCGCCAGATAATGGAGCAGCTTGTGCCCATTAGCCGCATGAATGGTTTCGAGTAATGCGACGAGTGCAGTGCGATGAAACCCATTCCCTGCCACACCCGTGCCAGGACACGCTCGACGACCGAGTCAGCTACTTTGCTGTGGGCGGCGTGGCCCCACCAAACCAGGACGTCGGTATTTTCGAGAACGGCGGCGCTTAATCCATGTTCGGGGTCCTGCAACGTCGCGGTGCGCACTTCGCAATTGCCCTCTTCCGCTATGGCATCGGCAATCGTGCGATGCATTCCATCGGGATAGATTTTGGCGACGAGCGGATTCTCGTGCTCGTGCACATTCTCGCCCCAAACCGTGACGCGAAGCTTTTGCGACATCATTGCAACAAAGGCGGATCACGGACTCAGGAAAGCGGGATTTTTCGCTTAGATACGCCCAATGCATCGGCACTCAATGGTTCGCCTTTTGTCATTTCGAGCGAAGTCGAGACATCTCTAATCATTCTTCAAGACAATAGTTAGAGATCCCTCGACTAGCGCTCGGGATGCAAAGGGAAGCAGCAGCAGGCGGCCCTAGCGCAACGACCGCATCGCAGGATGACGCGCGATCTTCTTCATCGCGCGAACAAGCAACTCGCGCCCCGGCGAAATTTTGTGCCAGGGCGAGACCCCGCTGGGATGCGGCAATGGAATTAAATCAAAATTCAATGCCCCACGGCTAACGAGAAATGAACGCCCAATGACGATGTCAAGCTTCTCGCAGTCGATAAATTGCATGATGGCAAGGCGGCCCACGGGAATAACAAGTCGCGGTCGTAAAATTTCGAACTCGGCATTCATCCAACTGGAACAGTTGCGAATTTCATCGTTTGCGGGGACAGGATCGCTGCCGCCCGGCGCCTTGCCGGGAAAACAGCGGATGACAGCCGCAAAATAGATTTGCGAGCGCATTGTGAATTCATCGAGCCCGCAAAATTCCTCGAACCAGCGAAACAAGGTCTTACCAGCGGTATGCGCGAACGGTCGTTTCAAAGTCGGTTCGCGGACTCCGGGAGCCTGTCCGATCACGATAATGTCGCTGACGATGGCGCCGCCCGAAACGGGCGGGGGAATGACTCGCGGACAGCGCCGGCAACGGCGGAGGCGTGCGACATGATTCTCCAATTCTTGGCGGCGCGATCTGGACATTTGGGAGACGGGTGATTGAGTGGCTTTTCCTTGGTAGGGCGAGACTCTGTCGAGCCGGGCGACAAAAACAATCAGCCCCCGGAACGTCGCCCTACCGCCGAAAGAGTGAAAAAATCAGACTCAGCACGATGCTAATAATGATGCAGGTTACGATTGGGAAATAGAACGTGCTGTTGCCGCGTTCGATCCGGATATCGCCAGGCAGACGACCAAGCCAGCCGCTGCCAACCCCGCTCCAAAGCAGGAGACCAAGAACAACGATAACGGCTCCGAGGACGACGAGAAATTTTCCGAGCTCCGGCACGCAGAAATTCTCGCACGGGAGCATTCGGAGCGCGAGACAACAAAAGTTGCGAATGCCAAGGCTGCGATGAGATTCAACGGCAATGGCGGTGCAATTTCGCGATTACTACGAAACCCTTGGCGTTTCGAAAACGGCCAGTGAGGATGAAATCAAAAGCGCCTTTCGAAAACTCGCGCGTAAATATCATCCTGATGTCGCCAAGGATAAGAAAGAGGCGGAGGAAAAATTTAAACAGATTAACGAAGCTTACGAAGTCTTAAGCGATTCGGAAAAGCGGCGGAAATACGATCAACTGGGTGAGAATTGGAATCAGCCCGGCGGGTTTCAGCCGCCGCCGCAGTGGGGTGGCGGGCAACGCGGCGGTGGATTTTACGGGGGCAGTGGGGAAAACGGTGGTGTCGAATTTGAGTTCGGCGGGACCGGGTTCAGCGATTTTTTCGAGGCATTCTTCGGAGGGGGTCGTGGTCGGTCGGCCTTTGGGGGATTCGGGCAGCGCGGCACCATGGCGGAGCGCGGGAGCGACGTCGAAGCTGACATCATGGTCACCTTGGAGGAAGCGTTGCATGGTTCGACGCGACAGGTTTCATTGCGCCGCGCCGGTTCGGAAAAAACGGAAACCTACCAGGTAAAAATTCCGCGCGGTGTGCGCGGAGGGCAGCGCATTCGTCTCGCCGGTCAGGGAGAGGCCGGGGAGCGCGGTGGAAAAAGCGGCGACTTATTTTTGCGCGTGCGACTGGCGCGGCATCCCGATTTCTCGGTTGAGGGGAGCGATCTTGTGCATGAAGTGAAAATTGCCCCGTGGCAGGCGGTCCTGGGCGATCAAATTATCGTGCCGACGCTGGAGGGAAACGCTCGTTTGAAATTGCCGCCGGGCACGCAAGGCGGTCAGCGTTTTCGTTTGCGCGGCCGAGGGTTGCCGGGCGTTTCGGGGCAGCGCGGTGATTTATATGTCGTGGTGCAAATTACCGTGCCAAAAAAATTGAGCGACTCCGAACAAAAACTCTGGGAACAGCTCGCGCAGTTGCACGGAAGTGAAAAATCCGATTAAACAACACGATGAAGATTTCGCTCGGATCCGATCACGCCGGTTTCAAATTGAAAGAAAAAGTCAGGGCCTTACTCGGCCAGCTTGGGCACGAAGTGAAAGATGTTGGGACGTTCGCGACCGAGCCGCCGGTAGATTATCCGCTGTTTATTCGACCGGCCGCGGAAGCAGTTGCGCGCGGCGAATGCGAACGTGGAATTGTCTTCGGTGGCTCCGGCAATGGCGAGGCGATGGTGGCGAACAAAGTGCACGGGGTGCGTTGCGCGCTGTGCTGGAATTTGGAAAGCGCGCGGCTTTCCCGCCAACATAACGATGCCAATGTGCTCTCTCTGGGTGAGCGACTGATCGAAGAAAATCTCGCGCTGGAAATTGTGCAGGTCTGGTTGGAGACCGAGTTCAAGGGCGGGCGACACGCGGCGCGTGTCGCGATGTTGAACGCGATGTAAGGTCCAGTGCGCGCATCCGAAAAACGATTGTAGCCGTGGTCGTTGGCCGCGGCTGAAGATTTTGAGGGACCGCGGCTACGACAGGCGATCGGCGCAGACTGCCCCAAGAAAGATCGCACTCACAAACGCATTCGAGTTGAAGAAAGCGCGATTGATCGCGGCAAGATCATGAAGCTGGCGCGCGCTGCGATGCTCGTAAAAGAGCGCGGCCGCGATCGGAATCATCGCGGCGAAGTAAATCGGGCCGAGTTTTGCCGTAATCCCGAAAGCAATCAACGCCAGAAGCATTAAAAGATGGAGAAACTGCGCGACCCGCAGACTGGCGGCGAGACCGAGTCGAACCACCAACGAATGCAACCCTTCATCCCGATCGAAGTCGTAATCTTGAGTGGCATAGATCAGATCAAATCCACTCACCCAACAAACGACTCCAAAGGCAAGGACGAGCGGCGACAATTCCAGCCGGCCTGTTTGCGCGATCCAAGCCGCGACCGGCGCAATCCCGAGGGCGAGACCCAGAAAAAAGTGCGTTGCGTCAGTAAAATGTTTGGTGAGCGAATAGAAAAAAATGATGCCAAGCGCGATCGGCGAAAGCGCGAACGTCAGCCGATTGATATTTGCAGCAAAAAAAACAAAAAGAGCGCTGCTGACGATGAGACAAATGAAAATGATGTTCCTGGTCGCGAGGAGATGACGGCTCTGCGTCCGCGGATTGCGCTGATCAATCTCCCAATCAACGAAGCGATTGAAAAGCATTGCCGCCGTCCGAGCCGTAATCATACACCCCAGGACCAGCAGCACGATCTTGAGACTGGGCCGGCCGTTGGCTGACACGACCAGGGCGGAGAGCGCGAAGGGCAGAGCAAAAACGGTATGAGAAAAGCGAATGAGCCGAAGAAATCGGGCGAACGCGCCGCCACGATTTTGCGCGACCGCGAAATCGTGAAGCACATCCTGCTCACTCATGAATCGAGCAATGATTCGAGCTGCTCACGCGCGCGAATCATGATGGGATTTCCGTGGGCAAAAAAAATCCGCGAGAAATCGAGATTCAGCAGTTTGCGGAGTGATCGGACCATTTGTTTTTGGTTGGTGCAATATTTTCGGGGCAACAAGGTGAAACCATGCGGATCAAAGTTGATGAGCGCGTCGCCCATTATCAGTGTGCCGCCGTCATCCGGATGATAAAGAGCAAATTCGCCGTCCGCGGCGCCTTCGATTCGAATGGCTCGCAGCGGGCCGATAGCAAGACCGTCATGCAAGTTGTGGCTACGGAGTTCTCCACGTAGCTCCGGCGGCGCAAAAATCGGAGCGGAGTAGGAGTGAGCGAAGGTTGCAGCGTTGCGAGCATGGTTCGCATTTGTGATAACAATTCTGGCAACGCGACCAAGTGATTCCAAGTCTGTCCGGTGCGTAGCCGGGAGTGCGATGGGATCAATGATGATGAGCCCATTTCCTGCTGCGAGAGCGGTGGAAAAGAGTTCTGCTTTAATTTTTGGATCGTAGGTGTGCCAAAGGGCATAGCTGGTTGAGATGCAGGCAAATTCTGTCACACGTAAGCTACTTTTTTACAACCACTTGCGATTGCCGCGCAGTTGGGCGGACCCGATTTGGGCGGCCGTCATTGGCACCGTATTTGCTACGATTTCCATAATTACCTAGCTTATGATCACATTCTCCTATCAAGCGCGGGACGCTGCCGGTCGCATCGTGTCCGGTATTCAGGAAGCCCTCAACGAAGACAACGCTGTGACCAGTCTGATGAGTCGCGGTTTGATGGTGCTTTCGCTGCAGCGAAAAGCGACAGCCAGCCACTCGCGTAGGAAATCTACTAACGTAAAAGAGACCGATCTGGTTCTCTTTACCCGGCAACTTTCGACCATGGTCGAGGCAGGTATTTCGCTGGTGCAAGCTTTGACCGCCTTGTACGAACAGGCTGATCCGAAACGGCAGGGAGCATTGCGGGCCGTCATCAGCGATATCACAGCGCGGGTACAAGGGGGCGAAACATTCCATGAATCGCTCGCCAAACATCCCCGCGTTTTCAATCGACTTTTTATCAGCATGGTGAAAGCGGGTGAGCATGGAGGTTTACTCGCCGAAATTCTCGACCGCCTGGCCGGATTCCTCGAAGCCAGCGCGCGTCTGCGCAAGAAAGTCAAATCGGCGATGACCTATCCCGTCATCGTGGTCTGCATTGCATTCGCCATTACCACCTTCCTGATCGTGCGCGTTGTCCCGATCTTCGGCGAAATTTTCGCTGATTTTGGAGCCAAACTTCCCGCGCCCACACAATTTCTTATTGATGTCAGCAATTTTGTTCGCGGAGAGTGGTACTTCCTCGTGGCCGGCATCGCAGGCACTATCTTTGGCGTTCGCGCGTTTTTGCGTTCGACCCGCGGCAAACAGCTGTGGGACCGTTGGAAACTCAAGCTGCCGGTCTTCGGTCCGCTCGTTCATAAGATTTGCATGTCTCGTTTTGCGCGGACCTTTGCCCAGTTGATCCGCAGCGGCGTTCCGATCTTGGAAGTGCTCGACATCGTCGGTGGCTCTTCCGGCAATCACGTGGTTGAGACCGCCATCAAGGAAGTTGGGGCCGATGTTGAAAAAGGCGACAACCTTTCCGTCTCACTTTCACGCAAAAGCATTTTCCCGCCGATGCTCCTGCGCATGGTCGCAGCGGGCGAAGCCACCGGCAAGATCGACACCATGCTCGAAAAAATGGCGGACTTTTGGGACGAAGAAATCGAAGCAATGCTGGATGCGCTTACCTCGTTAATTGAGCCAATGTTGATCGTTTTCCTCGGCGTAATCGTGGGCGGTATCGTAATCGCGATGTTCCTACCGATCTTCAAGTTGAACGAAGTTGTCTCTCAAAACAAGAGCAACTGAGGGTTGTGTCACAGAGCAATAGCTAAGGAGAAGCTGCTCAAAGACAGGGGAGGGGCGGGTCGCAAGGCCCGCCTCTTTCCTTTTTGTTCATGCTCATAATCATATTCATGCTCGAGACAGTTCCTCGAGCACGGGCATAAACATGAGCATGAGTACGAGTAGGAACAGGAGACGGTCATCGCTTGTCCCGAACGCCAACGCGTAAATGCAATGGCCATTTTATTTTGCGCACCTCTTCCGGATTTTTCCAAATCGCTCCGAATTCTTGCGCGAGTGAATCGACCGGATCAAAGCCGCGTGTAGCGATAAAGCTTTGCGTGGCCGACCACGTCCGCAGGTAACCCAGTAGCTGGTTCAGATTCCATCGCGTTCTCATTTCAAACTGGCGGTGCGGTAGTTCCGGAAATGGAAGTTGGATGTCCTTGTAGTCAGTCTCGACTAAATCACGCTCGGGTGGCCAGAAAGGCCCGGTCGTTTCGCGATAAAATTTCCAAATGATCACGTCGATTTCCGGCGTGATCTCCAAAACCTTGTAGCTCGAGATTGCCAGCAGGCCGTCGTCTTTTAAGACTCGCTTTGCCTCCGTGAAAAACCGATCGAGATCGAACCAATGCAGCGCTTGCGCCACCAAAATCAGGTCGACTGAAGCTGAATCGATCCCACTCGCTTCCGCCGGGGCCACCTGGTAGCTGATCCGTTTATCTGGCTCCGCGCTTTCGATTTGCTGCGCACTGGCGTCGGTCGCAATCACCTTCTCGAAGTGCCGGGCCAACCCCACAGCGGCCTGGCCGTTGCCGGTGGCACAATCCCACGCCAGTTCGTGTCGCGGCGAAATGGAGGCCAGATGTTCGAACAGTTCATCCGGATAATGCGGGCGAAACTTCGCATACTCGGCCGCATGAGCGGAGAAGTGGTCCTTGAATTTCATCTATCGGATCGTGGCAATTGTTTGATTATCGTTAGCTGTCGCGATTTGCCGCACGCGCGCATACAACTCGCGATAAATTCGCTCCACTGCCAGGGTCGGATCTTCCAGCATCATGGTTTCTTTGATTTTGCTGGCATAAATCGGGAAAGAAAATGGCGAGACCACTGGCAGTTCGCGCAATTGCCAGTCGAAATGCTGGACCCGATCGAGAAACGCGTTTGCTTCTTCCGCATCGAGAAAAATCTGCGTCGCCTGCCGATAAGCCTCCTCGAGCAGGGGATGATCCGCCTCGTGCGCTTCCAGCACGCGAAAAATTGTTTCCGTACTCCAATGCATCTGTTTGCGCGCGCGCTGATGACCCGGGTAATTCCGCGGCACCATCAATCCAGTTTGGGCGACGCCACGGAACTGCCATTTTACCAATTCCGATCCGCGCAGGGCCAAGCGCAAATCCTCCTCCGCGCCTTCGCGCTCGAAACAGAGCCGCCAATCTTCCAGCGTAAGTTCCTGAAACCGCCGGAGCGTAAGGAGAAAGCCGGAGTCATCAATGGTGACAAGGGCGTTGCCGCCGCTGCGGTTCTTCATTCGCCAGGCCACGATACGCGAAAGCGCGTCGTTAGCGCTGCGTCCGATGAGGGCGTGGAAAAAGTAATGAGAAAAATCGTCATCGCGATACAGTTCGATCAACATCGAATCGCCGGTCGGCACGTCCGAGACCGCCAGCTGCGCGCGAAATTGTTCGACGATCGCCTGAGCGTTTGCTAACGAGATTTGGTAATGCTCGACCAGCCAATCGACGCAAAGTGAATCGTTTGTCTCGCGACGCAGCTGTTGCGCCAAATCGGCGCGTAGCTGACGCACCGCCCGCGCGACTCCAGAAGTGAGCGGCATCTTAGCCGCGTTCCAACGAGGGATGGTTGGCAATTGGCCATCCGCTCGCTCGACGAAAGCTTCCTGCACTCCGGTATCGATCAATCGCACTACCCGGCCCCCGAGGACGAACAGATCACCAATTTGCAATCCCTTGATAAATCCTTCTTCGACGGAACCGAGACGCCGCCGCTTCAACATCACGTCGACGAACCCCTCCGAGACAATCGTTCCAATGTTGACTAGAAATTCGCGCCCCACTCGCGGATGCGCCAGTGAGACCGTGCCGTCATCGCTAACCGAAATCTTCCCGAAGACGCCGCGGTATTGCTGAGCTAGCGCTTTGCCGCCGCCCTCCAGATAATTCAAAACGCGATCGAATTCCTCGCGGGTAAGATCGTGAAATGGACGCGCCCGTGTGATCAGCTGGTAAATCGAGTCGGCTGAGGCTGGCGCCAGGGCGACGATGCCAACGATATGTTGCGCGACGACATCAAAAGGCTTGTCCAGGATTTTGATCGGATCGAGTGCGCGCTCGCGCACGAGCTTCGCGGTAACGGTCGCCTCCACCAGATCGTTGACATTGGTTGCGACCAGAATGCCGTGACTATTTTTGTTTAACGAATGCCCGGAGCGGCCGATGCGCTGGATCGCGCGCGAAACACCTTTGGGCGTTGCCACCATCACGACCAGATCGACCGCACCGATATCGATGCCGAGCTCGAGGCTGGTTGAACAAACAACCGCACGCAGTTCTCCGTTCTTCAAACGATCTTCGACTTCAAGTCGCACACTGCGATCGAGCGAAGCGTGATGGATTTCGATCGCGTCCGCCAATTCCGGGAGCTGCTCGCGCAAACGCAAGCCGATTTGTTCCGCCGCCGAACGGACATTGGTAAAAACTATGACCGACTGGCGCGAACGAATCAGTTGCGACAATTCCGCGTAGAGGCGAGCCCCGGTGTAACCGGACGGTGGATAAGGATCGCGCCGAATTGGAGAAAAAACGTCCACAATTTGTTCCTTCTCGATGCGCGCTTCAGCGATCCGGCAATGGCGATTTTTGCCAACAAGAAATTGGGCCAACAAATCGAGTGGTGCAGCGGTCGCAGAAAGACCGACGCGGCAAAGATTGTTTTTGCCGCCCAACATTTGCAATCGCTCAAGCGAAATGCTGAGATCAGCGCCACGTTTGTTGCCGGCGAAGGAATGCAGTTCGTCAACGATCACGAATTCGGTGAGGGCGAGATGTTGCGCGTAACTTTGCTGCGCCAACAGAATGGCCAGCGATTCGGGCGTGGTGACGAGAAAATGTGACGGCTTGTTACGAAATTTTGTGCGTTCGCTTGTCGGGGTATCGCCAGTGCGCAAATGAATACGTAATTCTTTTTCCAGACCCATCCCGGTGATTGGTCCCCTCAGATTTTTCTCGATATCGTAGGCGAGGGCGCGGAGCGGCGAAATGTAGATACAGCGCACGCCAGGTTTCAGTCCATTCGATTCAAGTTCTCGGAGAAGCGAATCAAAAACACCAAGAAACCCGGCCAGCGTTTTCCCGCTTCCGGTTGGCGAGGTTAGCAGAATCGATTCACGGTTAAGAACGGAGGGAACGCAAAGCAATTGGGCGTGAGTGAAACCCGGAAAACTTGCGAAAAACCAATCTCGCAAGCGCGGATGCAGTCTTGCGGCAAGAGCTTGCTCCTTTTTCACAAGCTAAAATCCCGTCATCCCGAGCGAAATGCCAGTCCGGCTCGCACTCGAGGGACCCCGCTGCGAGCACGGAACACAGGCCTATGGCCTGTGCGCCCAGCGGACATTCTGTCCGCTGTCTCTGATTCAACGGAAACGTGCACTGTTGCCTCCAGTTCAGCGGCGTGCAACTCCGCTGGGCGCAACGACTGCAAGTCTGTGTTCCAATTCCGCTGGGGGTGACAGTCTTATTCTTCCGGATTCACCGGGAAATGCTTGTTCTTCAAATGCTCCGGGACGCGCTCTGTCTGCTCGGATTCAATCTCCTCCGTGGCAGCCCCTAACGATTCGTAGGCTTCGCGGCTTTTTTTCGCGCGACACATGTAAGCGGTGGCGTGGGCCAGCGGAATCCGCGCTTCCGGCATTCCGACAAACTCAACCGCTTGTTGCGCGGCGATTGCGAGCGGAAGCGCCTCCGGATCAGCCAGCCCGACATCTTCGCTTGCAAAAATTACGATGCGGCGCGCGATGAAACGAAAATCTTCGCCGGCGTGCAACATTTTCGCCAGCCAATAGATCGCACTTTTTTCATCCGAAGCGCGCATGCTCTTAATGAATGCGCTGATCGTGTCGTAATGCGCGTCGCCTTTTTTGTCATAAACGACCGCCTTGGTTTGAATGCTCTCCTCAGCGACGCGCAGGGTGAAATGAATGGTCCCGTCTGACGTTGGAGGGACGCGCGCCGTCGCGTCCCTGGGTTTTCGCGCAGAAGACGGGGACGACACGGAGGTCGTCCCTCCAGTTGGCGGAGTTGTTAGCACCCCCACTTCGAGCGCGTTTAAACACTTGCGCGCATCGCCATCACTGAGCTTGGCCAGGTGCCGACGCCCGTCCCCGTCCATTTTGACGTTGTATTTGCCGAGACCGCGTTCGGAATCCGCCAGCGCGCGATCGATCAAAATTTCGAGCTGTTCGACGGTGAGCGGCTCGAGCCGGAAAACGAGCGAGCGGGAGACGAGTGCGCTATTAACGTAAAAGTACGGATTGTAAGTGGTAGCCCCGATTAGCCTCAGATTTCCGCTCTCGACATCGGGCAGCAAAATATCCTGCTGCGCTTTATTGAAATGATGGATCTCGTCGATGAAGACGATCGTTTTGCGACCGGAAGTTCGGAGCCGATTCGCCGCTGCTGCCACCACTTTGCGCATCTCCGCCACATTACTTTCCACGCCACTCAACCGAATGAATTCGGAGTGGGTCATCTCGGCGATGACATACGCCAGCGTAGTTTTGCCACTTCCGGGCGGGCCGGAAATTATCAGCGAAGGCAACCGATCGGCTTCGATGGCGCGACGCAAGAGTTTCCCAGGCGCCAGAATATGTTCCTGTCCGACAAATTCATCGAGGGTACGAGGACGCATGCGCGCTGCGAGGGGGGCGGCGGCACTGACGCGCTCCAGGTTTTCGGCCTCGCTTTTGGCGAACAAATCGTGCATCGGGTGAAAATGTACGGCGCGGGCAGGCTGGGCGCATCTGCAAATATGTGCGAGCGGTTGTAGCTGGCATTGGCGATGCCGGATTGAGTGGAGCAAACAGACGCCGCGGGTTGTCATCCCGAACGAAAGTGAGGGACCTCCCGATTGTTGGTTGATTACCCAACGTTGCGTGACGCAATTTGTAATTGTGGGGTCCCTCGGCGTACACGCCTCGGGATGACAGGTGTGAGCGCGCAGTATTGGCGTCATCAGGTATTACCTGAACGCACCATCCCCAACGAAAGTAAGGGCCTCTCGATCCCAAAGTTTTGCACTATGCAATTTGAAGGCTAAGCCCTGGTTGCGAAGTGAGACTTCTGGTACGGGTTGCGCTCTATTTAATCCCGTCAAAGAGTGCTCAAATGCGTTTGGGAATTTTGATTTCAATACTGGCTGTTGCCCTGATCGGAACCACCCGCGGTGCAGTCACATTACCGATGCGCACGGTCTTCAAAGGGCAGGACCGCTTCGAGCAACTCGTCGTGCGCGCGAAGGCCGAGAACTGGAAGATGTTGCCGATTGGGGAGCGGACTGCGGTGGTGGGCCAGGCGATGGTCGGAACGCCTTATCGCTCTTTCACGCTCGAAATCGATAACCGGGTTGAGTCGCCCTCGGTCAATTTCACGGGGCTCGATTGCTGGACCTTTTTTGAGGCCGCTCTCGCCTTCGCGCGGATGCTGGATGAGCCGGAAACGAATTGGACACCGGCGCAGTTATTGCGCTACATCGAGATGGATCGTTACCGCCACGCCGAATGCACCGGAGAATATCTCTCTCGCCTCCATTATCTGGAAGATTGGCTTTACGACAATGACCGGCGCGGCCTGGTTACTGATCTGACCCGCTCCCTGGGTGGTGTGAGCGCCCCGCATTCAGCCCGGGAAATGACAAGCGGCTGGCGGCATTATCGCTACCTCGTGCACAATCGCGGCTTGCTTCGGCCTCTTGCGGAAATGGAAGCGCAGGTTTCCTCGCGGCCGCTTTACGAGATTCCCAAAAGTCGCGTGTCCGCAATCGAATCGCGACTGCGCAGTGGCGACATTATCGGCATTGTCTCGCGCGATGGCCGCTACACCTCTCTGCGCTCGACGTCACACGTCGGCCTGGCGTTGCGTACCGCCGACGGCACCATCCACTTCATGCATGCCTCGGCGCCGCATAATTATGGCCGGGTAGTGATCGACACACGGCTCTCCAGTTATCTTTACCGTTACAGTTCGGACACTGGGATTCTGGTGGCGCGGCCTCTGCGCTAACGAGAATAAGGCGTGACCCCAACTCAGGAGCGCCGGGATAACATTTCAGTGGCGCATGTGCGATATTCAGAAGTTAAGGCGGAGAAACGGCCGGCCGAGTTCTAATCCTCTTTCCGGTTCCGAAATTCCACGAGCAATTTTTCCAGGCGGGTGATAGCCGCTTCGGCGTCGGCTCCGCGTGCTTCCAGCATGGCGGTAGCACCACGATCGAGATTGGCGCGTAGCACGTCAATGAGACTGGCGGCGGAAAACCGCTGCTCGTCCTTAATCAAAGTTATCTCGGCGCGAAAACTATTTGCCACGCGGACGAACTCCGCGGCCGGACGGGCGTGAAGGCCGAGCTCGTTTTGCACGGTGATCTCGCGTGTGACCACGATTAATTTATCGTCGGGATGGGATCGGCGCAGGATCATGGGTTAGTGCCCCAGCGGCGGTGGAGAAAACGTTCGACTGGGGAAAACAAGATTTTGTCGGCCAACAACCCGATGACCACAATCACCAGCATGATGCCAATGACCTGGTCCATCGCACTCAATTCGCGGCCATAATGAAGCAATTGTCCAAGTCCAAATCCCGTTAGGATGGTGACGAAAATTTCCGCCGCCATGAGTGAACGCCAGGCGAAAGCCCAGCCTTGCTTCATTCCACTAACGATAAATGGGAGAGCTGCCGGCAGGATGACTTTAAGCCAGATGTGCAAACGCTTTGATCCCATGGTCAGTGCCGCTCGCCGGTAAATCGGCGGAACATGCCGCACTCCGGTATCGGTCGCAATCACGACCGACCAGAGCGTTCCCATTACCACAACAAAGAGCATGGCCGCCTCGGTTTGCCCGAACCACAGAAGCGCGAGAGGGACCCAGCACACGCTGGGCAGTGTTTGCAATCCGAGCGCGAGCGTCCCGATGGTATCCTGAAAAAGTTCCCAGCGCGCCGTTAATAACCCGAGAGGCAATCCACCAATAAGGCCGATGACATAACCGATCAGCAGCCGGCGCATGGTAATGACGGTAGCCTGGAAAAGAGTACCATCCGTGGCGGATGTTTTCAGATACTCCGCGACTTGCTGCGGAGCCGGCAACAAGACCGGCGACCAGATTTTCGCCCGAAAAGCCCATTCCCAAAGAGCGATCAAGACCGCGAAAAAGAGAAAGGCGAGGAGGAATCGTTTCATTTCGCTGTCGCAGTCTCGGATTGGGCACCGCTTTTGAGGGCGTGGGTAATTCGGCTAGCATAGGTCGCGAGCTCGACACTGTTCAGGTCGCGCGGTCGCGGCAGCTCGATTACGAATTCCTCCTGCACCCGTCCCGGATGAGGAGAAAAAAGCAGGACCCGATCACCCAGACAAACCGCTTCACGAACGTTGTGGGTGACAAAGACAATGGTTTTGCGTCGCGATTTCCAAATGCGCTGGAGATCACCATAAAGTTGCTCGCGGGTAAGGGCATCGAGGGCGGCGAATGGTTCATCCATCAGGAGGACGCGCGGATTGGGCGCGAGAGCGCGGGCCAGGGCGACCCGTTGTTTCATTCCCCCGGAAAGCTCGTGGATGTTAGCGCGTTCAAATCTCGTTAGCTCGACGAGTTCGAGGTAATACTTTGCTACATCACGGCGATCCTTTTTGGTCAGATTTGGTTTTAGTTTCAAGGGGAAAAGCACATTGCCAAGGACATCGAGCCAGGGAAACAGCGCCGGTTCCTGAAACATGACCAGTCGTTCGCGTCCCGGGGCTGTCACCGGTTTGCCGTCAGCCAACACGGTTCCGCTGTCTGGTTTTTCCAGCCCGGCAATGATGTTGAGCAGGGTCGATTTGCCGCAACCGCTGGCACCGACGATGCAAACGAACTCCGCCTCCGCCACATTCAGGCTGACGCGATCGAGCGCGAGGACCGTTCCGGCACGGCTACGAAAACTTTTCGACACTTTGTCGATCGCGAGCTTGCTCGGAGAAACGAGCGCAAGCTCTTCCGTGACCGAACCGGTTTTGTGGCCAAACCTCACGGAGCCGCGATTAGCCTGGAAGTGTCGGTATTGCCTTTGAGAAAACCGGCGTCCTTTCCATCTTGCACCGCCTTTGCGATCAACTCGTTCGGCACCACGGTTGTAAACTTAATTCGTTTCCACGCCTGGGCGGCTGCGTCCGGCGCGAAGGTCGTCTTCGTTTCGGCCGCTAGTTCATCGATCAGCAGCTTTTGCGCCTCATCCGGATTCTTCTGGATCCAGTCGGTCAACTCCGCGTTCGCGGCCACTACTTTCTTCGCCAAATCCCGTTGGCTGCTAAGAAACTTTGCGCTCGAGACCAGCCAGGTTGTGATTACATCCTTGTCTTCAAGAAAGACCCGCGCCTTGGCCTCGCGTTCCAAACGCGTTACCCATGGCTCAACTGTCCACACCGCATCCACCCCGCCATTCTGTAATAATGCCAGCTGATCGGGATTATTCGTCGGCAGCACTGTCACATCACCACCGGTTTGGGTGACCTTAAATCCCTGTGCTTTTAGCCAGGCCCGGCAGGAAATGTCCTGGGTATTTCCAAGCTGCGGGGTGGCGATTTTTTTGCCGCGAAAATCCGCTGCGGTCTTGATTGGCGAATCGGATTTTACCACCAAGGCAGCCCCGGCGTTGGCCGCTCCGCCAATGACCCGCACTTCCGCCCCGTTGGATTTGAAGTGCGCGTTGAGCGCCGGTCCCTGACCGACGTAGGTCAGATCGAGCGAGCCGGCGAACATCGCTTCCATCGCCGATGGTCCGGCGTTGTAGGTAAACCACTGGATCTCCACCTTTGGTCCGAGTCGCTCCTCGAACCAGCCTTTTCCCTTGCGCGAAAGGGCGTGGGCGATCACCCCCTGGGCGTGAGTAATGTTCGGGAAATGGCCGAAGCGTATGACAACCTTATCTTGGGCCGCAACGAGCTGTGCAAAAACACAGATCGCGGCAGTTACGAACAGGACTAGTTTTGTTTTCATAAATTTTTCTTTCACTTGGTGAATGTTGTCATGAGTCGTCGAAACGGTGCCGCGGCGTGGTGTCAAGCGCGTCCCGACTTAGCAAACCGAATACCAGAATTAAGCTTCGGTAATGCTAGAACATCAGCTGTAGACGTACGATAACCTCATCGAATTGATCATCGCCAAACTGCGGATTCGCTTGTCGGAAATCCGACCAGGTGTGAATGTAATTCGCCATTAGCTTTAGATCATCCCCGTGGATGTAGTAGTTGAGGCCGCCGGTAATGGAGTGAATACCGTCGTTGCCCAGTTGTCCCGGATTTAATTGTTCCCATCTGACGGCGGCTTGAAGCTTCTTCGGGATCAGGTAGTAAGCTCCCGTTACGTAGAACCCGTTCGTTGTGAAGTCGGCGAACCCTGGAGGCACCCCGTTCACGGTGCGACCGTTTACTTTCTCTTGAAGGTATTCACCGATTAAATCAAACGGACCCAGATTGAACCAGGCGTCTACGCTCCACGCCGTCCTTTCATCCGCGCCCGGGAGCGTAAATGGCGAGAGGGAACCGTCGGAATTCACCAATAGGTTCAACGATTGCGAGATATTTGTGCCCTTGTCATCGCGGCTGTTGAGCACGTCGGCGCCAAGCTTCAGACTGGAATTCTGACCGAGCAGTTTGCCTTGCCACGGCAGAAGCTCCAACCGCCCGACATACATAAAGTTGTTGTTGTCGTTAACGGTGACATTGCGTCCATTTCCGTTGAAGATGCCGGCGTAATAGGTCAGCAAATCCTTCTGCGCAGGCCAGATGTTCGTGAACGGCTTGCCCCAGACTTGCACACCGATCTGCCGCTCCGGTGTGATAGCTCCAGTAGGCAAACTGCGCTCGATTATGATCAGGGTAGGGTCTGGAGTAAGTTGCTCCAACCCGAACGGCGCTTTCCATTGGCCAGCCTTGACGTTCGCTTCTGCGAACTGATGCCAGTTGATGAAAATGTCTGTTCCCGAAAATGCGTCGCGGTTGGAGTTGATGCCATCGCTGTTCTCGAAGTCGCCTTCGACTTTGAAGTCGAAGTTCTCGGCAAAATCGCCAGTTAAATTGATGCGCACCCGGCGCAGACGAAAACGGTCTTTCAACGCGGTCTGACCAAAGCGGCCTTCGAAGGCGGAGACCTCTCCGTCTTCCAAGTTCATCTGAATGTATCCGCCAAGCACGAGTTTGAATTCCGATGCGCGCGGAGTGACGTAAATCTGGGGTTTCTCTTCTACGGCTACGCTTTTTTCAACGTACGATTTCCCGTCGTAAGTCACCTCTGTCTTCCTTTTGCCCGTCGCACCAGGTTCAGAGGTGCTCTGTTTCTTCAAACTACTGACTTCTTGTTCCAACTCGGCGTTTCGTTTTTGCAATTGCTCAACTGCCCGCTCCAACTTCTGTAGTCGCTCGGACTCGGAGTTGCTGCTGGAGGTTTGGGCCCGCAGCGGTTGAATTACCAGCAGCAACAGCGGAAGGGTGATCCCGATCCGAACTAGTGACGATTTTTTCACAAGCATTTGTTTCTCCTTATCTTGATAATTTCCTCACTTGAAAAGAACCTCCGGAAGTCCGGCTAGCGCTATTCCTCCTCGTGTGATCCTCCAGCGGCCTGGTCGGTAAAATTGTTAGCTTTCTAGATCGTTCTTTACGCTTTGCAATCTCGTTTTCTCGGTCCGTTCAATCTGAGTCACCTTGGAATCGTGCACCACGATTTGAACGACCCCGAAGCGTAGGCTTTGGACTTTTTCGCGCACCAATTCGAGCCAGTCGGCGGATGCGCGTCTTTCATCATGCGGCATGAGTTCGCCTTTCGCTTGAACGCTTCGAAGAAGTCGCGGAGTTGGCGGGCAGAGACGTCAGAACCGAATCGAGGTTGAATGCTCTCGAGATAAAGGGGGGCGAGACTTTGTCGCGTCGCATTTTGCGCAACGTAATTTCGACAATGTCAGCCAGGGTGTAGCGGTCGAGAATCTTGATGATAGCGGTGCGGACATCGAGCATCAGCATGCGCAGGCCGCAATGGTCTTCGTCCGGACAAGTACAACGCGAGTAGGCCGTCTGGCTGACGCATGGGATGGGAGCGAGTGGTCCGTCGATCAATCTGATGACGGAGCCGAACTTGATGCGGTTCATGGGGCGGGCCAGAGAGTAGCCGCCGTCTTTTCCGCGCTTGCTCACGACAAACCCGTTCGCTTTCAATTGGGTGAAGATTTGCTCGAGAAACTTGACCGGGAGTTTCTCTTTCGCGGCCAGTTCACTGACTTGGAGAAGGGGCCTTCCCAGTTCGGCGGCGATGCCGAGGTCAATGAGAGCGCGCAATGCATATTCGCCGCGTTTGGAAAGCTTCATGTCCCGCGATCCCGATTGCGCTGGAGGCAGCAACTATCATGCGCGGCGCCCAAAATCAAAAAGGTGTTCAGGCCTTCGCCGGCCGCCGCGAATCGGAAAAAAGCCAGCTCATCAACATTTTTCTCCCCGCGCGCCGCAGGGCCCGCCCCCTTGTTACATGACGTCGCGTGCTGATAAGGTGAAAACCGTTCTCGTCCTGATAGCCGACAGGGGCTCGGCGGGCCGCCTGGGTCAGGGCGGCGATCAAGACGAAGGCGCTAAGAATGATTTTCGCCGGGAGAGCTGGAAGCACTCCGGCTGTAACCACGCTGCTCACTGCCAATAACAGAAACGTTTTCATCATGTTCCCTCCTGATTGCGTGACTGCTTCTCCTGTCATGTATACTGCGATGGTAGGAATTAATGTCTATCCGTCAAGTAGGAATTTCAAATTATTTTTCGGTTCGGGCAGGCCTACCGGATGCCCCAAGGAGGCGAAG
>Ga0137415_10001785_pt1 | contig 21403 bp, 13 predicted proteins | sample CZODoug3_1_1_16f_FD_183082 | JGI IMG/M metagenome (GOLD analysis project Ga0137415, IMG submission 183082) | Vadose zone soil fungal communities from Angelo Coast Range Reserve, California, USA - CZODoug3_1_1_16fungal (Hybrid Assembly) | ecosystem: Environmental > Terrestrial > Soil > Vadose...
TGCGCCATCGGCCCACGCGCGACGCCGTGATCGGGATGCAAGCCGTCGCGGAGATAGGCGAACAGCGCGTCGGCATCCCATGGCACGGGCGCCGGAGATTGAGCATTGATCGCATAGGCGTGCCAATTGTCGACATCGCCGCCGGCAAACTGCGCGCTTGCACGTTCCGCGCCGAGCGCATTGCGCGGGGTGTGACACGAGCCGCAATGCGCCAGGCCTTCGACCAGATAAGCGCCGCGATTCCATTCCGCACTCTGCCTAGAGTCCGGCTGGTAGGTGCCGTGACGCAGAAACAACAGCTTCCAGCCGGCGATCACAAACCGCTGGTCGAGTGGAAAGGAGAGCTGGTTCTCGCGGGCGGGCGCGTGAACCGGCTGCCGTGTCATCAGGTAGGCGTAGAGCGCCTGATCATCCGCATCGGTCACATTGGTGAAGTGATCGTAGGGAAATGTTGGATAGAGGTGCTGCCCATCGCGGTTGACGCCGGATCGCATGGCGCGACGAAATGCTGCTTCCGACCATCGGCCGATCCCCGTCTCCGCATCCGGCGTAATGTTGGAGGAAAAGATCGTGCCGAACGGCGTCGGCACCGGAAGCCCTCCAGCAAAGTTCTGGCCGCCGCGCACCGTATGACAATCGTTGCAATTGCCGATCGCCGCAAGATCGCGGCCTCGCTTGACCAGGGCTGTATCGAACGATTGCGGCGCAGGCGGATCGATCGCGGCGATCGCCGGCCGCCACGTGATCGCAAAAGCTGCAACCGCGCCGGCAATCAAAACCGCCGCGATAACGCTACCGACAATTCGTGAGTTTCTCATCCGTCCCGACACTTTTTGGAACCATTGCTAGCATAAATCCGTGGTCAGCGCTTCCGGCAAGACCGCAATCACCGCCTGTTGATTTCCGGTTTGTTTTGCGAGCTCGCCTTGCCAATCGGCCCAAATCCGCGACGATCGAACGTTGATCTTGGCCGATGTCGGACGCACCGCAATCGCGCAAGCGAAGCCGGCTGCAAGCGGGCGACCCCGCAGCAATCCGGAGCCGAGATACAAAATCCGAAAGGCAAGAGAAGTACCTGATATGAGAGACTAAATGCTGGCCGCGGCAGCCGTGCTGATCGCACCCCGTCTGCGGCCGCCATTTCCCGATGGCAATATTTCGGCGCGGGCCCAGTCAGAATGAAATTGCTTGATGGCGGCGACACGCTAGCGCACAATCCAGCTATCCTCTCAACCCGGACTGGTTCGTGGCTTGGTCCGAGACGAGCCCACAAACTGCGATCTCGGCCCGCGGGAGGGCGAAAGTCGTGAGTACTAGTCCTCTACGCGTGGCCTGCATCGGGATTGGATGGTGGTCCGATGTTTTGGCCGACGCCATCCAGCGCTCGGGCAAGCTCGAGATTCTCAGCTGCTACACCCGCTCGGAGGAAAAACGCAAAAACTTCGCCGCAAAATATCGCTGCCGGCCGGCGGCGAGCTACGAGGCGATGCTGGCCGATACCGAGATCGAGGCGATCATCAACACGACGCCGAACGATGTGCATCTGGCGACCACCTGCGCCGCCGCTGCCGCCGGTAAACACGTCTTCCTCGACAAGCCGATCGCCAACAGCATCTCGGACGGCCGCGCCATCACTGAGGCCTGCCGCAAGGCCGGCGTGGTATTGGCGCTTGGCTATCAGCGCCGGCGCGAGAGCCAGTTCCGCTGGATCAGGCAGCAGATCGATGACGGCCTGTTCGGCAAGCTCGTCAACGCCGAGGCCAACATCAGCCGCGACCGCCTCGGCAAGATCGATCTCACCTCGTGGCGCTACCAGGCCGCCGCCATGCCCGGCGGCGTGATGCTGCAGATTGGCATCCACTACATCGACGTTCTGGAATACCTGATCGGGCCGATCCGTGCGGTGCGCGGCCAATTGGCGCAACTGGTGCTGCCCGGCGACAATCCGGATGTCGCGAGCCTGATGCTGGAGCACGAGAACGGCGCGCTCTCCACACTGAACGCGAGTTACGCCTCGGCGTCCGAGTACTATCTGATGAACATCTACGGCAGGGACGCCACCGCCTACTACGACTTGCACAACGGGCTCCGCCTGCTCAAGCGCGGCGAAAACGCGCCCGTGGCGGTGCCGTGCACAAAGAATGACACTCTGGTCGAGGAGCTGGAGGAATTTGCTGCCGCCGCTCGCGGTCAGGGCCGGCACGAAGTCGGAGGTGAGTACGCGACGATATCGCTGGCGGTGGTGCGCGCCGGCATTCTCTCGGCGCGAGAGGGACGCCGGGTCGAGGTCGCGGAGATATTGGACCGTGACCGAAACTTGTGACCGCGCGACAGCATCGACAGGAGCGCGTCATGAAACCAGGTATTAGAGCATTTTCAAGCGAAAGCCTGCCCCACACCCGATGCCGGGTGGAGACCGGTTCGCGTCGAGAAAACGCGTCAAATCAACAATCGAGAGCCCCGTTTCGATTCGACCGAAACGGAAAAGGCTCCAGCGTCTGGCCGGCACTCGTCATCGCGATGGCATTCGTTGCCAGCGTCGTGCCGGCGCGCGCGCAGGACTACCCGTCGAGGTCGATCACCGTGGTCGTACCGTTCCCCGCGGGCGGCGCCAGCGACGTGGTTGCTCGCATCGTCACCAGCCAGATGTCGGGGATCCTCGGGCAATCCATCATCATCGAAAACGTCAGCGGCGCCGGCGGCACGATTGGCAGCGCGCGCGTGGCGGCCGCCGCACCCGACGGCTACACCCTGCTGGCGGCGGCCATGGGCTCGCATGTGGCGGCTCCGGTGCTGACGCCGAACGTCAAGTACGACCCCTTGGCGGACTTCGCGCCGATCGGCATCACCGCCCATTCGCCGGCAGTCATTATCGCGCGAAAGGATTTCCCGGCACAGGACTTGAAGGAATTCGTTGCCGTGCTCCGGCAACAGGGTGGTGCTGTGAGACAGGCACACGGCGGCATCGGCGCGTCCTCGCACATGGCGTGCCTTCTGTTCACCGAGGAAATCGGCGCGAAGCCCACGCTCGTTGCCTATCGCGGGTCCGGTCCGGCGTTGAACGATCTGGTGGGAGGCCACGTCGACTTCTTGTGCGAGCAGTCGGTCAGCGTGGCGGAACAGGTTCTGGCCGGCTCGGTCAAGGCCTACGCCGTCTCCGCCGGCGAGCGGCTGGCGACGCTGCCGAATGTGCCGACCGCCAGGGAGGCAGGCGTAAACTATCAAATGAGCGTCTGGGCCGGACTGTTTGCGCCCAAGGGCGTCGCGCCCGAGGTGATCGCCAAGCTTGCCGATGCCCTCGACAAGGCACTTGATGAGCCTGTCGTACGCGAGAGACTGGCCCAGCTCGGCGGCTCGATACCAGCCAAGGCCGAGCGCAACCCGGCCGCCTTCGACCATTTCGTCCGGTCCGAAATCGCGCGCTGGGCGCCCATTCTCACAGCAGCCCGAGCGGAGAAATAATGCGATGAACACAAGCCACGCAGCAACGATGCGCTGAGCTATCTACGGCAAGACACCCGCGTCGGAGCGAATGCGGTTCCTGGAGAGCGATGCCCGTTTTGGGGGGAGGAAGCGGATATCCCTGGTTGTTAGAAGGCTTGTTGTTGGAAGGCTTGGCAGGGGCGGCAAGGATTCAAACCTCCGCAGATGGAACCAAAATCAGCCAGGGACCTCAACGACGGACTTTCTGACAAAATGGCAGATTCTGCCGCTGGATAAACCAATTGGTTAACCGCTCAGTTCAGAAAGACCGCTCGAGAAAATGAGCCCTGCCAAGGGCACCACGAGCCACACCACCGAATCCGGCGCCGCTGCCCGCTCGGCAGACGACCCCCCTACGAGCCTGCGAAGCGATCAACGATTGAGATTTACGGCATTCTTCGTCGGAAAGCTGCTGGCCAGCATGAAGAAACCACGGTCATCACGGGCTTGCGATCATTTGGAGCCTCGATGGGCCCAGTTGCCATATTTTGCACTTCTGCAGCCGAAACTCGATATCAGCCGCATGGAAAGTGTTGTCACTTCAAAATCTTGTCACTTCCTTGAACGACTCTACTTCCTTGAACGACACATCAGGGACGCCGCATCGCAATTCGTTAGGACCTGATGCGCACGTGGAGCGCGTTCGCGCCACATGTGGGTCTCGTATCTACACGCAAGGGTGGTCCGTCGTTTCGGGTTTCGAAATCGTTAGTGCAAGCAGATGAGCATCCTCCGATCAGATGACCACATCCGTCTCCATACGTTGCGCGGCTACCGCTTTTGACACCTTAAGGTCCTTGGTATACTGGGGCCTATTGCTGGACATTTCGCCATGAATTCGCACCGGTACATAAAATTTTACACGTTTTTTCTTGTCGCTACGCTCCTGTTGATCTGTCAACCGGCTTCGGCCGAGAAACGCGTAGCGCTGGTGGTTGGCAATTCCAACTATAAAAACGCTGCGCAACTTCCGAACCCGGCCAATGACGCGGCGGCCATCGCTGCGACCCTGAAAGGCGCTGGTTTTGACGTCGTCGACTCAAGACTCGATCTTCAATCTGCGGACATGCGGCGAGCGCTGCGAGAATTCGCCGATCAAGCTCGCGACGCCGACGTAGCGGTGGTTTATTACGCGGGTCACGGCATTGAGATAGACGGTACGAATTATCTGATCCCAACGGATGCCAAGCTCGAGCGCGATACAGACATCTATGACGAGGCATTTTCGCTTGACCGCGTTTTGTTGGCAATTGAGCCTGCGAGGCAGCTGCGGCTTGTAATCGTCGATGCGTGCCGCAACAATCCTTTTGCGGACACGATGAGACGAACGGTCACCTCGCGGACCGTAAGCCGTGGCCTCGCCAGGATCGAGCCGACCACGTCCAATACGCTGGTCGCATTTGCCGCCAAGGCTGGCTTGACGGCACTCGATGGCAACAGCAAGAACAGTCCGTATGCAACAGCCCTGGTAAAGCATATTGCAACGCCGGGCCTCGACTTGCGCAGGGCATTCGGATTTGTCCGCGACGATGTCTTGCAAGCCACCGGGAACCGACAGGAACCTTATGTCTATGGCTCGCTCGGCGGCGAAGATGTTGCGCTGGTACCTGCTCCCAAGCCTGCAACGCCGGCGGCCAATCCGCAGTCGGAGATACGTCGTGATTACGAGTTGGCATTGCAGCTTGGCAACAAGGACGCATTGAGCGCCTTCCTGACGCAGTATCCGGAAGGGTATTACGCGAGCCTGGCCAAGCTTCAACTTGCCCAACTTGCCGCGGAGGAAGCGCGCGTTGCGGCGACCGAGAAGGCCCGGCTGGCCGAGCAGCAGCGGGCGCGGCTTGCCACCGAAGGCGCGCAAAGCGCCGACCAGGAGAAGGCGGCTGCGGACGCGAAGGCGGCCGAGCAAGTCCGCATCGCCGCCGAAAAGAGCAAACAGGCGCTGCAGCAGCAAGCCGCCGAGGCCGAACGGGACCGGACCACAATCGGCACGCCTGCCGCCAATAATGCGGTCCCGGATAAGGCTGGGGCCGATCCTTCGACCCAGCTTGCCGCTCTCAGCGCCGGGCCAGCGGCTCCGGCGGCTCCGGCCGATCTCGCCAAATCGGTGCAGGCCGAGTTGCGTCGTGTGGGCTGTCTCAGCAGTGCAGCCGATGGCGAATGGAACTCGGCGTCGCGGCGCTCGCTGGCGCTGTTCAACAGGCATGCCGGAACCAAACTCGACGTCAAGCTTGCAAGTCTCGATGCGCTTGACGCGATCAAGCTCCAGCCGTCGCGGGTCTGCCCACCAATCTGCGAGCATGGCTTCAAGTCTGACGGCGACCAATGCAGCAAGATCGTTTGCGCGGAGGGCTCGTTCCTCAACGACGATAATGAATGCGAGAAGCGACACGCAAAAAGGCCGACCGCAAGGCGCGAGCCCGACGAGCGGCCCAACCGCGCAGCTCGGGAACGGCCGCGACGCGAGGACAGCGCGCCCAGGTCGGAGGCATCGGGCCAGATCGTGTGCGATCGCGGCGGCTGCCGCCCGGTCAGCCGCGGATGTCATCTTGAGTTCAGAACGACCGCGCAAGGCGGCCCCTATGAGGGCGGCGGCGGCAATGTACAGATCTGCCGATAAAGTGAATCGCGCAAGCTGTCGCTGCCGTTCATTTTCGGACGCGAGTATCATTCAATCCGATCTGGATACTCGCTCCCAATGGATGCCGGATCGCGTCGCTCGATCGATATCCCGAACTGACTTCGCTGCCATTGCGCTACCGATGTTCGGGGCTGCAGTTCGCGCGCAGGTACTGGCCTGTTTCGACCCCCAGTGGGCTAATTGAAAATGGCAGTGGCCTGATGTGATTTTTCAGGGCGTACGAAATGAATGATAAAGGCAGCGACGATGACTATCGCAATGGCAATGATTCCGCCCCTCAGCCCCTTACCTGCAAAGTCACCGGCAAGTATCGCTAGGCCAGTTACCGCGAGAGTGATTTGAGCAATACCTTCGACCAGCTAAGTCGAACGGCAAAACCTTTCGCTGCGCATGGGGCAACGCCGGTTCACCCGGCTAACCAACTGCTTTTCAAAGAAGCTGGATAACCACGTCGCAGCGGTCGCGCTGAACGTTGCCCACTACAATCTCTGCCGGCTTCATGAAGCCCTGCGCACGACGCCGGCGAAGGCGCTGGGTGTTGCCGACCGGACTTGGAGCATTCGTATGCCGCGCTTGCCGCCTGCTTTGCCGACTGAGACCCCGCCGGTTTGTCGGCGCAAGTTTGTAGTAATTCAAGGCGGGAAAACCTAATCAGGCGATCGAATAAGCCCGTAGCCCAAGGAGGTCACAACGGCGGCGGGCGGCATCCTCGCCGCCAAGGCGACCCAAGACCTCCACGAAGCCCTGCTTACTATCAACTGCTATCAATTGCCGACACGTAGAGACGCGAACCCAGGACATGCGGCAGCGCCAGACCAGCCAGCGTCGTTCACCCGCCTAGCTGATTAAACCTACTTGATCAAATATGGCTTGATGTCGAACGACCAATTGCTCGGCTGCAGTTTACCGGTGCCGGGATCCGGTACCCGCAACCCGTTCATCCACCCAGTGAGATAGTTGATGGTCTCCGCTTCGGTTCGCTGCTTCTGCGCGTTATCGGGCAAGTCGAGAATTTGAACCCGCCGGTCGCTGAGAATTGCGACGACCGCCGCCGTTCCCAGCGGCGGCGTTATGACGTATTCGAAGCCGTGTTTTTTGGCCGCTGAATTCGGGATCAGCAACTCCTCACCCGGCTTGATGAAATTCGTCGCCGCCTCCTGGGATTGAACGATCATTTCGGGACTGGGAAAAATCTGGGACATTTTCCCGTCGGCGTCGATATCTATCAACATCAGGTAGCCCGGCTTTTTGCTCGTTATCCGAAACGAAATTTTTGTGCCGACGCCGACTGACCGATCAGGACTCATCTGCAGCGATACCTTCGCCGCGTTCGGAATGGCGTTGTTTCGATCGGACGCGTTTTGCGCGATCCTTATCGCGAACGGAACCGGTGGGACCGGCGATAATGTCGAGGTTACAAAGGATTCGAAAGATGCGATTTCGGCAGGTCCAATCTTTGTCGGACCGATCGCGGAGGATTTTGCCTCCGCACCTCCAACCGACACTACCAGCACGCCGAGACACCACCCCACTATCGATTTGTTCGGCAGCATCTTCGTTCTCGCAGGGGAAACGTCAAGGTACGGTAAAAAATCCGACCGAGCCGATGCGCGCGTCAGCCGGCATGTATCGCTCCAGGCTCTTGATAACCTGACCAGATGCGCGCCGACGATTCGACTGCTGAAGGATTTTTTCGAGATCGACCATGCGCTGCTGTGACGTCACGGCGACGATCTGCTCGGCGCCAAACGGCTCGCGCACCCGCAGCGGAAGCCGCAGCTCGGCTGACCGCGCTAACGACGCATCCGAGCCGATCGGATAAAGCATCTGGATGGTGCCGTCGCCGGAAACGTTGAACAACACCACAGCCCGTCCCCCGACCTCGGACAAATCGATGTCGACCGTCTGACTATTGTGATGCAGACGATCGTCGGGCGAGACACGCATAACCTGAGGCGACTGGGTCGCCATGCTCTTGAGCGTGCGGATCGCCGCCGTCCTGTCGATGACGTTGGGAAGATCCGCCGTGTCAACCCCATAAGCGATGACATCGCCCCAGGCGATCACGTCGTGCGACACCGGATCCCAGATCAAGTCCGGATTATCCGTCGGCTTCACGGCCTGAACCACCGAGTCGGGGGATTTCAGGCCGGGAAAATGATCAGTCTTGCCGTCAAGCGCCGCCAGCCGAATCGGTGCACTCGGCCGCTCCGCTATCCGCCGATTCGCGCCTGCCGATGGGGGGGATGGCGCTGCTGGCTGGGATGGGGATGACTGGGGCGCCGGAAGCTGAGGGCCTTCAATAGGCCCCTGGATCAACGTGACGCCGCGCGTCAGGGCAAACGCCACGTCGATGTCGGGCGACCGGTTCGGCGAGGTCATGGTGACCACGTTCTGCCGCTGATCGGACAGTTGGTACACGACTTGGCGGATATTGGCGAAAAGCTCGTTGAGCGTCACCTTACCGTCGTGATCGGCATCGGCATTCCCCTCGACGGCTCGGGCAACAGCGTAGCTCAGCGCGCCTCGCAGTCCGTCGATACCGGGAACACGTACTTCGGGGGCCTTGGTATCGCGATCGACTGCGGCAAGAAACGCAGTGCGGTCGAGATCGAGCTCCGAGCGCGGATCGCCCTGATCTGAAACCGGTTTCAGTTCATCGACCAATAGATTGTAGGTTGGGATTTGCCGGAAGCTCATCTCTGCCGCACGCGGATCGATGTCACGCGCCATGCCGCCGCCATGACATGTATCGGCAACGAAGATAACCTTGGCTCCGCGCAACTCGAATTGCCTAATGAAGTGATTGAATTCGCTGCCGAGGATGCGTTGCTGCGAGCCAGCCGGTGTGAGTTCGAAGCCGGGCAGCAGGAAGACGTCCTCCATGCCATCGGGCTGCGATCCCTTGATGCGCTCCGGCTCTTGAGTTCCATGTCCGGCAATCGACAGGAAAACGAGATCGTTGGTCTTGGTACGCTCGACCAGCGCGCTGATCTCGCGCAGCACGCTCGACCGGTCGGCCTGGGCGTTGATAAGGGCCGTCACATCGCGAACGCCCATCGCCCTCAGACTGGAGTCGATGTCGCGGGCATCCGCCGTTGCGCCCTTCAGTTTCCGGACATGCTGATAATCATCAACGCCCACCACCAGTGCCCGCACGTCGCCACCGTCGGGATTGCTGAGCTGCAACGTGGCTGCGGCCCGTGCGCCGTCGAGATGGACGCTCGATACCGCGATCGAAGCGATGGTGAGAATGATCTTCAAAGGCCCGCGCATTGCTCATTTACCTCAGTGGATTCGACTTCACCAGCTTCGCCCAAAGCTCGGTCATCCCGAGCAGAGGCTGGATATGGTCCCGACGGGCCGCGGCCGGACCTTTTGCACAACCTGCCGCGGCGAATAGACATTCGTCGTCAATGCCCCCCGCGAGGTTCACCGCTTTACGCTGCCCGGCTTCTTCGAACGCCCGGTCGGCGCTTCATTTTCGTGATAGGCGCTCGCCGAAACCGTCATCTCGTCCTCAGCCAGAGCGCGAAACCGCACCGGAACATAGCCGCGTTGCAGAAGTGCAGCCAACGGATAGACATTGCGGCAGACGCGTCCGTTGCAACCGCCGGTTGATGCCTCCATCACTTCGGCCTTGCGATCCGGGGTAAAGCGCAGGAACAGCATGACGTGCGACCCCGGCTTGTTCAGCGCATCGCCGGGTTTCAGCTCCCAGGGATTCTCCACCGTCTTGGCGATCGCCGGAATGGCGGCGGTGGTGTAATGAACCGACAGCCCCCACGCCGCGCTCACGAAAGCAGAACAATCCACGCCCGCGACGTCAGTTCGCGGTGAGTTGCGCGTGCAGACGTTTCCGGCCATGGTTCCGGCCTCGACGCGACGGCGGAAATTGGCGAGCGAACCATGGCAGCCCCAGCAATAGGGCACGCCGCGGACTTCCTGATTGGCCTTGCCCTGCAGATACCAGGGCCGACGAATGCGATTGAAGCCGGTGCAAGCTGTATCCGGATCGGTGCCATAATTTGCCGGCGTCAGCTTCCATTGCACCCCTTCGAACGCAAACGCGGTTTCGATGGTCTGCTGGCGATTGGAAGGCCGCACCGCCGCGATGGCGGCGAACTTTCCGTCAAGTAGATCTAGATTCTTCGCGGCGGTCCGCGGCAGCCGAAGATCGATCAGCGAGGCATTCCTGAGCGGACGGAAACCGACACCTACAACATCGACGACATCCGCTTTGGTGCGCAGGAAGTAAACGTCGCCGTCGCCGGAAATTGTCACGAAGCGCCGGGTCAGCGGGGTGTTTTCCAGGGGCAACTCGTAAATGCCTTCGAGCTTGCCGCTCGACGCGTAGCGCGCCACGAAGGTCGAGGATTGTCGTCCCGAATCCGGCACATTCTCGCCCAGGACATAGAAGCGATCGCTATTGTCGATTTCAAGAAACTCTACCGTGCCGAGCTTGTTCGGCACCCGCAGGCTGAGCTGGGCGATGGTCTCGTTGCTTTCCATGGTTTGGACTTCGATACGAACACTGCTGTCCCCCTTGTTGGGAATAATGTCGGCGATTACCGATCCTTTGCCGCGGGACGCGACATATTGCCGGTCGGACTGCCGGGTTTTCTTGATAACCGCGGCGCGGGTGTTCTGATCGAGCAAATCAGCCGCGCTTCCCGGCGGCTGCGAACCCATCTGCGCGAAAGCGGACATGGCGAATTGATCGTCGACGCCCCGCGTGAGAACCTCCTCAAGCTGAACCACACCGTCGTCGATGCCACGGCTGGATTGCTCGTCGGCGGCCTTGAGAGTTCGGACCGAACCGTCCCAAACCAGGATGTCGCTTTTGCGGACGACGAGATCGTTAGCCTGGAGATCCGCGGGCATTTTCAAGATGTTCGCGTCGCCAGCGGGTTGCTTTGGATTGAATCGGAGAATGCGGCCGTTGATCTGATCGAGCACGAACAGATTGCCCTGCGCGTCGGATGTCAGCGCCTGTGGACCGGTCAGCTCGACGTCTTCACCGGCGGCGGCGATGCCGACCGCCGTGGAGGTGGTACCGACAGAAAATTGCCGCACCACGGTGTCTGCGGCTAAGGCCGCTTCCGCACACAAGGCGACCGATGCCACGATGATTGTCCGAAGCAACCAATTTTGACAAAATATGAACCACTTTTGACGAAACATTTCTGCCTCAATACCCGACAAATCGATTGAACCGTCGGCCGGGATCCTCCGACCAACTGGTGCCGCCCGATCGATTGGAGTCGCATTTGGCCATTTGGGTTCGATCACTTCTGCGCACACGTCGACAAGACTGCGTTCGCCGATCGGCCAAATCCTCAATACAAGTCGTCAATACAAGTCCTCAATATACACAAGGTTAATCAATAGTCTAAAGGCAAATACGCTGATGCGATCCCGTTGGTACTATGCGTGAAAAGGTGACAAAACTCGGTCGTGTTTTCTGGCAACCCGCAAGCGGCGGCCGACCGACCGATCGATCGTCGTGCCCTCCCCGCGAAGGATATCTCCAATTGGCGATCCGGATCGCCAATGACATGAAAATCGCGATCATGGGTATGCGACCTCGATGAGATTTGAAAAAGGACGGCGCGATCTGCACCGTCCGGTCGACCGAAGATCACAGACAAACGTAGAGGAGCGGTTATGGGCCGGCTGAAATTTCGTTGCATCGCCATGGTTGTCGGCGCCATGGCGGCCACCTGCACGGCCCGCGCCAATGATACTGCCGCGGAACTGTCGATCGGCGGACTGCAATTCGTCCGCACCGACGACATCGCAATGGAGAGCGAGGATCTGCGCATATCGCTCGACCGCGTCAGCGTGCGCTATCAGTTCGCCAACACATCCCGAAAGCCGGTCACGCTGACGGTTGCTTTTCCGCTGCCCGATATCGACCTTTCGGAGACGGACAATGTGGCGCTTCCCTCGACCGATCCAGTCAATTTCGTCGATTTCGAAACCAAGATCGACGGCAGCGCCGCCCCGTTCCAGATCAACCAGCGCGCGATGGTCGGTGACAAGGACGTTAGTGCCCTGCTCGATCAATTCAAGTTGCCGCTGCTGCCGGTCGGAAGCCGCGAGATTCGCGTTGCCGATCTACCGAACGCGACACGGACCAAGCTCGTCGATCAGGGCTTGCTGATGCCTGCGGGCACCAACGACAAAGGCCGCCAGCAATACGCCGTAGCCTGGATCGCGAAGACGACCGCCGTCCGCCAGCAGACGTTTCCGCCGGACCGCAAGGTTATTGTCGAGCACCAGTACCGGCCGAGCGTTGGCACCAGCTCCGATACCATCCTGCGCAGGATCCTGCGCTCCAACAAATCGCTCTCCGCGGAAGTCCAACGATATCGGAAGGACTATTGCGTGTCCGACGCATTCCTGGCGGAGCTCGACAGGCGCGCCGGCAATGGCCCGCTCAACGCGTCGATGATTCAGGAACGGCGGATCAACTACGTGCTCAAGACTGGAGCCAATTGGGCCGGACCGATCCGGTCGTTCAAACTGACCATTGATCCCGGCAACGGCGATCGCCTGGTCAGTTTTTGCGCAGGTCGATTGAAGCCGACCGCGCCGAACGCGCTGGAATTTACCGCCAACGACTTCAAGCCCGACGACGATTTGAAGATACTGATCGTCGGCCGCTTTTGATCATCGCGTACGATCGTTGCCGCGGTGATTCAGTTATCGAGGCGAAAATAACGCGCCGCCGCGCCGATCGTGATGTTGCCGCGCTGAGCCTCGCTGACCGCCTGCAGGAAGAACGTATCAGCGGCCATCGGTTTGGGCTGCCGCAAGGAATCAAGAACCCGCGGCGTCGTCACGGCCATTAGCAGTTGCGGACCACCGCCGCTGCGCTTGATGCCGATGGAGAACGACAGGGAATCGATGCCCGGCTTCAACAGATAAGACAAGTTCTGCACCTCTCCGCTATCGGACACCAACAGCAATTCGACAACACGATTGGCGAAATTCTCGATAGTGCCGCTCAGCGTCTCGCCATTCTTGACCTCGATCGAGGCAAGGTTGATGCGTGGCGCCCGTGCCTGGTTGGTGCCGAGCTGGCTGAGAAACTTGATTGCCGGACACTGAGCCTGTGTAACCTGTCTGACGCCGATCGCGGCCTCAAAACCCAGGTCGCGTTTGAATGCCTTGTCGAGAGTGTCAAACGGCGCCGTCGATGCTCCAAAGCCCTCAACAACCGCCGCGTTCGCACTGATCGCAACCGGGAGGATAAAAAAGCAGTCACCGCCATTATACTGCTCGACATATTTGCGAACGCGATCGGTGCGGACGGTCGCATCACTGGTCGACGGCGGCGGCGCCACCGTCGGCTGTACCGGCAACGGTGGCAACGCTTTCGGTTCTGGCCGGACAACCTGGGTTTTTGGGCCGAATTCCGGCAGCGGCGGCGGCTTGACGGTACCTGGAGCCAACCAGACCAGGGTGTAGAACGCATACGCTCCCTCTCCCACCAGCGCCGCCAGAACAGCAGCAGCGAAGATCAGCCAGAGCGAGCGGCGACTTGGCCTCGGCAGCAGATGGCGTTCCGGTCGGGGCGCAGAAGGCTCGACGTGCTCCAGCGGATTGAAGCCTCGCTGCAGTGACGATGCGATCCTCCAGTTCGCGATTTCCGCCATCGTCGCCGGCCGATTTGCCGGATCAGGCTGCAGCATCTGCTCGAGCAACGGGCGGATCCGCATGTCGACACCGCCGAGATCTGGCACGCGCCGACGCTTCTCGACCAGTTGGAATTGGCTGCCGCCCATGTCAAGCTTCTGTCCGGTCAAGGCATAGAACAGCAACAGGCCGAGACTGTAGATATCGGATTTCGCCGTGACCTCATTGCCGTAAAGGCCGACCTGTTCCGGCGAAACATAGTTGTCCTTGCCGGCGAAGCCCGCGCCGATGATGGTTTTGTCGCCTACCTGGGTCGAACGGGCAATGCCGAAATCGATGATCTTGGCCCGTGTCACATCGCCCAGCGGGACGATGATATTGTCGGGAGACACGTCGCGATGAATGATGCCGCGTTCGTGAGCTGCCTGCAGGCCCGAGGCGATGCGCCGCATCAATTTCACCAGCGCCTCGAACGTTAACGGACCGTCCCCCAAAATATCCGACAGCGAGCGGCCATCGACGAATTCCATGGCCAGGTACGGCCGCTGCAGAGTTGGCTCGACCGTAAAAACGAAATAGCGGACGATGGCCTCGTGCGGCAAATGATGAAGCGCTGCCGCCTCTCTGCGGAACAGCGCCAACGCGGCCTCGTTTTCCGCCATCTCCGGCAGAAGCATCTTGATCGCCACGGCGGCGCCGGTCTGAATCTCGTGGCACTTGTAGACCTCGCCCATGCCACCGGCGCCGATCATCTGGTCGATTTCGTAAATGCCGTTGAGGCGCGTACCGGGTGGTACGCCGCGATAAGATGGATGGAATGGCTCTTTGGGATTCACGATCGCCACTCCGGACCACCACCCGCGACGGGCGCATTTGTCGGCTCCGACGAACGCACCGCTGACAACAAGCGAACGACGACGACCGTTACGTTGTCGAGACCGCCACGCTCCAGCGCCAACGCGAGCATCACCTCGCAAGCAGCCTGGGTGTTGCGGCCGACCGCGTATTGGAGAATCTCGTCGTCACGCAGGTGCCTGGTCAGGCCGTCGCTGCAGATCACAAAGATATCGCCGGGGTCGGCGGGCCCGGTGACAACCTCAAGCTCGAGTTCCTCAGCGACGCCGACCGCGCGGGTGATCACATTGCTGGGCCAATTCCCGGCGTCTTCGCGGGACAGCGTCCCGGCCGCGACCAGCTCCTCAATTTCCGTGTGGTCTCGTGAGACCTGCTTGATCGCACCGCCCTTTATCAAATAAACCCGACTGTCGCCGGCCCAGAGGCAGGCATAATGCTCGTCGCGGACAAGCAGAACCGCGGCTGTGGTGCCGATCGTTGCGCCGCTGCGTGCGCGGCTCAAATCCATGATTTGCTGGTTGGCGCGAAAAATCTGAGCCTCGCATTGCTCCAAGAGATCGCGCGCCGCTTCGGGCTGCTCAATTGCGTTGAGCGATTCCACCAAGATCCGGCTCGCCAGATCGCCGGCCTCGTGGCCGCCCATGCCGTCGGCCACTGCCCACAAGCCGGCATCGGTGCGCACCAGGCATGAATCCTCGTTGCGCTCGCGCACGTTACCGGGGTGTGTGACGCTGCTGACGTCAAAGCTTATCGGCGACACGTCCATCTACCCGAACTCGCTTGACGGCTCCAACCGGGGCCTTGCGCGAACCTCATCTCGCATGGACGAATTCCCCCAGATCTCCTGTAAGCAACGTGGAATACCGATAAGGGTCCGGCAAGCCGCGGCAACTCAACGCCAGCGAAGGAAAATCGCCCCCGCCGGCCGTCCACCAGAAACTTGCGGCGGCATAGACCTCGGGGCCGGCAGCACGAAGCGCCGACAGCGTCGTCGCGAAATCCGTTCCGTCGGTCACCATTCCAGCCATGTCGTCACCGAGCGGCACGATGCTCGTGTCGCCCGTGACGCGGGATCGAGTTCGTGGAGCCGCAAGCCCATCCAACCCCGACGAGATATCCTCGAAAGCGGCATCGCGCGCGAGCGTCGAGAGCAGAAAATTCTCCGCCATGCCGAACCACTCGTCCTGCGTATCGACGTCTGGTGGCGAAATCGGAGCGTCGGCGTCCGCAATCGCGTGCAGCGTCAGTGGATAGTAGCGCCCCATGCCGTCCAGCGACGGCATGACCGCACCTACGGCCGTGGTGCCGCAAATTTCGGCGCCAAGCCAGAACCGCCAGACAGGCGCGGTCAGAAACGCCTGTTGCCATCTGTCACCCAGATGGTGGCGGCTCGCCGACAGTGAAGATTGCATCCACGGCTCCCAGGCTTCGAGAAAGCTTCGCGGCGTCGCCAGCGCGATGAAGTCACGCTTGGCACCAAGCTTTCCAAACAGGCCGCAGCGCATGATCGTGTTCAAATTCCACTGGGACAGCGGAACTCCCTGAGCGTCGCCAGATTGAACGGATTGCGAACCGACCCCGTCGAGATCTGATAGTTCAGCTCGTGGCCGGCGACTATGAAATTGGCGTTCGCGGTTTCGCCTTTTGCGCTCAGCGAGCCGGCCTCCAGCATCCGAAACAGCGACCAAGGACCGGTCCGCTCCAGTACCGAGGGCGGCCCGGTTTCGTTGCTGACTGAAATGGCGGTGCGCGTCGACGGACCGGGCCACTGCACCGTGGTCGGCGCAGTGCTTGCGGGCGGCGGCGGCGACGCTGCGCCAAAGGCCGGTGCAGCGGGCTGGCTCGGGCTTGCGATGACGGTACCGCCGATCTCGGTCTTGACGTCGACGCTGGCGCCAACCACCCGGGGCGGCTTGATGGCCAGCGATATCAGCGGCACGCTGCTGCCGGTCTGAAAAAACGCGTCGCGGATAAAGGCGGCATTTTGAAACTGCTTCAGCGTGTCCGGCGATAACGACCGGCCGACCGGACTGTCCTTCCGCCATGCCCAATCCGGCCGCGACGTGTCCGCGTACGGCGCAAGGAACTGGGCAAAGAACTTGTCGATGACGCCGTTCGGGCTGAACAGCTTGGCGAAATCACCGAGCGGAACTTCCTGATTGCTGCCGCGCGCGAAGGGATACCGATTGGTGATCGTCTGCTGGCAAACCGGCGTAACCTGATCGCGCAACGACTGCAGCAATTGTCCGGCTGTCGAAGCCGCGATGCTGCCTTCGAACTCAGCGGCGGCGGCGCGCAGCATATCGGAGAACGGCGGCGGCATACGCGACGCATTGTTACGGAGCGCGGCGACCTGCGTCTGCAGCGATGTCGTCGCCTGCGCGGTCATCTGCGGGTTCTCGACAATCAGCGTCAGATTCTGCGCGATGTCGTTCAGGTTGGCGACGACGGAATCGATCGGCCGGCGGGTGCTGTCACCCTCCAGCACCGAATGAAAGGGTTTGAACTGCGCTTCGATCCCGGCGCCGGGTGAGCCGTCCTGCGTATTGAACAGCGTCGGCCGCGCGAGCACGTCCGATGGCGCCGGCGCCGTAGCGGCCTTCGGTCGCTCCTTGGTGAGCGTGGTTTCGTCACGGATCGACTCCAGAAGCTGGCGCAGCGGCGAAGTCGGCGCCGACAGCGCGCGCAGCGCTTCGTATTTCGGTTTGTCCGCCATCAGCTTTTTCAGGCGAAGCTTTCCCAGCTCGGCGCGCCAGGCGATGACAAAATCATTGGAATAGATGTTCAAGAGATCACCGGCCAAGGCGTCATATTGCTGATCGACTGCGGTCTGCTGTCCGGCGTTACCGAGCACCCAGCGGTCGCGCTTCATTCGTTCCGACAGTCCACCCAGCTTGCCAATGAACGCCTGCTGGAAGCCGTTATAGGTGAAGAAAGCTGGAACACGAATGCTGTCGAGTGGCTGCCCTGGCGCGTTCTCAAAAACCAGTGACACGTCCGGTCCGCCTTTGCGCGTCGCGACCCAGTCGCCCGTTGCCGAGCTGCGCGCTTCCGATTTCAGATATTCATAGGCCCGTTGCGCCACGCTGAGACGAGCAAGCGAGTTCTGCGCCTCCTCGATCAAGCGGCCGTCGAGCTCGACCAGCGGCGGCTGCTCGGTTTCCAGATCGAGCATCGCGACGAGATGATCCTCCAGCAGCCGGCGGCCTTCTGCGTTGGTGGCACCAGGATAGAGATTGTCGGCCCAGTCGCGCTGCATCCAGGATTTGATAAGTCCCCGGTCAGGCGGATGCTGACCGCCGAGCATGAGATAGACTTTCAACGCTTCATAGACGAAGGCCGGCTCACTGAGCCTGGAGTTGAGCTGCTCCTCCAGCCGGTAGAGCAGACGGGGACGGAACAGGCGTTCGAGCGAAGCATGATACGCAGCGCGCGATGCCGATAACAGCCGCGGGTGCTGGCTGAGCCCCCAACGCTCGGATAGCGGCACTGGCGCGTCGCGATTGGCATAGCCGGCGGGTGCGTTGCGAAGGCGATGCAGCAGCGGCAGAACGCTATCGAGGGCCCGATCAGCTATCAGGGTCTGCTTGATCAGCGGTGCCCCGGCCGCCGCATAATCAGCGTCGACCCGCACGGCCTGCTCGATAAGGTCGGAGTTCTTCTTGTAACTCGTGAGCCAGGCGATGCTCAGTCCGATTGCGATCAAGCCGATCAGCGACAATGCCGCGCTCTTGATGATCAATGCACGGCGCACGGCGCCGCGATCCGTCGAGACCCAATCGGCTTCGCCGATGATGACCTTCGTGATCAGATTCGTGAGAAAGAAACTCTTGCCAGAGCTGTGATATGCGCCGGCGGAGACTTCCTCCGCGCCGAAGGTTCGCACCAGCGATCCGATCAATTGATCGATCGGTGTGCCTTGCTGGGTCCCCGAGGTGAAATAGAACCCGCGCAAGCTGGCGTTGACATGATACCGGGTCGGCTCGAAGATCTGGTTGAGAAAATTGTGGATTTGCGGTTTCAGCCGCGCCATTTGCGCGGCAAAGCCGAACAACTGAACGCGATGCTGAGGGGTGGGCTCGTCCTGAAGCCGGTCGAGGGTTTCCTCGCTGAGGCGCTCGAGCAGATGATCGAATTCGTTGGGAATGTCGCCGATCAGATTCTTGTTTTTGTCCGCGGTTTGAAAGGTTGCGCCCCAGACCTGGCGCCGGCTGGCCTCGTTGAGGTAGCTGAAATACTCGGTGAAGCCCGCGACAAGATCAGCCTTGGTGAACAGCGCATAAACCGGAAAACTGACCTTGAGCCGCTGGTGCAATTCGAGCAGTCGCATGCGGATCGCTTCCGCGTGCGCCGTCAGGTCCTGCCGCGACATGGTCAGGATATCCTCGATACTGATAGCGACCAGGACGCCGTTGATCGGCTGTCGCGGCCGGCTTTTCTTCAAGAGATCGAGGAACGAGAACCAGCTTTCCTTGTCGCTCTTGGCGTCGGAATCCTGCGTCGTATATCGTCCGGCTGTATCGATTAGAACCGCCTCCTCCGTAAACCACCAATCGCAGTAGCGCGTACCACCGACGCCTGCGACCGCCGCGGGGGTTGCGCCCCGCGCCAGCGGAAATTTCAGACCGGAATTGACCAGCGCCGTGGTCTTGCCCGCGCCGGGCGGACCGATGATGACGTACCACGGCAGATCATACAGATAACCGGACTTGTTGCCGCTTGCGGTTTTGAGCGTCGCAAGCGCGTCCTGCATCCGCTCCTTGAGCACAGGCTCGTCATTGACCGTCTGTTCGGCGCCGCTGATGCCATCCGCGATCTGCTTCGCACCCTTGCGGCGCTGGAAGAAACTGAATCCGGCAATACTTGCGGCGGCAGCGACCAGAAGGAGAATGACGATGCTGCGAGTGGTCGTATTTTCAAGCGGGTGCCAGCTGCCGATGGCAATCAGCGGGCCAGCAAAGTAAACGACGGCCACCAGCGAACCGAGCCCGGCACCGTACAAAACGATTCGGAGAATTTGCTTTGGAAGCATGTTGTCCGTTTCCGGCTATTCGCTGCGTTCGATAAAGATTTCGACGCGCCGGTTCTTGGCGCGCCCCTCGGGCGTCGAATTGCTGGCGATCGGCACATCGGCCCCCTTTCCGTCGATGTCGACCCGGCTTGAATCGGCTAGACCCGCCTTAAGCACGGCAGCGACGGCTTTCGCGCGCTCGACCGAGAGTTCGAAATTGGAAGGGAAACGCACGTTGCGGATCGGCGAATTGTCGGTATGCCCTACGATCTTGATGTGCCCCGGTTCCTTGTCCAGTGTCGCGGCGACGCGGACCGCAACCGGCCTGAAGGCGTCAAGCACGGCGGCTTGTCCGGGCGCGAAGAGGATGAGATCGCAGACCCGGATGACGATGAAGCTCGTGGTCTGATCCGCCGTCATCGCACAGCTGGTCTTTTCCGCCGCCAGCGCGTTGCGGATGCGCTGCAACTGAGTGATGCGATCGGGAGGCGGTGGCGGAGGCGGCGGCGGTGGCGGCGCGATGACACGGCGCTTCAATTCGATGGGATCGCCGGGATGCAGCGCAAGCGCCACCGCGGCGGCATCTTCGACCCAGCCCGACAGCAGGGCCCGCAGCGTGAAATAACCTCCCGTGAGCAGCGCCGCGACGACCGCTGCGACCATCCAGACCGGCACGCGCACACGCTGCCGACGATTGGCCAGATCCTGACCGCGCCAGTGCGGCGACAGATCGGCATCGGATTTCGGCCGAACCCGGCGCAACGTTTCGTAAAGGTTGCGCTGAGTGATCTGCAGGCTGGCGAGACCGTTTGCCGAGGCGCGGTGCATGCCCTGGAAGCCGAGAGCCAGGCACGCGTGCTGCAGCTCTAGAACCGGGTAGTTGACCAGCGGGTCGGTCTTGAGGTGATCGAGAATTTCGAAAAACCGTACACCGCCGACGCGTTCGCCGAAGAAGCGGCTCAGCATCGAATATTGCGTCCAGACGTGACGCTCTTCAGTCGGAATATGCTGCACGATGTCGTCGGCCGTCGCGCACAGAATGTATTTTGCGGTGTTCGCCTGATATTCGGAGATCCCGGCCGACCGGATATCGGTCTCGAAGAATTTTACTGCATCGGCGACCTGCTCCATCAGGCTTGCAAACGATGCGCGCATCAGAGCGACGCGCAGGCGGCCGAGTAGCTGCAGCAGCGGCCCGGCCGCGCGCATGATCGGATTGGCATTGGGCGCCACCAGCTCGTCGACGCGCAGCAGCTGTCCCCCCGGCGCCGCCAACGGCGGCGGCTGCGGTATCGTCGGCGTCGATACCCATTCTTCGGGCGGGTGGCTCGTGGGCGGAGGCGCATAGCCGAGCGGTTGCGGCGAATACGATGAGGACGGGCTTGCCGAAGGAGGCGTCGGCGAATACGGCGCACGCGGCGGCGCGCGCCCAGGGTCGGCAGGCGGCGGATAAGGATCAGGAGCCTGCGGCAGCCTTCCGCCCGGATTCGGACGGATGATCGTCCGCTCGACCCGACCGAAGGGATTCGCTGGCTTATCCTTGTCGCTCATTGGCGGTCTTCCAGAATCGCCCACAAGTGCAGTTCGAGCTCCGGCCAATCGCCCGAGAAGTGCATCCCGATCGATGCCGCCGTGCTGAACTCGGACCACAGCTGCGATTTACGGTCCATATAGAAATACACGTGATCGGTGATGGCACGAATATGAGGCGGCGGCGTCGGCAGATGCACCAGCGGCACGCCCGGCAGGTTGGCATGCACGATCTCGTTCAT
>Ga0137415_10001787_pt1 | contig 21394 bp, 16 predicted proteins | sample CZODoug3_1_1_16f_FD_183082 | JGI IMG/M metagenome (GOLD analysis project Ga0137415, IMG submission 183082) | Vadose zone soil fungal communities from Angelo Coast Range Reserve, California, USA - CZODoug3_1_1_16fungal (Hybrid Assembly) | ecosystem: Environmental > Terrestrial > Soil > Vadose...
CTCAAGGTGCACGCCCGGGCCGGGCTGCCCTGCCCCGTGTGCGGCGACACGATCCGCGAGGTCTCCTTCGCCGACAAGTCCTTCCAGTACTGCCCGACGTGCCAGACCGAGGGCCGTGAGCTGGCCGACCGCCGGATGTCCAAGCTGCTGAAGTAGAGCGAAGGCAACCGCGGCGAATGCGGCGTTGCGTGCAGCTGCCGCCGCCGGTCGCACTGTCCGACTTTGCGTCTGCGATCGACGCTGCGGGCGGCGATCCGGGGCGACATTGCGTCGATCTCGGATGCAAAGTCGGGGGCGCGAGGTCGATCGTGACCAGCTTCGCGCGGTTGAGCGTGTCCGGCGGGATGGAGGCACGTCGAGTGCGCCGTCCACCCGCCGACATACGGCATACCGAACCGTACGGACGACTTCACCCCGGTTGCCGCCATCGTCGCAGTGTGCAAGGTGGGTGGCCGCCCAACGCCGATCGGCCTGAGGCGACTAGGGCTCGTCGGTGATGCCTACGTACATGACGCGGGGGTCGGCCGGGTTGTAGGCGATCGAGGAGAAGCCGTCGTTGTCGTTGTGGGTTCGGGTGATCCGGTTGCGCAGCAGGTCGTAGCGATACAGGTCGGTGCCGTACCCGCCGTAGGACATGCCGAACTCGAAGTACAGCACGAACGGATTGGTCGGATGCGGCGCGAGCAGGTTGCCGTTGATCAGCCGGACGTCGTCGACGTTGTTCGTCGCGATCGGCCGGAACCGCCGGCCGCCGTCGACGGAGACGTAGACGTGCCGGCCCTCGGTCGGGCTGCCCGTGTCGTACTCGTCCATGTCCAGGCCCTCGGCGTACACGACGAATCCGGCCGCCGGTGACACCGTGATGCTGAACAGGTTCACCGCACCCTTGCCGTCGCCGGCCAGCCCGGTCGAGGCCTGCCAGTGCCGGCCGCCGTCCGTACTGACCGCGCCGCCGTGGCTCAGCCAGCCGGTGAGGACGTGGTCGAGGTCGTTCGGGTCGAACGCCGTCCGGTAGACGAACAGGGCGTCGGCGAAGGCCGGGGTGCCGACCGCTGTCCACGAGTGGCCGCCGTCGCGAGAATCCCAGACCTGCCCGTTGCTGTCGCCTACGCGCACATGGTCGGGTCTCCACCGATCCACCCCGAGGCCGACGATGCCCACCCCGGTCACGTCGTTGACGCTCTTCGGCGGGCTGAGCGTCTCGACCCGGTCGGCGTAGACCCGCTGCAGGGCCGAACCGTTGTCCTGCCAGGCGTACGCCGTGCCGTGCGGGGCGGCGCTCAGCCGCATGAACCACCGGCTGGCCAGCTCGCCGATCGGGCGCCACGTGCAGCCCGCATCGGTCGATCGCTCGAGCGTGCCGTTCACCGTGGCGAGCAGCGTGTTCGGGGTGTCCAGGGCGGTCAACCCGTAGGTGTACTGCACCGGCCGGGTCTGCCCGGTCGTCGGCGCCAGCGCGCCCCCGTCGTCGCGGGTGAACGTCACCGCACCGTCGCCGGTCACGGTGCCGCAACGCGGCGCGTGCCAGCGACCGGGAGACGCGTCGGCGGGTTGATCAAGGGCAACGATCGCCGCGACGGCGATCAGGGCAGCTAGCGTGCGTTTCACCCGCTCTGTCTAACCCGGGTGTGGTCGGTGTGTCTATGCGTGATCGTGGCTGACTTCTGCCCTGGCAGAATTCCGCCATGACCGAGCCACGGCTACTGCAGGCGGTGGGCGTGTCCGCCGACGACGAGCTGATCTACCGGGCGCTGTTGCAGCACCCGCGGACGAGCGTCGCCGCGCTGTCCCGGGAGACGGGCCGTAGCGCGCCGAGCCTGCGCCGCGCGCTGCCCCGGCTGGAGCAGCTCGGCCTGATCAGCCGGGTGCCCGGCCAGCCGCCTCGACTGGTTGCGACCCGGCCGAACATCGCCGTCGAGGCGCTCGTATCGCGCCGCCAGGAGGAGCTCGCCCAGGCTCGGGTCGCGGCCAGCGCGCTGACGGCCGAGCTGCCCGTGGACGACCATCACCAGCCCGAGGAACTGATCACGATCGTGCGGGGCCAGCAGGCCGTGGCCCAGCAGTTCACCCAGCTGCAGCAGGGCGCCGTCGCGGAGATCATGGTTCTGGATCGGCCGCCGTACGCGCAGGACCCGGACGTGCCCAACCCCGGCGAACTCGAGGTGCTGCGCCGCGGCGTCCGGGTCCGGGGCGTCTACGCGGCCGAGGCGCTGGAGATCCCGGGCGTGCTGGCCCTCGCGCGGGAGGCGCGGGCCGCCGGCGAGGAGGCTCGGGTGGGCCTGACCGTGCCGACGAAGCTCGCCATCGCCGACCGCCGGCTCGCGATCTTGCCGCTGACCGCGGACCAGCAGGTCGACAGCGCGCTGATCGTGCACGCATCGACGCTGCTGGACGCTCTCGTGGCGTTGTTCGAGATGCTGTGGCGGACCGGGCTGCCGCTACCCGGCGATGCCGCCCTGGACGACGCCAACCCGAGCCCGGACCCGGATCTGCTGACCCTGCTGATGGCCGGGCTCAAGGATGAGGCGGCCGCCCGCCAGCTCGGGGTGAGCCTGCGGACCGTGCATCGCCGGACCAGCGCGCTGATGGCCGAGCTCGACGCCCGGACCCGGTTCCAGGCCGGCCTGCTGGCGGCCCGCCGGGGTTGGCTTCCCGGGTGAACCGTCCGGTCAGGGGAGGAGGGGGGCGAGGTCGATCGTGATCGGTGCCGGCTCGGCGAGTTCGACGATCTGCGGGGCACTCACGTCGGCGATCTTCTCGTAGGAGCCGTCGACCAGCGTGAACGCCTCCAGCGTCACCGGCTCCTCGATGTCGACGATCCAGTAGTGCGGGATGCCCGCCTCGGCATACTCGGCAAACTTGTGCATCCGGTCGATGTGCCGGGACCCCGGCGACACGACCTCCACTGTGAGAAGAATGTCCCGTGCAGTGAACCGATTCGCCCTGCGTTGCATCTCGCGCGATACGACGACTAAGTCCGGCCGGCGTACCAGCGGCGGGAAGCCCGCGGCGAGCACCACATCGACGTCGAGAACAATCCCCAAGCCGTGCGGCTTGAGCGCCGACCTGAGCTGAACACCTAGCTCGAAGGCAACGGTCTGGTGATCTGGCGTGGCACTCGGTGTCACAACCAGCACCCCGTCGACCAGCTCGGATCGCCCGTATTCGTCCTCCGGCAGCTCATCCCACTCCTCGAGGGTCAGGAGATGATCGGGCCAGGGCATGACGCTCACCGTGATCACCGTCCTTCCGTGCCGGGGGTTGCCGTCTCAGCGTATCCGGCAGACTGGAGGCATGCGCCCCAGCGACATCCCTACCGTGTCGGTCGAGGAACTTCCGTCCGACGTCGTCCTGCTCGACGTCCGCGAGCCCGAGGAGTGGGCGGCCGGCCACGTCGAGGGCGCCGTCCACGTGCCGATGTACGACGTGCCCAACCGCACCGACGAACTCGCGCCCGACGCGCCCATCGTGGTGGTGTGCAAGGTGGGTGGCCGCTCCGCGCAGGTCACCGCCTGGCTCAACCAGCAGGGCTACCGCGCGACCAACCTCGACGGCGGCATGCTGGCCTGGGCCGCGGCGCGCCGGCCGATGATCAGCGATACCGGCGCGCCGCCCGAGGTGATTTAGGGCAGCATTGGAGGCGTGAGTTCCCGGGCGTCGCGCCAGGCGCGCACGCGGCCGCAACGCCCCCTCGTCGTCGCCCATCGCGGCGCGTCCTTCGACGTCGCCGAACACACCGTCTCGGCGTACACGGCCGCGATCGAATCCGGCGCTGATGCCCTGGAATGCGACGTGCGGCTCACCCGAGACGGGTATCTGGTCTGCGTGCACGATCGCAGCGTCAACCGGACCTCGGACGGCCAGGGCCTGGTCAGCGAGCTCGACCTCGCCGGGCTGAACGCCTTGGACTTCTCGTCCTGGCACGGCGACTGGCCCGACACCGCCGACCACCTGCTGCGCGACGAGCCGTACCTGTCCGGGGTCGCGCCGGACCGCGACGCGGCCGGCGGGGTGCTGACCCTGGAGAAGCTGCTCGGGCTCGTCCACGACGCGTCGCGCCCGGTACGGCTGCTCGTCGAGACCAAGCACCCGACCCGGTACGGCGGACTGGTCGAGAAGGAACTGGTGCGGCTGCTCGCCCGATTCGGCTGGGCCGGCCAACCCGGGCCGGTCAGCAGCATCCGCCGACGACCGGTCGAGCCGGCCGAGGGCCGGGTCACGGTCATGAGCTTCGCGCCGATCGCGCTGCGCCGGGTACGCCTGCTGGCCCCCGACGTACCGACCGTATTGCTGCTCGAACGGCTGCTGCCCGGACGCCGCGACGGGTCGTTGCCGGCCGGTGTCGGTATCGCCGGGCCCAGCCTCGCCACGCTGCGCGCGTCCCCGAAGTTCGTCGCCCGGACCCATGCGCGCGGCAATCTCGTCTACGTATGGACGGTCGACGACCTGGACGACATGCGCCTCGTCCTCGACCTCGGCGTGGACGCCGTCATCACCAACCGGCCGGCAACGGTGATCGCCGAGCTAGCGCGACGCCGGGGTGGTTGAACGCATAACTTTTCCGTTTTGAGGTGTTAGACGAGACCCCGGTTGGGGCACACTGCCTGCAGGTCTCGGCGAGACGTCGGCGCCTGGGCACTTATGGACACGAACGAGCGGGGAGCACGTGGGCACGCGGTGGGTGCGGGCGGAGCCGGAGAGCGCTGCCGTCATCCGGCACGAGATCGCCCGTGAGCTGCTCGACGAGGGTGTCGATCCCGAGGTCGTCGACGACGCGATGGTCGTGGTCTCCGAACTGGTCGGCAATTCGATCCGGCATGCTCGCGCGTTGCCGGCCGGGCACCTTGCCATCACCTGGAAACACACTCCCGGCGGCGTCACGATCCGGGTCACCGACGGCGGCGGCCCGCAACGTCCCCGCCCGCGCAGCGCAACGCCCTACGGCACGACCGGGCGCGGCCTGTCGATCGTCGCCGCGCTCACCGACTTCTGGGGCGTCAGCCACGACCCCGACACGGTGACGGTCTGGGCCCACCTCCCCCAACACCGAGCACCCGAGAGACCAGCCACCCAAGTAGCAATCTCGGTCTAACTCGGCAGGCTGCGCATTACCCGCAGGGCCACCGAGAGGGTGGCCAGGTCGACGGTGTCGCGTCCGAGCGCCTCGGTCACGGTGGCGCGAGCTCGGGCGACCCGTTCGGCGTTCGCCTTCTCCCACTGCGCGAGCCGCTTGAACGCGGTCAGATTCTCATCCGTCGAGCGCAGCACCGCCGCGGTGATGGTCGACAGCGCGGCGTACAGATCGTGGCGTAGCGCCGCCCGGGCGAGGGCGGACCAGCGATCGTCGCGCGGCAGCTCGGTGATCTTGGTGAGCATCAGGTCGACGGAGAACCGGTCGGACGCGGCGAAGTGCAGCTCGGCGACCTCCGCCGCCGGGTGCCCGCTCGTCCGGGCGATCTCGACGACGTCCAGCAGCAGGAACGCGCTGAGCAGCTCACCGATCCGCAGCGACAGGTCGCGCGGCAGGCCCAGTCCGACGAGCCGGTCGACGTCCGCGTAGAGGTTCTCGCGTTCGAGGCCGCACAACAGCTCCGGGATGCGGTCGGAGAGCTCGCGCACCGTCGGTGCGAATCGCTCGATCTCGCCGGCGACGTCGGTGATCGGGAACCGCACGTCGACCAGCCAGCGGGTCGCCCGGTCGATCAGCCGGCGGATCTCGGAGTACGCCGCGTGCTGGGCGATCGTCGGCACCTGGTTGTCGAGCGCCTCGATGTCGGCCCACAACCGCTCCAGGCCGAACACCTCGCGGCTGACCGCGTAGGCCCGGGTGATCTGCGCCGGATCGCTGCCGGTCTCCTCGGTCGCCCGATGCACGTAGGTCGTGCCGCCGCGGTTCACCATGTCGTTGACCACGCAGGTGGTGATGATCTCGCGGTGCAGCGGGTGGGCCAGCAGGTCGAGGTCGCTGTGGTTCGCGATCGGTGCCGGGAAGTACCCGGACAGCACGCGCTGGAACCACGGCTCGTCGGGCAACGTCGAGTCCTCGATCTGCTCGGTGAGCCCGATCTTGACCCACGCCGCGAGCACCGCCATCTCCGGCGTGCACAGCCCGACCCCGGCGGCCTCACGCTGGGCGAGCTCGCGCGCGGCGGGCAGGTATTCCAGCGCCCGATCCAGGCGTCCCGCGTCCTCGAGGGCTTCGATCAACCGGGCGTGCACGGTGACCATCGCCGGGCCGATGTAGCGCGTCATCGCGAGCAGCACGTTCTGCTCGTAGTTGTCGCGCAGGCACAGGGCCGCCACGTCGTCGCCCACCGAGGCGAGCAGCTTGTTGCGTTCGTCGCGATCGATGCGCCCGGCCGCGACCGCCCGGTCGAGCAGGATCTTCAGGTTGATCTCGTGGTCGGAGATGTCGACGCCCGCGGAGTTGTCGATCGCGTCGGTGTTGATGCGTCCGCCGGCCCGGGCGAACTCGATGCGTCCAAGCTGAGTCAGGCCGAGGTTGCCGCCCTCGCCGACCACCTTGGCCCGCAGCTGCGACCCGTCGGCGCGCACCGCGTCGTTGGCCTTGTCGCCGGCGTCGGTGTGTGACTCGGTGGACGCCTTGACGTACGTGCCGATGCCGCCGTTCCACAGCAGATCTACCGGCGCGATCAGGATGGCGTGGATGAGCTCGTTCGGCGTCATCGTCGTGACGTTGTCGGGCCGGCCGAGGGCCGAACGTACCTGGGGCGTAACGGGAATCGCCTTGAGCGTGCGCGGGTAGACGCCGCCGCCTTCGGAGATGAGCGACGTGTCGTAGTCGGCCCAGCTCGATCGGGGGAGGGCGAACATACGCCGGCGTTCGGCGAACGACGTGGCGGCATCGGGCGACGGATCGAGGAACACGTGCCGGTGGTCGAACGCCGCGATCAGCCGGATGTGCTCGGACAGCAGCATGCCGTTGCCGAAGACGTCACCGGACATATCGCCGATGCCGACGACGGTGAAGTCCTGGGTCTGGGTGTTCACCCCGAGCTCGCGGAAGTGGTACTTCACCGACTCCCACGCGCCCCGGGCGGTGATGCCCATCGCCTTGTGGTCGTAGCCCTGCGAGCCGCCCGAGGCGAAGGCGTCGCCCAGCCAGAAGCCGTAGTCGGTCGCGATCTCGTTCGCGATATCGCTGAACGTCGCCGTGCCCTTGTCGGCGGCCACCACCAGGTACGGGTCGTCCCCGTCGTAGCGGCGGGTCTGCGGTGGCGGGACCACCTTTCCCGTGGCGTCGTAGTTGTCGGTCAGGTCGAGCAGGGAGGAGATGAACGTCCGATAGCAGGAGATGCCCTCCGCCATCCAGGCGTCCCGATCGACCGCAGGGTCGGGCAGTCGCTTGGCGACGAAGCCACCCTTGGCGCCGACCGGCACGATCACCGCGTTCTTGACCATCTGCGCCTTGACCAGCCCGAGGACCTCGGTGCGGAAGTCCTCGCGACGATCCGACCAGCGCAGCCCGCCCCGGGCGATGGGACCGAAGCGCAGGTGGACGCCCTCGACCCGCGGCGAGTACACCCAGATCTCGAAGCGGGGACGGGGCTGGGGCAGTTCCGGGATGCGCCGCGGCTCGAGCTTGAACGCGATCGCGCTGCGCCGGCTCCCACCGGGGGAGCCGTCGTCCATCCGATAGGCGTTCGTGCGCAGCGTCGCGTTGATCAGGCCCAGCAGGGAACGCAGAATGCGGTCCTGGTCGAGGCTGGCCACCTCGGCGAGGTCGGCCTCGATGGCCTCGAGGAACGTCGTGCCGCCCTCGACGACCTGCGCGGTACCGGCCCGGTCCGGGTCGAACCGGGACTCGAACAGCTCGACGAGTTTGCGCGCCACCGGCGGATGATCGACCAACGCCTGCTCGATGTAGCCCTGGCTGAACGTCGTACCCGCCTGCCGCAGGTACTTGGCGTACGCGCGCAGGATGTTGGCCTGCCACCAGGTCAGCCCGGCCCGCATGACCAGCCCGTTGAAGCCGTCCTGCTCGATCTCCTCGCGCCACAGCAGGCGCAGCGTGTCGACGACGTCGCTCGCGCGGTCGGGGCCCAGGTCGACGCCGTTCGGCAGGCGCAGCCCGAAGTCGTAGATGTAGGACGCGGTGCCGTCGGGGCGGGTGAGCTCGTACGGCCGCTCGTCGAGGACCTCGATGCCCATCTGGCTGAAGATCGGCAGCGCCTTGGCCAGCGACAGGGCCGGGCCGGTGCGATAGACCTTCAGCCGGCGATCGGCCTCGTCGTCGGACGGCGGGGTGTAGACGTGGAAGCCCAGGCCGTCGTCCTCGGGCAGGGGCTCCAGGCGCTTGAGGTCGTCGACGGCGGTCGCGGCGCCGAAGTCCTCCTTGTACGCCTCGGGGAACGCCCCGTCGTAGCGGCGGGCCAGCCGCTCGCCCTCCTCCTCGCCGTGCCCGACGGTGAGCAGATCGGTCAGGTCGTCGCTCCACCGTCTCGTGACCCGCAGCACCTCCTGCTCGACGGCGTGCCGATCGGGGCTCGGCGGGGGCGTGCCGGGGCGCAGCGCGATGAGGAACTGCATCCGGGCCAGGCCCAGCTCGACGATGCGGTCGTCCCGGTCGATCACGTCGCCCGGCCAGTGGCTGGAGATCACCTCCTCGACCCGGCGGCGCGTCTCGGGCCCGAACCGTTGCGCCGGGAAGTAGACGAGAATGCTCGCGAAGTCGCGGTTGAGGTGGGTGCGGGCGAACACGCCGACCTGGCCGTGCTCGGCGCGGGCCACGACGAGCTGGGCCAGTCGCAGCAGGTCGGCGGTGGGGGCCTCGAGCAGCTCGTCGCGGGGCAGGGTGCGCAGCGCGGCGAGCAATTGGCGGCCGGTGTGGCTGTTGCCGCGCACCCCCGAGCGCAGCAAGATCTCGGCGATGCGCTTGCGCACGACCGGGACGCGTCCGACCGTGCCGTCCTCGCTGGTCGTGATCAGCCCGAGGAAGACGTGGACGGTCTGCCCGTCGCTGACGCCCGCCGGGGTGACGACGGTGACGCAGTCGTAGTGCGACGAGCGGCGCACCCGGGACACGAGCGGCGACTTGAAGATGACCAGCGGCGCCCCGCTGCGAAACGCCGGCAGCAGCTCGAGCGGCGAGATCATCGCGCTATTGGGACCGCCGCGCAGCACGCCCTTCGCGTCGGCCGGGGCCGAGGACCGGCCCGGACTCGCCAGGTCGTTGGCCGAGTAGGCGGCGTGGCCCAGCACCATGTAGCTGCCACTGGCCAACCAGCGCAGCAGCGCCGCCGCCTCGGAGCTCGTCTCGCGATCGAAGTGCCCGGGGTTGGCCTCGAGCCCGTCGGCGAGGTCGCGCACCAGCTGATACATCGCCGGCGCATCGTCGACCGCGTGGTGGACGTCGTCGAACACCCGCCGAAGAGCGGTGGTCAGTTCGGGCGCCTGGGCCTCGCTGATCGTGTCGATCTCGACGTACATCCACGACTCGACGGACGCGCCGGGCGGAACCTCGGCGTTGTCGTCGATGTCGGAGACGTCCACGAGGGTGCCCGTCTCGTCCCGAGTCACGACGATCTGCGGGTGCAGCACCCGCTCGACCGGGTGGCCGAGGCGGCCCAGCTCGGCGCGGACCGAATCGACGAGGTACGGGGCGTCCGCGGTGACAATGTCGATCCCCGTCGTCGACCCGTCGAGATCGGCGATGCGGATGAGCGTCTCGTCGTCCTTGCGGGTGCTGCCGAAGGCCAGCGCGTCGCGGGCGAGCAGGGTCAGCGCGCTGCTGGCCCGTCCGGGCAACTGGCTCGAGGCGTGGGCCAGATAGCGGCGGGAGAAGACGTCGAAGACGGCGTCCGGCGGGCGTGTGCCTGTCTCACTCATGCAGTGTCACCTCGTTGTGACGTGTGGGGAACCACCCGCCATCCTCCCATCCACCATCTTCGCACCGGCACTCGTCGGCACCGCTCCTCGCCCGATCGGGCGGCGGATACCAGTGGTCTCACGGGTACGCACCGTTCTGCATCTCGACATGATCGGGGTGACCGCGCTCCATCCGAGTGCCTGAAGGCGGGGGAACGTCACGATGGAGTCCAAGCATCCACGCGCCGCAGGACGCCGGGCGGCCCTGTGTGCAGCCCTGCTGCTCGGTGCCTCCGGGGCCACGCTGGCCACCGCCGGCCCGGCGTCGGCTGTAGCTACTACCCCGCCGGGCACCTATGCCTACGTCATCACGGGTGACCAGGTATCCGTCATCGACATCGGCAGCGACTCGGTGCGCGCGACGGTGCCGGTCGGCGACGGCCCGCGAGGCCTGGCGATCGACCGGGCGGACACCCACGTCTACGTCGCCAACGCGAGTAGCGCCAGCGTGTCCGTCATCGACACCTGGACGAACACGGTCACCGCCACGATCGCGTTGGCGGGGTCCGTGCCGCGCGCGATCGCGGTAACGCCCGACGGCGGGCGGGTCTACGTGGCCGACGGAGCCAACAACGTGGTGTCCGTGATCGACACTGCCACGAACGCGGTGACCGCCACCATCTCGGTCGGTAGCCATCCCGAGCGGATGGCGATGGCCCCCGACGGCCGGCACGTCTACGTGAGCAACATCAGTGGCGGCAGCGTCTCGGTCATCGACACGGCCACCAACTCTGTCACCGCCGAAATCCCGGTCGAAATCCCGGACGGCCTGCAGGTGAGTCCGGACGGCACACGGGTCTATGTCGCCAGCGAACTCTCCGTTGGGGTCGTCGACACCGCAACGAACAGCGTCTCCTCCATCGTCGCGACCGGCGAGTCTCCCTACGGCGTCGCGGTGAGTGGCGACGGGGCACACGCGTACGTCACGACACATGACAACCGCGACGGAGTTGCCATCCACGACCTGCGGATCATCGACACGGCCACCAACACGATCACCGCCACCTATCCGGTCGGCCTCGACCCGTACGGGATCGCCGTGACGCCCGACGACAACCGCGCTTACGTCGCGAACACCGGGGAAAGCGACTTGTACGACGTCGATCTCGCCACCGGGACGCACACCACCGTCCCCGTCAGTGCTGCTCCGTTGGACGTGGTCATCGGGACCATCCCGCAGCCCAAGCCCACGGCGCTCCGGGCAGGCACCGCAACCCTCTCGGTGCTGCCACTCGGGGTGGCCGGCCTGAAGGCGACGCTGACCAGCAGCGGCACCCCGCTGCCCGGCCAGACGATCGCCTTCACGGCGACCGACGGCACTCCGCTGTGCACCGCGGTGACCGGCGCCGACGGCCGCGCGACGTGCAACTCGGCGCCCGGTCTGCCCACCACGCTGGGCGTCCTGTGCAAGGGCTACACCGCCACGCTCGCTGCGACCCGCGACTACGTCGGTGCGACGGCGCACGGCGCCACGCGCTTGCTGTAAACCCGTCGCCTAAACGACCCGGAGTCCGTTGCGCCAGACCTCGGCGACCAGGGGCACGCCCGGGCGGTAGGCCAGGTGGATGTAGGAGGGCGCGTCGAGCACGGCGAAGTCGGCCCGCCGGCCCGGGGCGATTACCCCGACGTCGTCCCGGCGCAGGGCCGCCGCCCCGCCCACGGTCGCCGCGCGCACTGCCTCGGCCGGCGTCATCCGCATCTCACGCACCGCCAGGGCGATGGCCAACGGCATCGACGTCGAGTACGCCGACCCGGGATTGCAGTCGGTGGCCAGGGCAACGGTGGCCCCGGCGTCGAGCAGCTGACGCGCGTCGGGGTACGGCGAGCGGGTCGAGAACTCGGCGAGCGGTAGCAGCGTCGCGACAGTGGCCGACCCAGCCAGCGCGTCCACGTCGCCGGAGGACAGGTGCGTGCAGTGATCGGCGCTGGCGGCGCCCATCTCGACAGCGATCTGGACGCCGGGGCCTGCGCTCAGCTGGTTGGCGTGGACGCGGGCGCCGAGCCCCCGCGCCAACCCTGCCCGCAGAACGGCCCGCGTCTCGTCCCCGTCGAAGGCGCCCTGCTCGCAGAACGCATCGATCCAGCGGGCGTGCGGAGCGCAGGCGTCGAGCATTGCCCCGCACACCAGCGAGACGTACTCGTCGCGGGACGTGCCCGGCGGGACGACGTGCGCGCCGAGGAACGTCGTCTCCGGCGTGAGCTCACGGGCGATGCGCAGCGACCGCTCCTCGGTCGGGACGTCCAGCCCGTAGCCGGACTTGCACTCGAACGTGGTGACGCCGGCCCGCAGCAACTCGCCGGCCAGCCGCTCGACGTTTCCCCGCAGCAGCGCGTCCGACGCCGCCCGCGTCGCCGCGACGGTAACCCGGATTCCCCCTGCGGCATAAGGCATTCCGCGCATCCGGGCCTCGAACTCCCCGCCCCGGTCGCCGGCGAACACGAGGTGCGCGTGCGAGTCCACGAAGCCCGGGACGACCGTCCGACCGCTCAGCCCGACCCGAGCGTCGGCCGCCGGCGCGGACGCCGCCGAACCGACCCACGCGATCGACTCGCCCTCGACGACGAGCGCCGCGTCCCGGATCTCGCCGAGCGAGGCGTCCTGCGTGGCGAGCAGTCCGATGTCGACCAGCAGCGTGCTGGTCACAGCTCCAACCTCGTGATCGTTCTAGCGTGAATGGCGTAGACGTATGGACCGCTCTCCGCGCACGCAGCCAGGATTCGGTCCAGGTTGACGAGATACCGCCGAGCGGCTTCGTCGCTGGTCAGGTCGGCCCGAGCGAGGCAGAAGCAACGAATCGAATGCTGAATGATCGCCTCTTTCTCGGCGGGGCGCCGGCGGATCCGGGCGTCCTTCATAAGAGCGACCCAGTCACGGCGTGCGCACTCACCGATCCATTCGACATCGGTGACAGTTTGGTCACGCGGCATTCCGTAGTGCTCCGCGAGGGTGACGATGCTGAGGCCAGCAGCTCGAAGCAACTGCGGAACAACGATGCGGCCCAAACTGCGGTCGAGAAAGAACGTGGGCTGACCTGCCATGTCGGCCCCGCTACGCGGCAATGCGGCTCTCGACCCGCAATGCCTCCTCGAGGTCCGTCATCGGCACGCCGAACTCGGCGGAGACCGCATCGAGCGACTCTCCCGCGCGGAAGAGGCTGAGTACGTCCTCGACCCGCGCGCCGCTGGAAGTGAAGATCGGCTGACCGAAACCCGATCTGGGTCGACGATGATGTGCTCGGTGGTATATCCAGGAAGGCCAACACGTGTTGCATAGTTGTCCGCGCCGTAGTCGATCCGCCGCAGATACGAGTCGATGACCTCATTGAAGACGTACTGGTTGTTTCGAGCCACGATCAGCTTGCGCGCCTGCTCGCCATCGTCAGCGTCTAACGTGCGCTCCGAGATGTCGAACAGCACCTCGGCTCCATCGGTGTACAGCCGGCGGGAGGCGAGTACGTGATCGAGACTGAACTCTCGCTCGAGCACGTCGAGGGCCGGCCGGATGCGCTGCAGCGGGACGCCTGTCTTGCGGATCGCAGCGAGCACTAGGCCCTCAGCCAGACCTACGAACGGAACGCAGGCGTCCCCAGGCGCTGCATCGAACGCGGTCACGATCGGCGCGCCACGCACGACCTGCCGACCCGGCGGTCGGCGAACGTAGCCGCGAGCCCAGGTGCTGAACGTCGAGGTAGGTACGCCGAGGTAGTGAGCCGCTTCAGCAAGGCTGTAGAGCGGGAGAGTGAACCGCGAATCATCCGTCGTCATCGCGCCTCCTCTCCAGCGAAGTCTCGCATCGTGTTCGCGCGTCGTAGATCAACGACATGCGGGACGCCGTCGCTTCACTTGGCCACTTTGGCCTTGGCCGCGGCTTTCATCTGCTGCTTGTAGGAACGGACCTTGGCCAGCGAGGCGTCGTCGACCACATCGGCGACCGAGCGGTAGACGCCATCCTCGCCGAACGGGCTCGCCGCCTCCCGCCAGCCGGCCGGCTGTACGCCGAGCTGCTTGCCCAGCAGCGCCGCGAAGATCGCCGCCTTCTGGGCGCCGAAGCCGGGCAGCTTCGACAGCCGCGCGATGAGGTCCGAACCGGACGAAACGCCGGCCCACACGGCCGAGGCGTCCCCGCCGTACTCGGCGGCGATGATCCGCCCGAGCTCCTGCACCCGCTTGGCCATGGCGGCCGGGAAGCGGTGCAGCGCCGGCGGCGTCCGGAACAGTTCCTCGAAGGCGTCGGGGTCATATCCGGCGATCGTTGCGGCGTCGAGCGTGCCGCCCAGCCGTGACCGCAGTTCATACGGGGACGTGAACGCCTTCTCCATCGGGATCTGCTGGTCACAGCACAGTGAGGCCCGAGCAGCAGAGGCGTACCTTATGACCATGTCGGATATCCGCTCCAATCTCTCGAAGCTGCGAGGCGGCGTAGACCAAGCCACGGAGACGACCCAGGCGATCGAGGAGGCCGAGGTCATCGTAGGCGCCTACGAGCGGATCTCTGATGATCAGGAGTCCGAGGACACGGGCGACCGCGGTGCGGGGGTCCGGCGCCAGAAGACCAGCAACGCCGAACTCGCCAAGCTGCTCGGCTGGAAGATCCATCGCCACTACCCCGACAACGACGTGTCTGCCTACAAGAAGGTCGTCCGGCCGGCGTTCGAAGACCTGCTCGCCGACCTCAAGGACGGCGTTATCGACGGCATCGTGGTGTACGACCTCGACCGTCTCGCCCGGCGCAGCGACGATCTGGAGCGCGTCATCGAGATCTACGACGCGGCCCGGGCCGCTGGGCGGGCAATGGTCTTCAGCAGCGCCCACGACGCGATCAACCTCTCGTCGCCGGACGGGATCACGCTCGCCCGAGTGATGATCGCATTCGCCAACAAGGCATCCCGCGACACCGCTCGCCGTGTTGCCGCCCAGCGCCGCGCCATCGCGCTCACGGGCGCGCCGGTCGGCGGGACACGCCCGTTCGGCTGGGACTGGCATCGGGACGCTACCGCTCAGCCTGACGGCGCGGTGGAACACGGTAAGCGCACCCACGTCGTGAACGCAGTAGAGGCAGCGGAGATCCGCAGACTCGCCGACGAGCTACTCGACGGCGCTCGCATCAATGACCTCGTGCGCGACCTCAACGTCCGCGGAGTCACCACGCCGCGCGGCAACCAGTGGAAGGCCCAGACGCTCAAGCAGATGCTGCTCAGCCCGCGCCTGGCCGGCCTGCGGGTCCATCAGGGCCAGGTCCTCATCGACCCGGCGACCAAGGAGTGGGTACGCGGGCAGTGGGAACCCATCCTCGATGACGACACCTGGATGGCGGTCGCCGAGCACCTGTCCAACGTCGCCGGGGAGCAGGAACCACGGGCCGAGCCACACCGGTCCTACCTGCTCAGCGGCATCCTCCGATGCTCTCAATGCAACGGGCCGCTGCACGGCAACGCGCGTTCTGCCGAGCACTGGTACTACGCCTGCAAGGCCCGCGGTGGCGGCCACGGCAAGGTGGGCTGCGGCAAGATCTCCGCATCCGGGCAGGCCGTCGACCACCTTGTCGAACGGCTGATGCGCGAGCGGATGCGGACGACGCAAGTCGAGTACGCGACGAAGACCGCGTGGGAGAAGGAAGGGGAGCTGACCGAGATCAAGAAGAAGATCCGTCAACTCCTGCAAACGTTCAGCAACGCCTCTGGCGAGGCCGCCGAGCAGGCGCTGGCCGAGGTGGCTCGTCTCAACGACGAAGCCGAGAAACTGCGCATCGAGCGCGGCGAGTGGCTGCGTGCCCGCGGTGGGCGCCGCGCCCAAGCTCGCCTGAGTCGCTCCTCATGGGACGACCTGAGCCTGGATGAACGGCGCGCCTACGTCCGTGCTGAACTGGAATCCATCTACGTCATGCCCTCCACGAAACGCGGGAATCGCTTCGATCCCGAGCGTCTCGTTCCCGTCTGGCGAGAGACCTGACGAGCAGCCGCTCCAGTCGCTTCCACCGGGCGTCTATCGTCGTCGGCGCGTAGGCCAACTGCCGTGCGACCATTTTGCTGGGCGCCGCTTAGGATCTGGCTGCTCCAGGATTGGCGTGCTTACGCAGCTACCAGTCGTCGACGTAGGGGCGCATCTCGGCGAGATTTGATTCGGGGGTCGTCTAGCATCTCGGCCAGGGCCGCGATTCCGCAAATGACAAATCCGGCGCCCCTTGGGCCTTCGGGTGTGCCGTCCTTTCGGAATACATCGCGAAACATGCCGGCGAACGAGGACTGTTCGATGGTGGAGGCGACAGCGGTTCTTGGATAGATGTCCTGAGCGATACGTTCAAGGTCTTCAGGCGTTGGCTTACGTTTCGCGATACCTATTAGTCGGCGCCAGAGCAGATAATAGACGCATCGTACGGTCGCCTCTTTTTCATCAGGATCGTCAGAGAATGTGAGTACAGCCGCCCTGAAACGTTCGACGTCCTTGCTTGCCGCAGCCAGCATGCTGTCGTGGATGACGCGACACCGCCGCCGTCACCACCTGGCCTCCTACCTGCATGAAACACCGCCTATGACACCGGCCCGGACCGTCGAAGGTTTGCAAGAACTTCCTGCTCGCGCGCCCGGCTGTCTTGCCCGACACGGCTCCTACGAGAACAGCGTCGCCACCCTTGCGGTCAAGCAGGAGAATGATGCTTGCTTTGAAATGAGTACCTGAGAGGTCGAGCTTAGTCCAGTCGGTCGACTTTGCGGTGTCGTAGTCCAGTACTGCCTGTGTTTCTCGGTTCCGCCTGATGAGACTCTTCAGCTTTCCTGCGACCCAGCAACTGACACGATCCTGTCCGCCGGGAGTCCGATCTCACGTACGACGTCGAGCAATTCGACATTAGCAGCGGCTGATCGATGGGCAAACACTGCCCACATGCGGTCCGGTCCGACGACATCTTGGATAAGGGCGAAACTATTTCCAGCGGCGTCGATTAGCACCACCATGCGGTAGGTTGACGTGTCATCAGTTACTTCGTGAGAGTGAAGTCCGAGTCTACCAATCTCTCCTGGTTCGAGAGCGACGGTGCCAAGCATCGGGCCTGGACGCCATTCGGAAGCGTTGGTCTCCCTCATCCTAAGAAGCTCCTTGTGACGATGATCGGAATCCTTGCATAATCACCCTCTGTGGTGACCCCAGGGAGTCGCGCGGGCCACCATGCCTGTCCCGGTATGGAGGAGTTCGGGGGAAGAGGTTCAACCGGTGTGTAGAACTCAAAACCGATCTGATCATCCGGAAGAGGGCCACGAAATGCCTGAACTATGGGCTCATCTTGCCAGAAGACGGGCGATGGCCTCCCCCATAGTTCACTGGATTCTTGCGCCTGCCTAATGAGGTCGGGGTTGTGCGACTGTGCCCGATAGAGTGGGCCGTGCAAGTCTTCCTCAGGGCCTTTGATCGTGATGCTATTGGCGCCAGGTTGGCTGATTGAGGTGTCTGTTGCTCCGGCTGGCCCTTGCGGTTCGCCGCCGGGCAGGCCGGCTTCGGGTTCGGGTTGGGTGTCGGGAGGCCCGCGGGGTGCGCTGGTATCGACGTTGGTGTCAGTGGTGGGGTTGGTGTCCTCGAGGTTGCGTCCCGTGCGCGGTGTAAATGACGACCGACTCGGTTCCTGGTTGTGATGTTAGGCGACGGCTCTGACACTTTCGGGGTTAGCGGTCTTGGTTGTGTCGGAGTGTCGGATCGGGGTGGGTGGGTCGAGCAGTTGGCGGCGGAGATCGGCAAGGAGTCTGGTTCCGGTCGTGGTCATGTTCATGCCGCGCCAACCCCGGCTGGCTCGATCGAGGACGCTCCAGACGAGGTTGAGGCAGGACGCTTCACCGGGCAGCCGGCCGATGACCTTCACGCGTCGGCGGGTCTCGCCGAAGGTGCGCTCGATGAAGGTGGAGTGCCGGATCCGCTTGTGGTGTTCGACCGGGAAGCGCAGGTAGCTGGTCAGCTGTTCGCGGTCGGTGAGTAGGCACTTGACCGCCGATGGGAACGCGCCGCGGTACTTGTCGGCGACGGCGTCGATACGGTGCTGCACAGCGGCGACAAGCTCGGGTCCAGGCACCAGGCCGGCGGCCAGCAGGTCGTCGGTGTCGAAGATCGCCCAGTAGGCGTCGCGCATCTCGGTCTGTGCTTCGGCGGGCACCTTCGCGAGATAGTTCCGGCAGCGGTGGATCAAACACCGTTGCCGCAGCGAGCGGGGCAGGCTGGACTCGACGGCGTTGATCAGACCGGCGGCGCCATCGGAGATGACCAGCAGCGGCGGGCGCAGCCCACGCTTGGTCAGTTCGTCGAGGAAATCGCCCCACGCGTCGGTCGACTCGCTGCCGCCAGCGGCCAGCGCGACGAACACCGGCGCGCCAGTGGTGGTGATGCCCCACGCGGCCAGCACCGGTTCGGCGCGGGCGCCGGGGTGCATCTTGAACATCGACGCGTCCAGGAACAGGTAGTCCAGCTCCAGCTCGTCCAGGCGCCGAACCGACCAGCGGTCGAACTCCTCACCGATCACCTGGCAGACCCGCGACACCGTCGACTTCGACAACGCGGCCTCGGCACCCAGCGCGTCGGCCAGGGTGTTCTCCACGTCCCGGACCGACAGGCCGCGCACCAACCCGGCGATCACCAACGACTCCAACGCGTGGGACTTGGTCACCGACTTGCCGAACAGCTGCGAGGCGAACGCCTCGGTCGTGCCCCGCAGCTTCGGCCGCGCCACGGTCACCGGCCCGGCCGTGGTCTTGATCGTCGAGTCGCAGTAGCCGTTACGGCTGCCCGCACGCGCGTCCTCGACGCCGGCCGCACGCTGGTAGCGGGCCCGGCCCAGGAACACCTCGACCTCGGCCTCCAACGCGGTCTGGATCATCAGCCGGGCACCGAGGCGGGCGACGTCCTCGACTACCTCGGCCAGCTCACACGAGCCGTCGAATAGCAGGTCGATCTCACCGCGGATACGGTCGGTGGGCGATACTCGTGATGACACGGGCGTAGTCCTTCCTTCGCTGAGTTGCTAGCTCTTGAAGGAACCTACGTCCGTCGTCATTTACACCGGGGTTGGGACGCGACCGTCCTCGACGGGTCGGGTGGCTTCGGGATTGGCTTCGGTGTGGGCGGCCGGGTCTTCTTTCGGTGATGGCTTTGTCTTGCCTGTTGGGTCGGAGGGGTCTTTGCCGGGTTTGGGATTGGAGTCGCTGCGGGTAGGGCGTCCGGGGTTGTCGTCGGAGGGTTTGCGCGGCTTTCCCTTCGGCCCGCAGTTGTCGAGGCTGGCCGAGGCGAACAGGCCTCGGGCCCAGCTGATGGTCCGGAGTGCTGGGCCGATCGGCAGTAGCTCGGGACCGGAGGATCGCGTACGTCAGCGGCGAGGCCGCGCTGAGGCCGAGGATGGCACGGCCGATGAGGAAGGGGACGAACCCGTGCGCCAACGCCGCAGTCACATTGCCGAGGACGCCGGCGAGCAGGCCGAGCCGGCCGAGCCGGCGCATGCCTACCCTGTCCCCGAGACGGGTCAGCGTCGGAACGGCGAATGCCGCGCTGATCGTCAGGACCGACAGGCCCCAACTCGCTTTCTGTGGACTCAGCCCGTAATCCCTTTCCAGACCGGACAGCAACGGCACGAGCGAGAGCCCTTGGGCATCGACAGCGAGTACGACCATGCTGCCGACGATCGCGACGGCCGTATCGACGTGCAGCCCGAGCGCCCGGATGCGCCCGTCTGCTCTCGACTCGACGGCGACAACGTTGACGTGTGAGCCATGGCTTCCTCTCCGCGCGTTGCTGAGGCGTCCCGACGGGTGCGCTGGATCCGAGCCAGCCGAGAGTGATTACGGACACTATTCGTCCGTAAGTCGTCGCTGTCAATGGGCGAGTCAACTGGTGGCAACGGCGTGCGGCGCGCGGCCGCCACTCGTCGACTAGCGGCTAGCGGCTGGAGTCGTCAGGCTCTGGCCGCGCGTGCGCTCCGGTCAGCACCAGCTGCGTGACCTGACGGGGAAACGTGCCCGGGTCGTCGAACCACGCCCGCAACCGGTCTTGCGGCGTAGAAATGATGCGGCTGATCACGATGCCGTGCGCTGCGTCCATCAACAGGCTGGTCGACGTCTTCTCGGGAAGCTCGCCGCGTTTGATCGCGGCGAAGATGACATCGCGTCCGGCGTCAATCCACTGTCGGCGTCGGCGATCCATCGCCGTTCCGAGGAGATCCCGGAACACCAGCGCCTCGACTTGGGCGCGCAGGATGGCGAATCCGTGCGGGCCGCCGAACGTGCGGATGAGGGATCGCACCAGGAGTTCGAAGTCTTCCCAGATGTTTCTGCTGGGCAGTCTCGACGCGCCCGTCTGCGCGGGGAGCCACATCAGGGCGTCGACCAGGATGTCGGCCTTGCTCGACCACCGGCGATAGATGGCGGCCTTGCCGACCTTTGCCTCTGCAGCGACGGCATCGATCGAGAAGCCTCCCCAGCCGCTTCTCGCATAGACCTGAAGCGCGTGCTCGTAGACCCGAGCATCGAGGTCGGGATCAAACGGCCGCCCGCGTCGCGTCGGCTGATCCACAGCCTCGCCCTGCTGACCCACGAGCCGAGTCTTCCACACCGCCCTCCGGCGACCGTGCGCAGCGAACTCTCCGTTGACCGCCGGCAACCAGCGTGGCAAACTCCAAGATCAGCGGACGATAATCGTCTGTAATATCGGCGGCAAGCCGACGAACGCAGGCTGAACACGACGTCAGCGCGGCGCAGTCTCGCCACGGCGGATCCGTCTGCTGCCGTCCGAGCCAGATCACGCCTGACCAAAGGAGGAGGAGTTCTCGATGGCTGCTACCAAGGACAGCCGCGTTGCGATCGTGACCGGCGGTGGCCGCGGCATCGGTCGCGAGCACGCTCTCACGCTCGCGGAACGAGGCTTGGCCGTCGTCGTAAACGACCTCGGCGGCGATCCGACCGGTTCCGGAGCTGATGTCACGCCCGCCTCGACGGTTGTCGAGGAGATCCGCTCTCGCGGCGGGCAGGCAGTAGTCAACGGTGGCGACGTAGCCGACTTCGCGCACGCCGAGGAACTCATCCAGACAGCACTGACCGAATTCGGTCGCCTCGACGTCGTCGTGAACAACGCGGGCATCCTGCGGGATCGGACACTTGCCGCCATGTCCGAGGCCGAGTGGGACGCCGTGATCCGTGTGCACTTGAAGGGCACGTTCGCCGTCAGCCACTTCGCGGCGGCGCACTGGCGCGCGCGCTACAAGGCGACCGGCAAGCCGCAGAACGCACGGCTGATCAACACCACTTCAGCTTCGGGCATCTACGGCAACTTCGGGCAGTCGAACTACGGCGCGGCCAAGGCCGGTATCGCGTCGTTGACCATCATCGCGGCCAAGGAGCTCGAAGGCTATGGCGTGACCGTCAACGCCGTCGCGCCCGTGGCCCGGACGAGATTGACGCCGACCCTCCGGGATGGCGTGGACGAGGGGACGTTCTCGCCGGTTCATATCGCGAGGGTCGTGGCGTGGTTGGCCGGGCCGAGTTCA
>Ga0137415_10001788_pt1 | contig 21386 bp, 18 predicted proteins | sample CZODoug3_1_1_16f_FD_183082 | JGI IMG/M metagenome (GOLD analysis project Ga0137415, IMG submission 183082) | Vadose zone soil fungal communities from Angelo Coast Range Reserve, California, USA - CZODoug3_1_1_16fungal (Hybrid Assembly) | ecosystem: Environmental > Terrestrial > Soil > Vadose...
TGCCGCTGACCAAAGGGTACCAAACTGCAAATTGCTCTGCACGTCAGGTTGGTCCCGTTTATCCAGATGGTATCGATATGTGATGTTGTCGCTGTCGCTGATTTTGTGATCGACGCGCGCGACGTTATAGACGAAATTGAAGGGATTCGCAATTGGAAGACGAATGCTTGCCGTTTGAATGGATACACCATTCACGGTCGTGGTCGTCGGATTGTCAAAGTTCTTAACCTGGCTATAAATCGAAGGCAGAAAACTCATTGCCTGCAGTACTGCTTGCCGGCTTGCTGCCGTTTGACCAGGACCCAGTGGCGCGGTTTGCAGGGCGGCGTAGCCGGCGGGGGTCGGAACAACCGGCGCCGTCGTCGCGCCATTACGGGCGTCCGCAGCTTCTCTTCTCCGATTGAACTCGAGCAATCCAAAGAAGAACGTGCGCTCCTTCAGGATCGGTCCTGAGACATCTCCTCCAAACTGATTCTGGACGAATCTCGGAGTGTCGTTTATCCCAGCCCTTTTGTTGAGAAGGCTGACCGGCTCCATCCAGTTGCCACGGTAATAATCCCAGCCTTCGCCATGGAATTGGTTGCCTCCGCTTTTCGTGATGGCCGAGAACTGCGCTCCGCTGTTCCGTCCGAACTCGGCCTGGTAGGCCGTCGTCTGTACCTGGACCTCCTGGACGGCTTCAGGAAGTATGCGCGTCGAATCCACAGCAACGCTGAGGTCGTTGTTATCCACTCCATCGATCGTGAAGTTATTGTTCCGGGCGCGTTGGCCGTTTGCAGAGAATTCGTTGGATCCCGGCGCACGACTGACGGTGGGCGCCAGCAGGGCCAGGCGCGTAACATCTCGAGTATTCATCGTAATCGGAAGCTCGGTGACAACACGGCCTGGAAAGGTGCGCTCGATAGTCGCCATCGTCTTGTCGAGCGTAACGCCGGGTGTTTCCACGATTGAAACTTCGGTGGTTACACCGCCCGGGGCAAGACTTTGATTGACGACCACTTCCTGAGCCGTGTTCACCGTAATACTCTCGACCTTGTGACTCTCAAAGCCCCCCAGCTTGAACTCGATGGAGTACTCGCCCGGTTCCACCGCCGCAAATCGATAGAATCCGACGTCGTTCGTGACGGAGTCCCGCGAGATGTTTGTGCCTTTGTTTGTCAAAGTAACCTGAACCCCCGCCAGAATGGCGTTCGTCGTATCCGTTACCGTTCCCGACACGAAGCCGCGCACCAGTTGAGCTTCGGCGATTTGCGTCGCGCATAGAAGCGTCAGCGCGAGAACAGCGAAGAGCTTCCATTCTCGGATGTTGAGCATTGAGTTTTCCTCCCGGAATTTATCTTCATGGGTTAAAACATTGTCGTTCCGCCCATGATTGCGGCTCTGAAAATTTCAGTAAGCCCTATGTTTGCAAAGTTCTATAAGGCAGGTGCCGTGCCAACTGACCCGGCCAGTTCATGTCATTTAGGGAAGGTTGGCAGAAGAGCGTCTTTTCGTCAAGAATAGGTCTAAATAACTGTCTCAGTTCACCTTGTACTATGTATCGTCTGTACGGACGTAAAGATTCTATGGATAGGTGCCAGTCGGTCGCGCTTTATTCCGTTCCATTTTTCAGAGGTTCTCCTACAAAAAATGGAATCTGTAACCCCAATTGTACCCGTGACGTATTGAGACTATGGAATTTGATCGCGAACTGATTGTTCGCGCGCAGGCCGGGGACAGGTCAGCTTACGAGGCCATCGTGAACCAGTTTTCAGCGATGGTTTTTCGTCTGATCAGCCGGTTTTTCAGAAGCCGTGAGGACGTCGAGGATCTTGCGCAGGACGTTTTTCTGAAAGTGTTTGCTCGCATCGATCAAATTCGGCCGGATGAGAATTTTCCGGGATGGCTGTCGAGAGTGACTATCAACACGTGCTACGACGAGTTGCGAAAAACCCGGCGGCGAAAGACAGCGATGGAAACCTACGGTCCCGAACTTACAGCTGAAAAGTCGGTTGCCCCCACGGAACCGGATACGCTTGGCAAGGCCAGGCTGGCCCTTCAGGGGCTGGATCCGAAGTTGAGGATCCCGCTGGTGCTGAAGGAAGTTGAAGAATTGTCTGTAGAGGAGATTGCCCGAACCATGGGACTAACCCAGACGAACGTGAAAGTTCGCCTATTTAGAGCTCGGAAGAAGCTCGCAAGCATTCTGGGTAGTCGAGGGAAACAAAAATGAATCCACTAAAAGATCTATTTGATGACGAGCGGAAGAGAGTTTTTTTGCCAGGCCCATCCTTTACGGAGCGCGTATTGGCCCGCCTGAATGAACGCAGGCTGCGCGAGACGGGAATCTGGGACATCGTTCCAGGCTCGACGCGTCCCGTATTCGCCGTCGCTCTGACGTTGATCCTCTGTTTTTTCATTGTCCAGTTGATGGTTCCCCTGGCGCCGCAGCGGGGAATGATCGAAGCGTCTCTTGAGGCGGAACAGAGTCCGGCGGAAAGCTTCCTGTACAACGAAACCGAAGTCCCGAGCCGGGAAGTCATGGAACAACTGATCGCGCTGGAGGACCAGCAATGATAGCTCGTTCGCTCAAAGCAAAAATTCTGGTGTTTGCCGTTTTCTTTATCGGTATCGCGACCGGCGTGCTTATTGCGAATTTCTACGAATCCCGCGTGACAGGAACACCGACCGACGTCGCCAACAACGGCGAGCGCGCTCAACGTGCCCGCCGCGACGTCAATCGGTTTCGCGATTATCTTGGGCTGAATCCGAAACAGCGGGAACAGATGGACAAGATCATGGAAGAAACCCGCGCCGAGTTCAGACAACTTCGGGCAGAGACTCAGCCCAGATTCCAGGCAATCGAAATGGAATCCCGCAATAAAGTCCGCGCCATTCTCAACGACGAACAGCTTCAAAAATACGATGAGTTTCGCCGGAATATTACCGAGAAACGCCGAGAACGAGAACAACGCCAGAGGCCTAATAAATAAATATCGTAAATAACTGTAGGCGCCGGCTTAAGCCGGCGCCTACGCCATATTCGAGGGGGTTTCTTCACATGCGGATGCGGAAACTGCTGCCGGTAGTGCTGATGCTGCTGACTGCCTCACTGATCCCGGCTCAATCAGCACAGGTCACGTCATCAACACAGGTCAAAGGCCGCGTGATGGATTCAACGGGCAGCATCCTGCTCGGGGTTCAGATCAAAGTTTATCGGGGCGACAAGGTCGTCAAGGAAGGAACCACGGCGGCGACTGGCGATTTCGAGATTCCGCTCGAAGCCGGCGAATACAAGCTGGAACTCACGGCCCCGGATTTCGAAAAGTATACCGAGGTCGTGAACGTCACTCCGGGTATGGGACCCTTGTCCATCACGATGCTGCTCGCCCAGATCACGCAGAACGTCGAGGTAAACACGGATCGTAACGAAATCAGCATCGATCCCGACTCCAGCCTCAACACCACTGTGCTCGACAAAGAGTTTATTGAAACCCTGCCCGACGACGAGGATGAGCTTGCAACATATCTGCAGCAGATCGCCGGCTCGCGCGGTGGAACGGGAGGCGGCGGTAATTTCGTCATCGATGGTTTTGGAGGAGGGCGCGTTCCTCCGAAGGATCAGATCCAGGAAATCCGCATCAATAACAATCCATTCAGTTCGGAATTCAGCGGCGTCGGCTACGGGCGTGTGGAAATTATTACCAAGCCCGGGACCGGCGACTATCGCGGGAACCTCAACTTCGAATTCAGAGATGAATCTCTCAATGCCCGCAATCCCTTCTCCCCTACAAGACCGCCGTCCCAGATGCGCAACTTCAATTCCAACTTCAGTGGACCGATTATCCGCAATAAGCTGACGCTCAATTTAAACGCCCGGCACCTTGATAATGAGAACAGCGATACGATTCGCGCCATCCTTCCGGGCGGAGAGCAGCTTTCCCAGGCCGTCGTGATCCCCAATCAAAATCGACGGTTGGAAGGCCGCAGCCAGCTGGCGCTCACGGCGAACAACACAATGTACATGAACTTCAACCTCCTGAAGACTGATGCCACGAATCAGGGAGTCGGAAATTTCAATCTCGAATCACGCGCTTCTGAACGGCATAACCGCAGCACCGATCTGCAATTCCGAGAGGTTGCGATTCTCACCAAGTCGACGGTTCATGAAGTTCGATTCGCCTACAGTCACGATCGAGCCCAGACGACGCCGAAGACGACGGCTATTGCGATCAATGTACTGGATTCGTTTTTCGGCGGGGGCAGCCAGAACAGGAGCTGGAATAACAATAGAGACACGGAATTCGGGAACCTGCTGATGTACTCCGGCAAGAAGTGGACGCTGAAGACCGGCTTTCAGAGTATGTACCGCATTAGACATTCGCTGTCAGAGAACAATTTCGTTGGAACATTCACGTTCTCGAGTCTCAATTGCCGCATTCCCAATCCCGTAGATCCGAAAGACGACCCATGTGCCGGCGCATACTCCGCCGGCCGGCCGACGACCTTTTCACGGACCCAGGGCGATCCCAGGCTGGACGTCAACCAGTTCGAATATGGCACTTTCTTTCAGAGCGATTGGAAGATGACTCAGAAGTTCAACCTCTCGTTGGGCGCCCGTTACGAAGGCCAGACGAACATCAGCGACCATAACAACATCGACCCAAGAATGGGCTTTGCCTACCAGTTGGCAAAGACAGCCGCTTTGAGGGGAGGCGCGGGCGTGTTCCATCAGAGGTTCGACGAAAATACCGTCGAACAGTTACTACGCCTGGATGGTACGCGCCAGGAGCAGATTGTCATCCGGTACCCGACATTCTGTTTGGATCTGACCTGCCTCAACTTCAGCGGGATGGGTACTTCCAACACTCCTCCTTCACTCCGGGTGCGCGCACCGGAACTGGTCACGCCTTATAACATCAATACATCGCTCTCACTCGAAAAGAGCCTGCCGAAAGGACTCGGGCTGACATTTTCATGGGACGTGACCCGCGGCGTTCACTTGTATCGCAGCCGCAATTTGAATGCGCCGCTGCCAGGCGCACCGCTGAATCCTGCCCGTCCAGGCACGTTCCTGCCGCCGGATCCAACCAAGGGCAACATTAACCAGTTGGAGTCGACCGGCACGTCCTTATCCAATAACTACACCATCGGATTCCGTCAGCAGATTCGAAATAAATGGAATCTGAATCTATTTGGAAATTACACGCTTGGAAATAACAACAGCGATACCGATAACGCGTTCAACACTCCTGCCGATAACTACAACCTCCGTGGTGAGTGGGGCCGGTCGGGCCAGGACACACGCCATCGATTCTTCACAGGGACTAATTTCCGATTGCCGTGGGGAGTGAACGTCAATACCAATGTCAATTGGAGCTCCAGCCGGCCGTACAACATCACGACTGGTCTCGATAATAATGGCGACACCGTACTCAATGATCGTCCCGAGGGTTTGAAACGCAACAGCGGTAAGGGACCAGGTCTGTTCAACATGAACATGGGTTTCCAGAAGACCGTCATTTTGAAGAGCCCTGAAAAACCCACGATTCCTGCGAATAACGGAGCCAACCCGTTCGCGAGTTCATTTGCCGAACCGCAGCGCGGCGGTGGCGGTGGGTTCCCCGGTGGCGGCGGAGACTTCGGTGGTCAACGTGGAAACTTCCCGGGCGGTCAACGGGGCGGTGGCCAGCGTGGGCAGGGCGGACGCGGACCCGATGGCGGCGGCTTCAACCAGCAGCGTGGTCCGTCGGTGACGTTCCGTATCCAGGTTCAGAATGTGCTCAATAACCAGCAGCTCAACAGCTACAGCGGCGTCATGACTTCACCGTTTTTCGGTAAAGCCAATAGCGCCCGCAACCCGCGACAGGTCGAAGCTGGCCTGCGGTTCAACTTCTAACCGCAGGGGGCCGGGACAAAGCCGCAGATTACGCGAATTACGCGGATGGGCGCTTAAAGAGTTTTTAGATGCGCCCATCCGCGTAATTCGCGTAATCTGCGGCTTTGTCCCGGCCCCCACTCTTGGAAAATGAGAGGAATGAGAACATGAAACGTTTAATTTGGGTGTCCGCGGCACTGTTGATGGCCGCGTCTCTGTTCGCGCAGGACGAAGCGCCGTCATCGCCATTTGCCGGAGGGGACGGCCAACAGGTATTCACCAGAGTCGATGACGTTAACCCGATGGATTCGGTAAAAGCCTTCCTGGCGAAGGCCAAGATCACCCTGAGTGGTGATCAGGAAAAAGCTCTGAAGCCTGCCGTGGATGCGGCCCTGCAGCAGATGCGGGATGTCGCCGCGCGTCTCGGCCCGCAGCCTGGCGGCCAGCGAGCACCCGGAGGCGCCGAAGGCCGGGGTCGCGGAGGTTTTGGACGCGGTGAAGGTGGCGGGGGGCGTCGCGGCGGGCCGGGTGGTGATCCGAACAGCCCAATGAACGTGGAGCTGCGGAAAATCAATGACGACCTCGTCGCAAAGATAGCCGGGGTTCTCAAGCCCGACCAACAAGCCGCTTTCAAAAAGTATCAGAACGATCAGATTAAATCCGCCGGCGGTTTCGGCGCGTTGAAAGTGGTCATGGCCGAAGCCGGAGCAGCGCTCACACCGGAACAGGAAACACAAATCCTGGGAGTCTACGCCGAAGACGCGCAACTGCATGCCCAGTTGTTGCGCGAGTCCCAGGGGCGGCCCGATCCGGCAAAGGTTGCGGACCTGGATAGAACAACCATGACCAAGGTTGCCCGGCTTCTGAATCCCGCGCAGCGGAAGGCGTTGCTGGATTCCCGGGCAAAGCCCCAGCCACAGTAGGACGTCCGCTGTAGCGGCGGTCTATGACCGCCGACGATGCTTCACCCTGATACGCTGTCGGCGGTCATAGACCGCCGCTACAGTTATAATGCGGCATGCACTACTTCGAGTATCGCGGCGGGGAACTTCACTGCGAACAAGTTCCGCTCCAGCGTATCGCCGACGAGGTCGGAACCCCTGCCTACATCTACAGCGAACAAACACTTCAGCGGCATGTTCGTGTTTTCGATGAAGCATTTCAGGGCGTGCCACATCTGATCTGCTACGCCGTCAAGGCGAATTCCAACATCAACATCCTTCGCCGCTTTGCCGAATGGGGTACGGGCTTTGACATTGTTTCCGGCGGGGAATTGTTTCGAGTCCTGCGTGCCGGCGGATCCCCGGAAAAGGTCATATTTTCCGGCGTCGGCAAGACGGCCGACGAAATCCATTACGCTCTCGATTCGGGAATTCTCTTTTTCAATGTGGAATCCGGCGCGGAACTCGATCTCATCCAGGACATTGCGCGCCAGGCGAAGAAGCGTGTCCGCGTTTCGATCCGTGCGAACCCGGACGTGGACGCCAAAACACATCCTTACATCTCAACCGGAAAGCATCAAAACAAGTTTGGCGTCAGCCTGCCGGAGGCGCGAGCGTTGTACCGAAGCTTGCGTCAGTCCTCGAATCTGGACGTCATCGGCGTCTCGTGCCACATCGGATCGCAAATCACCGAAATGGGTCCGTTCGAAGAGGCACTCGAGAGCATTCGCAACTTCGTTCTGGAATTGAAGAGTGAAGGTCTGGGATTGAAGTATCTGGATTTTGGAGGTGGGCTGGGAATCCCGTACAACGCCGAGGAACCGCCGTCGCCTGCCACCTACGGCGCCGCTGTAGCCTGTAAGACGAAAGATCTTGGACTCACGATCATTCTCGAGCCGGGCCGGGTCATTGCCGGCAATGCGGGAATTCTTCTCACCCGCGTGCTCCTCAAAAAGAATCAGGGCGATAAGAAATTTGTCGTCGTCGATGCGGCCATGAACGACCTTATCCGGCCGGCGCTTTACGGATCGCACCATCAGCTCTGGTCTGTTCGTCCGCAGAGCCAAAAAGAAACAGCCGATGTTGTGGGTCCGGTCTGCGAATCGGCCGACTTCATCGCCAGGGATCGTGAAGTTCCCATGCTTCAGGCCGGCGACCTGCTTGCCGTTATGAGCGCAGGCGCGTACGGTTTCAGCCTTTCCTCAAACTACAACTCACGGCCCCGCGCGGCAGAAGTGCTTGTAAGCGGGGAATCTTATCGACTTATCCGCCATCGGGAAACCTACGAAGATCTTGTGCGTCTGGAAGAGTAATCATCTTGGGATGAACGCGGGCTAAAGCCCGCGACTACATCGGGATCAAGATTCGGCCTGAATGTAGTCGCGGGTTTTAGCCCGCGTTTGGACGGTGGAGTAATCATCTTGTAATACCCAACCCCGGGAGACGTGCGTTAATATAAACGACGCCCCCTGGTCTCCGAGTCCGAGACAAAAAAGTAAGCTTTGAAGAAAATGGTTGGAGGTCATATGAAAAGGTTCGCTGCCTTAATCGTCTTTTTGTGTCTAAGCCAATGCCCGGACGTTTTCGCTCAGGCGGCCGGCTTCGGCAGCATTTCCGGGGTTGTCCGGGATGCGACGGGCGCCAGAATTCCAGGTGCAAGCGTTACTGTAGCCAACGAGTCGAAGGGAATTTCTCGAGAACTGGTATCCAATGAAGCCGGCGCTTTCACGGCCCCGGCACTCGTTCCAGCGACTGGATATTCCGTCACAGTCAAGCTCGCCGGTTTTTCGGACTGGAGCGCAAAAAGCATCGACTTGCAGGTCGGCCAGGATATCAGCCTGAATGTGGATCTCAAAGTGGCCGGCACCGTGAGCGAAGTGACTGTCATCGATGAAACTCCCCTCGTTGAATCGACAAGAAGCGGCGTTTCCCAGGTCGTCAGCAGCGCTCAGATCCAGGAACTACCGATTAATGGCCGGCGAGTGGACTCCTTCGTTCTGCTGGCGCCCGCTGTAGTACCCGACGGTACTTTTGGACTCATCAGTTTCCGCGGCATCGCCGGCGGCAATTCGTTTTTGACCGACGGAAACGACACCACGAACCAGTTCTACAACGAGAACGCAGGCCGGACTCGCATCTCCTCCCAAATCTCACAGGATGCGGTTCAGGAGTTTCAGGTACTGACGAACGGTTATTCCGCCGAGTTCGGAAGGGCGTCCGGTGGAGTCATCAACACGGTGACTCGAAGTGGAAGCAATGCCGTCCATGGCACAGGTTACTGGTTTTTCCGCAACCAGGACTTCAACGCGCGCGACCGGTACGCGACGATTAATCCCGACGAGAAGCGGAATCAATTTGGTGGAAGCCTCGGCGGACCGATCAAGAGGGACAAATTGTTTTACTTCTTCAATGGGGAGTTTGTCCGGCGCAATTTCCCGCTCATAAATCGGCTGATCAATCCAACATTTTTCGACGGGTCCGGAGCCTTTATACAGAGCTGCACTGCCAGCGCCACACAGTGCGAGGCAGCCCGCCGATTTCTGGATCGTCAGTTCCAGACTCTGCCCAGAGAAGCGAATTCCGAACTGGGATTCGGCAAGCTGGACTGGTTGGCAACCCCACGCAACACATTCAGCGCAAGCTTTAACGGTCTGCGCTGGATCTCGCCCAACGGCATTCAGACGCAGGCGGTGTTGACCAATGGAAACGGCATCGGCAACAACGCGAACTCGACAGTGCGCACGCGTTATGGCCGCGCGTCCTGGACCAACGTCACGAGCAATTCGATGGTAAACGAGTTTCGGTTTGGCTGGTTCAAGGACCGATTATTCGACTATGTCAATCCGGCCCTCATTCCGAACGAAACCGGCCCGATTGGTTTGACCGTGGCAGGGCAACAGAATTTGGGAACGGCTACCGATTATCCTCGGCTTAATCCCAGCGAACAGCGATTCCAATTTGCCGACAATCTGACCTGGACAATGGGACGGCACACCATGAAGTTCGGTGTGGACGTTTCAACAGTTCAGGACTATCTCGACATCCTCAGGAACCGGGCCGGAACGTATACCTACGCGACGTGGTCGAACTTCGCCCTGGATTTCTCGGGCAATACGACAGGCCTGAAGCGCTGGCAGTCCTTCTCGCAGACGGTCGGCAATCCGATCCTCGACTTCAGGACGACGGATTATTCCGTCTTCGCGCAGGACCAGTTCAGAGCCACGAACAAGCTCACTTTGAATTACGGACTTCGGTACGATTTCACAAATCTGCCGAATCCGACGGTCACCAATCCAGCCTATTCCCAGACGGCGACGATTCACGAGCCGAAGAAGAACTTTTCTCCGCGATTCGGCTTTGCTTACTCCATGTCAGACAAGACAGTCGTCCGCGGAGGCTACGGTATCTTCTATGCGCGATTCCAGGGCGCACTGCTTCAGACGCTGTTCCTGTCGAATGGCGTCTATCAGCCCGCAGTGTTCCTGCAAAGCACAACTCCAGCGGAGCTTGCGGCTGGTCCGGTGTTCCCCGCCAGGCTGCCCTTGTCGTCAACCAACCTGCCGTCGGGCAGCGTGAGCATAACTTTCGCGTCACCGGATTTCCGAAATCCTTACACACAGCAGGCCGATCTTTCGATCGAGCGGCAGCTGTCACGGAATATGAGCCTGACGCTGAACTATATCTGGAGCCGTGGGATTCAGATTACTACTTCACGCGACCTGAACATCGGTCCGGAAGGCGCTCCGGTCACGTTTCGCGTCAACGACGCGAGCGGGAATCAGGTCGGCAGCTTTACCACGCCGACATATCGATTGGCCAATCGCGTTGACCCGCGGTTCCAGAGAGTCATTCAGGTCGAAAACGGCGGCCGCAGCTACTACGATGCCCTTGCCGTTCAGTTGAAGAAGAGGATGTCGAAAGGGATTGAGTCTTCGGTTTCATACACGTGGTCTCACGCGATCGACACGGCAAACATGGGCGGCGGCAGCAATGCGCTCTTCTTTGACACCATCCGGTCAACCTATAGCGGTAATTACGCTGCCGATAAGGGATCATCTTCACTCGACCAGCGTCATCGGCTCGTGGCCACGACCATCATCCAGCCTACTTTCACCAAGAGCACAGGCGGCGTGGCGAAGTTTCTTATCAACAATTGGCAGTTGACCCAGATCACGACGGTGGCTTCATCGCAACCCGCTACGGCAACCCTCCGCGTTGTCGGAGCGCCGTTCACCGGGGCTGCGTTTAACACGTCCTTGAATGGACTGGGTGGAAGCACTCGGGTTCCGTTCCAGCCGTTCTCGAATCTGGATATCGATAAGGTTTTCCGTACAGATGCGCGGGTGAGCAAGCTTCTTCCGCTGACGGAGCAGGTGAGACTCTACGTCAATTTTGAAGCTTTCAATGTGTTCAACCATATTTCGGACACGTTCGTGAACACTGAAGCGTTCTCCTCCACAGGAGGCGTGCTTACTCCGACGCCGGGTCTTGGGGTTGGTAATCAGTCCCAGGGATTTCCGGACGGGACGAATGCGCGGAGAGCTCAGGTGAGCTTGAGGGTGGTGTTCTAAGAAGGAACGCGGGCTAAAGCCCGCGACTACATTTGGAAACCACGTTCGTCCCCAAATTACATTTGGAAACCACGTTCGTCCCCAATGTAGTCGCGGGCTTTAGCCCGCGTTTTTTTCCGGCGTTACTTTTCCCGTAACAGTTTGGAGAGACTTTCAAAGTCTTTGACCAGCGACCCGCGCAGCTTCACCGATCCTGCCTCATCCAGAAGAACAAATTCTCCGGGTTTCAAGCCCAGGAGCCGCGAACCCTGGTTATAAAGTATCGGGAAGCTTGTGTTTGCGGGCTTCTGGACACGCTCGTTCGAGACGCCGACGAGTCTCAACCTCGTATCCGAGCCAAAGGTCTCATACAGCCGTTCAAGACTTGCCACGGACTGAGGCTGATCCTTGCTCCACACTCCGATCAGTGCAACACGACCCCGGTAGTCTTCCAGAGTTCGCGAATAACCGGCTGGATCCGTAACCAGGAAGTCCGGGGCATTGACATCAGCGACCACTGCTGGTTCTATCCGATCTGGTTTCGGCGGCTGGCTCGGCTCCGGTTTGGCGCGAACGATGTTAGTTACTTCGTCCGTCTTGACTGGGGGAGGCGCCTCGACGGAAGCCGCCGGCACGGACTGGGTTTGCGGTGCAACAGCCGGAGGCATGCCGGGCTTCACCGAAGGCGTCCGCCAAACCAGGATCAGGAGGACGGCCGCCGTCACGGCTACCGCACTGCCGTAAACGACCGACCTGCGGGGGCGTCTCGGCGCCTGCGCAATTGCAAGTTGCTGCCGGAAGTAGTTCTTGATCAGCGGATCGACGGCAATCAGCGCCTGCACTTCACTTCGGCACGTCTCGCAGTTTTCGATATGTGCCCTGGCGAGCTGATGCTGTTCGTCGGTGAGTCCGTCGCAAAACAAGGCTTCCAGATTCTTCGAGATCCACTGACAATCGACGTTCATCTTCCTCTTCTTACTGGCTGCGCCCTATCGGGCTTGCATTCGCAGCCGCTCATGTTCTTACTGGCTGCGCCCTTCCTTGAGGCTGCGCGCTATCGCGCTTGCGCTTCGCGTCGGGCTTGCATTCGCAGCCGCTCATTTTTTCCTGGACTGCAGCGCCTCTTTCAGGCGCTTTCGTGCATAAAAGATCCGCGACTTCACCGTTCCCTCGGGTATTTCGAGTACTCCGGCGATTTCGGGGATCGTCAATCCTTCAACGGCCAGCATCACCAGCGGCATTCGAAATTGATCCGGCAAGCGGTTCACGTGCTTGCGGATGTCCATCAAGGCCTCGCGATCGAAGACGCCCGCGGGATCCGGTGGTTCAAACGCCTGGCTCGAGCCGTCCTGGTGAACGGTCTCGAGATCGGCAAAGAAAACCCAGCGTTTGAGACGCCGCGCGACGCTTCGATGGTGATTGATCGCCACGCGCACAACGATGCGCGACAACCAGATACGAAGGGGACAATCGCCCCTGAAACGCTTGAGACCGCGGAAACCGCGGATCAGCGCTTCCTGTACGATATCCTCCGCGTCGATCGGATTCCGTGCCGAAGCGACCGCTATCTGGAGCAGAAAAGAACGATGCTCCCGAGCAGCTGCTTCAAAATCAATGTCTTCTGCTCGAACAGCAACCGTCTTCATCCGCCCGTTTCTTAACTAATGACAGCCCTGGGGAAGGGAGGGTTCGATATTATTTGTTCGCAGCCCGGCTGTTCTTGAGATCGTCCAGCTTTTTCTTGACTTTATCGATCTCGTCCTTCTCGGTAGCCAGCTGCAGGGATTTCGTCCACTCGTTTCGGGCTTCCTCATACCGCTTGGTCTTGAAGTACAGGTCGCCCAGATGATCGTGGATCGAGGCATCGGTGTTGTAGAAAATGATAGCTTTCTTCAGGTACTCTTCCGCGAGATCCAGCCTGTTGAGCTTGTAGTATGCCCAACCCAGACTGTCCAGGTACGCGCCGCTCGTTGGGTCCGACTTGACCGCCTTCTGGATCATCGTGAGAGCCTCGTCGAGCTTGATTCCGTGGTCTGCAAACATGAAACCCAGATAATTCAAAACTGCCGGATCGTCCTTCTCGAACTCGAGCGCTTTGCGGAACGCCTTTTCCGCATCGTTGACTTTGTTCATCTTTTCGTACAACGCGCCCTGCATGAAGTACACCTGTTCTTCATTGGGGAAACGCTGGAGGGCCTGGTTCAAGGTGTTTTGAGCCTCGTCGAACTTCCTGGCGCGTTGATAGATGCTGGTTATGGCCGAGAGCACATCGAGATCTTCTTTTGTGCCCTTCATCAATTTTTGCAGCGCTTTGACACCTTCATCCACCCGGCCTTTCTCGGCGATCAGGTCCGCACGCACTATTTGAAGCTGGCGATTGTCGGGCGACTCGGCCAAAGCCTGTTCGCTGCGCTGAAGCGCTTTATCGAGCAACTTTCCCTTTTGGTACGTCTCGATGACCATTAAATCGAAACGTGGGTCCTTTCCTCCGGCAAGAGTCTTAAGTTCGCTGAACTCACGATCCGCTTCTGCGTAATTGCCAAGCAACCCGTGCAGGATCGCCTGGTGAGTCATGAAAATCTGGCGATTTTGCCGCTCGCTCTCGCTGTAGCGGCCATTCGCCCTGTCGGTCTTTTTGAGGATGTCACTGGTTCGTTTCAATGCGTCTTCGAGGAGACCTTCGTCGCGGTCCAGCAGCACAAAATTGAATTGAACTTCGACACTGTCCGGGAAGAACTGCGCGGCTTTCTGGAGATTCTTTCGCGCGAGGTCGTATTTCATCTGACGACGATAGATCTGGCCGAGTCGTAGCGACACCAGGCCGTCATCCGGCTCAACTGCCGCCAGATCCTGATAAAGTTTGCCGGCTTCGTCAAACTTGTCGGCGAGAAACAGTGCCTGGGCGTGAGACTTCTTGACTTCGAGATCGTCCGGATCGATCTCGCTGGCGCGTCTGTAGGCTTCGGCTGCTTTGTCGTATTCCTGCAGATCGGAATAAGCCTGGCCAAGGGTTTCAAGGGCCACATCGGAGTCGGGTCTCCCTTTGATGAACTCTTCGAGCAGTGCTACTGCTTCCTTGTTGTTTCCGGCGTCCATTTGCAGCTTGGCCAATGCAGTCACGCCCTCTTCCGAGCCCGGCTCGGCTCCCAGGAATTTCCTGTAGATCTCAGTCGCTTTGTTGCGGTCGCCCTTGATCTGATAAAGCCGCCCGAGCATAAGGAATGACTGCCGCTCGTTGGGATCGATACGAACGATTTCCTCGAATTCCCGGATCGCGTTATTGATCACCTCCGGGCTCGGCGGTTGCTGAGCATTCGCTCTGCCGATCAACTGGACGTAAATCTGGCTTAGAAGCTTGTGGGCCTCAACGTTGTCGGGGTTTGCGCGGACCGCTTTCTCAGCTGTGTCCACGGCCTCTCGCACCCTGTTATTCCGCATGTAGCTTTCGGCCATCTCCGAGAAGATCATTGAATTGTTCGGGTCCAGCTCGAGCGCTTTCTTGTACTCCTCGATCGCCTGGCTCGCCTGCCCCTGCTCATCCAGCATTCGTGCCTTGGAGAAGTGGTAATACGCTTGTGTACGGGTGTTCGTTCGAGCGGTTTGCGAAAAACCGGTCGTGGCGAATGCCAACAAGAGCACGAATAACAGTTTCTTCATAAGCCAACTTTCTTAACGTCGGATTAAGAGCTTTTCGGGCAATTATACCATTACGCTAATGTTTAAAATGCCTTAAACCCGTGAAAATCATCGCGATTTGGTTCTCATCGGCAGCCTGAATCACCTCGGGGTCGCGTACCGAACCGCCCGGCTGAATGATCGCTGTCACTCCTGCTTTGGCTGCTTCGTCGACTCCATCGCGGAATGGAAAAAACGCGTCCGAGGCCAGAACCGTCCCTCTGGCCGCCGGTTGTGCCTTCTGAATACTCAATTTCACTGAATCCACGCGGCTCATCTGGCCTGCTCCCACGCCCACCGTTCGTCCACCTTCTGCCAGGACGATAGCGTTGGACTTGACGTGTTTGGCCACTCGCCACGCGAAGAGGAGGTCCCGGTGTTCCCTTTCCGTTGGCCGGCGAGACGAGACAATTCGCGATTCCGGGCCCAGCAGGATTCCATCTATTTCCTGAATCAGGATGCCGCCTGCCACCCGTTTCATCTCATAACGCGCCCAGTCCTTATCCGGCTCGATGGGTTCGGCCGCCAGAACCCGAAGATTCTTCTTCGACGAGAGAATCGAGAGTGCTTCCGGCCCATACCCAGGCGCGATGATCGCTTCGACGAAAAGCTTTGCCAGTTCGGTAGCAGTGCCGGCATCGACAACGTTGTTCAAGGCGATGATCGAGCCAAAAGCGGACACCGGATCCGCTTCATAAGCCTTTACATATGCTTCCCGAAGGGACTCTCCGACGGCCGTGCCGCATGGATTGGTGTGCTTGATGATGCAGCAGGCCGGACCGTCGAATTCGCGAATCAAGTTCCAGGCTGCCTCCAGATCAACGATGTTGTTGTAGGAAAGCTCTTTCCCCTGAAGCTGACGCGCCGCTGCCAGGCCATGCGCCGGCTGTCCACCCCATTTGTACATGGAAGCGCGCTGATGCGGATTTTCCCCGTAGCGCAGGTCCGTCACCTTCTCAAAATCCATGAAGACGTTGGGTGGAAAGTCGCCCTTGATACCCGCCTGGGAAAGATATTGTGCAATGTGTCCGTCGTACCTCGCCGTGCAGAGGAACGCTTTGCGCGAAAGTTCGAAAAGCAATTCGCGACTGAGAACACCACTGCCGCTTCTTAAGGCCTCCAGAACCGCCGTGTAGTCCTCGGGCGATGTGACGACAGCCACGTCCTGAAAGTTCTTTGCCGCCGCGCGAATCATCGAAGGCCCGCCGATGTCGATGTTTTCAATCGCTTCGTCGAGCTGGACGCCTGGTTTGCGGATGGTTTCGACGAATGGGTAGAGATTCACACAGACAAGATCGATCAGCGGAATGTCGTTCTGGGCCACTTGCCGCATGTGTTCCGGATTGTCGCGGATGGCGAGAAGACCGCCGGCAATCCGCGGATTCAGCGTTTTCACGCGGCCGTCGAGGATTTCGGGAAAGCCGGTCAGGTCGGAAACCTCGCGGACCGGAATTCCGCTGGAGGCAAGCAGGCGCGATGTTCCGCCAGTGGAAATGAGTTCGACCTCGAGCGCAGCCAGGCCCCGGGCGAACTCGACAATTCCATTCTTGTCGTACACGCTGATCAGCGCGCGTTGGATTCTTTTCACGTTGATCGTCCTAGTGAAGGTCGCCGTTCACCGTTTTCCAGATATGAAGCCAGACATTTGCCACATCGGTGACGGCGTGAGAAAACGCGATGGAGGCAATTCCAAACTGGGGTGAATTTTCGATCACATTCGTTCGATCGGGCAGCTCTGAAGAACGCCGCAGCCGTTTCATCAGGCGCTCCCGCTCTTCGGCCCGCAGGTTCAGGAAACCTGCAAGATTACCTGTGAGAATCAGATCGTGATAACCGTAAAACACAACCGCAAATTTCTCGGCCTGCCCTGCAACGAGAGAGTCCAGTTGCGGGTCATTCAGGACGGCAACCGCGCAACCAGCATCCCGGATTGCAGCTACAGAGGCGGCCAGATCGCCACCCTTTTTCGACAATTCCACAATAGCGACCTGGGTCGCATCCTCAACCGTTCGCGCCCGGCAAGGCTGCAGAAGAACCTTCTCAAAATCTTTCAGCAAAGTGCTGAAAGATTTCGGCAGAGGCCTCGCCGCATCCCTCAAAATCTTCCGGTTTGCCGACTCCGGCCATGCCCTCAATTGCGATGGAAAAAGGAGAATGGCTATGACCAACACTACAGCCGTGCGCACACCTAATTGTAAATCAAATTGCCGTGTGCTGAAATAGCGCCGGGATGAACGCGAACCTGGGCCCTTCGGGCCGCGCCGGCTAAAGCCGGCGCCTACATTCGAGCCTACGTTTCGATTCTGGTGTAGGCGCCGGCTTTTAGCCGGCGCGGCCCGAAGGGCCCAGGTTCGCGTTCAATGGGAAAAATGACGGAAGCACTGCGACAAATTCCACCGGTGAACGACGTTCTCAACTCCGAAGAGCTCGCAGAATTTCGCGAGATAGTCGGCCAACCTTTTGTTGGGGCCATCCTGGATAAAGTTCTTTCGGAAACCCGCCGTGAACTGACGCAGTCACATTCTGTTGTTTCCCGCGCGGACTTGACCACCAGTATCGCAGCAGAACTTGCTCGACGGCTTCGAGAACTCCTGAAGCCATCGTTGCGACGGGTCATCAATGCTTCCGGCGTCGTACTTCACACCAACCTCGGCAGGGCTCCGCTTCCTGAAGGTGCAATCGATCACCTCCGCGATGTCTCTGTCGCGTACTCGAATCTCGAGTTTGATCTCGAAGGCGGCGCACGCGGAAAACGGGACGTGCATCTGGAGCAGGCACTTCAACAATTGATAAGCTGCGAAGCAGCAACTGTTGTGAACAACAATGCGGCCGCAGTCCTGCTGGTCTTGAACACGCTGGGTGAAGGTGGAGAAGTCATTGCGTCCCGTGGCGAGCAGATCGAAATCGGAGGCTCGTTTCGAATCCCCGAAGTCATGGCCAAGAGCGGCGCGCTTCTCCATGAGGTCGGCACCACGAACCGGACCCGCATCAAAGACTACGAGAAGGCCATCGCTGAAAACACAAGGCTCCTGTTGAGGGTCCACCCGAGTAACTTCCGCATGACGGGATTTACAGAGCGGCCGTCACTCCAGGAATTCGTCGAGTTGGGAAGGAAGAGAAAGATTCCCACATTCGAGGATCTCGGCAGCGGTTGCCTTATCGGCGTGCAAGACGAGCCTTTGGTTATAGAGAGCGTTCAGGCCGGCGTGGATATCATTTGCTTCAGCGGCGACAAACTTCTTGGTGGTCCACAGGCCGGAATCATCGCAGGGAAGAAACTGTACGTCGAAAAAGTTCGCCAGAACCCGCTGTTCCGGGCCCTGCGCGTCGACAAGCTGACGATCTCCGTCCTTGAATTCGTATTGCGGGCCTACCTTCAAGGTCGAGTTGACGATATTCCAACCTGGCGAATGCTTCGGATTCCTGAAGCACAACTTAAGGCGCGTGCCGAAGCATTTGCAAAGCGGGCGGGTCCGGGAGTCAAACCGCTGGAATTGAAGTCGATCGTCGGCGGAGGGTCCGCACCCGAGATCGACGTACCTTCCTGGGGCGTTACGGTCAATTTTCCGAACCTGTCCGATACGGAGCTGGAAAGACGGCTGCGCAACTCCAATCCGCCCGTCATCGCAAGAATTGAAAACGGGCGCGTAATTCTGGATTTTCGGACCATCTTCCCAGGCGAAGAAGACACGCTTCTGGAGATACTCCGAAAAGTGGGCTCGTAGCGAACGCGGGCTAAAGCAAATCGGAAGGAAAATCGGGGTCAGACTGGTGAATTCCCTTTAGCCCGCGTTCGCTACGAGCCCATTTTTGCTTACCGTCCGGTGCGTCCTACAGAACCCGCAAGCTTGTACGGATATCCCGGCGGGCCGTTCTGATAGTACGCGCCGAGCGTTTCGATCTTATCCATGTCGGGATACAGCACTCCGATAGCGGGTGCGTTCACGCTTCCTCGTGGTGAGTACCAGATCGCCCCGTCTCTGGAGATCTGTATCTTTGGCGTGTCCGCCGGCTTCTGCGGCTTGGGGGTAGAGCGTAAACGTTGCGTCTTTGGGATTGAACTTCCACAACGCCGCGGCGCTGCCGCCGACATCGGCGCTCCAGATGTCCCTGCATTTTCATCGGGAGCAGGTTTTCGAACAACAAACTCTTTAGCGTGAGCCTCTGCGGGCATGCTTCGCCCAGAGGGCCGCCAGAATTACGAGAGGAATCAGAAACCAGAGGGCTTCCAACGAACCGTTACCGCCGTCGGGAGACACCCCGAAAATTCGTTCGATGAAATCCATCGCTCGCCTCCAAAAATTTGGCTGCTCCGATAACCGCCAAACTATAGTCCGCCTCTGGTTATTCCGCCAGTTTCGATTGATTGTTGAAATCCTGTGAGCGGTGTATCTGTAGGCGCCGGCTTTAGCCGGCGTGATTTCGACGAGAGGGCAGATCTGCAATCAGCAATTTGGAATCGCCGACCTGGAATGCAGATCCGCCCTTCGCAGGGAAGAGGGTATGGCTTAACTACGAACGCGCTCGACGTACTTTCCTTCCGTCGTGTCGACCCGTATGACTTCGCCTTCTTGAATGAAGTGGGGTACGCCGACCACGAGTCCCGTTTCCAGCGTTGCCGGTTTCAATACGTTGCTGACGGTTGCAGATGGCATACCTGGATCGGTTTGAACCACCTTGAGATCGATGGTGGCGGGCAATTCAATACCGAGTGGTTTTCCTTCGTAGAACTCAACTTTGATCTTCGAATTCGGGACAAGGTAGCTGGTTGCGTCGCCGAGAACGTCTTCGTTGAGGTGCGTCTGTTCGTAGTTCTCGGTATCCATGAAGTAATAATCGGCGCCGTCCTTATAAAGGTATTCCATCTCGCGCTCGTCCAGAATTGCACGGTCGACGCGGTCTTCCGACCGGAACCGGTGATCGATAATGGAACCTGTGCTGAGCTTGCGCAGCTTCGTCTGCACCATTCCCCGCCAGTTTCCCGGCGTTATGTGCTGGTAGTCCACCACCTGGTAAAGTTCGCCATTGAGCAGGATCGTGTTTCCCCGCCGTAGTTGTGTTGCTTGAATCATTACAGAAAGACTCCTGTTGTTTACTGGAAACGAGGATTGTATCCCAGTCGCCACCCGCCCGGAAAGGGTCTGCCGGAAAGTTCTGTCTAATTTTCTAGCACCTGTGCTATAAAACCAGGCAATGCCGAAGTCGCCACATTCCGTTCTCAGCCGCCGCGAGAGGCAAATCATGGACATCGTCTATCGCGTCGGCCGCGCGACCGTCGGTGAGGTCATGGCCGAGCTCTCGGGGGAGCCCGCCTATTCCACCGTTCGAGCGCAGCTCCGTGTTCTCGAGGAGAAAGGCCAGCTTCGCCACGAGGAGCACGGTCTCCGCTATGTATACATTCCTGCGATTCCCCGCCACACTGTCCGGCAATCCGCACTGAAGCACCTGGTCGATACATTCTTCGAAGGCTCCGCTGAAAAGGTCGTGGCGGCGTTGCTCGGAAGGGAAAGTTCCAGAATCTCAGAAGAGGAATTGGAGCGGATGGCGCAATTAATCGAGAAAGCGAAGAAGGAGCGTAAATGATCAAAGCTTCGCTAATCCTCGCCGCCGCTTTTTGCGTTGCCAGGCTCTTCTGCCGGCGTTCTGCGGCCGAACGCCACATCCTCTGGGCAGCTGCGATCGGCTCAGCCGCGCTTCTGCCCCTGCTGGCTTCGTTCCTACCTCCATGGCAGCCTGAACTCGTGAGCAGAGTCGCTGCGGTGCTGCCGGCGATATCCCGGAACGCCGCGCCGCAGGTCTCGACGTTCGGTACCGAGGTCGTCGTACATGCAGAGGGAATCCCGCCCGCCCGATCGCTGGCCTACCTGTTGTCAGCCATATGGTTTGCAGGCGCCATTATCTCCACCACGCTCCTCATCGCCGCAATTTTCAGGTTGAAACGCTTTGCCGCACGGGCGCAATGCGCGCCGGATCCGAGGTGGACAAGAGTTGCCACGGATTTGTCCCGCGCCCAAACCCCCGCTGCGGCCTGAATCTGCTTGAGGGCGCGGCGGATTGATGGGATAACCCTCGCCTGAACTGAACCCGTGCAATGATGAGATGTTTGGCGGCCAGGCGAAAGCAGTACGGCGAATGGAGGGGCCTGGCCAGGACCTTCCTGGCGTTGATGGCGCTCGGAGTCGCGCCGATGCAGGGCATCGGCGACGCCCTGACCGCGATCTCGCATTCGGCCGCGTTCGGCGCGGCGCGGGCGCGGCGCGCCGATCTGGTGCCGCTGAAGCCACCGGTCGAGGTGGATGTGGCCAAGGCCCGGGTGCTGAGCGAGCACGACTCCAAGCGCCTGCTCGCCCGGCACGGGCTGGA
>Ga0137415_10001790_pt1 | contig 21383 bp, 21 predicted proteins | sample CZODoug3_1_1_16f_FD_183082 | JGI IMG/M metagenome (GOLD analysis project Ga0137415, IMG submission 183082) | Vadose zone soil fungal communities from Angelo Coast Range Reserve, California, USA - CZODoug3_1_1_16fungal (Hybrid Assembly) | ecosystem: Environmental > Terrestrial > Soil > Vadose...
TCGTCGCGGATCTTGCGCGCCCCCAGATCAGCACAGATCGCGGTTGCGCCCGCTCCAGCAACCACCAGGACGCTCACTATCGGACCGATCTCGCGAACTACCGCCAGCCCGGAACCCGCGCCCGCCAGGTCCGTTGCCCCTAGCTCTTGCAAGAGTTGATTGAGCTGAAAAACGATGATGACGCAGAATGGAATCGCCACCAGCAGGGTGGGCACGATCGACACGGACGCGATGAACCAGGCCTGCTCCACCATCTCTCTGGTCTGAAATGGGCGGCGAAAGGTCGAGCGAAAGGTGTCTATCGACATTGAGTAGAAATCACCCACGTGGTCAGCGAGGGTCGACACCGCATTTTCGGTCATCTTGCTCCCGTGAGCAGTCGAGGGTCTCGGCCCGCTTGGCGCGCACCTCGGCGGTGGTGCCGTAGTGACACCAGCGGAGCTAGCACGGCCAGGCCGCCCAGGGCCTCGGCCACCCCGAGGTGCCGGAAGCCGGCGATCGACAGGGGCTGCTCGGCGAGGCGGGCACAGACCCACGCCGGCGGGGCGAAGAACAGTGCCCCGAGCACTACGAGGTCCGCTCCCATCGACCAGCGGACGACCTCAAGCTCAGCCACGCGTGCAAGCTAGTGGATTGCGCTAGTAACTCGCAAGACCTCGTGACTTGTATTTTTCCTGCGGAGGCCGCCGGCTGGCCCTTCGCCCCCGACAAGCTCGTCGAGCGGTTCGAGGCCGGAGACTCGCTCGCGGAGCTCATGTCCGTCGGACGAGAGCACGTACCTGCGACCTGACCCTCCTGGCGGCGACTCGACTCTGCAAGGGACTAGCATCTGCAAGCGTTCCCGATCAGGGTCGAACTCGAGGTGCCGGAGAACACGGAAGCCGCGCCAGTGCTGGGTCGACGAGAGCGCGCACGGGCCTCGAGACGCGCAACGGCCTGGGACAGCGGCGCTCGGGCTCTTCACCGAGCGTGGGTTCGACGCTCTCGTATCTTATTCGCCGAACGCGGCGACGAAGCCCTGGACGAGGTCCATGATGCGATCCGCTCCCTCGTCGGCGGAGCTGGGCTCGTCGCCGGTCTGCACGACATACCTGCGATACCAGTTGGCGGCCAGGATCCAGGATGCGGCGAGCAGGTAGGGGCGGCCGTCGCGTGCTGGGTCGACGGCCATGCGCTCGGCGATGGCCAGAGCCACGTCGTCGATCAGCGCCTCGCGAACGGCGAGTCCCTGAGCCCGGACGCTTGGGGAGGACTCGATGAGTTCGGAGCGGCGGCGCTCGTTGCCCATATCGACCTTCACCATCGCGGCGAGGTCCTTGATGGCCGCGCGCATCGTCTCGAGCAGGGACAGCTCGGCCGGTTGGGCGCGGACGGCGTCGCTGAGCCGGCCGGTCCAGTCGCCGGACTCCGAGAAGATCACCGCCTCCTTGGAGCCGAAGTGGCGGTAGAAGGTCGAGGGGTCGACATCGGCGCGATCCGCGATGTCGTTCACGGTGACGGCGTCGAAACCCCGTTCGGCAAAGAGCTCGAGCGCAATTGCCGCCAAGCCATGTCGCGTCTCGAGGCGCTTTCGGTCACGCCGACCAAGCGCCGGGCGGACATCGGTATTCTCGGGCACCGCGGACTCCCGCCTCTAGGGGACTTGCAGATGTTAGTCCCTCGCAGAGTCAGGTCGCTGCCGACTTCGCCTTGTCTCGCCGCGGTCGCCGGCCTCGATGTCGTCGAGGGCCGCCTGAAGGAGTCGGCTGGGGTCGGTCTGGTCCTTGTCGAGCACGAACAGGTAGGCCGAGCCGATGGTGAGGGCCAGGAGCTCTCTGGCCTTCGCCTCGGGCCGCACTGTGGGTCGGATGGAGCCGTCAGCGATACCTTCGGCGACGTTAGCCCGGAAGTTCCGTTCGACCTCCCGTAACCACGCCGCGATGCTCGGCTGCAGCTCGGGGACCGAGGTGGCGGCTTCGAGGTTCAGCACGAAGACCGCTCGCAGAAAGACGGACGATTCGTCGGCGAGTTCCTTGAGTGCGTGCGCCGCCGCGCGCAGTCGAGCGAGCCCAGTGGTGGCCGACGGCGCCGGAGCCCTGAGGAGCCGTTGCTGGTAGTCGCTGGCGAGGATGTCGGCGATGAGTCCGGCCTTCGACCCGAAGCGCACTCGGACCATCTCCCGGCTGTAGCCGGCCCGCTCGCCGATCTGCGCAGCGGTTGTACGGTGGTAACCCTGCTCGGCGACGAGCTGGGCAGCCGCTTCGAGCAGGCGATGGGTGGACTGGTCGACCCGTTCGGCTTGCGTCGGCCGTTGGAACGAAGCGGGCATCCCTCGATTCTGCCCGCCCCGGTCGCCTACGGGCTGGTTGGGCGCTGGCGGTAGGCGGTGACGACCGGGGCGAGTTCGTCGGGCGTAGCGCCGTGCAGGATTACGGCGTCGGCGCCGAGGTCGCGCTGGCGGCCGATGGCGCGGGCGCACGCCTCGGGTGTGCCCGTTGCCGCGGCTGCGAGCCACTCCTCGGGGATGAGTGTGGTGACGTGCTCGAGCTGGTCGGTCGTGGCATGCCCGTCGATCGCGCCGGTGAAGCCAGCGACGAGCGGGTCGGCGCGGAAGCGGGCCAGTACCGCCGGGTCCCAGTGGTTGGTTTCGACGAGTAGGTCGCCGTAGGCCTGTAGGTAGGTGGCGAGCCGCCCGACGGACTTCTTGAGCCGAAGTGGCTCGGGGATGTGGTCGCCGATCGTGGCGAAGCAGGACCACACCCGCACGTCGGCGGGGTCGCGGCCGGCGTCGGCGGCCGCGTCCTTCACGATGCCGACGGAGCGCGCCAAGGTCTCATCGGTGAAGTAGGTGTGCAAGATGACGTCGTCGAACAACCGGCCGCCGAGGGCGAGCGAGTTGGGACCGAACGCCACCAGGCCGAGTGGGATGGTCTCGTCGAAGCGCGGGTCGAGACGGAGGAACGGATAGGACCCGGCTGGGCCGTCGTGGCCGATGACGGCCTCCCCCTTCCAGAGGCGGCGCATCAGGCCGACGAAGTCCTCGAGCTGGGCGGTGGTGATGCGGGACAGCCCCATGGCGTCAAAAAGACGTGGGATGCCCCGACCGAGGCCAAGCGTGAAGCGCCCCCCGGTCATGCGATGCATCGTCGTGGCATAGGAGGCGGTCACGACCGGATGCCGACTGTTGTGATTGGTGGCGGCGGTGATGATGCGCAGACGGCTGGAGACCGCGGCGGCGGCGCCCGACAGGGTCACCGCCTCCTTGAGGTCGAACCGCTCGGAGATGAAGAGCGCGCCGAGGCCGAGATCCTCGGCGTCGCGAACCTCGTCGATGAGGGCGCGGGGAGACTCCGGCGCCCCGGCCAAGACGTAAAAGCCGAGTTCGGGCAGTAGCTCCTGCATGCCGCCAGCCTACGAAGATAGTTGCACAGGCGCAAATAAAAGGGCTACGGTCGCACGCATGGGTGCAGCGGTCGGGAGTTCATCCGCGTCGATGCCGACATCGATTGGGGAGGTGACAGCCGAGTGGCTGACCGCGGTGCTGCGAGCCGACGGTGCCCTCGCGGCTGAAGGCACCGTGACGGGGGTCGCCGCCGAGCAGATCGCGGTGGGTACCGGCTTCCTGTCCGACCTGTTTCGGCTACGTCTGCGGGGCGATGGGCCCGAGAGCCTCATCCTCAAGCTTCCTGTGACGTCCGCGCGGTACCGGGCCACGGCCCAGGGCGCCAACGCCTACCAGCGCGAGGTCGTGTTCTACCGGGATCTGGCGGGGTCCTGCCCGCTGCGAACAGCACATGCGTACCACGCCGAGTTTGAGGAGTCCGGGGCCATGGTGCTGCTGCTCGAGGATCTCGGCGCCCTCGATGCACCCGATCATCTCGAGGGCCTCGGACTCGACCGGGCCGGCCTGGTGATCGATCGCCTCGCCGACTTCCACGCTTGGGGAGCGTCGCCCGACCGCCCGCCCCTGGATCCAGCGATTTTTCCGGCAGTGGTCGACCAGGTCGGACAGCTCGGCGCCGTCTTCCCGCTCGGGTGGCCGACCTATCTCGCCAACCGGAGACATGACCACCCGCCCGCCGTCGACCGCTTGGTTGAACGCCTGCCCGATCTCACCCTCGAGCTGGCTGCTTCGTTGGCAGGTCCGGCCTGTCTCGCCCACGGCGACCTGCGGGTCGACAACTTGTTCTTCGCCGGCAACGACGTGGCCGTCGTCGATTTTCAGTTCTGCACGCGGGCCAGCGGCATCTACGACGTCGCCTACCTACTCTCGCAGGGCCTGGACACGACCGTCCGTCGCGGGCACGACCGCGAGTTGGTCGGCCGCTACGTCCGTGCACTCCGCTGCGCCGGGCTCTCCATCGACGTCGACACCGCGTGGGACCAGTATGTGCGGGCCACCGCCGTCCTGCTGGCGTTCCCGCTGGGCGCAATCCTCGGCTGGTCGACGCTCGGCGAGCGAGCACGAGATCTCGTCCTCACGCTCATCGAACGATGGGCGGCCACGGCAGTCGACGTCGAGGCCACGGCGCTGGCGTCATGAGGACGCCCCGGGAGGTCGTGGAGGCGCGTCGTCGACGGCAGGATCTGCGAGGTCTGGAACGCAGCCCACACCTACGCCGAATGGATATAGCGCGGGCTGGACGGTTCAGGGTGTGGCGACGACGGCAATCGCCAGTGCAATCAGGAGAAGCACGGTGCCCGTCGTCGTGAGGACTTCACGTCGGCGGAAGTGCAGCACGACCGCGCCGATCAGCACGATGGCGATCCCGGCCGCGGCCGCGTAGGCGAGCGGGCTGAGAACGTCGGCCGCCGGCAGGGCGACCAGCGCGATGCCACCGAGCACCTCGGCGATCCCGAGCAGCCGAACCTGGAGTGGCGTGATCGGCATCTCGTCGCGAATCCGTTCGCGGACCCCAGGCGGTTGCCATGCGAACAAGAGGCCGTGAAGCACGAAGACAACGGCGACGATGACCCGCAGTACCCACGCAACAACATCCATCGAAGACTCCTTGCTCGGCGCGGCCTGCTCGCCGGCCCGGGCCCGTGATCGTGTCGGACAATGCTGCCAGACACATACAAGTTGAACGATTATGCGAGTCGCTTGCGATATCTAGTCTTTCGTATCTTGTTTCTCGTATCTTGTTCGGCGAACACGGCGACGAAACCCTGGACAAGGTCGATGATGCGATCAACTGCCTCTTCGACGGTGCCGGGCTCATCCCCGGTCTGAAACACATGGCTGCGATACCAGTTGGCGGTGAGGATCAGGGATGCGGCGACCAGGTACGGTCGGCTGTCGCACGCTGGGTCAACGGCCATGCGCTCGGCGATGGCCACAGCCACCTCGTCGATCAGCGCCTCGCGAACGACGAGTCCCTGAGCCCGGACGCTGGGGGAGGACTCGATGAGTTCGGAGCGGCGGCGCTCGTTGTCGATGTCGACCATCAGCATCACGACGAGCTCCTTGATGCCCACGCGCATCGTCTCGAGCAGGGGCAACTCGGCCGGTTGGGAGCGGACGGCGCCGCCCAGCCGGCCGGTCCAGTCGCCGAACTCCGAGAAGATCACCACCTCCTTGGAGCCGAAGTGGCGGAAGAAGGTCGAGGGGTCGACATCGGCGCGATCCGCGATGTCATTCACGGTGACAGCGTCGAAACCGCGTTCGGCAAAGAGCTCGAGCGCGACTGCCGCCAAGCCATTTCGCGTCTCGAGGCGCTTTCGGTCACGCCGACCAAGCGCGGGGCGCACATCGGTATTCTCGGGCACCGCGGACTCCCGCTTCCAAGACACGCGCAAATGTGGTCCCTCGCAGAACCCAGTCGCTGTCATCTAGATCGCGGAGGTGTGCTCGCGACCGATGTTCATCAGCTCGGCGAGCGGTGCTCCGGCCTCGTAGCTGGCCAGCAGCTCGTCTGGGTCGAAGGGCCAGCCGATCGGATTGGCGGCGAACGCCGGGCTGTGGAGGCACTCGTCGGCCAGCTCCATCGGCATCGTGTCGATCATCATCTCGTTCTTGTGGCCGTCAGGATCCGCGTAGTAGATGCTGAGCGTTGGGCCGTGGTTGACGCAGTACACCGGCTTGAAGCCGGCGGCCTTGGCCCGCGCGTACAGGCCGAGGAGCGCGCCCAGCGACTCGAAGGTGAACGCAAGGTGCTCGAGGCCTGGGGCCGCGGAGAGGTCGAGCCCGACGGCGCCTGTGTCGTCGGTCACGCGAAAGTCCTCGCCCGTGCCGTGGTCGGCCGGAGCGGCGGGCACGGCCATGAGCGCGATGCGGTGGTGCTCCTCGTCATAGGAGAGCGCGGCCGCGTTGGGGCGCAGGTCGAGGATCACACGGGCGTTGAGCAGCAGCTCGTAGTGGCGGATTGTCTCGTCCAGATGGGCGGTGCGCAGCACCGCATGGGACAGCTTGTAGGGCGAGACCGGCGCGGTCGGCAATGTCCTAGCCATTGGGGCTCCTCGGGTGGATGGCCTTTCGTGCGTCGGGCGACGCTGCCCGATACATGCAAGCTACATGATTACGCGAGTTGCTTGCAATATCGAGTTTCTCGTATGCTCTGAGCCATGTTCAAACCGCGCATCCCGCCCTTGTCTGCCGACCAGCTCGAGGCGGAGCACGCCGACCTCCTCGACAGGATCAACCGTGACGCGACCGGGGCGAGCAACGTCCTAGCCACGCTCCTGCGCCACCCCGTGCTGTTCCGCCTGTGGATGCCGCTGTCCGGTGGGCTCCTCTACGGTTCGCTCCTCCCCCATCGTGATCGCGAGCTGCTCATCCTGCGCACCGCCTCGAACTGCCATGCGGACTACGAGTGGGCCCACCACGTCGTGATCGGCAAACAGGCGGGCCTCACCGACGAGGAGATCGAGCGCGTCCGCAACGGCCCGACCGGCGAGGGCTGGAGCAGCGACGACGCCGTCCTCCTGATCGCGGCCGACGAGCTCCACCACGACAGCCACATCAGCGACAAGACGTGGGCCGCGCTCGCGGCTCGCTACGACGAGAAGCAGCTGATCGAGCTCCCGGTCCTGGTGGGCCAGTACCACACGGTCGCCTTCGCCCTGAACTCCTTCGGCGTCGAGATCGAACCCGGCTTCTGACCCCGGACCACAGTTCTCATTGCACCACGAGGTCGTGGCCGAACTGTGGCACGACGGTGCAGTCGGTCGCGGTCTCGCCAGCGGCCTGCCGCTGCGTATCCGCACGGGCACCGGCCGGGTTGCGGAGCCACCGCCACATCTTCCGTATGTCGAACGGCAGGTTGCCGGCTGACCGCCCGTGCTCGTTCTTGTAGTAGTTCCGCGCGCGGGGATCGGTATATATCTTGGTGGCCTCCACGCGATCCAGTTCGTCGTTGTATCGCCGGTACGCGTCCAAGGTCACCTCCACGGACCGGTTCTGGTCCGTGATCAGGTGCGCGAGGCACCCGAGGACGAATCTGGTCACGATCTCTTCGACATCGACGATCCCGAGGCCCCCGGTGGTGTTGGTGTTCGGCCCGTAGAGCATGAAGAAATTGGGGAACCCTGGCAGCATCGTGCCGAGGTAAGCGCGGGCTCCATCCTTCTCCCACAGCTCCTCGACACCCCTGCCTCCGCGCCCGCGCAGCTCCATGGGCCAGAGGAAGTCATTCGCCTTGAAGCCCGTCGCCAAAACGATGGCATCGACCGGGTATGTGCCGTCGCCGTCAACCTCGATCGCGGTCGGTGTGATGCGCCGGATCGGATCCGTCACCAGCGTGACGTCGGGTCTGAGCAACGCGTCATAGATGCTGTCGTTCTCGTCGATCAGCACGGGTCGTGATGACATCGGAGGAGCGCTAGGAAGCATCTTGTCCACGAGCTCTGGGCGATCGACGAACTTCTTGCGCAGAAACTGGAGGCGACCCTCACGCACCCTACGGTTGAACTCGCTCCTGGTGTGCGGGTCGTCGAACGCCGGATCGATCTCAAATGCGCGCAGCATGCCCTCCGGGCCGAAGGGCCAGCTGGACCGGAAGCGCATGAAGTTCGTGTGGAACGGCATGTTCCGGTCCAACCAGCTCACTTGAGGGGGAAACGAGGTCAGATATCCGGGAACCGCGAAACACCAGCTGGGTGTGCGTTGGAAGACATAGATGTGACCGGTCGACTTGGCCAGTTCGGGCACCAGTTGATAACCGGTGCACCCGCTGCCGATAACCGCGACGTGCTTGCCCGTGAGGTCCGCGCCCTCGGGCCACCGGGCGGTGTGGAACGTGGAGCCCGCGAACTCGTCAAGACCCTCGATGTCCGGAACATTGGGGCGCGACAGGAATCCCACTGCGCTGATCACCGCGTTCGCTCGCCACAGGCGAGCTCCATCGGGACCTTCCGCTCGGATCTCCCAGACCGCGTCGCCCTCGTTCCAGATCAGCGAGGTGACCTCGGTGTCGAACTCGATGTGCTTCCGGACATCGAAGTGGTCAGCGACCCAGTTGAAGTACTTCTCGTTCGCCGCCTGCTCCGAGAAGGCGCCCGGGAGCTCGAAGTCGACGCCGTAGATATGGGTGTACGCGCGGCTCGGTGAGTCGACCCGGGCGCCGGGATAGCGGTTCTCATACCAGGTCCCACCCACGCCGGAGTTCTTCTCGAGAAGGGTGAACGGAATTCCCGCGTGCTTCAACTGGACGGCGGCGTTAAGCCCGCCCATACCAGCGCCGATCACCGCCACCGAGAACTGTTGCAGTCGTTCTGGCGAGGGCTGCCGCTCTTGCCAGACGTGACCCCGCGCCCACGGGTCCAAAGCCAGCTGCTCCAGCCACATGTCGATTTCGGAGTCGGGTATGTCGACTCCGGCGGCGAGACTCAGGCTCCGCCGCAGGCGCGTCGCCGGACCGACGGAGATGTCGCCGGCCCCACGGTCGCGATAGGACTTCAAGAACTCGGCGGCCTTTGACTGAACCAGCGCCACCGCCGCCGGACTCGCCAGCATCCTCGCCTCGAGGAAGCCGAACTGTATTGACGCGACGTCGGCGGCTCCGAGGCTCTCGTCGCCCGTGAGTTGGTAGATGAGGCCGCGAAGCACCATGGGATCGGCGTACTTCACCGCAGCGTCGATCATCTCATCGGTCGCCTCGAGCAATTCTGGCCGTTCGGTCATCTGTCCACCGCTCCTGTCGTGTTCGCGTTCAGGACCCTGGCGCCGGCGCGGCGGCGACTTCGTTCCGAAGTGGGGGTAGTGCGCCGACGGTGACCTCGACGACGTCACCGGGCGAAAGGAACTGCCCCTTCATAAATCCGACGCCCGAGGGTGACCCGGTGAGAATCACGTCGCCGGGGTGCAGCGCGACAGTCCTGGAAACGGTGGCGACGATCTCGGGTATCGCGAAGATCAGCTCGTCGGTGTTCGCGTCCTGGCGCAGCTCGCCGTTGACCGTCGTCGTGATCGACAGCGTCCCGCGCGCCTCGTCACCGGTGATCAGTCCGGGACCGAGCGGCTTGAACGACGGGAAGGTCTTCGCGGTCGTGAAGTCCCCGTTGGCCAGCCCCGCCATCTGTACGTCCCGGGCGCTCACATCGTTGACCGCCGTGACCCCAGCGATGAAGGTCCAGGCCAACGCCGGGTCGATGTCGCTGGCCTCTCGACCGATGACGATGGCGACCTCGCCCTCGTAGTCCACCTGCGCCGGTGCCTCGGCCGGCAGCACGATCGGGGTCCCTGGTCCCGCGGCGGCCTCGACGCGATCGCTGACAAAGAACATGATCGCCTCGGGGACCGGCTGACCGATCTCCTCGACATGCGAGCGGTAGTTGAGCCCGACGATCACGATCCGCGCCGGCACCGTCGGGGCAAGCAGCACGGCCTCCGACAGGGCGACTCGCTCCTTGACCGGTGCGCCGGAGATGTCGTCGGACATGGCCCACTCGAGGACGTCTGCCGTCCCGTCAAGGACGACCAGCTCGTCGCCGTCGCGGCGGGCCGCACCCAAAGTCGTCTGAAAGATCTGCACGGGGCTAGACCTGCGGCGCGTCGAGGACGGGTGTGATCGCGCGGGACACGAGGCGCCAGCCATCCGGCGTCCGCGCCCAGCGGTCGGCGAAGTCAGCGACCATGCGCGTGGTGACGTCCGCGCCCTCCTCGCGGCGATGGACGCACACCACGAACGCGACGTCGACGGCATCGCCATCGCCATCGCCATCGACGACCCGAAGGTTGCTCCACTGATGCCGCGTCTCGTATCGCGCCGCAACCCGAACGGTCATCATGTGCTCGAACTGCGCTAGGTCGAGGTCGACCCCCGGCGCGTGCAGCGCGAATCCTTCGGCGCACAGCTTCGGCACCCGATCGGCCTCGCCATGGTCTACCCACGCGAAGGTCTCGCTGAGGAGCTGCTCGATTTCCTTGCGCTCGAATGGTTCAAGTGACATGCAAGTTAACCTACTTGCGCGAGTAACTAGCAGTCAAGAGTTAGTGGCATTACTAGGCGAGCGGGTTAGATGATCACGCTAGTCGCTTGTAATATCTAGTTACTCGTATCTGTTCGGCGAACACGGCGACGAAACTCTGGACGAGGTCGATGATGCGATCGACTGCCTCGTCGGCGGAACTGGGCAGGTCGCCGGTCCGCACTACATGGTTGCGGTACCAGTTGGCCGCGAGGACACAGGATGCGGCGAGCAGGTACGGGCGGCTGTCGCGTGCCGGGTCGACGGCCATGCGCTCGGCGATGGCCAGAGCCACCTCGTCGATCAGCGCCTCGCGAACGGCGAGTCCCTGAGCCCGGACGCTGGGCGAGGACTCGATGAGTTCGGCGCGGCGGCGCTCGTTGTCGATGTCGACCATCAGCATCGCGCCGAGGTCCTTGCTGGCCGCGCGCATCGCCTCGAGCAGGGGCAGGTCGGCCGGTTGGGCGCGGACGGCGTCGCCGAGCCGGCTGGTCCTATCGCCACGGTCCGAGAAGATCACCGCCTCCTTGGAGCCGAAGTGGCGGAAGAAGGTCGAGGGGTCGACATCGGCGCGATCCGCGATGTCGTTCACCGTGACGGCGTCGAAACCCCGTTCGGCAAAGAGCTCCAGCGCAACTGCCGCCAAGACATTTCGCGTCTCGAGGCGCTTTCGTTCACGGCGACCGAGCGCCATGGGAGTGTCGGTGTTCTCGGGCACTTCGGACTCTCCCACCTCTAGGCGACTTGCAGATGTTAGTCCCTCGCAGAGCCAAGTCACTGTCTACTTCGCCTGATCGGCTGTCCGATACATGCGAGAGCCCCACCCACGAGGAGATCGAGCGCGTACGCAACGGCCGACCGACGAGGGCTGGTCCAGCGACGACGCCGTCCTCCTGACCGCGGCCGACGAGCTCGACCGCGACAGCCGCATCAGCGACAAGACATGGGCCGTGCTCGCAGCTCGCTACGTCGTCCTCATCGGGGCGCGACCATGAGCGAGGACCGAGGCACTCTCCCCCAAAGGTGAAACTGAAGTCGAGTCTCCATGCCATGCACTTATTTATGCTAGTAACTTGTAGATAACAGCAACATGCACTAATATCGGCTGGTGCCAACTGCCTGGTACCTCGCCGCGATCTGGGATGTCTGACACATGAACGGTGCCCAGGCCCTGATCCGCACGCTCGTCGACTGTGGCCTCGACACGTGCTTCATGAACCCGGGCACGTCGGAGATGCACTTCGTCGCCGCCCTCGACGCCGTGCCCGAGATGCGCGGCGTGCTCGCGCTCTTCGAGGGCGTTGCCACCGGCGCGGCCGACGGCTACGGCCGCATGGCCGGGCGCCCGGCCGCCACGTTGCTGCACCTCGGGCCGGGGTTGGGCAACGGCCTCGCCAACCTGCACAACGCCCGCAGGGCCCGCACGCCGATCGTCAACATCGTCGGCGACCACGCCACCCACCACAAGCAGTACGACGCCCAGCTCGAGTCCGACATCGAGACCGTGGCCCGCAACGTGTCGACCTTCATCCGCCGGTCAGCCAAGCCCGACGAGGTCAGCGTTGACGCGGCCGACGCCGTCTCCGCCGCCAGCGGCCCGCCAGGCCAGGTGGCCACGCTCGTGCTGCCCGCCGACGTGTCGTGGTCGGAGGGCGGCCTGCCCGGCCGGCTCCCCGCTCCGGCGCGACCCGAGCCACCCGCCGACGCGGCCATCGCCGAGATCGCCGCCGCGTTGCAATCGGGCGAGCCCGCCTGCGTCTTCGTCGGCGGACGGGCAGGCCGAGCCAAGCTGCTGGCGCAGGCGTCGGGCATCGCCGCCGCCACCGGCGCCAAGCTGCTGTGCGAGACGTTCCCCGCGCGGCTCGAGCGTGGCGCCGGGCGGGCGCCGCTCGACCGCCTCGCCTACCTCGCCGAGTTCGCGGCGATGCAGCTCGACGGCCTACGCCACATCGTGCTCGTCGACGCCAACGCGCCGGTCTCGTTCTTCGCCTACCCGGGCAAGGCCAGTGACCTCGTGCCCGAAGGCTGCCAAGTCCACGTGCTCGCCCCGCCCGACGGCGACCTCGCCACCGCGCTGGCCATGCTCGCCGAACGCGTCGGGGCTTCGACCGCACCCGTGCAACAACCTGCCGCGCTCGGGCTGCCGACCGGCACGCTCACTGCCGACGCCGTCTGCGCCGCGCTCGGAGCGCTGATGCCCGAGGGTGCGATCGTCTCCGACGAGGGCAACACCTCGGGGCTGTCCGCCGCGGGATACTCGGCGGGCTCGCCCCCGCATGACTGGCTGTGCCTCACCGGCGGCGCCATCGGCCAAGGGCTCCCGGTGGCGGTCGGCGCGGCCGTCGCGTGCCCCGACCGCAGGGTGATCGCGCTCGAGTCCGACGGCAGCGCGCTCTACACCATGCAGTCGTGGTGGACGATGGCCCGCGAGAACCTCGATGTCACCACCATCCTGTTCAACAACAGGTCCTACGCCGTGCTCAACATGGAGTTGGGCCGGGTCGGTGCCGAGGCCGGCGGCCCGAGGGCCAAGGACATGCTCGACCTGTCCCGCCCCGACATGGACTTCACCGCCATCGCCAAGGGCCTCGGCGTCGACGCCACCCGGGCCACGAATGCCGATGAATTCGTCGACCAGCTCGGCCGCGCCCTCGCCACCCCCGGCCCCACGGTCATCGAAGCGATGGTCCCCTCGATCCTCTAACCCGCGTCAAACCGGGCCGACCACGGCCAACTCGCGCTCATCGAGGTGGGACGAGTAGCCCAGGACCGGTCCGGGCGACTGCGTGGTCAGCCCGCGCCGTGCGGCGGACCCGGATGGGCTCGGGCACCATGGCGAACTGTGGACTGCCTAGCGCCCCGGGTCTAGGGTCGCCGCGGGACGTGCCTGACTCTGGGGGTTGCCAGCGCCTTGCGCTAGTGCGTTTGCGCGTGAGGCCGTGTTAGCGAAGGAGTGACACACGGATGGCCGCGCAGGTATCTGAGGCCGATGCGCCGATCGGGAGTGGGTTCAGCACCGCTGACCCGGACCTGGTGATCGACTACATAGAAAAGATGTACCACACCGTCTTACAGCTAAGTGCCGTCCGAGTCGGACACGTATTCGTACACCGCCGCCTCGACGGCGGCTCATTCGCCCTCGAAGACGTGCGGCTGCCCCTGACTTTGCGTGCTCGACAGGACCCCTTTGACTTCCTGGGCGTTGTCACGATCCACGCCGGAAGGTTTGAACGCAAGTGCGGCGGGATCGACGAACAATTCCAACCTGGTGACATCTTCATCGCCGACCCCGCTTTGCCCTCCACCCTGCGAACGGTCGACCTCCACGCTCAAGCAATGGTGCTAGATCTGCCGGTCCTCACCCAGGTCGCGAACACCGCCCCCTCTCGTACACCTGGTCCGATCCGCTTTACCGGTTTCCAGCCCGTTTCCCGCGGCGCCGCAACGGGATGGACAAGCACCATCAGTTACCTCACCGAGTTATTGATCAACGCCGAGGCCATTGCTCAGCCGTTGATCCGAGGAACTGCCGCCCGGTTGCTGGCTGCCACCGCGCTGGCCACTTTCCCCAACACCGCTGTCACCGAGCCCACCTCCCAGGACCGCCGCGACGCGACCAGCGCCACAGTACGCCGGGCTATCGCGTTCATCGAGCAGCACCCCAACGCCGACGTCAGCGTCGCCGACATCGCTGCCGCCGCGAATGTCAGCATCCGCGCGGTGCAATTTGCCTTTCGTCGCCATTTGCACGTCACGCCTATGGAATACCTACGTAGCGTCCGACTCGATCGCGTTCATCGCGAACTTCTTGCCGCTGACCCCTTCGGCGGTACGACAGTCACCGACATCGCCACCCGCTGGGGCTTTTACAACCACAGCCGCTTCGCCGCTCGCTATCGGCGAGCTTATGGCGTCACCCCCCGCGACACCCTACGCAGCGGGTAGCCACTTACCGGCCTGACCCGTGCGGGCAGATCCACTGAGATGAGGACGCTCGGTTCTCGGTAGGTCGGCGGCAGTCACCCTCCGGGTGCCCGGGTCGGGTTCGACGCGGCCCTGGCGCCGGTCAGAGCGAACCCGACGGGCAGTCCGTGCAGCGTGCACAACAGGTGCAAGCGACGGCGAGCATCATGGCCTTGTAGCTGAGGGGCTCGGCGTCGTGTTCGGCGAACAAGATACGAGAAACTAGATGTTGCAAGTTACTCGCGTAATCATCTAACTTGTATGTCTCGGACGGCTGTGTCCGACGCCACAGGGGTCCGGGCCGACGCCGGTCACCTCTCCACCACTAGGAGCCCGATGAGCCACCGAACCCTCAATACCAACTCGGTCGCCCGCCCCACGCTGTCGCACTACGGGCTGCGACCGACCGACCTCGACGCCACTCGGCATGGGCGAGATGGGACCCCAGGACTTGGCTCAACAGTGACCATCCGAGTGCTCGAGCAGCAGCAAGCCGATGTCTGAGGCCGCGTTCGTCCATCCGGTCGAGGCGGTGTCGGTCGTCGATCGGGTGACGTCGGAGATTCGCCGAGCCATTCTCGGCGGCAGGTTACCGGCAGGCCAGGAGTTCTCCCTGCGCCAGGTCGCCGGCCAGCTGGGCGTGAGCTTCATCCCGGTGCGTGAGGCGCTGCGTAGCCTGGAGGCCGAGGGCCTGCTCGTCACCCGCCGGGGCCGCAGCGCCACGGTGGCTCCGCTCGACGAGGCCGAGCTCGAGGGCATCTGCCAGCTACGGCGCCTTATCGAGCCCGAACTTGCCGCCCAGGCACACGGGTCGCTCTCGCCTGAGGAGCTGGATCGGCAGGATGCCCGGATCGCGCACTGCGAGGAGTCCGTCCACAGCGTCGACGACCGTTTCGACGAGTACCGGGCGATCTATCTCGACCTGCTCCGCCCGGCGGCGACGAACTGGGACCTCCGCGTGGTGCAGATGCTGTGCCGGGCCGTCGAGCGCTACATCCGATCGTGCTACGACCAGGTCGATTCGCCCGTGAACTCGGCGAAGATGGACTGTGGTGTGCAGCTGCGAGAGCTGGTCGTCGCGTTCCGAGGCCGAGATCCGGAGGGCGCGCGCGTCGGGGTCAACGCGCTCGTGAGCTGGGCAGAGCAGCTGGCCGGCGAGTGTCTCAAGGCGTCCAGCTGACACATTCGTCGGCCGTGCATGCAACCCTCAGTCTCGGGCTCGCGGAGCGGCCGTGAACGTGCTCACCACCGTGTCGGCCGACTCGTCATCCAGCGGAATGCTCTCCCCGTCCAGCCCGACGAAGTCGACCGCCGACCAAACCCCAACCCTCGAAACGAACGCCTGAAGAACTACGACCGCGTTCCTCTCCATCGTCGACGGCTTCACCCGCTCGAGTCCGACGCCTTCTACACGAGTGTGATCCGATCGACCTCGGCCATGTTGGCGTCGGTCAGGACCCAGCCGACGGCACTGGCGTTGGACTTTACCTGCGCCGCCGAGGTCGCCCCGGCGATCACCGTCGCCACCTTGGGCAGACAGGCCAGCCACGACATCGCCAACTCGACCAGCGTGTGCCCACGCTCGGCGGCGAACGCCTCAAGTGCCTCGACGATGTCGAAGTTCTTGTCGTTGAGAATCGAGTCTTTGAATGCCTTGAACATTTTGGCTCTGCGTTCCTCCGGCGCCGTGCCCATCCGGGTGCCGGCGGCCGGCTCCACGCCCCGTCGGTACTTGCCGGTGAGCATTCCGCTCGCCAGTGGGAAGTACGGAAGGACCCCCAGGTCGTTGCGCTCGGCTACGGCGATCAGCTCGGCACCACGGGCGGGCCGCTCGGCGAGCGTGCTGGCGTGTGCACCGGAACTTTCGCGCCGAAGCAGGCTGAGCTCGTTCTCCACCGCCATGAACCGTGCCGTCCCCTGACTCGCGGCCCGCTTCGTCGACTCATCGATCCGGTCGGCCGAGAAGTTGGAACACGCGATCTCGCGCACCTTGCCGGCCTTGATCAGCTCGTCGAGCGCGCCGAGGGTCTCCTCGATCGGCACCCTCGGGTCGCCTATGTGCTGGTAATAGAGATCGATGTGGTCCGTGCCCAGTCGCTGCAGGCTGGCGTCGCACGAGCTACGCACGTCCTCGGCCGTGACGTGGGGTTCCCCTTCGCCGAGCGGCATACCGAACTTCGTGGCGATCACGACGTCGTCGCGCCGCGAGCCGAGCGCTTTGCCGAGGAACACCTCCGACGCGCCACCGCCATAGACGTCGGCGGTGTCGAAGAAGTTGATGCCCGCATCGAGGGCGGCGTCAACGACCTCCTTGGCACCAGCTTCATCGATGTAAGCACCAAAGCTGTTGGTCCCGAGGCCGACAACGGTGACCTCGAGGCTGCCGATGTGACGTGTCTCCATGTGCTGTGTCTCCATGTCTAGGGTCCTACGCGGGCCGCGGATCCGCGCCCGTGGTGGTGACGAGGGGCTGATCGGCGTCGACCTTCCGGCGCGGCAACCGCCTACCGGGCGCCGTAATCACACGGTTGGGTGTGCGGCGTTAACTTCGGCGCCGCCCCAGTAGGCCGGCGGCGGGTCGAAGACGGGTGTGATCGTCCGGGACGCGAGGCGCCAGCCATCCGGCGTACGCACCCAGCGGTCGGCGACGTCACCGACCGTGCGAATGGTGACCTCCGAGCCCTCGTCGCGGCGATGGACGCACTCCAACCACTCGAGATCGACCGCATCACCATCGACGGCGAGGACCCGCAGGTTGGTGCACTGATGCCGCGTCTCGAACGGCGCCCCGGCCCGAAGGGTGATCCACTGCTCGAACTGCTCACGGTCCAGGTCGACCCCCGACCCGTGTAACGTGAACCCTTCGGTGCACAGCTTCAGCACCCAATCGGCGGGCTCGCCATGGTCACCCCACGCGCAGGAATCGCTGATGAGCTGCTCGATCTCCATGCGTTCGGACGGTTCAAGTGCCATGCAAGTGAACCTACTTGTGCTAGTGACTAGCAGTCAAGAGTAGCTCGCACTAAAGTGGGTGTGTGCCGCTTCCCCTCGCCGACCTGAGAACCTTGGCCCGCATCCTCGCCAAGCCCGATCTGCCGGCATGAGCCACCTCCGCGACCTCGTCGCCGACACGGTGTCGAACCAGCTCTTCCGCGCCATGCGCGTCACGCAGGTCTTCAACCGGGGACCGTTTCGCGAGATCAGCCTGACCAGCGTGACCTCCTGGACCCCCGGCGACAAGATCCAGGTCCGCGTCGCCGGGGACGGGCTGACGATGCGCACCTACACGCCAGTCCGCTGGGAGAACACCACCGGCGACACCACCATCCTCGTCTATCTGCACGGCGCTGGGCCGGGCTCCGCTTGGGCCCAGGACGTCGCGGCTGGCGACACCGTCCAGGTCGTCGGCCCTCGCCGGTCGCTCGACCTGACGAGATTCACAAGTGCGCCAATCTTCGTCGGCGACGAGACATCGGTCGGTCTTCGCGTCGCGTGGACGGCCGCTCACCCGAACCTCGAACCCGTGCGCGACATCTTCGAGGTGGGCGCCAACAGTCCGGCTGCGCTTCGCGCACTCGGACTGGCACCCGTCCACTTCACGCGCGAGGAGTCAGACCGTCACCTTCCGGTGCTCGTCGAGCACGTCGCCGCCGCCGAGCACCACGAGTCGCCGCTCATCCTCACCGGCCGCTGTACGAGCATCGCCGCGATCCGCGGCGCGCTGAAAGCAGCCGGACACGCGCAACGCACGACCCGGGTGAGGACCCACTGGGATCCCCGACAAACGGGACTTGACTAGATCATGACGGCCAGAAGGACAGTCGATGCCGAGCTCGCTTGGATGACCAGACCGGATTGGTGCGTGGAAGGCAGAGAGGGGGCGGGATGTTCTCTGGTCGTGCGTGGCGTGTGGTGAAGTTCGGTGAGCCGAAGGAAGCGATCGAGCTCCGGGAGATGACCTGGGGCCGAGCCGTCGCCCGGACAGGTGCTCATCCGGGTGCGAACCGCGGGCTCGAACAGCCACTCCGGGAGGTAGGTTACCCAAGCGCAACTTAGGGATTACCACGTCGAGGGTACCGGCGCGGGTGTCAAAACTCGGGGCCCGTGATCGTTGCGAGTGTTGACCCGGTTCGGGCTGATCTAGCCCTACTCGGCGCCACAGGCGGCGTCTGCTCGATCATGGGCGGGACCTCAGTTCGAAGATCAGGCGGTGGCGGCCCTACTCCCCACGCCAAGCCCGTCACCAGGCCTGCCGCACACCACATTCGTGGACGCCACTGCAGCCGGGAGGCCCGTCGAGGAGAAGCCGATGGAGTATGAGGAGATCCACTGCAGGAAGGTCGTCGTACGGAAGTTCGGTGGAGCCGATGTGCTCGAGACCATCGAGACGACACTGTCCGCCCCACCGCCGGGGCACGCTCGGGTAAAGGTCCTCGCGATCGGGGTCGGATTCACCGATCTGGCTGCCCGAGCCGGCGAGTACCTGCTCCAGCGCAAGGTACCGTTCACACCCGGCTACGAGCTCGTCGGCGAGGTGGTCGACTCGCATGGCTGTGACAGTGACGTGCCAGGTTCGGGCACACGGGTCGCCGTGGCGCTGCCAAAAATGGGTGCGTACAGCGAGTATGTCGTAGTGCCGACCTGGCTCCTGGTGCCGGTTCCCGACGGCCTCGACTCAACTACCGCCGCCACGATCCCGCTTGATTATCTGACCGCGTTGAGCCTGTTGGAGCGGCACGGGCATGTCCAAGAAGGAGCCTCGGTGCTCATCCAGGGAGCGAGCGGCGGCGTCGGGGAAGCGCTGAGCCAACTGGGGCGGCTGAAGAGGCTCAAGATGTACGGGACGGCGTCTAGCGAGGACCGGCTGGCGCGCAACGGTGTCAGATTCATCGACTATCGCAATGAGGATTTTGCGGCGGTCGTGCGACGCCGGGAACCTGGCGGTGTCCAGGCTGTGTTCGACCACATCGGGGGAACAAATCTGCGCAAGGGCCACCGGCTACTCGCGCCGGGAGGGGTCCTCGTGAGCTACGCGTTCATGGGCCGCCCCGGGCGCATTTTTGCCGACACGCTACGTGGTGGGGCGGCCTTGCAACTCAGGGGCTTGCTGCCGGGCAAACGGACCGCGCTGTGCATGGTGCCCAGAGAGATCAGGTCGGACCACCGTTGGTATCGGGACAGCCTGCGGCGGTTGCTCGACATGACGTACAAAGGGGACATACGTGCCGAGATCGGTGCAGTGGCCGCCTTGACCGACGTCGCCGACGTGCACCGTGCGTTCGAACGCCGTGCTCTGACCGGAAAAGCAGTACTTACCACATGAGCCTCGTGTGATCGCGCTTCGGAGAGTAGTTCGAATTAAGCGGTGGTGCCTTCAACGCATCTCTGTGATGCATTTTTTTTACCCAAGAGCTGGCCGTGTTCCTCGATGAATGCGACGTCGTGGGGGTCCGGCCTGGGGCCGCGGTTCCGGGTATTCCCGGCCGCTGTCCCGAACCGGTGATCGTCGACTGCTGTTCCTGATCGACTCGGTGGCCGGGACCACGACCTCGCCGACCCGGCGGTGTCACCGATCAGCGCAGAGCTGGCCGACCTTGTGGGTGCCGAGAATCATGTCACCGGCGCTGACCTGGGCGTTCGCCTGATGTGCCAGACCTCGTGCCTCTCGTCGACCGTCGGGTGAGCATGATCGACGGTCGTGGCGTTCCGTCTGAGCTACCTAATGCTTCTGCGCGTACTGGGCTGGCTCGCGCTCCTCACCCGATCAGCAACCTCCACCGACATCGAGATCCTCGCCCTGCACCACGGAATCGCCGTCGTCCGCGCCCAGACCGCGCCTCGGAGGCTGACCTGGGCCGATCGAGCACCGCTCAGCGGACTAAGCCGTCTGCTCCCCCATCGGCTACGCCCGCACCGGATCGTCTCGCCCCGCACCCTGCTGCGCTGGTACGCCCAATTGGTCCAGCGCCGCTGGACCTATCCTCGACAACGACCAGGACGACCAGCGACCGCACGGCCCATCCGTGGCCTGGTGCTCCAACTAGCGCGGGAGAACCCGACTTGGGGATACAGACGAATACACGGCGAACTCATCGGGCTCGGCCATAGCGTCGCCGCATCCACGACCTGGAAGATCTGTCCCGCACACTTCCGGGACAGATCCAACGCCTCGCCGGTCAGAGCCGACCTGGACACAGTTCCTCACCGCGCAAGCCCAGGCGATCCTCGCCGTCGACTTCGCCCACATCGACACCGAGTTCCTCCGAACCCTCTACGCCTTGATCTTCATCGAGCACGGCTCCCGGCGGGTGCACATCGCCGGGATCACCGCCAACCCGACCGGGCTCTGGGTCACTCAGCAGGCCCGGAACCTCCTGATGGACCTCGGCGACCGCGCCACGCAGTTCCGCCTTCTTATGCGCGACCGCGACACCAAGTTCACCCACGCCGAACCGAAAGCAGCAAGCAGCGCTCCGGTTGTCAGCCGGTCACCCACCTCGGGCTTGGCTGCTGGCCGGTCGCGTCAGCCCCCGCTGGTTCAGCCGCACTGTGTGGCCGAGTCGATCGCACGACAGGTGAGTGACGACGTGACAATCGGCCAGGACGCCACCGCACAGATGTGGAGCGACAGTAGAACGACAGTGCTGCGGCGCCACGCAAATGACAGTGGCGGCGACCTACGTGACGTTGCGGCTGGAAGCAGTTCAGCGCCACGCGGGGGTGCGGCTCGTTGACCCAACATTGCCGCCGCTGCCACCGGTGGCCTGGCACGAGCCCAACGATCCCGGGGCCGCGCAGCTGTCGTGGCTGACCAGATCACATGCGCTGTGTCCGTCCAGTCCGGGCACGTACTCCACGGGCGGCCCCTTCAGATGATCAACATCCACTGCAGTTTTCGTCGCTGTTGAGCGCGGAGATATTGACTGCGGCTGGCGGAGTTAATGTCCGTGAGCGCGGTTGATCAGCGCTAAGTGAGGTTGATCGGATTGATGTGCCAGTGGTTGGTAGGCAAGGAACGCCCCGCGAAAACGGCG
>Ga0137415_10001791_pt1 | contig 21381 bp, 17 predicted proteins | sample CZODoug3_1_1_16f_FD_183082 | JGI IMG/M metagenome (GOLD analysis project Ga0137415, IMG submission 183082) | Vadose zone soil fungal communities from Angelo Coast Range Reserve, California, USA - CZODoug3_1_1_16fungal (Hybrid Assembly) | ecosystem: Environmental > Terrestrial > Soil > Vadose...
GGCACCAATAGCAGCATTGTGGGCTCTCAGTTTGCGAATAGCTACTGCTGGTATGACACTCCGGCTGCTGGTGTGCATGGTCAAAATCGATTCTGCATGAAGGGCAGTCCTTCTCTTACAGGTGGCAATGCGGGTTGGGAGTATGACGAGTGGAATGGAACAGCCTGGGTAAATGCTCTTAGCATTGCAGGGGTGAGCAATGCAACTGCAAATTTGACGGTATCCGGTTCAGAGAGGGTGCAGGGGAGCATGACGGCTTCCACGATCAATGGCGAGATCACGGTGGATGGAATCACATACTCAACATTGAATGCGGCGTGGACCGCGGCTGCTGCTCTTGCGGTTTCGACGGGGCATAACCAGACGATCAAATTGGGTCCTGGCACATTCGCCGTTACGGCGACGATGACAGAGCCAAGCAACGGCGCATGCGTGAGTGTGATTGGTTCCGGAGGGGCGACGGTTGCGGCAGACAGCACTGTACCTGCAACAACGTTGAATGTGACAGCTTCACTAAGCGGCGATGTGTTCTACCTGGGGAATACAGCGCAGGCGCAAGGATGCACCTTCAAAGACCTCAATATTCTGGCAGCTACGAAAGCAGCGCATGGATTCGAGTTGCAGTATTTTCGCGGATTGCTGATCGAGAATGTCACGGTGAACGACACGGTGGCGGAAGGCATTCTTCTGGGAGAAGAGTCGACTACGAATGGTCATCAGTCGATTTTCCTGTTGCGGAATGTCACGGTGAGCTATAGCGCGAGCGTGTTCACGCCTGCGAGCCGGCCTGCGTATGGGATTCACATTCAGTTGACTGCGATTGACAGCCGCCTGGATAACATCACAGTGCGGAATGCCTTGACGGCATCGGTCTACAACGAAGGTACAGGGAATACCGGTTATCTGATCCACGGATTTGGTTATCCATATACTTGCACCACGGCTCCTTGCTCCAACAATGACACGTCCAGCACGGATGCAGCAGCTTCCTATGCGACGAGTTATGTCATCTATGACACGGGTGGCTCAGGCAGCGTCTGGACAGACGCCTATATCGACAGCCCCGCGATTGCGGGGTTTTATATTGGAGCGAAGGGCGTGGCGATTCATGGCGGGCATATTCAATGGCCTGATGTCACTAGCTTTCCTTCAGCAAATCTGGCTTATGTAGCATCGACAGTTACAAATAACCTGCTGATTGCCGATGTGGATTGCCTGGGAATGAACTCTAGCGTGAACTGGATTACCTATGCGCTTACTTCAGGGAATCCTCCTGCGTATGCCAGCGTGCATCACCTGACGGGTTGCGGGAATTATTACCAGGCATTGGAGCCGGCGAATACTGCGGGATTCTCAAACGGAGGAGCAAATATCAGCGATACATCGGGAGCTATTCCGCGCGTCTGGTCGACTCCTATTGCTGCGGCTGGAAGCTATCCCGCATACGCGGCGCAGATGTATACGGGGTATCAGGGAGACGCTTTTCAGGCGCATTTTGCCGCGAACAGCCCATTCTTCAATGTCACGTATCAAGGGACAGTCCGGAGCAACGGCGGCATAGCGCTCTCGACGGTAATCAATACTGCTTCGGCGCTGACGCTGACAACAGCTAATAAGAATGTGATCGCCAATGCTGCGAGCGCTACGCAGACACTTACTTTGCCAAGCTGCTTTACGGTGATGGCGGATGGGATAAAGCCAACAGGATTGGAGTTGACGATCATGAAGTCCGACACGTCGTCCAATGCAGTAACACTGCAGACAGTGAGTTCGCAGACGATTAACTATCAAGGCACGGCGGCGGCTTCGCTGGCGATCAGCTCTCCGGGAAAACGAAGCCTGGTCTGCGGTCCCGATTACAACTGGTATGCCTATTGAGATGTGGGGATGATGGATTTTGCAGGATGGGATGTTGATACGCTCATCCGACTGGGAAAGCAGTTCGATCAACTTTCTGAATATGGGGATGGGAAGACGACTGTTGTTTCCATGGCGGAGCGGGTACTATGCGTTCGGAACCGGCTGGGACAGATGATTCCGTTGGTTCCGAATCGCGTGCAACTGGAATTCGAAAGAAAAAAGGGGCGACGCAATATCGTGCTGAAGGCGCGGCAGATAGGCATCAGCACATGGGTGGCGGGACGGTTTTTCCTGAAGACAATTATGCAGCCAGGCACTTTGACTGTGCAGGTAGCTCATACACAGGCTGCGGCAGAGTCAATTTTCAGGATTGTGCACCGTTTTTTTGACTGCTTGCCGGATACATTGCGCAATGGACCATTACGAACTGCAAGAACCAATGTGCAACAGATAATCTTTCCGGCTTTGGACAGCGAGTATCGCGTGGAGACCGCAGGCGATCCGAATGCAGGACGCGGATTGACGATTACGAACCTGCACTGCTCCGAAGTTGCGCGCTGGCCGGGAGAACCGTCAGAAGTATTGCAGGGGCTGCGGGCTGCACTTTCTCCGGCAGGCGAGCTGGTTTTGGAATCAACGCCGATGGGCGCATCGGGTTGCTTTTGGAAGGAGTGGCAGGAGGCGAAGCTGACGGGAACGACACAGCATTTTTTCCCCTGGTGGTGGGAAGACGCTTACGTGGCCGATGCCGTTACAGAGAATTCGTTGACGGAAGTGGAACAAAAGCTGATCTCGGAGAAAGGACTGGGGCTGACGCAGATTGGATTCCGGCGTCAACTAGAGGGGAGTTTTCGCGGATTGGCAAAACAGGAATACGCGGAAGATGAGCATGCGTGTTTCCTGGCCAGCGGGAATTGCGTCTTCGATGTGGCCTCGGTGGACATGCGGATGCAGGAGTTACAGGCTCCTATTGACGCGCGGTTAGGCGATCAGCTGAGGATATGGTATCCGCCTGTGGCAGGTATGAAGTACTTGGTAGCGGTAGATCCCGCAGGCGGAGGCTCGGAGGGAGACTACTCTGCCGCGCAGGTTGTAGATATGAAAACAGGGCTCCAATGTGCGGAGCTGCAGGCGAAACTCGATCCCCTCGAGTTAGCACGGGAGGTGGCGAAGCTTGCGGAAGAGTATAACGAGGCGCTGATAGTTGTGGAGCGAAACAATCATGGGATTGGCGTGCTGGCGTATCTGAAAAGTGTGTGCAAGTGTTCGAAGATTTATCAGCAGGATGGCAAAGAAGGATGGCTGACGTCCACAATTTCGCGCTCCAGGATGCTGGGTGATTTAGGATCAGCGCTAGTGGAAACGCCAAATGTATTTTCAAGTGAGCGGTTCCTGAAGGAATGCCGCAGCTTTGTACGCCATGAAAATGGCAGAACTGAGGCGCAGGCTGGTGAACACGACGATTGCGTGATGGCTATGGCGATTGCGCTGGCGGTGCGGGGCGAGTTACTGGGTTCGAGATAGAACCCTGATGGTTGCGGAGGAAGATTGGCAGTCCAGGCAATACAGCAGATCCGAAGGATGCGCGGTGGCGCGCAAAGCCACCTGATGTTGGGCTCGGACGGAAATGCGTATGTGGTGAAGTTCCAGAACAATCCGCAGCATCTCCGGGTTCTGGTGAACGAGTTGCTGGCGACAAAACTAGCGCGAGCGATTGGTTTGTCGGTTCCAGCCTGTGATGTTGTCGAGGTGAGCGCGTGGCTCATTGAGCGGACGACAGAGTTAGATCTCGATTTTGGACGTCATCGGGAGCGTTGTACCCCTGGCCTGCAGTTTGGATCTCAATTAGTAGGTGGGTTGATGCCAGGACACGCGGCAGATTATCTGCCAGAGGAGCGGTTGATCGAGGTGCGTAATCTGCATGAGTTCGCAGGTATGCTGGTTTTCGATAAGTGGACCTGTAATTCGAACGGGCGGCAGGCAGTGTTTCATAAGAAGCCACGGGAGAAGCGCTATTCGGCTACATTTATCGATCACGGCTTCTGCTTCAATGCTGGCGAGTGGAAGTTTGTGGATGCTCCGCTGCGTGGTGTATACGCGCGGAATGCGGTGTATCGGAGCGTTGGTGGATGGGAGAGCTTTGAACCATGGCTTAACCGGATTGAGATGTTGCCAGCGGAAAAAGTGTGGGAGATGGCCGAGACGATTCCACCTGAATGGTATAGCGGCGAAGTGAGCGCTATAGAAAACCTGGTGGAACGGCTCCTAGAGCGGCGCAGTCGAGTGCGAGATTTGGTCACGGCCTTCCGGGAATCTTCGCGTGAGCCGTTTCCGAATTGGAATCGGGTTCGAGGGGAAATGGTAGAAGAGCAGTTTCCCGAGCCAAGCTGGGCCGATGACATAAGTGGAAGGGTGATGTGAGCGAACGGCGGCAGTGCGAGTTCTCCCTGGTGCGGTATGTGCCTGATCCGGTGAAGAACGAATTTGTAAATATCGGAGTCCTGCTGCGCGAGGAGACGCGGCCGGAGAGCACAGTCGTGCGCTTCACGAAAGACTGGGCGCGGGTGCGTTGCGTCGATCCGGATGCCGATGTCGAAATGCTGGAGGCCCTGGAGATCGAGGTACGCCAGAAGCTTTTGGAAAGCCGGTCGGACGTGAAGCCGATGATGGAGATACTGGAAGACTCGTTCTCCAATCTCGTGCAGATCACGGAGCCGAAAGCATGCCTGGCGGAAACGGTTCCCGCGGAGCTTGACCAGTTGATGCAACTCTATGTGGAACCGAAGAAGCGGGAATCAAAGGCACGCTGGAGCGGGCGGCAGGCAATTGCGCGCAATATGCGGATTCAGTTCGAGCGAGCGGGTGTTTGGGATCTGCTGCAGAAACGAATTGCCGCATCGCGTTATACGCGGCCAGGCGATCCGCTGAAGATCGATTGCGGGTACAGGCCGAATGGCGTGATTCGGATGTTTCATGCCGTGTCATTGGACGGAGATTCGGAGTTGTCGAAGGGACTGGCATTCAGTGCACCCCTATTGCGCGCCGGAGTGGCACGCATGGAGGGCGCGGAGCTTGAATTTGCAGCGGTAGTAGAACCGATTGCGGAGATTCGTGGAGAGAACGAAGACCGCATTGCCCAGTATGAGTTTGGCAGGGATACGATGCAGGATGCGGGCATTCTTGTTGTGACAACGAATGATCTGCCACGATATGCGGAGGCGGCTCGTATCGCATTGCGTGTGTAGTTGCTTCGTTGAGAATTGAGATATCCCACACTTCGCGCAAAGAACGCGCGAAGTATGGGGCACCCAGAACGTAGCTGGATTGAAGAGAGATTGTGGATAGGCATGGCATTACGCCATGCCTTTTGTTTTTGGAGTCGCGGATGGGGAGGAACAGAAACAAGTGAAGGTAAAAGATTCATTCAAGAATGCACTGAGGTTGTTGGCGCGAGGCGCGTCGGAGCCGGCGAGTCGAAAGACCGTGGCGCTGCCGTCGATTCTGGCTCCTTACCAATTTCCGGCGAAGGCGCTACCGAAGCCCACGCCGGCGAACCTTCGCAAGTTTGCCGAGACCCCGGTGGTGCGGCGGGCGATCAACCTGATCAAAGACCGCGTTGCGAGCCTGGACTGGCAAATCCGGCTGAAGCGGAATCATTCGTCTGACAACGTCGCGTATGCGAATAAGCGCATGGCGATTCTGCGTCACGCGCTGGAGGCGCCGAATGCCTCCGATTCGTTTCGTACATTGATGGAACAGGTTCTCGAAGACGTGCTGGTGGGCGGATTCGGTGCGATCGAGATGGAGCTGACAGATGATGCTGCGAAACCGTTCGAGCTATGGCCGGTGGATGGCGCGACGATTCGCATTGATCCCAAGTGGGATGGTCAGCCAGACTCCATTCGCTTTGGACAGGCGACAGGATTGATGGGCACGGATGCGCTGATCCCTCTGCGCGACGACGAACTGATCTACATCCGCATGAATCCGCGGTCGTATACGCCGTTTGGTTTAGGGCCGTTGGAGGTTGCGTTTGAGACGGTGAACTCCTTTCTATGTGCGCACAATTTTGCAGGCAAGCTGGCGAGCAATGCGGTGGTGCAATACGCGCTGTGGTTGAACGAAACGACACCAACGCAGCACGAACGGCTCATTCGCTGGTGGCAGGACGAGATTGAGGGGACTGGCCGCGTGCCGCTGCTGAGCACAGAGCAAAAACCCGAGGTGCTTCGCTTTGCAACGGGAACGGATGCGGACCTGCGGCTGAGCTGGCAGCAGTTTCTGATTCGCATGATTGCGAATGCCTTCTCGCTGCCGCCAATGTTGCTGGGCTTGGAGCAGGAGGTGAATCGCGCAACTGCCGCCGAATTGATGGACGAGGCATTTCATAGCGCGATCACGCCCATGGCACGGCTGTTAGCCGAGCACATAACGCGCGATCTGCTGGCGAAGAAGCTGGGCTGGCATGAGTTCGAGTTCGTCTTCAACGAACTCGATGCCACAGATGAGATGCAACAGGTGCAGATGCAGACCGCGCTTTTAGCCGCCGGAGTTTTGACGGTGAATGAAGTGCGGGCCATGCGAGGCCTGGCTCCAAAACCTGATGTGACAGAGAAGGAGGCAGAAAGTTCGACCGTGGTGTAGGGCAACAAGTAACAGAACGGACCGGAGAACGAATATTGGAGAACAAATGAGACTGGAAGCCATGGCAGTGACGCTGCCGGAGGTCGCAGGCCATCCCAATCGAGTGCCTTTTGAAGGTGTGCTTACGCTGGTGGACGAGCCAAGCAATCGTCCTCCAGCAGGAGCGCGCGGACACAGGGTAATTTTGACTCGAGCAGCGGCAATGGCCGCACTGCCTTCCTTGCTGGGAATGGCGGTGGACTACACGCCGCAATGGGATGGACACGATGCGCGCAGAAAATGCGGCATCATCACGGAAGCTGAAGTAGAGGGCAATCTGCTCAAGGTGAGCGGTGTTCTGTATGCCAAAGATTTTCCTGAAGTACGGCAACAGATGGAGCGCAGCTTGCCCGGAACCATGGGCATGTCGTATGAGTTGGCCGACGCGCATGTGGAAGACATGCACGCAGCCATATGGAAGCTAACTCGCGCAACCTTCACGGGAGCGGCGATTCTACTGCGCGAGAAAGCGGCGTACCGGGATACCTCGTTTTCTCTCACGGCCAAACGCTGTCGTACCACTGGTCTGGCAGCAAGAGCCACGCATTCCGCGCGAATAGAGCGCGGACAGATTTGTGTAAATGAAAAACGAAAGGAAGCACGATGGAACTAGAAGCAAATGCAATGCTCGTTTCAATGAATGAAAGCATCGAGCGGTTGAGCGCGGCAACAGCTTTGTTGGAGCGCACGATGGGTTGGCTCGAGCAGCGTGAGTCATCGATGACTGGAGATGTTCAGAAGATTGTCGCAGCAGTCGAGAGCAATGAGGACGCGACACGCCGCGAACAGGAACTGCTCAAGAAGCTTGAAATTGCCGAACAGGAGATTTCCGAGTTACGCGCGCAAAGCTCAAGGCAAGCTTCCGTACGTAAGACAGTACCTGCTTCAACTACTCAACTACTGGCGAAACAGGGCATCACGACGCTCGAGTCGATCGAAGCCGGCGCTCTGGATGCCGCGTTAAGCGGATTGAGCCTCGAGCAGCGAATTGCGGTGAAGTCGCAACTGATGCGAGCAGGCTCGCTCATCTAGCGATCAGTCACGACGCATGCAGAGCCGGCTTAGGCCGTTTTTTTGAGTGAAAACATATAGCTCCATACGGGGCAGAAGGAAACTATGAACGCAAATTTCTACGACATTCATTCGGCGGCAGACTACATCGGGCCCGGCGCAGTGGAGATCCCCCAATATCAAACAGAGATCACGGACATCGTCCGCCGCCGCGGTTTGTTTGGCCAGCGTATCAAACAGGTGCCTGCTACCGGTCATCCGTCGCGATTCTTCGAGGAGACGGCAATTCCCTCTCCGTCGACGGCTGGCTTCGTCGATCCACGCAACATTGTTGCTCCACTGGTAACTCCAACGCGCGTGGAGCGCAGTGTTCCGCTGAAGGCAGTTGTGGCGCAGTTGAACTACAACCTGTTTGACGTTGAACTAGGCACGCAGCAGAAGCAGTTTGCCTACCTGCAGGCGAAGGATCTAGTTGACACCATCGACGGCGTGATGCGCACGCATGACGTTGCGTTGTGGAATGGCAATGACACTTCGCTGAGCTCGCCAACTACCACGCAGTATTACGGTGCGGCAGCACAGATTGCCGCTGGCGGTAATACGACGACGATTGGCACAAGCGCGAGCATTGTGGATGGATTGAAGTCGACAGTGGCGCAGATGGTTGCAAACAGCGGCTTTGCCGTGCGTCCGACTGCGATCTATGCCAATCCCGTGTTGCTCGACCTGATCGATCGTGAGATGAAGACCGAGTTCAACGTGGTGCTCAGCTCAAAGGAAATTACGGCTGGCTTTACGGTGAAGACTCTGTCGACGCAGGCGGGCGATCTTCCGCTGATTCCCGATTGGGCGCTTTCGTATACGGGCGTTCCGGGATCGGGTTCGGCGGTGCTTCCGGCATACGTCGTGACGGAAGACCTGATTGAGTATCACTGGCTGAGCGATCCCAACCCGCGTGTCTTCCAACTCGGCGTTCCTGGTTCATTGGCCTCGCAGTATGTGGCCGTGAAGTTCGGCGCACCTGTGGTAAAGGGCGCGAGCTATGCGCACTATCAGGTGCTGGTCGACCGGTAGTCTTCTGCAGGACTGATTGTTTGGGCTGGCCTCGATGCAGGGCCAGCCCGTTTTATTTCATCAAGTTTTTTAGAAGCACGAATGGCGCAGTGTGCCGCACGACGCCGGAGGAAATGAAATGGGATATCTACAGCCTGGTGAATATCAGAGCTATGGGCTTGCTTCGGATGTGACGGATGACTGGATCACAGTAGCGTCGGCGCTCATAGACAGTTACTGCAGGCGCGCGAGTTTGAATGCAACGCAATATACCGAGCGGCTGCGAATGGTTGATGGCGCGCAGACCGTTCGTCTGAGTTATCTGCCATTGTCAGTCGTCGCACCTGCTACGTCGCCCCTTGTGAGCGTTCAGGCTCGATATGCAAAACCACGGCGTGGGCAAATCGTGTATCCACTGCAGGAAGAAGTGCTATGGGCCTTCTCTCTGCCAGGGGCGTGGACAAGTGTTGATGTCACTACCGTGGACTTCGTTGCGGAAACAGGTGAGCTTGTCTTCCCGCTGAACATCCTGGGGCTGCCCTACAACGAAGTGGAAGTGACGTATACCGCGGGATTGAGCGCCATTCCCGATGCTGTGAAAAGCGCATGCGCGCAGATCGTGAAGAATGCGCAAGCGACTCCAGGGCTGAATGTGAGGTCCAGCAAGATGGACACCATGCAGGTGCAGTACTTTTCAAATTCACTGATGGACCCAATGGTGCAGACACTGCTGCGTCCGTGGGTCGCAACGAGGCTTGGATAGCGATGGCCGGTGATCTGAGCGCACAAAATACAAACGGCGCAGCGCGGCGATTTGCCACTGCACTGCTGCGTGCAAATGGCGGCACTACTGCGTCGCTGCAAATGCCGCCACTAACAGGCGACTCGACGGACGCAGCACAGCTAGGTTTGAACGCGCCTAACTTTCAACTATTGCCTCTATCCCCTGTAGCTTTCCGAAGGGCGCGCATCACCTTACAGGAAGGCGAGCAGCAGAAATATGAACTGCTGATCTCTGCCGAAGCAGTCGCCGCGCAGGTAAGCCAGTTGGAGCTGACCTCGGCGGATCTGCTGTTTTCCATGGCTGCCGGAGTCGTAGTAGCTGGAAAACTGTTCTTGATCGAGGCCACGTATGTTTCCGAGTCGCAGGGCGAGGTCTATTTGTACCGGTTGCTATTACGAGAAGCGAGGGGTGAGTGGCAATTGCAATAGCAATTGCCACAGTTACATATGGAAAATGCAAAAGACACTTTCTACATCACGCTGCGCAACCGGCTTACCAGCGTAAACCCAAATCGCACCATGCTGCTGCGCGCGGTGAGACGTCCTGGAATTCTTGTGGAAGAAGCGGAGGCTCCGGCAGCGAAGTTGCCATTGGATGTCTTCGTGTTGCGCTGGACTGCAGTTGAGATGGATATGCAGTTGCCATCCATGCTTGTGCGGATGACTTGCGAGATCCACTACACAACAGCGGGCACGCAGGCAAATGGCGGGCTTGATCGAGGCCGGGCGCTGGAAGAAATGGACGCCGAATTGTTGCAGCTTTTGTCGCCCATGAATGCACAGAAGATGAATTACACAACGACTCAGGCAACGGCAATGGGAACGGATGTCTTCTGGACAGTCCCGGTATTCGATTCAGTGAAGACTTTGCGCGATCAACTGAGCCGCAGCGTGACGGTGACGGTATTCGTCTTTCAGGAACAAGGAGAACTATGAGCACAACAGCTTTAACGGTGATGCCTCCTGTCACACGGCGCGTGCGAGCTTACTTTGCTCCGGTCGATCGCGTGAACCAGAAGCCAGCGATCTTCGATCCGTCGTCGAGTGGCCAATTCTCTCTTGATGCGCCTCTTTCGCCATGGATCGATCTGGGATGGATCGAAGGCTTCACGCGTCAGTCAACGAGCAAGTATGCGGAGCTAGCAACTGGTATGCCTGCGACCACGCAGTACCAGATGCGAGAGTCGGTAGATGCTACGGTCTCTTTCAGGTTCAAGACCTGGAGCAAGCTGTCGATGGCTTTGTCTGCCGGATCGCAGCACATGAATCTATTGTCGCCAGCGGTTGGTGCTACTGCGAATGGTTCAGGCAGCAAAGCCGTTGCTCCCGTAAATTTAGCAACCGGATCGACAGCTACATTGCTCGCAATGGCAGCTTCGGATGCGGCAACTTTCACCGCCGGATCGATGGTTGCAGTCGATGTGGACTATGCAGGGCAGACAGGATTCGTAGGCAGTGGTATCTCTGCAACATATGTGCAGAGTGCCACCAGCGTGAACAGCGATGCCGACTACGTTCGCCGTGTGACCTTTAACGTCGCGCGCGTTTCGCAGGTTACATCGAATGGATTGCAGCTCGCACAATCTCTGATTGCTAGCGTACCGACGAGTTCTATGAAGGTGCAACCACTGCTAGGATTCGTCGATCGTGAAGGAGGCAGCTTCTTTCAGGAGTGGTCCGCTCTCTTTGTGATGCCGGGCGAGCAGGGCGAGCGCATTCTGTTTCACTATCCCCGTCTACAGGCACTGGCCGGTGCAGCGGAAGCTTCCACGCCTCTCGTAGCGCCGCTGGAACGCATTGCCTTGCATGCAAGCTTTCGCGCCATGCCGGTTACAGATGCAAATGATGGTGAGCAAGTAGTGTGCTTCCGCAGCTTTCTGCCCAGCGCGATGACATTGATCTAAAAAACAGGAGAGCCAGTGAAATTAACCATCGACAATCTGGATGGCAAGGGAGCGTTGGACTACTCAGTTGCTGTGGTTTCCAATCAGCCGCTGCGTATTGCGAGAAAGCTTAACGAGCCTAGTGTTTGCAATTTCACTTTAGCTCCATCTGCTTTAGGTCTTGCTGTCCCTTTACGTCACGGACGTGTGATCGTTGCTGATGACAATGGAGTAGTGCTCTTCACCGGTTATATCGCGACGGAACCGGCGCACGAGCTTGCAGGGCAGAGCTTTGCAGGTCTCGTATACCAATGCGTAGTCGCCGCGATCAGCGATGAGTTGCTGTTGGACCAGCAACCGCTAGTGCAAGCTGGCGCAAGCTATTCGCAGACAGCAGCCCAATTGATGGAGAGCCTTGTAGGAAGGACCGGATATGCGGGAATCTCTACGGACGTAACGCTGGCATCGGATATAGTAGGGAGATTTCTGCTGAATCCCGGACAGAGCTGGGCTGAGAATGCAGGCATACTTTCATTGATGGCGAGAAGCGCATATCGTGTTCAGAATTCAACATTGAGCCTGTCCCCGGTGGGCACAGTAGTGCATACGCTGAACGAAGCAGATGGAACCCTACAGCTTGCAGGGCTTGAGGCTTCCATGGCGAAGGTTCTCGCCAACGACATCACCGTCTGCGGCGAAGACGAACCAGGCGCATATGTGACCGAGTTTTTTCAAGGAGACGGCACGACTGTCCTCTTCGATCTCACACGCGAGCCATATTTCCCCTCCACATCGAAAGAGAAGCCGCTGATCGATCTCTTTCAGGAAGCGTCCGTCAATCAGCGCATCTGGCAATTGAATGACAGTGGCTCTCGCATTTCGATCACCGCCACGGGTCTCACGTGTACTGGCGGTGACGGAATTGATGGCGATACGAATCTCACTTATTTGAGCCAGATCGAGCTGGGCGGCGGATTGGTGTTCGAGGCTAACGGCGTTCAGTTCGGAGCAACAACTGTAGGCGTTATCAATGGCCTCTATAACGGAACTATAAATATCGCAAACTGTATCGCCGGATTTCACCTCGAGATGGTGAATGGCAACACAGTGATGGTCCCAGTGATCAATGGCACGGATTCGGGAAGCTCATTTTCTCCCGTTTCTGGACATATGTACACGTTACGGTTACGTATCTATACAAACGAGCTGCAGCGCGTGCTCCAGTCATACTACGTGGTCGATGATTCCGGCCCGCAGCGCTATGGCGGAGACTTCATCACAACAGGCGCGAGCGTTGTGATGGAAGTGCAGGACATGACTGACGGGGTCGTAGGCGCGCCAACTATCCTCTATTCCGGAACCATTGGCGTCCTTTCCCCGACATGCCTCTTTGCCTTGCTCAACAGCGCATCACTACAGTGCAGCATCGCCAGCATTTACATCACGCAAGAGGGGCCGAACTGGGTAACGAGCACGCCCTCGGGTGGTAATCCCATTGTGCGGCGTCTTGGTACCACTGCGCAGGGTGCAGAGTGCAAAATCGAACGCACGGGCAAACTGCGTTTTTATCCGGCAAATGTTCCACAGGCTGGCGAGATGATTGCCATCTCCTACCGCACCGCACACCGCGCCGTCGGTCGCATAGCGAGCGCATCAAGCATTGCCAGTGAAAGCGCAAGCGGGCTTCTGCCTGGGACATCTCAATGGATCGGAACGGTCACCAGCCCTGCGGCGCGAAGCTCGGCAGACTGCGAGAACGCCGCCAAAGCCATCCTCGATCTAGCAACCAGCCGCGCGGCTGCATGGAAGGGCAAATACATCGCGTGGAATATGGAAACCCAGAACGACATCTGGCCAGGTGATGTTCTATCGATCAATTCGGACTCTGCGAATGTGCATGCAAATCTGGTAGTGCGGACTGTCGAGATCGATATGTTATCAACCGCGCCCGGGCAGGTGAAATACACGATCTCTTTTGCAAACGACTGGGCCGACAATCTTAGTATCCACACATCATCTACCGTTCCAACGGATACCTGGCTGCCGGACTCACCGCAAACGGCGTCTCCGCTGGCAAGTCTCGATACGCTCAGCGTGCCGTCGATCACCGGCAGCGCAATTCAGATCACCGCAGGTGCAACACCGCCAACGAACGGAGGATTCGAGGTGCGCCGTCGCGATTGGTCCTTCGGTCCGGGATCGAACTCCGATCTTGTCCTGCGTAGTCCCGTTGCAAATTTCAGCATTCCTCGCGCATCGGCCGTCGAGCAGTTCTACATTCGCATGTACGACGGCGCAACGCCGCCGAATTACTCGCGCTTTTCCAGCGCCATATTTGTCAATGTGCTGCTGTGAAGTAAATTCGCGAACAAACCAGCCTCAATGAAAGATTGGAAGAAAGATGACTGAATTTGAAGCACAGGTATTGGCAGACCTCTCTGTCTTGAAGCATCAGATGTCCTCGCTCCTTGGAGATGGAAACACCGGACGCGTCTCCTCTATCGAGCAACGTGTAACCGTGCATGAGCAGAGCTTGCAACGCGCCAAGGGATTTGCCGTTGCCACAGGCGCGATTTTTACGCTCGTGCAGGTGGTTATGGAGTATCTGCACCGGAAGTAGGCATATCCATCTCGCGGCCTGTTGCGTGTGCCATCGCATTCACAACAGGCTCTATAATCACCTGCATGACGCAAGCTCCGCTGGTCGGCGTGGTAATGGGTAGCAAGAGCGATTACGAAGTGCTCGCACCCGCCGTAGAAATACTGAAAGAGTTCTCCATTCCGTTTGAAGCGCGTGTGGTCTCCGCGCATCGCACACCCGATCTGTTATTCAAATACGCTGAAGAAGCCGAGGCGCGCGGGTTACGCATCATCATCGCCGGAGCAGGCGGAGCGGCGCATCTGCCCGGCATGCTGGCGGCAAAAACGCTGGTTCCCGTGTTGGGAGTTCCGGTTCCAGCGACGATGCTCAACGGCCTTGATTCTCTCCTGTCCATCGTGCAGATGCCGAAAGGCGTTCCTGTAGGCACGCTGGCCATCGGCAAAGCCGGCGCTGCGAACGCTGGGCTGTTTGCTGTGGAAATCCTGGCTACAACCGATCACGAACTGCGCGAACAATTGCGTGCATGGCGTGAGGCACGCTCGAAGGAAGTGCTCGACCAGGAGCTTCCGCAGTGAGTGCAATTCTTCCTGGATCGACAATTGGAATTTTAGGTGGCGGGCAACTTGGCCGCATGATGGCGATGGCGGCACGTTCATTGGGCTACCGCGTGCAGGTGATGGACCCTGATCCGTCGTGCCCTGCCCGATTTGTCGTCGACGCTTGTTTTGAAGGCTCATGGGATGATGCACGCGCAGCTACAAATCTCGCGCGCGGCTGCGATGTGGTCACGCTGGAGATTGAGCAGGTCTCGCTTGCGGTGCTGGATGCCGCGGCAAAATACGCTCCAGTACGGCCAGGCCGCGAAATGATGCGCATCATTCAGGATCGCATTCTCCAAAAAGAGTGGCTTACAGAGCACAATTTTCCGGTGGGAGACTATCGCGCCATTCATTCAGGCGAGGATTTAGCAGCCGCGATCACAGCCCTCGGCGGCAAGTGCTTCGTGAAGAGCGCACGAGGCGGGTATGACGGACGCAGCCAGGTAAAGATCGGTTTTGGCGAAAACTACGACGCGGAAAGCGCATGGCTGCTGCTGGGGCAGCATCCGTGTGTAGCAGAGAAAGCAGTCGACCTGGACCGCGAGATTTCCGTCCTCGTTGCGCGAAGCCCCAAAGGCGAATTGAAGAGTTTCCCCTCGGCGATGAATCACCACGAGAACCAGATTCTGGCCTGGAGCGTAATCCCCTCTTCCGTAGCGCCTGAACTGGAGCAACGGGCACAGGAATTGGCTCGTGGAATAGCGCAGCAAATTGGCCTCGAAGGGCTGTTGGCTGTAGAGATGTTTCTCACGAAATCTGGCGAGCTGCTGATAAACGAACTTGCGCCACGCCCTCACAACAGTTATCACGCCAGCGAACGTGCCTGCGTCACAAGCCAGTTTGAGCAGGGGGTACGCGCTGTGTGCGATCTGCCGTTGGGAGATGTTTCAATCGTGCAACCTGCGGCGATTGCAAACCTGCTGGGTGATTTATGGTTGGACCATGAACCTCGCTTCAACCAGGCGCTTGCGATTCCCGGCGTCCGGCTGCATCTCTATGAAAAGCATCAGCCACGCAAAGGTCGCAAGATGGGGCACCTGTCAGCAGTAGGCGCTACTCCGCAGGATGCTGTTGCGCATGTATTGGAAGCGCTGGCAAGGTTGTAGGTCAGTGTTAACTACGAGATAGTATGCGCAAAGGTGATTTTGCATAAATTGCGAATGGATCGCTAAATAGCCTTGTTATAAATATTCTTTCTTCACCTCCAAGGGTTTATTTATACGCACCGAAAGCTATAAGGAAAGCGTAAACAGGGGCCCTGCATTTATGCAGGCCTTATAAACTTCGTTGTTCCCTAGTATCGGCGGGTTAGCAATATGTCCGCCTGACTGGTGAACATCATGATCCTTTCCAGGTTCCTATCATCCATATCTAGTTCCGCGAATGTGTTTGCACGAGCCAACACTGCAACGAATGCACTTTGCCGTGGAATTGGACCTTTGCTGAATAGAAGAAGCGCATTCTTGCTCGCTATCTTCGCAGGGGTCATTCTGCCCGCGTTCCACCTGAACGCTCAATCTATTTTTGGTAGCATTCGCGGTACGGTGCAAGATGTTTCAGGAGCGGTGATTCCTGGCGCGGCAGTCACTGTTCATTCACTCGACGAAAACTTTGAGCGATCGGTTACGACAAGTGACTCAGGCGACTTTGTCATCGAGAACCTGAAGGCGGGACACTATAAGATCACTGTGCATCACGATGGCTTTGCCGATTCGATTGTTCCTTCGGCGTCGATCGAGGCGCGTCAGGATCTCCGCATACCGGTGAAACTTTCCATCGCGACCCAAGCCACTGTAGTAGAGGTCAACGCGGCTCCCGATCAGATCAACACGGAAAACGCCACGCTCAGCGATTCAAAAGACAATCAGTTGATCACGCAGCTTCCGTTAAACAATCGAGCAACTACGACAAGCCCATTGGGGGCGTTGGCATTGTCGGCCAACGTGCAACAGGACAGCTCTGGGAATATCGCTTTGAGCGGTGCGAGTTCATCTATGGTGAACTTTTCGGTCGATGGTATCTCTACCGCAAACGTACGGCAGAACGGGGCGCTTCAAGATGCTTATCCGTCACAAGAGGGAATTTCTGCCGTAAAGGTGACGGCCTTCAATAATAGTGCTGAGTTCTCTCAAGTTGGCGACGTGACCTTCACCACCAAAAGCGGAACTAACAAATACCACGGTAGCGTGTTTGAATATCTGCAAAATGATGCACTGGATGCGAACCCGTACGGGTTCAATGGCAAGGCTCCGAAGAAGTTCAATACCTTTGGCGGATCGATTGGCGGTCCGGTAAGCATTCCGCATCTCTACAATGGGAAAGACAAGACATTCTTTTTCGCCGACTATGAAGGCAACCGGCGCACAACAGCAGTAGCGCAACAGTTTCTCGTTCCAACTGCGGGGGAACGGAGTGGAAACTTAACGGATTTAAAGAATGCGGACGGGATTCCGGGTCCGGTAATTCCACAGAGCAGCATCAACCCAACAGCCAAGGCGCTGCTCGCCTATTATCCGCTGCCTAACGTGCCAGGACAATCGAACTATAACTACGAGAATTTTCAATCGACTCCGGCGAGAACAGATGGAGCCGATGTGCGCATCGATCAGACAATTACTTCGAAGCAGTCAGCGTATGCGCGCTTTAGCAGAAAGAACATCACGCAGGATTACGCTAACCCCTTTCTGCCGAATGACGTCGACAGTGTGCATAATCGCAGCTTGCTGGTTTCATACACATACACAATCACTCCGAAGCTGTTGAATGAATTTCGCTTCGGCTTTACCAATGCAACTACAAGCGTTGGCTTTCCGATTGAAGGCGCCGATGCGCTTGCGCAACTCCAACTGACAGGCGTGGATATCAGCCAGCATCCAACAACGCACGCATTCCCGACATTCAACTTCAATTCCGGTACTGGCTTTACATCGATCGGGCGCGACAAGACTGGTGTTACTCAGTCAAAGACAACTCAATTCACTGACAATGTGACCTACACCATAGGTAAACATACACTGAAGGCCGGTTTGGATGTACGCAGAGTGCGTTATTTCGACGTGGAGCTATTCCTGCCCTCCGACGATTTCGGCCAATTTACTTTTCAGCCAACTTTCTCGGGTAGCAATTGCCCTCCGGGGACGATACAGGCGGGAACCTGTGCGGCGAATGCTTATGGCGACTTTCTACAAGGGGCTCCTACAACGTTGTTTTTTGCCGTATCGAGTCCGGATGTAGGCGGCACAGCCTGGCAGTACGGCTTGTTTGCTCAGGATGAGTTTCAAGTGAACAGCAAACTGACCTTGAACTATGGACTGCGCTGGCAAGTGCTTCCTGCCATGCACGAGGATGGCGGCAACCTTGCGAACTTCGACCAGAGAAATAACTCGATCGTTGTGCCCAATGAGCTCTCTTCATATCTGGCGAAAGAGAATCTCCAGAACTCAAATCTTGCTTTTCAGGAATCGTTCAATGCCTGCAACCTTGGCAACACAGCGTTGCCTTGCACAAACTATGTGACAGCAAATCAGGACCATCTGTCGCAAGGCCTGCGCAAAACATATTATGGCAACTTTCAGCCTCGCTTTTCATTAGCCTATCGCCCGTTCAATGACACCAAAACGGTCATTCGCGCAGGTTTTGGCGTCTTTACCATGACAAACCTGGGACCGCTCTCTTTCAATAACAGCGGCAATCCTACTTCCAATCTCCACACGTATACGAACACTACAACGGCGGCTGGGACTCCCTTGATCCAATTTCCAAATACTGCACCATCGACAGCTGGCATTCAGTATGGTGGCGGTGGTCTAGACCAGGGCGTTGATCCGAACTATCGCGACCCACAATCGAATCAGTGGAACCTCACCGTTGAGCGCCAACTCACAAACAACGACACGTTACGCGTGAGCTATGTCGGGATGCATACATACCGGTTAAACATCACCGAGGATCTGAACCAGATTCCGGCAAGCACGACTCCATATCAGACAACCTCGGCCAGCCCATATGTCGATCTGCGGGCGTCCTACCCTAACTGGTTTACGCTCTATAGCACCTTTAATGCAGGAACGGCGAACTATGAGGCGATGGAACTGGAGGCGACACACCGGATGTCGCATGGGTTGTATTTTGATGCCAACTATACGCTGGCAAAAAACCTGGCGAACAACCAGGGAGACACACCAGCAACATTTGCCGGCGAAGTGAATTACGGAATTCCGATCACCGACCGATTCCATATCGCCAACAATTACGGCAATGTCGAAGGCACACGCCGTAACCGCTTCCTGCTCTCCGGGCTATATCAGTTGCCATTTGGCTCGGGAAGAGCATTTCTAAACACCAGCGGATGGAAGAATACATTGTTGGGCGGTTGGGAAATGAATAGCGTTACCCTGCTTGAAACTGGGCCGTGGCTTACACCCAGCATCAGCACGTCGTCCGATCAATCAAATACAAATGTTGTAAACCGTGGTGCGACATTGCGCCCCGACGCTGTGTCGAAAGACTATTACAAAGGCCAATCAAGAGGCAGCTATTTCAATCGTGCCGCATTTACGGCAACCCCCGCCGGTGCTGGCCGCTTTGGCAATGCAGGCGTGGGCATTCTTCAGGGGCCGGGAACAAAGGCAATCTCGCTGGGGCTTGCCAAAAGCTTCCCTCTTACCGAGCATGCAAAACTGCGCTTTGAATCTACATTTACAAATGTTCTGAACCACACGAACTTCGCTCCCCCTGCAACGCAAATCGATAACACAACGACGTTCGGTGTTCTCAGCGCTCCTCAAACTGCTGAGAATGCAGGAAATCGCACGGGGCAAGTAGCGCTGAGAATCGATTTCTAGCCTGAATCTATTCACGATAACCGGAGCTGCACTATGAGTGCATGCCCTCAAGGAAGATATAGGCCACAATGTTGCCCATCTGCGGGGAGTTTCCAGGACTGCTCTCTGGTGTGCCTTCATCGCCGTAAGCGGCGTAGACATAAAGTGTATGTAAGCCCAGCTGTACGTTCGTCAGCGGTAGATTAAAGCTGCCGGGGTTAGTCCCAACAGAAGAGGTTGCCGTAGCCTGTTGCCAGGTGCCGCTGCCGCCGTCGAGTTGATAATAAACCGCAGTTGGTGGTGGGTTCGCCGCGCTTCCATTGCCGGAGTATGGGGTGCTAGTCATGTACTGGCTCGTTACTTGAGCCGTAAACTGCGGCGCAGGATTCGCTGTCTCATATACCCCAGCGGACGAGGGTGGCAATGTGAGCGGATCTGACAATGGTGGGCTGACTACCGTCTGGAGTGGAATCGTCTGCAATGCATTGGGTGTGAGCACCACTCCGACAATGCTGGTAGACGGATAGGTGGTGGCATAGACCTTGCCGGTTACTGGATTGATTGCCATTTCAAAAGGCTGTGCACCCACATCCAACGTATTGCTAGCATTGGTTGCCCCATCAATCACCGTCACGCCAGCACCATATTGGTAATTATCGGCAACGTAGATTTGGTTGGTCACTGGATTGACTGCCACTCCCGCGGGGTTACCACCCGCATTCACCATGGTGGTGGCGTTGGTCGCACCGTCAATCACCGTCACGTTACCACTACTCTCATTGGCGACATAAATTCTGTTGGTAACTTGGTTGATCACGATGTTGTAGGGGTCATATCCAACATTCACCGTAGTGATGATGGCATTGGTTGCCCCATCAATCACTGTCACTGTGTTGGAGACGGACAAAACATAGATTTTGTTCGTTACCGGATTGACCGCGCCTGCCAATGGGGTGTTTACATTCACCGTAGAAACGGAATTCGTTGTTCCGTCAAGCACCGCCACTATATTGTCCAAGCTGCTCCCGTCGATAAAGTAAATTTTGTTGGTCGCTGGGTTCACAACTATTGAGTTCAAATCCGCGGACGGGGGGCCCACGTTCACCGTGGAAGTGGTGTTGGTCGCTCCATCGATCACCGTCACAATGTTGGAGATACGGCTAGTAACATAGATTTTATTGGTCACTGGATTGACCGCTAATGCTTCGGGGATGCTGCCCGCATTTACTGTAGTGATGGAATTTGTCGCTCCGTCAATCACCACTACAGTGTTGTTGGAGGCAACGACATAGATTTTGTTGGTGATGGGGTTGACCACAGGCCGGCCTATGGCATAGAAACCGGATAGCGCAGTAGTTGCGTTGGTTGCCCCATCAATCACGGTGATAGCGGGGCTGCCGGTGTTCATATTCAAATTGGCGATATAGATTTTATTGGTTACCGGATTGACCGTCAGGTAACTCTCACCGGCGCCGATATTCAATAGGGAGGAGGAAAGGGTTGTCCCATCGACGACGGTCACCGTATTGTCGCCGTGATTGCCGACATAAATGTGATTGTTTATCGGATTGACGGCCACCGCGTAAGGGTTCACACCCACAACTTTTAAGGAAGCGGCATTAGTCGCGCCGTCGATCACGGTCAGAGTGTTGCTGCCAAAACCGGAAACATAGATTCGGTTCCTCTCTGAATCCACAGCTACTGCATAAGGATAAATGCCTGCACCTACCGTAGATGTGGCATTGGTTGCCCCATTGATCACCGTCACCGTGCTGTCGCCGACATTGGCCACATAAATCTGATTAGTCACTGGGTTAACTACTACTGCATAGGGGGTGCTACCCACGTTTATCGTCGATGTAGAGTTGGTTGCTCCATCAATCACCGTTACTGTGTTGTCGTCATCATTGGCGACATAGATCTGATTGGTTATCGGGTTGACCGCCACAGCAGAGGGGCTTTTGCCCACCTTTACCGTGGAGACGGAGTTGGTTACTCCATCGATCACTGTCACGGTATTACTACTGATATTGGCGACATAGATCTGATTGGTGGCCGGGTTGACCGCCACGGCGTACGGGTTG